>TARA_B110000211_G_scaffold15953_1_pt1 | contig 36729 bp, 45 predicted proteins | sample TARA_B110000211 | Tara Oceans TARA_B110000211 (sample SAMEA4397516) | marine metagenome | biome: Polar Biome; feature: [DCM] deep chlorophyll maximum layer (ENVO:01000326); material: water (ENVO:00002006), including particulate matter (ENVO:01000060) such as... | depth 30 m
CCGTCAACTGCTTTCTGGAAATATATTACAAAATATCTAAATTAGTGTGACACGACATATAACCTGAGATAGACACTGCTAAGTGGGATTATCCGGTAGTGAGTGGAACTAAGTGGGTTAAATCCACGTATGGTGCGGGTTGTGGGTGATATTGAGGTTTTGATTATGCCAGGGGAATCTCAAGGCGTGTGTCGCATCGAAAAGCGGCATATTTAAACCGCTCACCGAATACGACACACACTATAAGACTATATATCCTTACCTATCCAAACGACCTTTCCAATGACTTCAAGATCCTCTGTCTTGTCGAATTGAACAAGTAACTTGTCATACTCTTTGTTGTCACTGATTAGCCACACGCCTTGCCCAGGTGCGATCTGGGTGCGTTTAACTAATAGGTGGCCGTCATTACGAATCACATAGATGCCGCCATCCTGCGGGTCTGTATCACTTGTATCAACCATTAGCGTGTTGTTGTCAGCGATCGTTGGCTCCATGCTGTCGCCCTTGGTGAATACCATCACCAAATCCTTTTCATTTAATCCTCTGTACTTCAACCAACGATGCCTGAACGCTAGGCGGCGCGTGGGTTCTTCATTGACTGGTATTGAACCATTGCCTGCGCTTACCTGTACGTTGTAGCCAGGTATTAAGGCGAAGTCAGATAGTTCTGATTGCACTGACGCGTTTGTATCAGCACTCATAGACATCGGACCCTCGCCCGTGGCTAGCCACAAAAGATTAACCTTGCCTGCCTTGGCTATTGCTGCTGCTTTATCTAAGCCTGGCTTACTGCCAGCAATATACTGTCGAAGTAAACTTTCACCGAGTCCGGATTCTCTTGAGAAAGCACTTACATTATCCCCAATAGCTTTAGATATTCGTTCGCTTAGTGTCATTTCGCAGTTCCAAAGGCTAACTACGAAATAAAACAGTAAATAAAGTATTCACTTCTAAGTTTATAAGTCGTTGATTTACAAGGTATTTTTAATAAATACGAAGTAAACTACGAAAATAAACTACGAAATAAGAAAGTATACTGTTGTAGTTCGTAGAATAATGCTTTATCTTTACCAAATCAGATAACGAACTCCCGCACGGAATTACAGTTATTAAATGTAAGTAAACATAAGGCGAAAAAAATGAGCAATTCAAATACCTCTCATACCGACTGGACCAAAGCGCAGATTAAAGCGGCGATTGAAGAAACGGGTGTTTCTATGGCTGCTTTAGGTCGCGCTAATGGTTACAACACACCGCAAACGTTTTACGCCGTTTTGCGCTTGCCGTACCCAAAAGTTCAGAAAATCGTGGCAGAACACCTTGGTGTTAGCCCTGAAACTATCTGGCCGAGTCGTTATAAGAAGGCCCCCAAAATTACTCCTTCTATTCATCGCAGAGTTGCATAGCTCTTTAATGAAGTTCGGTTAAACCGAATAACTAGAATCATATTACAACGGTTAACCCGTTGATAAAAGAGACAGTCTTAGGCTGTTTTTGGAAGGCTAGAAAATAAGGCTGGGGAAATGGCAAAACGAAATTGGAAACGCGCGGTACCACGGTCATTAAGACATGGTATGGAGCTGAATTTGGAGTATGCAAAAGACCGCAAAAATCTAAGCGTTGATCGCATTGCCGATCTTATGGGTTTGTCGTCTAAATGGACGCTGTATAAGTGGCTAGAAAATGCCCGTATGCCGATCAATTTAGTGCGCCCCTTTGAGCACGCTTGCGGCTGTAGTTTTATGACGCAATACCTAGCAACGAGCGATCACAAATTATTGATCGATATGCCGTCTAGTAAGCCTGCAATTGATACCGATTTATTGGCCCTTCAAACGGGGTTTAACGAGGCTGTAAACGTGTTGGCATCTTTCTATAAAGGTGATGCGAATGCGACAGACGCCTTAACTGAATTAACACGACATATGACCGACATGGCTGCACATCGCGCACGGGTTGAAAGAGTTGCTGAGCCAGAGTTGGAACTGTTTGGGGGTGATGCATGATTAATGCAGATGTTTTATATGATGAGTTTGTTTCTATGCCTATGGGGGCGGTAGATGGGTGTCGTGCTCTGGCTGAAGAGCATGAGATCTCTATTCAAGATGCTTATGGTCTTATTGTGCTGGGACGTGATCGCTTTAGAAAAGTAAGAAACTTGCTGCTAAGCACCATTAATCAGGCGGAGTGCGCGGAGAGAATCGCACAACATTTTTTAGCGAATCCACATCAAGTGCAGTGTTTGACAGAAGCTCAGCGAGGCGACTTACATGCTCGATTACAGCAGGGCTTAGTGCTTTATGGCGAGTTGCAGCCTGTACGGATATGTCTAACCAGTCTGCTAACTCCTTACGGGTGTAATGATGATGCGCCTCATCGAGAAATTCTAATTGATGAATTAAAAAGTCCCACGCTTGATGCTTGGCACCATCTTGACCCTGTTCTTGTTCAGGCATTGTTAGCTTCTCTTGGCGAAAATGAACAATTTAGCACAGGAGATACGCTATGAGTACCTACACAAGCTTTAGCGTTATTGGTGGTGCGTTATGAAACAGTTCTATACCGTTCGTGAGTTGTTGGACATTGCTGGTATGCCATCCACGGAAAGAGCCATCCAGATTAAAGCGGTTACTAATAATTGGACACATCAGGTTCGCAGTGGAAAAGGTGGTGCTAGAGAATATCACCTCGATAGCCTGCCAAAAGAAACACAAACCGCCTTACGCATTAGCTACGGCAAAAAAGCAGCGGCCAGCATTGCGAATAATGCGACGGTGCAGGAACTGAAAACCGCAGAAGACGCACGCCAATTGCGCACTGAAACAGCCTTGATTCGTTACCAGGCATTGTCTGCTAATCAGCGTAAAAAAGTCGATGCGATATCGCAGATCTTGTTGGCGGTTCGCTTGTTTCATGCAGAAAGCGGCTTGCCTAAAAAAACGGCTTACGAAGCTTTTTCAGACCTGTACAAAAACGATGGCATCACGGTTGAGCCTTGGGTTCGTGCTGTACAGCCACAGTGCTCACGCCCAACCCTTTACCGCTGGGAAAAGGTGTCGCACGAACAAGGCATTGATGCACTTGCAGGCGATAGCGGCAAGGGCCGTAGAAAGACCGGAAAAATTGATACTCAACCTGCGTTAAAAGATTACATCGTGGGCATGGTGGTTGATAAGCCGCACATCAAAATGACGACATTAAGCAAAGCGATTGCTGCTGAGTTTTCGGGTACTGATACAGAGCTGGTTTCACTGCGCACATTAGAGCGCTGGGTAAATCAATGGAAGGCTGATAACGCGTCTGTATTTACCGCGATCATCAACCCTGAAGAGTGGAAAAACAAATACATGGTGGCGATGGGCTCGGCTTCTGACGAAGTGATTGCACTTAACCAGTTATGGGAATTTGACTCTACCCCAGCCGATCTAATGTTGACCGATGGCCGCTTTAGCATCTTGGGTGTGATCGATGTAGGTACTCGCCGTACGCACTTTGTTGTTAGTCGTACTTCTGATTCTAAGGGCGTTGCTCAAGTGATTCGTGAGGCGATTTTGAAATGGGGCGTGCCGATTACCGCTAAAACTGATAACGGTGCAGATTATAAATCGGTATGGATCCAGCACGCTTTAAAAGCGCTGGGTATTCATCAGCAATTTTGCCCACCGTTTTCAGGCTGGAAGAAACCGCACATCGAGCGAGTATTCAGAACCTTCTCGCACGATATCGCTGAGCTACTACCTGGCTACATTGGCCACAACGTGACCGAGCGCCAAGCGATCGAAGCGCGTAAGTCATTCAGCGATCGTCTTTTTAAGAAAGACCAGATCATTGATGTTGAATTGAGCAGTGAGCAGCTGCAAGAGTTTTGCGACCGTTGGTTGAATGCTGAGTATCACACTCGCAAGCATTCATCATTGAAATGCTCGCCCAACGAAATGGCCGCACGCTATACCGACCAAGTTAAGACGATCAGTGACGAGCGAGTATTAGACATTTTGTTATCTGAACCAGGCGGCACCCGAACGGTTAAGAAAAAAGGCATCAGCTTAAATGGCTGCACCTTTATACACCCTGAGTTGGCGGCATTGGTTGGCCATGAAGTGACAACGTTCTTCGACGCAAAAGACATGGGCAGTATTTACGTTTACGACATGCAAGGTCGCTATGTGTGCACCGCGCAAGATCCTGAGGTGACAGGTGTTGACCGTATTGAAGTGGCCTACAAAGCCAAAGAAATTCAGAAGGAAGTGGTGCAAGAAGAACGCCGCCGCTTAAAAGCTTCTGCTAAGAAGGTCACGAAGAAAGATGTGGCCATGCAAATTCTTGAGCACCGTGAAAAAGAAGCGCTGGCCGAGAAGGTTTCTTACTTCCCTCGCCCTGATACTGAATATACCAGCGCAGGCATCGAAGCAGCACAGGCCGCTTTAGCAGATGCGGATAGTAAACAGGATTTAAACAACAGTTTAACCGCTGTTGAAACAATGAATAACGTAGCACCCGCCACGTTAGCCCCAGTGATTAAGCCGGACTTTAATCCAGGGCTACAACCGCCAAGAGATTTAGCAGAGCGCTATAAATTTTGGCAAACCATTAACCAGAAAGTAGAAGAAGGAATTGCAACAGAAGAAGAACGCAAATGGGCTGGGATCTTTAAACACAGCTCAGCGTTTAGTGCAGGAAAAGAGTTGTTAGAAATGCGTGAGAGCGATACGCCACTCACAATAAATCATAAGTAAATAAGGTGCCGACTGCGCCAACAGTCGGCTGATACACATAAAAAATGCATACCATGGGGAAATTATTATATGTCAAAAGTTAAACCAGCAGGAATAACTAATGTTGTTTTGTGCAATCAGGCGTTAAGCCGCACCATTGATCGCGCCCATACATTGCCTGGACTACTTGTTTGGTTCGGTTATAGCGGATTAGGTAAAACTATGTCTGCAGTGAATGCCTCGATAAAAAATAAAGGCTTTTATGTTCAATGTAAAAGCACCCAAACGCGCAAGTCTTTTTTAGAGTCGATATTAAAAGAGATGGGGATTGCACCTGCTAAGAATTTATCTGACATGACTGATCAGATTTGCGTTGAGCTAATGCAGTCGCATCGTCCGCTGATTATTGATGAAGCCGATTACTTGGTTGATAAAAATAAGATCATGATGGTCATGGATATTTACGAAGGTTCGCAAGCAGCGATCATGCTGGTTGGTGAGGAGAAGCTTCCCGCTAAGTTATCGGTGTACGAGAAAATTCATAACCGCGTATTGGATTGGGTAGCCGCGCAGCCTTGTGAAGCTGCTGATGTAGAAGCGCTTGCAAGAATGTTTGCGCCAAGCATCAAGATAGAGCCGGAGGTTTTAGAAGGCTTAAATATTGCGACCAAAGGTGTGGCTCGTCGCATTGTTACGGATCTAAACAGAATGGTCAATTTTGCCCGTGATGAAGGCATTGATGAAATAACCGTTACGAATTACACACTGCCGTTCACCACCGGCCAAGCGCCACGCGGGAGAAAGTTGTAATGGAAATGCTGCGGAAGCCCGTAAAAGTCGGCCAATTGAAAGGCCGTAAACCTGCGCATCTGAATGGTGCAAACCTTAGCGGCCAAGATGCCATCTGGGTTGGTATTCGAACACTTAGAAACTTCACTCGCCAAGAACTTGTTATGTGGCTGTTTAATAATGGATACCCAAACATTAATGGCTCAACGGTTCTGTCATATATGCGCCGTTTATCGAAAGGCAAGTTTCTTGTCATTGTGCAAAAAGGTGACGTTGGTAATAAAAAACATCAAGAGAATCATTATGAGTTGATTAATGATTGTGGCCATACCGCACCAAAATTAAGTGCAGATGGCTCACCATCGAAACGCGGCATGGGTAGCCGTAATCTTTGGTTAGCAATGCGTATATTGGGTGATTTTGATTATCTGGATTTAGTTGTGACCGCATCAAATGATGATGTGCAAGTTTCGCCTGCAACAGCAGAGCGTTACATCAGCGCTTTGAAAACCGCAGGTTACTTGTTCCAGGTAAAGGACGCAGAAATAGGGAAGGCACCCCGCCGCTTTCGTTTGTTGCCAACAAAGAATACAGGGCCAAAACCTCCTGTTGTGCAAACCGTTAAACAGATCTACGACCCGAATATTAATGAAGTAGTTTGGTCTTCAGAAGATCAGCAGGAGTCTAACTGATGGAATACATACCGATATTAGAAGTTGAATACCCGCGTTGGTTAGTCGTGCTGCAAGATAAATGCAATTTGGCAAGTCAGCGCCAGGTTGCTGAGCATCTTGGGGTATCGAATGCCGTTATTAGCCAAGCGTTAAAGCAAAAGTATCGCGGCAATCTTGTCACCTTAGAAAAAAAGGTTCGCGGCGCATGGATGGGAGAAACTGTTAATTGCCCTGTGCTTGATGAGATAGATCTCAATCAGTGCATCCAATATCAAGATGCAAAAATGTCTGTTGTTAATCCGTTGCGAGTGCAGCTTTATCGTGCTTGTCACGGCGGTTGCGAAAATTCACAAAAAAAGAAAGAGGCAGTGCTATGAAAACATTAAGTGAAATTTACGAACAAAATTACAAGATGTCTGTTTCTCTTGAAGTTTTGCAAAACGCTATGCAAGCGATGGCTGACCATGAGATCGCCGTGCTGTCTGCAAGTATCGAAAACCAAAAACCTAATTTGGTTGTTGAGTATCACGCCAATTTAGAATTGCTTGCTCAAACAATTGGCGATTTAGAAAAAGGTTCGTTGGTGGTTTGTGGGTGTGTTGTTTCATGGAATCAAGCAAAGGAGTTAGCCGCATGATTGTCCAATCTATTAGAAAATCTTCACCGCGACAGCAAGTCGCAAAGAATATGCAGAATCAAATGATTATATCTCATTTGCACATGGCACATGGCGCGGCTGAGTCATTGGCCCGTCAGGGATTTACCGTGCTTGATATTGATATAAGCGGCACGCCAAAAATCACGATTCAATATCGTGGCCGATGCGCAGCTTTAAAGCCTACTCGCCTTGGTCGCATTAATAATGAAGCAGGTTCTGGATTCATGATGACTGCGAAGATTAACAAATGCGTCGTTCGTTGGATTGAGCCAGCGCATGTTAAAGAGTTGCAAGATCGCCAGCGTACTCGCCCTGTTGATGCTAAGCCGAAAGCGGTTACTCGCATACAGCATTGGGGGATTACAGAATGAATAAATCATTATTAATGAAAGCCCCTGCTGCGATTTTATTAATCGCAGCAGCCACGCTAATGCAGATTCACTCTATTGAGTTTTGGGTGGATCAAGCAGGCACAAGCGGCATTCTTTGGAGCCTACTTTTAGAAGGCGCTGCACTTTGGTTGTGGGCATCACACAGTGGTTGGAAAAGTGCATTAGGTTTGATTGCTAGCCTGCTGGTTTTAGCAGGGCCACTTTATCAAGTGAGTTCACCTGCCATCAAAACTTGGCAAAGCAGCAATGCTTTGCCAGGGCTTCAGGTTAAGCAAGAAGCGATATTGAAAGCTGAGATCTTGAGTCTTGAAAACTCATTAGCCCAATACAACGACAACAGCGCAAACCGTGTTGGTTGGAGTGGTCGTATTGATGCCACTAAAGCCAGTTTAGAAACCGCTAACCGAGAATTAAAGCAATTGTATAAAGAGCAGTCGCAGCCAATTGCTATGACATGGCAGTCACTCGCGGTCATCGCTATGCAAGCAATCTCTTTAGTGTTGTTTCAGCTGCTGATTGTTTTAACGATTCGATCGTTAACTGTTAATCAGCAAGTGAAAGCCGTTGAATGCAGTAAACCAAAAAAGAAAGCAGCCACTACCACACGCCTAGCGTTAGCGGCCTAAAAATACAGCGAATTAAACAGGCATTTAAGAACGCTTTAAACAGCGTTCAATTTGAAACACGAGCACCGCCGATCGCTAACTAATGAGGTTAACGAACGGGGCAAAAAATACAGTAATAAATTGGAAGATTAGAAATGACCGAACAAACAGTAAACACAGTGCCAGATGGCTATATGCAAAACGCCGCAGGCCATCTGGTTCATTTAGATCATGTGCGCGATCAAGACAAGTTACGTGATGGTGTGGTGAATGACTTGGTTAGCCAAGCCGTTACGATTAGTAAGCTATTGAAGGAATTCAAAGAGCAGTGCTTATCAGACGTGAGCGACCTTGTGCAAATCTCGGCTGATAAGTACGAGGTTCAGTTGGGCGGTAAGAAAGGCAATTTGTCTTTGTTCAGTTTTAACGGCCAGTACAAAATTCAGCGAGTGTATGCCGAGCGTCTTACTTTCAGTGAAGAGATCGAAGCAGCCAAGCAGTTAATTATGAATTGCATTGACCGATGGAGCGAAGGCGCGAATGGGAATATGAAGGAGCTTGTGAATCGTGCATTCAAAACCAATAACAATGGCCAGTTAAAAACAGCCTCGGTGCTCGACTTGCTGAGATTAGAAGTTGAAGACGATGAATGGTCAATGGCGATGCTTGCGCTTAAAGATTCTATCCAAGTATCGGGCACTGCTACTTACATTCGAGTGTATGAGCGAATTGGCCAGAGTGAGCATTATAAAATTATTCCTTTAGATTTGGCGGCGGTGTAAGACTATGAGTATAAACTTTAAAGAACAGATATCCGCTTGGTGGGATAGTCAGCTAGCGCAGCTTAATATTTTAAAAGAAGCTAGTGAAGATGGCGCGGCTATTAAATTGGCAAGCACTGCTGGCGATGATACATCTCTAAATGATGAGCAATCAGCTCAGTTGTTAACGCAATTAGTTCAATTGATTGATGTGTTTTTAGAAGAAGACTTTCCAGTCTTTAAGGCTAAGCATTCAGACACAGAAGCCGCTTTAAAAGTATATAACTGGCATTCAATGGCATGGGACGATGTGTTAGATCGTGTTGATGATTTAAGCGAAAAGAAAGAAGATCTGTTTGCCTCTTCAGCTAAATGCATTCTTAAGGATCTTGTGAAGCTGCCTTTTACTCTGAGTCAGGATGAGGAAGAATAATGGCTATTTCAAAAGAACAATGGTTGGCGATAGAAGAAGAATTGAAAGGTGCATACTGCCAAGTTGATTTCAAAGTTGATGGGCATGAGGTGAAATTGCGAAAGCGTTTCGTTGCAGAAAACAAGATAGCAATTATTGCTTATGTTGACGGTAAAGTCAGTGGTTCAGATTGTTTAGAAGACGGGGATGACTTTAGGCCGATTGTAAAAAAAGTTCATCGAGCAAGAGTGAAGCATCATTATAGTCCTGCTAAAAAGAAGAAGTTGGAAAAAGACTTTGGTAAGCGCCGAGTTAGAGAAGTAATTCCAAATATTGATAAAACTTGGACTTACTACGATGCAAGTTTTCCTAAGGCTAGTGTATTGATTCGTCAGTATAAAAAACTAGAAGGTTTAGAACTGACAAAACTTGGTAGTGAAACTTTTGGCGAGCCAGAAGATAAAGGAGAAGCCGCATGAACCAGCACAGCAATCAGCGTACTAACTTGATCGGTAAGATTCATATTGGCAAAAAACAATTGAATATGGATGATGACACTTATCGTGCCTTTCTAAATACGGCGGTTAAAAAAGACAGCTGTTCTAAAATGTCATTTTCTGAATTGCATCAAGTCGTTGAAGCAATGAAGAAAAAAGGCTTTAAAGTGACGGCTAAAAAACCAGCCTCTGATTCAGGTGCGAAGATGTCCCCCGCTTCTAAAGGTCGTCGCATTGATAAAATGCGCGCGATCTGGATTGGCATGGCTAAAGGCGGCTATCTTCATGATGGCTCTGAAACGGCTTTGCTTGCATGGGCCCAAGGTGAGATTTGCCGCCAAGGTGGAATTCCTGTTGATTCCCTTGAGTGGTTAGAATCACAAAATAAAGTTTTAAATAAAGTGTTAGAGCAATTAAAGCGTTGGGATGTGCGCGTAAGAGATAAAGCGCGTAACGATGACTTGCGTACAATTACTTTAGCTACAAAAGGATTTGAAGAAAATAAACGTTTCTTCAGCCAGCCTGAAGTTATTCAGGTATTATTAGATCATAGCTGCATTGCGTGGCATGGATTGTTTTCTGAAATCGGTATCGATAATCAGGAGATTTATGAAACGAATCGAAAGGCATTAAGGCCGCTTGATTCAATATTAAGGATGAACGCAATAAACGGATAATAGGTGGAGAATAAAATGGCAGGAACACAAGAGCACAACAATGAATTATTTGATGACAGTCACGACTTGCTAGATAAAGCGTTGTTGCGTCTTGATTCCTTGCCAGTGGATGACGATGCTGTTAAAAAAGCATGGCCTAAGTTTTTACGTGAATTAATGGATGTGTTAAAAAACGAATTAATTCGTGATGGGCATGAAGAAAGTGATGCGCTTAAACTTGCGCAAAAGCTAGTTGCTCGCCAAGCTCAGCACCTGGGTGGTCGCATGGTTTATATACCACGAGATGAGCGTTTAAAATTAGCGCTGCGTGATATGGAAATTTACGATAATTACAATGGTGGCAATAGTCGAGATTTGGCCGAACGCTATAACCTAACGCAACAGCGCATTTGTAATATTGTAAAAGACCAGCACGCCCTTTACCGAAAACGCAACCAGCCTGACTTGTTCTAAAGTTAGTTGTTTTAAAAATCCTTTAATCCCTGCCTCACTCCCTATCGATCTACTCTAAAGCCTACTTAATTCGTAGGCTTTTTTATGTCTGATCGTCAGCAACTATCCGAAAATTTCTATCTCGATGAGTTTTTGAATTCAGAAACTGCTATGCGTTGCGGTATCGATATGTCGATATCAGACGACAGTATAATTAAAACTAATCTTTTTCTGCTTGCGAATTCTGTGCTGCAACCGCTTCGCGATCATTTCGGTGTTCCAGTAACAATCATTAGCGGCTATCGTCCAGCTGCATTAAATCGCAAAGTCAAAGGTGCTAAAAACTCAGCTCATCTTTATGGCTATGCTGCTGATATACGGGTTGCAGGAAAAACGCCTTTAGAAGTTGCAGAGTGGATTCAAGAAAATATTGAAGATTTCGATCAAGTTATAAATGAATATAACTCTTGGGTTCATGTCGCAATTGATGTTCTAAACTCTCGAAAACAGTGTTTGACCGCAATAAAAGTTAAAGGGTTATTTAAACTAAAGACAGCCTACCTGCAAGGTTTGTGGTCTTCTCAGCTTTCCCAAAAAATATATCTAACGGGGAGCTTTAATGCCTCTTAAAAATCTTTCAATTAAAGACTCTCGCGGTAAAGAATCTAAAACACTTAGCTTTGTTTTTGTGTCGTGGGTTGTGCTTGTTTTTAAATTCTTAGTAGCCGGAATGACGTTAGGGTCGTTGGGCACAATGTCGCCTATGAATGCAAGTGACTTTGGAATGGCGGTGGGTACGATTTTAGCTATATGGCTTGGGCGGGAATGGACAGAGAAACAAATTAAAAAAACGGATGTTAGTGATGCGTAAGTTTTTAGCACTTCTCTCGGGATTACTGGCAACGGTTATATGGGGAATGTCGGTTAAGTCTCAGCAGCGCAAAGCCGAGATAAAAACACTGCAACAAGAAAAACAGTTGGCGCAGCAAGCCGCCAAACAAGAGCAGCGACAGCAAGGCGAGTTAACCAAGCTGCAGGCGAAACACAGGGAGGAACAAATCAATGAACAAGCGCGTTTTGAAAATGGTGATCGCAGTCAGCTCGATAATGATTGGTAGCTTGACGCAATTGGGCTGTGCTCAGCAGCCTGTGATTTATGTGACTCAGCCCTTATGGAAACCTGCGCGGCCAGTTTTACCGACACTCACAAAATCAGATGTGCAGTGTTTGAGTAAAGAAGCATTTTTCAAACTTTTCAATCGTGATCGCTTAAGGCGTGAATATGCCGAAGAGTTAGAAGTGATTATTGAATCCACACAAAGTAGCGAAGAATAAATATGGATATTTTAGACCGTGCAAAAGATTTAGAAATGAACGAACGCAAGCGAGCAATTGCCGCCCAGCGTGAGAAGTCAAAAGAACCCGCTCAGCTTATTGTGGATGGTGAGGTACTTTGTATTGATTGCGATGATGCGGTTAGTAAACCTCGGTTAGCCGCTAAAAAAAATGCCGCACGTTGTATTGGCTGCCAATCGCTTCACGAATTACAGGATCACTGCTAATGGATATTGATTATAAAGCGGCTGGATTTTGGTTTCAGTTAGGGCAAGGATTAATCACTGTTGCTGTTTTTCTGTATGTGTGGGTAACGAATCGACACAAGGCAAATGCCTCTTCTATTGATGATCTTTCAACAGAGCTGGGTGAAATGGATGATCGCTTAATTCGTATCGAAAAAGATGTTGAGCATATGCCAACTCATAGAGATATGGAAAAACTGTACAACCGCTTCAATGATGCCGCTCAGCGTTTAACCGCTGTTGAAGGGCAGTTAAAACAAATTAATAACACCATGCAGTTAATGCACAAGCACCTATTGAATGGAGCAAATAAGTAATGGCGTATAAAGATATTTTAAGCGGCGACCAGCGCTTAGTCATGCTGCGTTCTCTTGATGAGTCGGGCGGCACACTGAATGATAGTGTTTTGCAAAAGATACTAGATACATACGGTCATAAAATTAGCCGAGACCAGGTTAAAACACATCTGCATTGGCTAGATGAACAATCGCTAATCACGATTGAAACAGCATTGAATATTGATGTGGCAACTATTACAGGTCGTGGTCATGACGTGGCAAATGGTCGCGCTAAAGTGCCGGGTGTTGGCATGCCTCGTCCGGGGGCTTAAGCATGTCTAGATCTGAAAAGCATACTCGTGGCCGTGGCAGTAAAATTGAGCAATTACCTGAAGAGGTTAAGGGCTTTCTTAATGCGATGCTGCGCGATAAGCAATACAGCCAGCAAGAGATTTTAGCCGAGGTTAATGCTCAGTTAGATGAGCTGGGCTTATCTGAAGATGATCAGATCAGTAAGTCTGGACTAAATCGCTATGCCAGTAAGATGGCGAAGATTGGCAGGCGCATGCAAGAAACTCATGCAACCGCTGAAGCGTGGGTTGCCAAGTTGGGAGAAAAACCCACAGGCGATATCGGCAAACTTTTAATTAACATGACTCAGACCATGGCATTTGAATTAGCTGAATCTGCAATGGGCGAAGAAGAGCCTGCGTCACTGGGCATGATCAAAGAGTTAGCGCTTACGGTTCAACGTTTAGAGAAAACCCGCACCGACAGTATTAAGAACGAAAAGGAAATTCGTAAAGCGTTTGCTGAAGAAGCCGCCGATAAAGCTGGATCAATTGCTAAAGCAGCAGGTCTTACTAAACAAGCGGTTCAAACCATTAAGAATGAAATTCTGGGGATTGCGTAATGGAAGTCATTGTCTCGGGTGCCACTATTATTTCTGACGAAGCAATTAGAGCGGCAGCAGCGGATATTAGTATTGCGATTGTTGCTAGTGCTTTTATTCGAGGGTTCTTAAATAAATGAATACCCCTGTTGTTGTCGCGCCTGCGCTTGTTGGTGAATTCATTCCCTATAATCCAAATGAAGTCTTACTGGGTTATCAGAAGCGTTGGATCGCTGATGATTCACCGTTAAAGATCGCCGAAAAATCCCGTCGTACAGGTTTGACTTGGGCCGAAGCTGCCGATGCAACATTGTGTGCAGGTGCCACTAAAAGCGCGGGTGGTACCAACCACTTTTATGTTGGCTCTAATAAAGAGATGGCGCGTGAGTTTATTGAAGCGGTTGCCATGTGGGCGAAGTCATTTGATAAAGCAGCGGGTGATATTGAAGAAGAGATATTTATAGATGACGGTGAAGAAGGTAAAGAGATTCTCACCTTCGTTATTTATTTTGCTTCTGGCTTTAAGGTTCAAGCGCTGTCTTCTAATCCTGCCAACCTTCGTGGTATGCAAGGCAATGTGACGATTGATGAAGCTGCGTTTCACGATCGCTTAGCCGAAGTATTAAAAGCCGCGTTAGCACTCACCATGTGGGGTGCAAAAGTTCGTCTTATCTCAACCCATAACGGAGTTGATTCTTTATTCAATGAAATCATAAAAGACAGCCGTGCAGGTAAGAAACGCTACAGCGTTCACCGTGTCGATTTAGATGATGCGTGTCGTGAAGGTTTGTATCAGCGTATTTGCCAGGTAACAGGCGTTGAATGGAGCCAAGAGAAAGAGGATGAATGGAAGGCGGGTTTATTAAAAGATACTGCGACTGAGGATGATGCAAAAGAAGAATATTACTGCATCCCTAAAAACTCAGGTGGCAGCTATTTATCACGCGCACTGATTGAATCTCGAATGGTGCCTGCCCCTATTGTTCGTTACTCGGGTTCTGCTGAGTTTAACCAGTGGCCTGAAAACTTACGAGAAGCCGAGATAAAAGATTGGTGTGATGAGCATCTATTACCTTTATTAGAAAAGCTGGATAAAAACGAACAGCATTCGTTTGGCGAAGACTTTGGGCGTAGTGGCGATTTAACCGTTATTGCGCCGATCGCAATTGGCCAAACATTAAAGCGCAAAATTCCTTTCTTGGTTGAACTGCATAACGTGCCCTTCAGGCAGCAAGAGCAGATTCTAAATTATATCGTTAGTCGCTTACCTCGTTTCAATTTTGGTGCCTTGGACTCGCGCGGCAACGGTCAATATTTGGCAGAGCAAGCGGCGTATGAGTACGGTACTGATCGCATTGATTGCGTGATGCTGTCTTTGCCCTGGTATCGCGAGAATATGCCCAAGTTAAAAGCCGCACTTGAAGATGATGAATTAGAGCTGCCTAAAGATGCCGATGTATTAGCCGACTTGCGAGCGCTGCAGGTGATTAATGGTGTGCCTAAATTATCGGATACCAAAACGGGTGGTAATAAAGACCGACATGGTGATGCAGCCATTGCGATTGCTATGGCTGTTTATGCATCATTTCAAGAAGGTTATGAAATAGATTTTATTGCTGTTACCTCAACAGGCCGAGATGGCGAAGCAGGAACAGATGACGATGATGAACAAATTACAGAGGGTTGCTGGTAATGCGCCAAATAAAATCGAAGTTAGAATCAAAGTTAACTAAGACGCTAACTAAAGCTGATGCGTCGAGTAAAAAGCATATTACTGCTGATGACCGTAAGGCACTGGAAGAACCACAAACAGAGGATGAAGCACGCGTTGGTTCTATTAGAAAAGAATTTGCCGAGCATCCATCGAAGGGTTTAACACCGGCTAAACTGCATTCTATTTTAGAAGCGGCTGAGCGCGGGGATCTGCGAGCACAGCATGAACTCTTTACCGATATGGAAGAGAAAGATACGCAGATAAGCGCCGACCTTGGTAAGCGCCGTCAGTTGGCTGCAGAATTGGAATGGCAGATCGTTGCCCCTGAAAATGCTACGGCTCAAGAAAAGGCGGCGGCTGAATTTTGTAATGAGGTGTTCAGTTCGTTAGAAGTTGAAGATTTGATTATTGATTTGGGTAGTGCCATTGGGCACGGCTGGATCAACTTAGAATTGGAGTGGTATCAAAAAGACGGCAAGCACTTAATTAAACAGCCGGAAGCACGGCCACATTCTTGGTTCCAGTTACATCCAGAAGATCAGGGCTTATTAACTCTGCGCGATAGTTCTGCTACGGGCGCTGGGTTATGGGATTTTGGCTGGGTTCAACATCGCCACCGCGCTAAGGCTGGGTATATTGCTCGTTCAGGTTTGCACCGCGTTTTGGTTTGGCCTTACCTGTTTCAGAATTATGCGATCGGGGATCTAGCCGAGCTGTTAGAAATTTATGGTATTCCTGCGCGCTTGGGTTATTACCCACGTAATGCAACCGATAAAGAAAAGTCCACTTTATTAAGAGCGGTAACGACTCTTGGCCACAGTGCGGCGGGTATTATTCCCGACGGTATGAAGATTGATTTCTTGCAAGCGGCGGATGGTAAAGCCGATATGTTTGAAGCCATGATCAGCTGGTGTGAGCGAGCTAAGGCCAAAGCTATTCTAGGCGGTACGCTGACCAGTGGCACGGGTGAAGGTACTAATACGAATGCGCTGGGTAATGTTCATGAACGTGGTCAGCGATCGCTTTTGAAATCGGATGTGCGCCAATATGCGAGTACTATTCGTCGCGATATTTTATTGCCGCTGGTTCTATTGAACTTTGGCATTGATGATCTTAATCGTGCGCCGCGCTTTTATCTTGATGTCGGTGAAACAGAAGAATTCAAGTCGTTGGCTGACACACTGCCTATTTTTGCAGAAGGCGGAATGAATATCCCGCTTTGGTGGGTACATGAAAAAACAGGCATTCCAAAAGCCGACGATAAGGAGCCAGTATTTAAAGCGGGTAATCAATTGGTTCCTGCTGCGTTGCGATCCCATGCTTCTTATTATCAGACTTCTTATCCTGGCATGGCAGCATTGAAACAACAGCCCACTGCTGAAGTTGGCCCGTATGATGAAATAATTACCGAATTGCAAGACGGTGTTGTTGATCATTTAAAAACGTGGATCGATTCGATTGCACAAATGGCCGAAGACGCAGACAGCTTGGAATCATTGCAAGATCGTTTGTTGAATGCTTATGCCGATTTACCGATTGAGCAGCTGACTGACATTATGAGCTTGGCTTTTTCTATTGCGTCGGCCACGGGCATTGATGATGTGAATTCAGAAGTCACCACTATGCTATCGAAAGATGTTGATGTTTCTTCTGAGAGCACAGCTCATGAGTGATGCGATTGTAGAATCATTTGAACAGCAGCTAGGCGCATTGCAATTGCGCTTGGCGACTCTGGTTACAACCGAGCGTTGGGATGATTTGGTAGGTCGTGCTCACGATCGTGCGTTTGTTGTTGCGGGTGCAATGAAAGCGGATTTATTAAAAGACCTTGCTAGTGCAGTAGGTAAATCTATTCAGGCAGGCGGTACGATAGAAAGCTTCCGTAAAGATTTTGATTCCCTGGTTAAAAAGAATGGCTGGGATTATAAAGGCGAACGCAACTGGCGTACTCGCGTCATCTATACCACCAATATGAGCACCACCTACGCAGCTGGCCGCTTGGCGCAATTGAAAGATCCAGAGTTACAGAAAGTTGCGCCGTTCTGGATGTATCGCCACGGCGGCAGTTCAGACCCAAGACCACAGCATGTTAAATGGGATCGATTAGTTTTACGGGCTAACGATCCTTGGTGGCAAACGCATTACCCGCCAAACGGCTGGGGCTGTTCGTGTCGCGTAATGGCCGTATCAGAACAAACCGCTCAGCGCTTAGGTGCAAAGATCTCAGAAGATACGCCGCTAAGTGAGCCTGGTGAAATTGGCAAAGGTTGGGATTATGCACCGGGTGCAAGTATCACCAATGAGCTGCAAGATATGGTGCAGAAGAAAGCAATCAATTTACCTAAAGCATTAGCTAATGCGTTACTGGCTGATGTGGTAGATATCTTTGGAGTTGTTGATGGCCATTAATGTTTCTATTTACGATGCAGAAGTTCGCCCCGCACTGGAAGCGTTGCAAGACGCGATCGGTAATGTTGATCCTGTGCTTGCGCAAATTGGTGAGTACTTAATTGATAGCACCAAAGACAGATTCAAAACGGCCACTGATCCTAATGGTAATGCTTGGGCTGCGAATAAAGATTCAACGCTAGAAAATTACGCCAATCGTTTTAAGACCAGTTTTACTAAAAAAGGCAATCGCTCTAAAAAAGGCCGTGACCGGATAGCAAATAAAAAACCATTAACGGGTGAAACCAAACAGCTGCAAAAGCAGATCTTTTATCATGTGTCTAATGGCGAGCTGCAAGTTGGTTCGCCGTTAATCTATGCGGCTACTCAGCAGTTTGGCGCTAAGGCTAAATCGTATGGTCCAAAGACCCCATGGGGCGATATTGAAGCACGCCCGTTCTTGGGTATTAGCGATAAAGACGAGACAGAGGTTTTAGCGATAATTTATGATTACTTAGACGCTGCTGTATGAGCGCGTGAGCGTTTTGTGCCATAATGGCCTATTCAAAACGTCAGCTCTTCACCTGCGACGATTTAAACACTGTTTAAACACGGTTCATAAGTAACTTTTACCGCGCGCTTACATCTTCTTTCAAAGAATACTCTCAAACTCTTAAAAACCCTTTAATCCCTTCAATACCTCATAACCCAGCATCATGGTGTTATGAAAAAAACAACGACACCAAAATTCGCCATTGCCGCTCTCACGCTTGCTGTTAAATCAGCAGGATCTGCTGATGCCAATGACGCGAAAATTCAACTCTTTCCAGATGGCATATTCAAAGCGAATGATGGCCGTCCAGGCAAAGGCTTAGATGGCTGGAAAATGTCGCAAGAGATTGCCGATAAAATCATCGCCAAAATAAAGCAGCGCACTAACGATATCGTCGTTGATTACGAACATCAGACCTTAACTGCAGAAGAGAACGGCAAAGAAGCACCTGCTTCTGGTTGGATCGATCCGCAGTCTGTTGAGTATCGCCCTGGTGAGGGATTGTTTGCTGCTGTTAAGTGGACTCCGAAAGCTGCTGCTTATATAGAGAACGAAGAATACCGTTTTCTCTCCCCTGTTTTCCCCTTCAATCGAAAGACTGGAGAGGTTCAAGATGTTTTACATGTCGCTTTAACTAACTTCCCTGCGCTGGACGGTATGGCCGCCGTTGCGGTTGCCGCTTTGCGTTCGCGTTGGGATCAACACGAGGATGATCAAGTGGATCGTACTGAACTAATCACCATGCTTGGCCTAGCCGATGATGCAACTGATGAACAGATTGCATCGGGTATTGCTGCGTTACGAGCATCTAATACTGCCTACACTGCGTTGCGAACAGAGTTGGGCATTGATGAAGAAACCGATAGCACTACTGCTATTGCTGCATTGAAAGCAAAGGCTAGTCCTGACCTTTCGCAGTATCAACCCATAGAAGTTGTTGAAGGTTTGAAGCAAGAAATTGCCGCGCTTCGTCGTGGCAGTGAAGGACAGGAAGTAAAAGACCTGGTAACAGCGGCGCTTAAGGATGGGCGTTTGCTACCGACTCAGGAAAAGTGGGCCATGTCGTTAGGCAATACGGATATTGCCGCCCTTAAAGGGTATGTAGAAAACACACCTGCTATTGCTGCCTTAAAAGGTACGCAAACGGAAGGGAAAAAACCTGCTGACACCCAAGGTGATGAGCATCAATTAAATGCCGACGAGCTAGCAGTCTGTAAGCAGATGGGAATCTCTGCTGCTGACTTCGCCGCTGGTAAAGCACAGGAGAATAACTAATGGCTGCTATTACTTCAGCATTATTGAATGGCCTTCGTACTGCCTTTCGTACTGACTTTCAAAAAGTTTTAGAAACAACTGAGCCGCAATATATGCAGGTTGCCACGGTTGTTCCTTCTACTACTAAATCCAATACCTATGGCTGGCTTGGCTCAATGCCTGGTTTCCGCGAATGGGTGGGTGATCGTGTGCTCAATTCCATTAAAGAGCAAAGCTATTCAATTGTTAACAAAACGTTTGAAAGCACGGTTGCGGTTGGTCGTGACGATATCGAAGACGACAACCTCGGCGTTTATAAGCCGATGGTTCAAGAAATGGCCCGTGAAGGCGGCGAGTTTCCTGACGAGTTGGTTTTTGGTTTGTTGGCTGATGGTTTTGCTGAGACGTGTTACGACGGCCAGTTCTTCTTTGATACAGATCATCCGGTTAATCCTAAGCACGACGGCACGGGTGTTGATGTATCTGTCTCGAACGTGAAGATCAATGAAAGCTATACAGGCCAGCCTTGGTATCTGTTGGATGTAACGCGTTCTATTAAGCCAATGATTTTTCAGAACCGTCGTAAGTTGGATTTAACAACCAAGTTTAATCCGAATGATGAAAGTGTTTTCACTTCCAATGAATTCCAGTTTGGTGCGGATCTTCGTGGTAACGCGGGCTTCTCTTTCTGGCAGTTAGCCTTTGGTGTGAAAGACGATCTAACGGCTGATAACTTTTGGTACGCTTATAAAGCTATGAAAGGCTTTACCCGTGATGGCGGTAAGAAGCTAAAGATTCGCCCGTCTTTATTAGTGGTTAGTCCAGATGATGAAGATAAAGCGATCAAGATGCTTGAGCGTGATTTCGTCATGGAAGACGGTGTTGCTGTAACCAACGAGCTGAAAGGCAAAGTAAAAGTTCTAGTGGTTGATGCGTTTTAAACAGCCCTTTAACTAACTTTTAAACCCTCTCATTTTCTTGGCGTTCGGGTGTGATCGCCAAGAGAATTTAAGATAAGGAAAAGACGATGAGTGAAAAATTACTTTCGGCCTTGATTATTTGTCTAGCTCACGATGGCTATCGCCGTGCAGGTTTTGCTTTCAATAAGGGTGAAAACTTGATTGAAGGCGTTAGCGAAGAAGCTGTTGAGGTTATTAATAGTGACCCGTTCTTGACTGTGCGTGAGGTTGATGGCGAAGCCTACGGTGAAGCGAATAGCGAAGAACAAACTATTGATGTTTCTGAAATTCCTGAGCACCTATTGCCGATTGTGCAAACGATGTTGCTTGGCCATAAAGAGCAAACCTTAAAGCTAAACGCTAAAGGTGTGCCCGATATTGCTGAGTTAGAAAAAACAATTAAGTGGCCTGATGGTTGCAAAACCAAACTAACCGCTGCTTTACGTGATGAAGCTTGGGTTGCTGCCAGTGATTTTATTGCTGTTGACGATTCAGAAAATGAAGGCGACGCGTAATGTATTGCACTCTTAATGATCTGATTGAGCGCTTTGGTGAAACTGAATTGATTCAGTTAACCGACGAGCAAAATACTGGTGCATTAAATACTGCGTCAGTTAATCAGGCCATTGCAGATGCAAGCAATGAGATTGATAGCTACTTGATTGGTCGTTATCAATTGCCGCTCGCCACGATTCCCGAGTTCGTAAAAGGCTATGCGTGTGATATGGCGCGTTACCGATTGTGGGATGACGGTGCCTTAGAGCAAGTGACTATTCGTTACCGTACTGCCATTAAATATTGGCGTGATATTTCAACAGGTGCTTTGCGTTTGTACGGCTCTACTGAGACAGGTGAGAGCTTGGTTGAAATGCAATCGAGCCCCGCTGTTTTTTCTGAGCGCGGCTATTAAGGGGGCTGATTATGTTTGTTGATTTAGAAAATGAAATTGTCGCTCGCTTAAAAGAAAAAGTACCTGCAAATGTTCGCGTGATGACATCGGCTGAATTAGCCAGTGTTACTGAAGGCAATCAACCCACGCCTGCGGTGCATGTTATTTACCGTAACTATCGGGTTGTGGAAACTCGCCCCGATGGCAAGGCTGCGCGAATAGAGCAGCAGTGGATGTTGGTTGTTGCGGTTAAAAATTTGCGACAAATGACCAGCGGTGATGCAGCCCGTAGTGATGCGATGGAGTTAGCCGATATTGTTGCGCCAACGATGATGGGGTGGAAAGCCCCTGCTGCTGCCAAGCCTTTTAAAATTACTAACGCCCCAGCGGCTGCGCAAGGGCAAGGGCATTATTACTTGCCCCTGGTCTTTGTTACTGAGACGAGTGTAAAGGCCGTTTAAACGACCATTAACGAATCATTAAACCGACCGACAAATAAACCAAGAGTAGAGGTATTTATGTCAGAAAAGAAACCCGACCCACTAGAAACAGTGGTACTGCTGAAAGCTCATACCCACGCGGGTAAGACGCATAAAGCAGGTGCAGAGATTAGTGTTAGCCCTGTTGTGAAAAAGTGGCTGATGGATAATGAAATCGCAGAAGCTAAAGCAGTCGCTGCTAGCAAAAAGGATGTTAAGTAATGTCTACAAAAACTTATAAGCCTTATTTAGGTGCTGGGAAAGTTTACGCCCGTGTTGTTGGTTCGGCTATGGCATTAGCTGAAGTGGGTAACGTATCCGAATTAAAGCTCACGACTGATGAAGAATCAAAAGAGCTTAAAAACAATACAGGTGGTGGTGGCACTTACGCAGAAGTTAAACGCATTAATGGCGTTGGTGTATCGATGGTGCTTCACGATTTAAACCAGGTGAACTTGTCGCGTGCATTAAAAGGCACAGCTTCTGAAGTTGTTGCAGGTACGGTGACCGATGAAGTTCAAGTTGCTTATAAAAGTGGCTTATGTCGATTGGCACACCCTGGACCAACAGCCGTTGTTGTTACCAATACGGGTGCGACGGTGACGTATGTAGCAGGTACTGATTACGAAGTACGCGGCGAAGGTATTTTTGTTTTACCAGGTGCAGCAATCGCTGATGCTGAAAGCATTAATGTTAGCTATTCGCACGCTGAGTACGATGTTGTTGAAGCATTAACCCAAAGCGGTGTTGAGTTAGAAATGGCGTTTGGTGGTATCAACGAAGCGGATTCTGACAAGCCTGTCTTGGTTGATCTTTATCGTGTGAGTTTGGGTGCTGCTAAAGAGCTGTCTTTAATTGGTGATGACTTTGCGAGTTTGGCGCTTGAAGGAAAGTTGCTAGTTGATGGCACTAAAACAGGGGCAGGTAAAAGTAAGTTCTTCAGCGTTAAGCAGGTTTAACGCTGGCTCTTGCTGATTAATTTAATCGGGCGGTCTTAACGAAAGATGCGCCCGATTAAGCTAACAAAAGCCATGACAATAAAATACGCGATACCTAAAAAGATAGACCCGAACAGAGCCATGCCAACAGCTTTGGCAATTGCTTCACCTGGATCAATTCCATTCATATAAGTTTGGAAAAAGAAAACCATTACAGCAATGCAAATTGCTATACCGACAATTCCTTCATTAATTGAATCACGACGAGCCTTGTTCATGACCGATAACCTAAACGTTGCATTAAAGCTTAGTGTAGATAAAAAAGAAGGAGAATCCAACCTTCAGGCGTTTAATCGTTCGTTTGATAGCGCAATGACAGGCATTAATAAAAGCGGTGCTGATGTCGATGCGTTCAGAAAAATCGCAACAGATATTAATGAAGGCAAGGTCAGTGTTGAAGATTTGGATGCTGAAACGCAGCAGCTTTATAAAACCTATAAAGAAGGTGCGCAGCTAGCCGCAAGTCGTGACATTTTAGGTATTAAAGCCCACGTTGAAATTCAAAAAGAGATTGATGAAACCAAGCAGGCTTATGATCAATTAAAAAAATCGGGCAAGCTTTCTCAAACTGAGTTGGCACAGGCTGCGATTAAAACAGAAGATCGCATACGCAAGCTTAAATCTGAAACCAACGGCTGGACGGAGTCGTTAGAAAATGCCAAGGGCTCGATTGCTGGTTTGGTCGCTGCAGGCGCTGGCCTTGCAGTAATGACGGGCGAAGCGATTGAGTTTGAGTCGGCGATGGCCGATGTGAAAAAAGTTGTCGGTGGCACTGAAGGTCAAATGGAATCTCTTGGCACTCAGATTAAGCAGCTTTCAACAGAGCTGCCAATTTCTGCTGATGGCCTTGCTCAAATTGCGGCGGCAGGTGGTCAGCTCGGTGTGCCGATTGAAAAGCTTGGTGAGTTCATTGATCTATCTGCAAAAATGTCGGTAGCGTTTGATATATCGGCTGAACAAGCAGGCCAAGCCGTTGCAAAGCTGTCTAATATTTTTAACATCCCTATCGATGATATCGAGTCTCTTGGTGATGCTATTAACGTGTTGGGTAATACCACAGCGGCAAAAGAAGCCGATATCGTTAATGTATTAACCCGTATTGGTGGCAGCGCTAGCCAGTTTAAATTAACCGCTGAACAATCTGCTGCGCTTGCTGCAACCTTTATCAGCATGGGTGCGACCAGTGAGGTGGCAGGCACGGGCATTAATGCGCTTCTAAGCAAACTACAAACTGCTAATGTGCAAGGGCCGCAATTTCAGCAAGCCCTTGCAGAAATGGGTTTATCCGCGAATCAGTTAGGTGAAGACATTCGTGCAAATCCACAAGAAGCATTGAACAGCTTCTTGCGCACCTTGAGTGAGCTGGATGATCAGAGCCGCGCCGAAACTCTCACGCGTTTATTCGGTCAAGAATACCAAGACGATATTGCCCGCCTATTAAACGGTTTGGATAAGTACGATGAATCATTAGCCCGCATTACAGATACGGGTACAACTGCTGGCGCTATGCAGGATGAGTTCTCTGCGCGAATAGAAACAACCGAAGCGCAAATTCAGTTATTGAAGAACGGCTTAGAAGTTGTCGCAATTAACTTGGGCAGCATCTTCTTACCTGCAGTTAGAGAAATGGCTGAAGGGTTGGGCGATGCGACCGCTGCTGTTGCAGAGTTTATTGAAGCCTACCCTTCGATTGCAGGCATTGCGACAGTGTTAGGCACGGCTGCGGCGTCGGTAGGTGCTTTGCGAATTGGTATGCTTTCGATGCGCTACGTCGGGGTGAAAGCGTTTGGTGACATTACAGCGCAAATCGCCACCGCTAACTTAAGTATGAAAGCTCTGCAGCTTCAAGCAGGAAAGACTGCTGCAGCGTTTACGGTAGCAGGCGCAGCTACTGCTGCCGCTTGGGTTGGAATGGATATCGGTACTGCCCTGCGTGAAGAGTTTGAGATTGTAGAAAAGCTGGGTATTGAAGTTGCGGCGGCATTTACTCAGCTAGCCGCTATTGCCAAGTTCGCATGGGATGTTATCGCTGATCCTAGTGAGGCAAGTGGCGCTTATGATGCGTTACTGGCAGAGCTGGACCAGGTGCAAACTGTTTACGGTAAAATGTATACAGAAGTCGGTAAAGTAAATACTCAGCAGAAGGTTGCACAAACCACCGCTCAAGAATTGGCGACGGCATTAAACACAGTTGGTAAAGAAGGCACTCAAGCCGCTGGCAATATCGAAGCAGCATTTAACAAGCTGGATCTCACCACGCCCAAAGGTATTACAGACTTAACCGCCGCGATTGATTTGGCGGGTAGTAAGGTCGGCTTGCTGGATAAGAAAGTAGAAGGCTGGATTGCGAAAGCAAACGCTACTGATTTAAACAACTTTAAAAACCAACTTAAAACAGCGTTTAACGAAGGCCAGCTAAGTGCTGAGCAGCTAGAAAAATATAATAACGATATCCTTTCTGCTTCATTTCAAAAGCTTGGCATTGTTGCTGAGACCGCATTAGGGCAAATCAGCCCTGCTGCAGAAGAGGCGATCGGCAATCTAAAAATCATTCAGCAGACTCTTTCAGATTCAAGCCTTGATGGCGTTACTAAAATGCGTGCGTTAGAAATTGCCATAAAAGGTGCGCTGGCGAATGCAGATACTACTGCTGCTGTTGATGCACTTGCCAAAGAAATTAATTACCTAGCAGATTCAGGCCAGCTTAGTGCAGTACAACTCGCCCGTTTAAACCAAGAGCTAGAAAAGCAAAAGCAGCTCACTACAGAGTCATTGCCTGGTATTCAGTCTGTAGAAGAAGGCATGAAGCAATTAGGTTTAACCAGCCAAGCTGAGATGAAAAAATCAGCAGAAGAAATGAAGAATGTTTTTTCTCAGCTAGAAGCCATGAAAGCTCCCCTTCCAGATTTGGAGGCTGCATTCTTGCGTTATGCAGAAGCTGCTATTGCGGCTAACGATGGTGTTATCACAACCGCGATTCAAACCAAGGCGGCCATGCTGGGGGTCTCTGATGAGGTCGAGGCAATGGGCACCAGTGTGGAAACCGCAGGAGAAAAATCAAAGGCTGGGTTGGATAAGGTTACTGAATCAGCAAAGCAAACGGCTGACGAGTTAGAAAATGTTGCTGATGGGGCACGTAAATCAAGCCGTGACGTGAAGGCTGTTGCGGCTGAGTTATCCAGTTTCTTTGATGGTGTTAAAAATTCAGTGTACGAACTCAGTGCTGCTGCGGGTGCCGCATTTAGTAATAAGCTGGGTGTTAACGTGCAACCTGTTCTTGATGATATAGATTCGCTGCAATTAGCCATTGACCAGGCGGCCGTTAATTCTGGAAATCTAATTCGTGACAATGTTTTAGTCTTTGATGCCACGGGTATTAATAAATTTGAAAATGAAGTGATAGCCGCGAGTGATTCTGTTGTAGCAGCATACAGCTCTCAGAAAATAAAATTCCTAGAATATCTTGATGCCATTGAATCAGGTGAAGGCGTAAATGAGTCGTTCTTAAATTCCGCTGAAGCATCTATTGGCAGTATGAATCTGCTGGGCGAAGAAGATTTGTCTCAGTTGCGCTCAGCTCTTGATAGTGCAAATAAAAAATTAGTACAAATGAATACAAATGCACAGAACACCTTAGCGGGATTACAAGACGAGCTTGATGCATTGCAAGGCAATCAGGATGCGATAGATCAGCGTGATTACGATCGTAAGCGTGCCGAATTAAACGCGGCGTTAGAAGAGGCCAGAATGTATGGAAATAGAGAAGCAATAAACTCTTATACAGAAGCTCTTCGGGTGCTTGATGAAGTTCGTCGCGAGAACAACGCCCAGTCAGGCGGATCAGTGAGAGGAGGCGGTGGCGGCTCAGGTAGCTCAGCTAGTTCTTCCCAGAATCACACCACGATTACATTAAAGTCACCAGATGGAATATCAAATGTAACGCTGAATGGAAATGCTGGATCACTTAATAGTTTATTGGATGTACTGCAAGACGCTGGGTTGCGATCGAGCTAGGAGCTTTAAATGAAATTAGAAAATATTGATTTACCCGAAAATTTATTTATTAAAAATGAATTTGGTTTTAAACCCGTTGCCCAGTCTTTTGATCGCACTGTGAGTGGTAGTGCTGTAGTTGAATCTATGGCCCTTAGCTATGGGCGTCCGATTGTTTTAACTGGCGCTTGGGCTAAGCGTTTTATTGTTGTGCAGCTATATGCGTTGCAAGCTGCCGCAGATACTCCACGAATTTTAACCATGCCTGACGGATCATTCAAAACGGTTTTATTCGATATTGAAAACGGCGGCTTGGAAGCTAACGCGATTTATCCAGAAGTACAGCCTACTGACGACAGTGAATATGAACTGACTTTAAACCTAATTGAAGTGGAGCCAGTGTAATGGCAATTAATGCAACAGATGTACAAATCATGCGCCCCGAGCGCGTAACCGATAATACAGACGGCGGCGGTCAAATGACGGGTACCGCCATCGCCAGTGGTGACGTTAATAATTTATGGGATGATATCCCGCGAACAATGCTAGCCTATGGCGGCGTGTCGCTGCGTAAACTGTTCTGCGCTATTCGCTCAGCTAATGTCGATAAATTCTTGGGTGGCCATGCCATTATTCAAAGTGATTCGTTAGCCGATAATGTCAGTACGCTGCTGTTCTCGACGGGCGATCACTACGACGAACGATTATCTGCACAAGATAAAATCGAGCAATTTGTTGTTATGGGTACCCGCTCGCCACTTCGCCCAGTGGGTACACAGCGCAAGGGCCAAACCGCCGTTGTAATGTATGCAGATAAAGAATCTGACGCCCCCCGAAATGGTGACGTGCTGGTGTTTAAATCGCCAGCGGTTGATCAGTATGTAAAAGTCACCGATGTGTCTTTTCAGCGCGCTAGCTACACTTACGTGCTGCAAGATAAATTGCTAACCTATTCTGCTGTTGAGTTTACTATTCGAATTTCTCAGCCGTTAGATGTTGATTTTGTGGGGGCTGATCCGTCGCCGGTGGCATCTCATGGATTTGAAGTATTTAAAACTCAATCGGCTTCTAGTGCTCACTATTACGGCATTAAACCAGTCGTTACAGCGGCCACAATTGGTGATGCTGAAATTAAAGCCGACGGTATTTTTCAGCATATTGTTCCCGTTGCAACCACAGAAACCGCGTTACTCGATCAAACACCGGGTCTGTCTGCGCGTGTCGTGCAACCGTCTGCCAGTGCGGTGGTGACAAAATCGTTAGGTAATAAATCGGGTATTGTTGATCTTACGTTACCGTGTGCGTTTGTGCCGGGGTCGCTAAAAGTGACGATTTCTAACTCTGTGTACCGCGATGAAGGCACAGATTTAGAACTAAAAACGGGCACGTCTCGTTTAAACAGCGGCGTTGTGAATGCCGCGCAGGGTACTGTTTCGTTAAATATTATTAGCAATTCATCAGTGACGATTGAATACGTGCCAGGGGTGGCCGTTGAGTTAACGCCGTATACCGATTCGGTAAAAATCAACGCGGGTAATCGACAGTTAACATACACAGAACAGCTGTCGCCGGTGCCAATGCCTGGATCCCTTCGAGTCGAATATCAGTACCTAGGCAACTGGTACGAGCTAACCGATAACGGTTCGGGTGTTATTTCTGGCGAGGGTGCATCGGGCGTTGCTAACTACGACACAGGCTCTGTTTCGTTCAGTCTACCCGCTGAGCCTGATGTTAATTCCAGCTTAATTTATACGTGGTCGCGTTCGCCGTATGTGATTGATAGTGCTGTGGCGTTTCCGGCTGTTGATGCCTTTTTTAATATTGAATTACCTAATGATGTGGTTGCGGGTTCTGTTTCGCTGGCGTGGTCAAAAAACGGCACCAGCTACACGGCTACCGAGGGCGTAGATCAACTGATAACGGGTTCAGGTTCAGGTGAGGTGCGAGGCAATGCTGTTCAGTTTATGCCGTCGCAATTGCCCGATTCTGACATTGTTGTTAGCTATAAAAAACGCTCAACCGCGTTGCAAACCATTGATGTAAACATTAGCCAAAAAACCGGTGGCAATACGGTTATTGATTTGGGCGCTACGGGCATTTCTCCTGCCAGTGTTGGCTTTACGCTCAGTGCGTCATACGTGATGCAAACCAATGTGAACGGCATTATCACTGAAACTACATTCGGTAAGTCGCTGCGCGCAGTGGGTACCGCTGAGGGTGCGGTTAAAACATACAACGGTTATTCCCACCGTGGATTAGATGTAATCATCGGCACTATTGATTCAGCCACGGGTATTATCACCATCAATGGTGATGCATTGGAATACGTTGCCCGTGATTACCTAATTGCTACGGGTACGTCTAAGCTGGGCGGGGGTCAGTTTGTATCTGCTACGCGTACCAGCCGGTTAGAGTCGCAAACTTTGTCTGTTCGTTTTCGCTCGCCCGAGGCGGGTACTGATGAAACACATACAGTATTACTCGCCGATGCTGAATTAACTGTTCCTACCCCAGAAAACATTGTGCCGGGTTCGTACCAGTTTAGCCTGAATGGTTTAAAGCTGATCGATCGTAGCGATGGTGCTGTGCTGTCGAACTGGAATGAAGAAACAGCGGCGGGTGTAGCGGTGGGGCAAATTAATCACGGCTCGGGCGATGTTGTTATTAATTACAACGCCGTGCGTAACGAAATTGTTAACCTAAGCTGTAATGTACTATCGATGGCCACAGGTATTGGTGCTGCGTCTGCAGTTCATAAAGTGGTTTTTAGAACCAGCGCTACGCCATTACGCCCCAGCGGTTTGCAGTTTTTAGCACGTCGGGCGTCTGATACCGCATTGCTACGCGCAGAGTCGCAAAACAACGGTGATGTATCGGGTAGTTTTAACGCCTCTGACAAACTCGGTGAGCTGGTGCAGCCGGGTAGTGTGAATGGTTATACATTGCCAATAATTGCAGGCTCGCAAAGCGGCGGTAGCGCAATTGGTAACGTCAATTATCAAACCGGTATTATTGAATTAACGTTTAGTCAGCCTGTTATTTTATCAACGCTCACATACAACGCCGTGGCCTATAACACAGTGCCGTTGAATGCCGATGTGTTGGGTTTAAACCCAGTTAAATTGCCAACCGATGGTCGAGTACCTGTTTTTCAGCCAGGCTACTTGGTAGTTATTCACAATAGCAAATCGCTAGAGGTTGCCACGCCTACGGCTAACCAGGTGATCGACTGCTCTCGTATTAATCTAGCGCAATTAGAGATTATCGACAGTGCCGGGACTGGCTTGGCGTTAGATCAGTATGTTGTCGATAAATTAGCGGGTACCGCAACGCTAGCCGATCCGTTTAATGCTGTGGATTCTGCAGGAGTAGCGCTGGTAATGCCGCTAACTGTTAATCATCGCATTGAAGACATTTGCGCTGTGGGCAATGTGAACATCGACGGCACGCTGGGCTTGCTAACGCAACTAACTCACGACTACAGCGCGGGTGACAGCTACGTGAGCAGCGCGATCTCGTTCGGCACTATGCAAGGCCGAATTTATAACGTGTTCTCGCAAAAAATAAACCAGTCGGGTGTGTTTAAAGATGAGTTGGAGGGTGATGCCACCGTGGCTAGCTACGACGACATCAACTACCCAATCCTGATCGACAACAAATCAGCGGTGCAAGAGCGCTGGAAAATTCGATTTACCAACAACTCAGCATTTGAACTGATTGGTGAAACGCTGGGCGTGGTGGGCGTTGGCTCTACCTCGGTCGATTTCTCGCCCATAAATCCAATGACCGACGCGCCGTATTTCACGATTAAAGCAGCGGGCTGGGGCGGCGGTTGGATTACAAACAACATGTTGCGATTCAACACCGACGCGGCGGCAAAACCAATTTGGGCAATTCGTACCGTGCTACCGAGCACAGAGCCTGTCGAGAAAGATTTTATCAATATTGAATTTAGAGGGGATGCTGACTAATGGCTAGAACACCGACGGTTTTTAGATGGGACGATCCTGGTGCGCCGGATCTTAATGCGATAATGCCTACGAATAATGATAAAAATAAACTCTTTATACATACTGTTTTAAAGGCATGTTTAGTTGATGGTTATGGTGATAAGGCAGCTGCTGGTTGGTCTATGCCTCAAGAAGAAATCACAAGTGGCGGATGCCGTTTTGTTTTAACTAATGCTGCGAATTCAGGATCATTATTGTATGAAGGTGGTGAGTTCTCAGGTAGTTCGACTGCTTTGGAACATAATACAGTCTGGGCGTGCTTGGATGCAGCTGATATGAATGCACCGTTGAATGCATGGAGTCATTCAACGAAGTATGAGGATCGAAATACTGTCGCTGGTGCGTTCTTTCATAAGACAGGGCTTTATCAGGGATCAAGGTGTGATGCTTGGATGGTGATTGCAAATGAAAATACCGTTATTTTTTATTCGGGGCGATCAGCTGTTGAGTTTAGCGCTGCGTCGAATTCTGGGGCCGCCGCGAGTATTGTTTGCGAGTTCATGTTTGGGGCAATGCACGATGGACGCGGCGGGATTGATAGTCCTGGGGCTGGAAATTTTTATATTGTGGGTGGGGCTAGTGGGCGATATGCAGCAAACGCTTGGTATGACTCTTTTAAAGATGTTCTAACATCTATCGTTGATGTGATCGGGCTTGCAAAAGTTGAAGCGCATTCATTTAGTTATAATAAACCAGCTTTTGAAAAAACATATTCTGCGCTGAGTGCTTGGCTGCCTGTTCCGTACGTTTATATGCAGTATGGCCCCAGTGGGCCAGACGGTGTTAGTTCTAATCATATGTACTTTGCAGTTGCGTTGCCGTCGATACGAAAATTATTTTTACAGCCGTTTGATGCTGCGACTTTAAATACATTTATGTTGGATAATGGCTTTGATTATGCAAAGCCATTTACATATCAGGGTGAAAGTTGGGTTGTTATAAAATCGGTTGATGACGTTGTTCAAGTATTTGGTTTAGCGGCGTCCGAGTGGGGTGCTTAGCTATGTTTCTAAATCTTGATGGTGATTTTAAATACGGCACAGCTAATTATGAACAGTATATTTCTTCGCTGGACACGAATTTAGATCAGGCTTCGATGGGCTTTGTAGATGGCTATTCTGCAGATGGGGCGCAGTTACTGTTTTCTCGTTTTAAATTGCCTGACTCTACTTTCATTAAATTCAAAAAATCTGAGTTGTTTAATTTACCAGTTAAATTAATTGCTCGCTTAATGAACACCGACGGCGTGTGGTGGGCTGACAATTTCATCTTGCAAGACGGTGTAGTCAATATCGATTTTAAATCGCAAGGCGAGTCCGGCGGCTCGGGCGAATTAAAAACATTCAGCGGTTCATTAACGCAAGACGGCCAGCCAGTGTCGCGAGCGGTTTACGCGTTAGCGATCGGAGGTGATGTGCCCAAGCTACTAGCCAGTGCGGTTTCAGATGATATGGGTAATTACTCACTAGAATGGAATGGTTATGCAGGGCCAATCATAGTGACAGCAACAGATGATTACGGTATGCCGTTTGCGGCAGAGGCATTACTCAGTAGTGGCGCTCGTATACATCCTATAGCTCCGAATGGCTATGTGTATGAAGTCACAAGTTCCGGAACGACTGGGGCGATTGAACCCACTTGGCCAGCGGTCGAGGGCGAATCTGTAACAAGTGGTGAAGTTCAGTTGGTTGCTAAGCCATTTTACCGCCCAAAATCAGCTGGGCCGTTTACGATCGTTTAACGGTTCTAACTAAATAACGAGTGATGTTATGTATACGATTGAAGCGCTACCGCTGTCACTGGATTTAGATCAGTCTAAATACATTCAGTCAGCAAATATTGAGCTGGTCGATGCTATTGGGTTTGTTCAAAAAAACTTATTTGTGTCAGCGATCCTATTGCCGTTTGATCAGTCCCGCACTAAATCATCTACGGCATTGCTGCGCAGTTTTGTACCGACGCCGTTGTCTGTATTCAGTCGTAATGAATGCGCCTCGGCCAATGCTGTTGATGTGCATCTAACAGCATTTCCATGGGGTGAATTGAATCTGATTGATAACTCGCAAAGGCTGTCATTTGAGCCATCATCTAAACAGCTAGAACATCGTTTTGAATTCGCGTGGGGCGAGTTGCAGCACGTTGATCGTGCGAGTGCGCTGCAGGTTGAATCTGTTTCAGTGAGTATCAATTCAGGTTGGGATGTTCGCATTAACGACACACTGGTTGAATTATCATGCGTGATCGATGCGCCGCAATTTGCAGTGGATTTGTACGGCATTCGTGAGAGTGAATACGACCTACGCCAAAAGGATCTGTTTACTGATTTGAGTGCAGTTCTTAACTTTGATGAATCGCCCTACATTCCAAACGCTGATATTGGCTGGGGCAATTATCAACTAACCAAAAAAGCAGCAGTGCCATTGGCGGTATCGATTGCAACTAATGCATACCAGCCACCTGCTAAAGAAGATTTGGTTGTGCTGCCATGGGGGGAAGGTGTCCCGCTGCAATATTCCCCCGAGTTGCCGTATGCGGTAGAGCCAGAAATCATTGTTCCTGGTGAAGTGCCAGCGGCAAATAAAAGAGAGGTTTATCTCATAATGAATAGCGTCAATGTGAAGTCATTACCGAACAACGAGCCTCTGGCTGTTGCGGACATTAAAATAGATTTAGATGAAGATTCGTATAGTTGGAAAATATCTGCGTCAGTATTAAATCAACAGTCAGTTAATTTAATGAAACCTGATGCTAATGGTTATAAAGAGATAGAGGTATCTATTAATGGTCATGTCTGGATATTTTTCATAACAGTCTGGCAGTGTTCACGCAGCGTTAGTAAAAATAAGTTGGATAAGAAATACCAAGTTACTGGCTATAGCCGTACGCAGTATCTAGGCCAGCCCTATGCTCCTAAGCGTACTAAAAGCATCGGCAATACCACCGCCGTTCAAGCTGCAACAGCGGAGCTTGCAGGTACTGGGTTTACATTAAACTGGAATGTTGCTGACCTGCCCGACTGGGTAATGCCTGAAAGTGTATTTAGTTACCAAGAACTAACCCCCCTTCAAGTTATTAAACGTCTCGCCAATACAGTTGGTGCTGTTGTATTGCCAGCTATGGCTGCTGATGAGTTAACTATTATACCTAGAGATCGGATCGCGCCATGGGATATGGAGTTGGCAACTATTGATCGTACAATACACGAGAACCAAATACTGAGTGAAGGTGGTACATTACAATCTCGGACGAAAATAAATGCAGTGCGTGTTTCAGGAGAGCAGCAAGGCGTTGATATGAATGTTGTGCGTCAAGGCACCTCTGGTGATGTGGCAGGATCTGATGTGGTCGATGGTTGGCTGTCAGCATCAGAAGCAAACGAAAGCAGAGGGCGGGCTGTGATCGCTGCAAGCGGCAATGTCGAAATTAATACATTAGAATTAGCAGTGCCTGAAACAGCTAGTCAGCCTGGTTTATTATTGCCAGGTCTATATGTTGAAGTGCAACACAATGAAGCATCAAATAATTATCGCGCTAAGGTGGCGTCGGTATCAATTTCTGTGCCTGGTCGTGGATTAGTGAAGGTCAGGCAAAGTGTGGTTTTACAGCGTTCGGTGGCATGGGAGTCGGTAGCATGAATCCATGGAAGCAATTTACTAGCCTAATCGCACCAAACTCAAAAACGATTGTAACTGTAGCAGCAGTTAATGCTGATGGCACTGTCGATGTAACCTTGGCTAATGGTGAAGCTCTTAGGGTGGCAGGTGTGGGTGTTAGTGTTGGGGATAAGGTAATTATTCAGGAGGAAAAAGTAATAGGTAAAGCACCTACTCTACCCATTGTTAATACAGTCGTTTAAACCGCTTTTAAAAGGGCTTTATTCAAGCCCTGATAACTCATTCAGCATTCTATCTAGCTTACGTTGCTCGCTTTCTATTTTAGACTTGTAGCGATCGTTAACTGTACCCATTTCAGTGCTAATGCTTTGGAGCCAAATAGCCCCAGCAGCGTTGTTGTTTGCAGAGTTCTTCTTGAGGCGCAGTCTGGCTAGTTCATTATCTCTTCTTGCTTCAAAGCTTTGCAGGTTGCTTTCAGACTTTTTGATGTTACGTTTAAGCTCTAGACGGCGGTTGTTGTCGCGCATGGATTGATAGGACTCATTGTCTTCAAGGTTCACTCGCGAGCTTTGGGCACTATTAGTAGAAGTAGTAGAAGGCTTGTAGGACTTAGTGGTGGCAGCTTGGTCTTCGGGGCAAGGGTTTGATGTAAAGAGCTTTTTACCATTTGCGTCGGTGCAAACATAATATTGACCAGCATAAGATATGCTCTGAAAACTTAATGCAGCTATGGCTACGATTAACAGTCTAATTAGCGGCATAGGTGCCACCTCCGTGTTGAGCTAATTGAAAGTAAGATTCTACAATGCGCAGCTATTAATAGGTAGGGTTAAAGGAGGGCTATCTGAGGGTTGGTAGCTACTGTATATAGTGTCTAGTAGATTATGACGTAAAGTCTCAGATAATTCGCCGCGCTACAATTAGCTTGAAACAGTCCTTTTATGATCAAAAACCAATCGAAATCAATCCAAATTCCAAACTGAAATTTTAGACTAGCCGGGATTTGAAGATATTCAAGAGATCCGATATCGATATATGAACGGATTAATACTTCGCTTTAAACTCTTCGCTATAAACTTATTTCCATATACTCATGACTCACGCCTCGACCGAACTTACTACTCAACCTACCAACCTTTTTATTCTTAACGACAAACCCTAATTTTTCATAAAGAACTTTGGCCCTGGGATTTGTTTCTGCAACATTTAGACTAACCACTGCACTCCCCCTCTCTTTTTCTTGCGTAAGGAAGCTCTTAATCAGTTGAGCACCAATACCAGCACCCCGCTGCTCAAGACTCACTGCGAGATTGTGCAAGCAAACAACGTCCTTTACAGGAGGCGCTACAATTGCCTCAAAACGCAAGCCCCTCACAAGAACACCAACACCCTTATAAAAACCGTAGTAGCCAAATATCTGCTTGATCGCAGCCATTGTATACTTGAGATTATCTTTCGCTATTCGTCGACCAACCAACGCAATAATACAACCTCCCTCAATTACAACCTGATGATCTTTATACCCAAACTCACCATCACCACAACAAAAGGCATGATGTAAAAAATCTACCGCTTGCTCTTCATAATCTACAGAGAATACATATCGAAAAGATTCTGGGCCCGAGCTATACATTAACGGAACAACCTCAGCCACATCTGACGCTTTACACTTTCTTATTTCAATGGTCACAAGAAGCACTCTTTTTATTATTTTGCACTTACGATACCACAAACAAAAAAGGCGCTAACTGAAAACAGTTAGCGCCTTTCTTTAAATCAAATAATCAATCAGAGATTAAGCGTCTTGCTCAACACCTTTCATGGTCAACTTGATACGACCCTTAGGATCAACGTCTAGAACGTTAACATTGATCTCTTGGCCTTCTTTCAAGTAATCAGCAACGTTTTCTACACGCTCTTCAGAAATCTGAGAGATGTGAACCAAACCGTCTTTACCTGGGATAATATTAACGAAAGCACCGAAATCGGCTAGCTTCATAACTTTACCACGGTAGATCTTGCCAACTTCAGCTTCAGCAGTGATACCTTCGATCATAGTCTTAGCAGCATCAGATGCTTCTTTACCAGCGGCGAAGATCTTGATGTTACCTTGATCATCTATATCGATGTCTGCGCCAGTCTGTTCAGTGATTGAACGGATAGTCGCGCCACCTTTACCAATTACGTCACGGATCTTGTCTGGATCGATTTTGATCGTGCTCATAGTAGGAGCATTATCAGCCATCTCTGCAGCAGGAGTCGCGATGCACTTATTCATTTCTGCAAGAATAGTCATACGTGCAGTGTTTGCTTTCTGCAATGCGATATCCATGATCTCTTCAGTGATACCCTGAATCTTGATATCCATCTGCAAAGCAGTAATACCTTGATCAGTACCGGCTACTTTAAAGTCCATATCGCCCAAGTGATCTTCATCACCCAGAATATCAGTCAATACAGCAAAACCGTTGTCTTCTTTGATAAGACCCATTGCAATACCTGCAACTGGAGCT
>TARA_B110000211_G_scaffold85640_2_pt1 | contig 36685 bp, 27 predicted proteins | sample TARA_B110000211 | Tara Oceans TARA_B110000211 (sample SAMEA4397516) | marine metagenome | biome: Polar Biome; feature: [DCM] deep chlorophyll maximum layer (ENVO:01000326); material: water (ENVO:00002006), including particulate matter (ENVO:01000060) such as... | depth 30 m
AAGCACTTAGATTTTTGGATCCGGAAACAGGTTCAGTAGTTCCTGCTATACAACCAACTGCAACTTATGCGCGTGACGAAAATTATGAAGTGCGTAAGCCTTATTGGTATAGGCGAGATGGCAATCAGACTACTACTCATGCTGAAGCTTTAATTTCAGAGTTAGAACTAGCACAAGAAACATTCTTATTTTCGTCAGGAATGTCTGCAGCAACCGCAGTAATTGATCATCTGCCTGCTGGTGCGCATGTTGTCGTACCAAAAGTAATGTATCATGGTGTTTTAGCTCAATTTCAAAGATACGAGGCTTTGCATAGATTAAATGTTTCTTATTATGACGCTGGTGATCTAAAAGAAATGAGTAAGGCAATCATAATGGACAAGACTCATTTAGTTTGGGTTGAAACCCCAAATAACCCTGATTGGACGGTTACTGACATAAAGGCTGCTGCGAAAATAACTCATAATAGTGGTGCTTTACTAGTAACTGATTGTACTGGCACACCACCATGCATGACTCAAGCACTTGAGTTAGGAGCTGATATTTCCTTTCATTCAGCTACTAAATACCTGAATGGTCATTCTGACGTTAGTGCCGGTGCATTATCTGTAAGAAAAACTGGTAAATTTTGGGAAGAAATTTATAATATAAGAAAACTACAAGGAACTGTGTTAAATAGCTTTGATGCATGGTTATTGATAAGAGGATTAAGAACTTTGTTTTTAAGAGTTGAAAAAGCAAGTTCAAATGCGATGGCCATAGCGCGTCATTTTGAAACAAATGATGATATAGAGACGGTTTTATATCCAGGATTGCCATCTCATCCCGATCATAAAATCGCAAAAATGCAAACTAACTCTCAATTTGGGGGTATGATGTCAATTATTGTTAAAGGCACAGAGCAAACGGCCATTGATATTGCTAGGTTTTGTAAAGTGTTTTATGCAGCGACATCTTTGGGGGGAGTTGAAAGTTTAATCGAGCATCGAAAAACAGTTTCTGGTGATGATTTTCCAGTTCATCCACGTCTTTTACGGCTATCAATTGGCATTGAAGATGTCGACGATTTAATATTTGATTTGGAACAAGCTATAGGTAAGGCAACAAAAAAGATATCAAACACATTAAAAAATTAGGACACAGAAATGGATTATTTTGATCTTGGCGACTATTCTTTTCCAGTAACAACAAATTCTAAAGATGCACAGCTTTGGTTTGATCGAGGTTTGATGTGGATTTATGGATATAATCATGAGGAAGCTATTTTTTGTTTTGATAAGGCTATTGAGATAGATGAAAATTGCGCAATGGCGTATTGGGGTGTTTCTTATGCGGTAGGACCAAATTATAATAAAAAATGGATGGATTTTTCTGAGAAAGATAAATCAAATTGTGTTGAAAGATCTAAAGAGTCTTTGATCACAGCTAAGAGTATTTCTAATTTAACTCCAGTAGAACGTGACTTAATCAAATCCCTTGATGAGCGTTATCCTGATGATCCAATGTTGGAAGATTTTAGTGATTATAATGATGCGTATGCTAATAAAATGCGAGAAATATATAGAAATTATAATACCAATTTAGAAGTTTGTGCATTATTTGCAGAAGCATTAATGAATAGAACGCCTTGGCAACTCTGGGAAGTGGGAACAGGTCAAGTAAAGGCAGGTGCTAATACTCAGGAGGCCATCTCTGTACTTGAGACAGCGTTTTCAAATCTAGACTACAAGGGTGCGAATAGCCATCCTGGACTACTACATATGTACATTCACCTAATGGAAATGTCTCCTCACCCAGAGAAAGCGCTGAAAGCCGGTGATGCTTTAACTAATTTAGTTCCCGACGCTGGTCATTTACAACATATGGCAACTCATATTGATGTTTTATGTGGTCACTACGAAAATGTTGTTCGTCGTAATCATATAGCGTCTAAAGCAGATCAAAAATATTTAGATTACCGGGGACCAAATACTTTTTATACTGCTTATGTTTGTCATAACTTACATTTTAAAATTTATGGCGCAATGTTTCTAGGACAAATCAAACCTGCTTTAGCAGCTGCTAGCGAATTGCAAAATCTACTAAGTGAAGAAGTAGTAAGACCTAGCGCAGATTGGCTAGAAAGCTATTATGCAATGAAATTTCATGTCTTAGTACGTTTTGGAATGTGGGATGAGATAATAAGTCAGGAGCCTCCAAAAGATACTGAGCTGTATTGTTTTACAACTGCTTTAACCTATTATGCTAAAACAATCGCGTATGCAGCAACCAATTTAATAGATGAAGCTGAAGGTCAGAAAGAATTATTTTTTAAAGCAATAAAAGCAGTACCTGAAACTCGGGTTCTATTTAATAATTTATGTATTGATATACTTGCTATCGCTGCTGAAATGCTCGAAGGAGAAGTGGCCTATAGAAAAAAAGAATATAACAAATCTTTTGATCATTTAAGGAAAGCCGTATATTTAGATGATGGACTTCCCTATGAAGAGCCTTGGGGTTGGATGCAGCCAGTAAGACATGCACTTGGTGCTCTTTTGCTTGAACAAGATAAAATTGAGGAAGCTGAAGATGTTTATAGAGCTGATTTAGGGATTGATGGTAAATTAGGTCGACCATGTCAAAATCCTGATAATGTCTGGTCTCTTCATGGTCTTCACGAATGTCTAAAACGTCGTGGCGCTCATACTGAAGCACGATTCATTAAACAACGTTTGGACTTGGCTAATGCGAGAGCCGATAGTCCAATTTTAGCTTCTTGCTTTTGCCGATTGACGCATCAAGAATTTTAATTTTTGGTTGTAGCTAAAATATAGTAATCTGGCTTTCGCTTATTGGTTTCAAGGATAACTAGTTTATACGTCAGCTGGATTTTCAATTGCCCTACCTAAGGCTGCAAGATCTGAATATCTATCGCCAATCCGATGATGAGGTCTACCACTAGTCGCAGCTCCTAGAGCCACAACAATTTCATCATGTGCGGGTGCATCATGAATTGAAAATTGAACAGTTAGATAATGTGACCTTCTACCAGTATCATGTTTATCCATTAATGGGATTTGAATTTGAGTATTTGCTGGACCCCTAGTGTTAGTAAACCCCAAATAAGATTTTGCACCTACTGCTTCACGATAAAAATTTCCATATTGAAGTGTATGTATTAAACCTGACGCGTGTTCTAATTCACAAGCCGTTCCAGCGATGCAAGCTTTACCGTATGCTTCAATAGCATCACCAGAGCCAGCTAACTTTATTAATCTATTGGTTAACATTTCACCTAAAACGGGAGCAATTCTTTGTATTTCGGGGGACAAATCTTCTACATAACCTTTTCCAGCCCATGGATTCTTAACAACTGCGGCAACTCCAATCATTCGTAAAATAGGTTTAGCCTCTTTATCACCCTCTCGATGTGTATCTTCATCATAAGTTATTATTTTTCTTAATTCTGGAATTGTTTGCATTTTATAGACCTTTTATTTCATATTTACTTGGAGTTGATGAGATTTCTCTTACTATGCCAGCTTGTTCGTTACCTTCATAAAAGCCAAAGGTACCATGTTTAAATTCTCGAGCATATCGTTCAAGCATACTTTTTTCTGCGGGTAATAAAATATCATCAAATGGTATTTTATCTAGACCAAAAAACTCGAAATCATCAGGAGCATTTCCTTTGACGATACCATTATAAAAAATATGATGATTCGATGTTTCTGTATCGCGATAGATTGCATAGATGAAATTTAATTGAGGATTTAGTTTTATGTCTTCCAAATGTTGAAACAGCCCATGTTTAGACATATTTGTTTTTGGAGCTTTTGGGATGGAAAATTTATTATTTTTCTCTTTCTTTAATAAAATTTTATTATCTTTCGATAAAACGCCACCAATCATAATGTTTCCAGTTGTATTTGCGGCTTCTATCAAAGTTTGCTCATGACTAACTGAAAAATAATTTCCTTTGAAATACCCTAGTGGTGTACCTTCTGACACCTCATGGTCTAAAACTTTTCCAATGAGTATTAGATGATCGCCTGCATCAACTAATCTATCATTTTCGCAAATAAAATGTGCTATATTACCTTTTAATATTGGTAATTTTTTTGACCCGTGGTACCAGTTGGGATGTTCAAATTTATTTACCTCTTGAGAGGCAAATAACCCAGATAGATCTTTTTGACGTTCTGATAGAATGTTAATAGCAAAATGCTTTGCATCGCTGAAAATCGGGGCACTATGTGCAGTTTTAGCAATGCAGACTAATAATAATGGAGGATCTAAGGAGACTGACGTAAATGAATTCGCTGTAAATCCGCGTGGTAAACCATCAGTATCAGTGGTTGTTATGATAGTCACACCCGTGGCGAAATTACCAAATGCATCTCTTAGAGAGCGAATTTTGTCTGAATTACCGTATTCATTGGATTTTTTGCTATTACCTAAATATTTTTCGTTATGTTCGCCAATTTTAGGTGGAGTAATCGCCTTTGGGGCTGGATTTAAACTAAATTTAATTGGATTTGCTGCGACCTTCCAGTCCCTTTTGGTGCTGTCATGATGAGGCACTGATACTATCATTTTTCGCACATTTACATGTTTGTCATTAAATATATCTTTTATAGTATTTACTGGCCCAAAAGGTAGTTTTCCGCCTAAAATATTTAATAACTCATTTTTTGTTTTTTGTTTAGTCCAGCTAGACACTAATGCATTCACGGTTTGTGAGTTTTCTTTCCTAGCAGATCGAGTAGAAAACCTCTTATCTTCAGCTAAAGCTTCATCACCCATGCATTTTGTGAGTTCATTCCAAAACACGTCATCGACTATTCCAATAGCCACTTGGCCATCATGTGCGGGGAAAATACCAAATGGGGCTAATAGTGGGTGCCCATTTCCTTCTGGTCCTGGAATAGTACCATCAAAATCGTGTTGGTATACTGCTCTTTCACATAGACTTAGTACTGCATCATACATTCCGATATCTATAAATTGACCATATCCTGTTGCCTCAGCATGCCTCAGTGCTGCAATTATGCCAAACGACATCATTAAACCGGTAAAAATATCGCCCACTCCTGGTCCAACTTTGGTTGGAGCGCTGGCGTTAGCTCCAGTTATTCCGATTATTCCACCCATTGCTTGGGCTACGACATCGTATGATGGCCATTTCACATATGGGCTCTCACCAGACCTTGGATCTCCAAAGCCTCTTATAGCGCCATACACTAATCTAGGGTTTATTTTAGCCAATTCTTCATATTGGAGTCCCAGACGCTCCATAACGTTTGGTCTGAAGTTTTCTACGATAACATCTGCTTGTTTCACTAGTTCTTTGAAGTTTTCTTTTCCAATTTCAGTTTTTAAATTTAACTTTATACTTTTTTTTGATCTATTTAAACTTACGAAGTATCCCGCCCATTCCTGTTTGGGATCATCATCGCGGAATGGCCCGTTAGCTCTGCTGCTATCGCCCGTTTCACTCTCAATTTTTATAACCTCAGCTCCATGATCAGCTAACATCATTGTACAGTATGGACCCGATAGCATACGAGTAAGATCTAACACTCTAATACCGTTTAATATGCCGGGGTTGTCTTTATTTGTCATATTTTTGTAACTTCATTTAAAAACTTCTCAATTGGTTTATTAACAGTATCAGGTGCTTCAGCCAATGCCATATGGCGTAACCCTTTTAAGATCAATACTTGAGATTTTGGAATTTCTTTAGCTATTGCATACGCCATTTCAGGACCATTTCCAAAATCTTCGTCCGCAGTAATTACTAAGGTTGGACATGAAATTTTGGGAATAGGCGATGTTATTTCTACTAAGCCTGTCGCTAACACCTCATAAATAGTTGGATAAATCTTGGGATCATTTTTCATTACCCAATTTCTTACAACATTTAAAAGTTTTGGATTTTTACTTCTATAATTATTGGAAAACCATCTCACTAGAGCGTCTTCGACGGTAGCTTCAGGGCCATTAGATTTTAATTGAGCTAATCGATTTAGCACTGCGGATTGAGCTTCATTTGATCGTTTATAAGGAGAGTTTAGTATTATTAATGCCTCTGTTTTTTCCGGATAATCTTGTGCAAAACGCCTACAGATCATACCTCCCAAAGAAAATCCAATTAGAATTGCCTTCGTTTTATTTATTCTTTGTAAAAGTTCATTAATTTGTTTGGAAAATAGCGATAGGGATGGTGTTTCCGGTGGGTTGATGGAATCACCGTGACCATATAAATCATAAGTTATGACGTGATACGTTTTTTTTAAAGTCGGTACGAGCCACTGCCAAATTTCTTTATTCAACCCCAACCCATGAATTAAGATTATGCATGGTTTTTCATTTTTACCATGAATTTCAAAAGATACTCCACTGTTGGATACATTTGGCATTTGTTAACTTTCTAAATGGGCTTGTATGCAATAACTTCTATTTCCACCCGTACATCAACTAGTAATTGATTTACAACAGCAGATCTTGTTGGTGGCTCAATAGGAAAATATTCCCCATATATCGCGTTAAAACCAGGAAAATCTGACTTCTCTCGTAACCAAACCATTGACTTAACTACATCATGCATTTCACATTCAGCAACATTCAAAGTGGATTTAATATCCTCTAGTATAGCCTTTGTTTGTTCTTCTATAGTTCCAGTAATCATTGGTTCGCCATTTTGCATAGGAATTTGACCTGTTAAAAATATAAAATCACCAGCTCTAATGGCTCTTGACAGTGATAAAGTTCTTCCCCCAATAATAACAGGATCGCCAATTACTTTTTTTTTATTAGACATAAATCTCACCTTCCAAGAAACTTTAATTAAAATAAATAATAAATAATATTTTTCCATTTTTTTTCGACAAATTGTATAATGATGTTAAATATTAGATAACACTAAGAATCAAATGTTTTGAGAGGAAAAAATATGACAAATATCCATGCCTACCAAATGCTTATAGATGGTAAATGGGTAGATGCTTCAGATGGAGCTATGTTCGATAGTATTAATCCAGCTACTGGTGAAATATGGAGCAGGGTACCTGAGGCAACCGGGGCTGATGTGGATGAAGCAGTGAAAGCAGCTCATAAGGCTTTTAGTTCTGGACCATGGGCCAGTATGACTCCAACAGAAAGAGGAAGATGTTTAAGAAACTTGGGAGATCTATTGGCAGTGCATTCCGAATCCTTGGGTCGCACTGAAAGTGTTGATACAGGAAAGATGTTAAAAGAAACTCGTTGGCAGGCTAAATATATTGCAGAATTTTTTCATTTTTATGCTGGATGTGCAGATAAGATCAGCGGTAAAACACTTCCTATAGATAAGCCTGACTTATTCGTTTTTACAAATCGAGAACCTTTAGGAGTTGTTGCTGCAATTGTTCCTTGGAATTCACAATTATTTTTAGTCGCAGTTAAACTTGGCCCTGCATTAGCAGCGGGTAATACGGTTGTTTTAAAAGCCTCGGAACATGCTTCTGCTGCTCTGTTAGAGTTTGGTAAATTGATTGAAGAGGCTGGATTTCCACCTGGGGTAGTGAATATTGTCACTGGTCATGGAGAGCCTTGTGGTAAAGTGCTAACTAGTCATCCCTTGGTCGCACGTATTTCTTTTACAGGAGGACCAAATGCGGCTCGCCATGTTTTGTATAATTCAGCTGAAAACTTTGCAGAAGTTAGCTTGGAATTAGGCGGGAAATCTCCATTTATAGTGTTTGATGATGCCAATATTGAGAGTGCTGTTAACGGATCTGTCGCTGGTATTTTTGGTGCAGCGGGGCAGAGTTGTGTCGCCGGCTCACGATTGTATTTACATGAAGATATTGCTGATGAATTTTTAGAACGGATGATAAAAATTGCAAAACAGATTAAAATTGGTGACCCATTATTAGAAGACACACAAATGGGCCCCCTATGTACGCTTGGGCAATTGGAAAATATTGAAAAAGAGGTGTCTTTAGCAATTAATGAAGGCGGCCGCATTTTGCACGGTGGAAAACGACCTGAAAACATGGATGGGCTATTTTATGAGCCTACGATTATAAGTTGTGATGATCAGAATATGAAGATTGTTGACACAGAACTTTTTGGCCCAGTTCTTAGTGTGTTAAAGTTCAGAACCGAAGAAGAAGTCATAAATTTGGCAAACGATACAGTTCATGGATTAGCGGCGGGTATTTTTACGAGGGATAGCGCGCGATCTTTAAGGGTGGCAAAAGCAGTAAAAGCAGGAATTGTATGGGTAAATACCTATAGGGTCGTATCTCCAATTGCTGAGTTTGGAGGCGTTAAGGGATCAGGCTATGGGCGAGAAAGTGGATTTCAAGCCATGTATGATTACACAAGACCAAAGACGATTTGGATGAACATGTCTGATGAGCCCTTGGGTAACCCATTTGTAATGCGTTAATTTAGATTAGTAGGAAAAAAAATGAAATTTCAGTTAGCAGTTAATTTAGAAAGAATGGATCCTAGTTGGGATATGGATCAGATAATGCGACACACGCTTGAAATGGTCCAAATGGCTGAAAGTGGTGGATTTAATATTGTTTGGGCAGCAGAACATCATGCTTTAGAAATGACAATTGCTCCTAACCCCTTTCAAATATTAACTTGGTGGGCTTCAGAAACGACTAATATAAGATTAGGTACTGCAGTCGCGTCAGCAGCTTATTGGCATCCAATAAATTTGGCTGGTGAGGCAGCGTTTCTTGATTTAATTAGTGGTGGTCGTTTAGAGTTTGGTATTGGCTCTGGTGCTTATCAAAGAGAGTTTGACAGAATGCGTCCAGGATTAAAACAATCAGGCGCTTGGGAATATATGCAGGAGATGTTGCCAGCAGTACTAGAGTTATGGAAAGGGGACTATGCACATGAAGGAAAGTTTTGGCAGTTCCCTACTTCAACCTCAGTACCAAAACCTGTTCAAAAACCTCATCCACCATTATGGGTTGCGGCTAGATCACCAATTACGTTTAATTACGCGATCAAAAACAAATGCAACGTTATGAGTTGGCCTTTAACTCGAGCATTTTCTGAAGCAGAGCTTTATAAGAAGCAATTAGATGAAGCTATTATTGAAAGTAACAATAATTTTAATCCAATCTTCGCAATGATGCGTCATACAGCATTATATGAAACACAAAGTGGTAGAGACAAAGCCATTAATGCAATTCAGTCTTGCTTAGGACAATTTGAGAATCTGTTCAGAAACTTAGATGATGTAAATAATGGGTTTCCTAAACGAATTCCACTGAACGAGTTGGTGGGTAGAAAAGAGTTTGATGCAGAAATGTTGGAAGAAAACTTGATGTTTGGCTCTCCTGACACCGTTATCGAAAAACTTAAAAGGTATGAAAAATTAGGTGTTGATCAATACATTTATTATGCCTCTATGGGATTGGATATGGAATCGCAAAAGAAATCTATGGAGCTTTTTTGTAAGGAAGTTATTCCAGAATTTGCCTGAGATAAATTAAGGAGAAGATTATGACTGATGGTATTGAAGTAACTCGTAACGGTCGGGTTCTAGAAATTAAACTGAATCGACCAAAAGTAAATGCAATTGATATACCAATGAGCCAAGCTTTGGGAGCAGCATTTGCTGAATTGCGAGACAATCCAGAATTATGGGTTGGGATTTTAACGGGTGAAGGTGAAAAAATATTTTCGGCAGGTTGGGATCTGAAGGCTCTAAATTCTGGTGAAGTTGAATTGGACAATTGGTGGGAGACCGCGGACTATGGAGATGGTGGGTTTGCGGGCTTGACAGAGAACTGGAACCTAAACAAACCGGTTATAGCTGCATTAAATGGTCTGGTAATAGGTGGTGGTTTCGAATTGGCAATGGGATGTGATCTTTTAATCGCGTCAGAGCACGTAGAATTTGGATTGCCGGAGTTGCCACTAGGTATGGTGCCAGATGCTGGTGCTCTTCAAAGATTACCACGTAGAATTCCACATAACATTGCCATGGAAATGTTTTTATTAGGAAGGCGCATGACTGCTACTGAAGCGGCACATTATGGTCTAGTAAATAAAGTTGTTCCAAAAGAAAAGTTGCTTGATCAAGCTAGAGAATGGGCAGAATCCATTGCCTGGTCAGCACCTTTAGCAATGCAAAGCGTTAAGGAAGTCCAAAGAGCCATAGAGTGTGTTCCATTGGAGAACGCGTTTCACAAGATGAGAACAGAAAATCTACCTACTTACCGCAAAATGTTGAAATCTAAAGATGCGATAGAAGGTGTTGCAGCTTTTGTAGAAAAACGTGAACCTAATTTCAAAGGTGAATAACCGTGTTTATTGATATTAATACTGTGAAGACAATAACGAGTATAGGTGCGGGACCAATTGGGGGCGGGTGGACAGCTCATTTCTTGGCTCAAGGTTATAACGTTAACGCCTACCTACACTCAGAAAATGAAATAAAAGCATTTAAAAGCATTTTACAGACTGCGTGGGTAAGTCTTTCAGAACTGGGTTTGGCCGAAGGGGCTAGTATTGATAATTTAAACATTACAACCAATTTAGAGGAGAGCTTAAAAGGAACTGATTTTGTTCAAGAGAGTGCGCCAGAACGTTTGGAAATAAAACAAGCCTTATATCAAAAATTGGGTGAGCTTGTAGCGAGTAATGTGGTTATAAGTTCATCAACATCAGGACTGACTATGACTGAAATACAAAAACAATGTAGTACACCTGAGAGAACTGTTATTGGACACCCATTCAATCCACCATATTTACTTCCATTGGTTGAAATAGTTGGAGGTAAGAAAACCAATCCAGAAGCCGTTAATTGGGCTTCGGAATTTTATAAGTCTGCTGGAAAATCACCGCTTGTTATGAAGAAAGAAATTCCAGGGTTTGTTGCCACAAGATTACAAGAGGCATTGTGGCGCGAAGCTCTCCACATGGTGTCAAATGGAGAGGCCACACCAGCTGATATTGACAATGCATTAATAAATGGACCAGCGGCAAGGATGGCTGTACAGGGGCAATGCATGGCTTTTCATGTCGCCTGTGGTGAAGGAGGTATGGCCACAAATTTAGATCAATTTGGCCCAGCTTTAAAATTACCATGGACAAGATTGAAAGCTCCAGAATTAACTAAAGATTTGCGTGATAAAATGGTAGATGGTTGTGCGGAAATGGCTGGGGATCAACACTTTGAAAAAATGGCGGAAGATCGTGATAGAAAAATAGTAGCAGTTTTGAATGCTATCAAATCAAGTTAGAATTATTTGGCAATTTTAAAATAAAATTAGGAGAATTTTAAAATGAATTATGAAGTCGTAGTAAGTTGTGCGGTTACAGGTGCAGGAGATACAACTGGTAAAAGCCCTCATGTTCCAGTGACCCCGAAAGAAATTGCTAATGCTGCGATCGAAGCAGCAAAAGCTGGAGCAGCAATTGCTCATATTCATGTACGTGATCCAGAAACGGGAAAAGGTTCCCGAGACCCAAAATTATTTAAAGAAGTTGTGGACAGAGTCCGAGATAGCAATACAGACGTTATAATCAACCTGACAGCTGGAATGGGTGGTGATTGGGTGCCTGACAAGAATGATCCTTCAATGCCAGGTGTTGGTACCGACATGATAGGTCCAGAAGAGAGGTTGGCGCATGTTAAAGAGTGTCAACCTGATATATGTTCTCTAGATTGTGGGACGTTAAATTTTGGGGATGGAGACGAAATTTATATCTCAACTCCTCCAATGTTACGAAGGATGGCAGAGCTAACCAAAGAATGGGGAGTAAAGCCTGAGCTAGAAGTATTTGAATTAGGACATATTCGATTTGCAAAACAGATGATATCTGAGGGACTTATAGCCGATCCTCCAATGTTTCAGATTTGTCTTGGTATTCCTTGGGGCGCAGATCAAAGCGTAGATATAATGAAAACAATGAAAGATCATTTACCAACTGGCGCAAATTGGGCTGGATTTGGCATTTCCAGAATGCAAATGCCAATGGCTGCTACTGCCGTCGCATTGGGTGGAAATGTTCGTGTTGGTTTGGAAGATAATATTTATTTAGACAGAGGTGTATTGGCTACAAATGGCCAACTTGTTAATCGAGCTGTTGAAATAATTGAAAGAATGGGCTCGCGCGCTATCACGCCCGCTGAAGCACGAAAAAAGTTAAACCTCCGTGGAGCCTAAATAGTAAAATATAAACATACGTTATATTAGAAATGCAGAAATATTTTTAAATAAAAGATAATCTTTTAATAATTGAGGGTTTTATGAGTGAACAATTAGACCATGAAAATAATCTATTAATAAATACGCTAAAAAGCTTTATGGAAGAAGAGATTTTTCCACATGAGGACGAAGTGGATTCTACAGGGGAGGTCCCGATAGAGTTAGGCCGGCAGATTGAGAAACGGTCAAAAGAATTGGGACTGTTTGCTGCCAATTTACCAGAAGAAATAGGGGGTGGTGGCCTAGCTTATAAGTCAATGGCACTGATGGAACGAGAATATGGTAAAACAACGCATGCTCTTCAATCTTGGGTCGCTCGACCAACAGAGATACTACTTGCATGTGAAGGCGACCAAATAGCGCGTTATTTGTTACCTTGCGTTAGTGGAGAAAAAAGAGAGCTATTTGGACTTACAGAACCTGAGGCTGGGTCAGATGTCATGGGTATGAAGTCCAATGCGAAAAGAGATGGTGATGATTGGATCCTAAACGGAAGTAAGCATTTTATATCTGGACCAATCATGCCAGACTTTGCAATTGTATTTGCTGCAACTGGTGAAGACGAAACGCCACGCGGGGTTAGAAAAAGAGTTACCGCTTTTCTAGTTGATGTTGGGCTGCATGGTTTTGAGTGTAGAGAAGGAAATAAATGCGTAAGTTATAGGGGATATAAAAATTTTCAACTCAGCTTTGATAATGTTCGATTGGGCCCAGATCAAATACTTGGTGAAGAGGGCCGTGGTCTGGAATTAGCAGGTAAGTGGCTTGGGATGGGTAGAATTTGGGTTGGAGCTACTTGTTGTGGTAAGGCGGAACGCATAATGAATTTAGCAGTAGACTGGGCAGCTAATAGAAAACAATTTGGCAAACCAATAGGTGCATTTCAAGCAACGGGTTTTAAACTGGCAGATATGTCAATTGGTCTGAGAGCGGCAGATCTAATGGTGAATGATGCAGTAAAAAGGGCGGAATTAGGGATCATGCAAGATTGTGATGCTGCTATGGTCAAAGTTTTTTGTTCTGAAATGTTAAATAAAACAGCTGATGACACTGTTCAAATTTATGGTGGAATGGGGCTTATGGAAGAACTACCAATTCAAAGACTTTGGCGTGATAGTCGTCTGGAAAGAATATGGGATGGCACTTCTGAGATTCAGCGACATATAATAACTCGATCTATTTTGAGGCCGCTTGGTGCATGACGCCTGCACAAAAAAATAATTTTAAACGGTTAATTAACCCTCGACATATAGCTTTTATTGGTGGGACGGATGCTAAAATTGCAATAGGAGAGGCAGAGCGTGCCGGATATTCTGGTTTGATATGGCCAGTAAATCCAAATAGAGAAACATTGGGTGGGTATGACTGCTTTCATTCTTTAGAGGAACTTCCATCTATACCTGATGCCGTATTTCTAGCAATACCGAGAGATGGGGCCCTTCAGGCTATTAGAAAATTGGCTGACTTGGGTGCCGGTGGTGTAGTGTGTTATACGGCAGGATTTGGAGAAGCTGATAAAAATGGTTTAGAAGCTGAGAACTTACTTGTGAAGTATGCTGGAGATATGGCCGTTATTGGTCCCAATTGCTATGGGGTGATCAATTATTTTGATAAGGTAGCATTATGGCCATTTGCACACGGTGGGAACTGTCCAGGTTATGGTGCAGCAATTGTCACACAAAGCGGTATGTTTTCTTCTGATATCACTATGAGCCAACGATCTCTACCTCTGGCCTATATGATTTCTGCAGGCAATCAAACAGTTATGGGCTTGGCAGATTTTGTTGATATACTATCTGAAAAGCCGGAAGTCCGTGCGATCGGATTACACATAGAAGGTCTAAGTGATATTGCGCTTTTTGAAAAAGCGGCACTTAAAGCTTTAAGTTTAAATAAACCAATAGTTGCTCTGAAAACAGGAACATCAAAAATAGGATCAGCACTAACCTTAAGTCATACAGGTTCCTTGTCGGGGTCCAATGAACTGTACGACGCGTTATTTAAGCGAACAGGTATAATAAGTGTAGATAACCCATCACAATTGTTAGAAACTTTAAAGTATTTATGTGTTGCCGGGTGCCCAGACGACAAAAATGTTGTTGGTTTTACCTGTTCTGGGGGCGGTGCAACAATGCTTGCAGATCATGCAGAAAAAATTGGATTAAAATTCCCTAACTTTGGGGTGAATGGATCTGACAAAATATCTGAACTTTTACCTGCAATCGCAACAGTCTCTAATCCTCTTGATTATACAACACCGATATGGGGTCAGCCTGAAAAAACAGAGCCTGTTTTTCAAGAAGCAATGGCCGAAATTTCTGGACAGTCTGCGATATTAATTCAAGATTACCCTGCAAAAGGTTTAGATGAGTCTTTGATCTTTTATCGCAATGATGCGTTGGCCTTCGCAAAAGCAGCTGCAAATAATAATATTCCTGCAGCAATATGTTCTACAATTCCAGAAAATTTTGATAAAGCAACTAGGGAGTTGTTAATTGCCCAAGGCGTGGCTCCGATGCAAGGGATTCACGAGGCTTTAAATGCTATAAGTCAAGCGGTGACATGGAAGAAAAATAGAAGTGATATTCTTGGAAATAAGCCTTTAGAGATTATACACGGGACATCCAATTTGAATAATTTATATATTTTAGATGAATTTGAAGGTAAAAGTCTTCTAAAAAAAATGGGCTTTAGTGTACCCAAAGGAAGATTAGTCTCAAAAGACTTTGCTTCAAAATATGCGGCAGAACTTGGCTTTCCTGTGGTTTTAAAGATGGTAGGTACAAAGATTATACACAAAACAGAAGTGGGAGCGGTTACCTTAAATTTAAATAGCACCTTGGAAGTTTCAAAAGCCTTGATAGAAATGAACCAAAGCGTTCATGCTAATTTCCCAGAAGGAGTATCTGAGAGTTATCTTGTTGAAAAAATGGCTAAACCACCAATCGCAGAACTGATAATAGGGATTAGAGCTGATCCCCAGTTTGGCCTAGCACTCACAATTGGAAGTGGTGGAATTTTTGTTGAATTGATAGGAGACTCATCTACCCTTTTACTTCCTACTAAATTGACAGATATTGAAAAATCATTAAAAAGTCTCAAATTAGCAAAGTTACTGGATGGTTTTCGGGGAAAACCAAAAGTTAATATAAATTTAATTGCTCAAGAGATTTTAAAACTTACCCTTTTTGCTGAAAAAAACATTAACACTATAGCTGAAATTGAAGTTAACCCTATGTTTGTTTACGAAAAATCAGTTGTGTTTGTGGATGTGTTAATACATGCGGTTAAAACTGAGGTGTAATGCGGTAACGTTATTTTAAAGTAATATGTTAAAAACACATTGACCAAAAGAAAATTTAAATGTGAGTATTGATCGTAATCAAAATTTGTAGGAGCCTTTATAATGTCAGAGCTATGGCAATTACCTGGACATAAAATTGCTGATTTGGTGCGTTCGAAAAAAATATCTGCTGTAGAAGTAACTAAAGCACACCTATCTCGTCTGGATACAGTAAACCCCAAATTAAATGCTGTCGTTCAAGAAATGCCAGATGCGGCAATCAAAGACGCGGAAGAGATCGATCGATTGGTTAAATCAGGTAATGATCCAGGAGTTTTGTGTGGTGTGCCAGTAACTATTAAAGTGTTGGCTGATCAAAAGGGATATGCGACTACAAATGGGTTAAAACTTCAAAAAAACTTAATTGCTGAAACTGATAGCCCGATAGTTTCAAATATTAAAAAAGCGGGTGGTGTGATTATTGGGCGAACAAATACTCCAGCGTTTTCACTGCGATGGTTTACCAACAATGATCTTCATGGGCAAACACTTAACCCCCATAATAAAGCAATAACGCCAGGTGGATCTTCTGGAGGGGCTTCCTCAGCAGTTGCAAGTGGAATATGTCCAATTGCTCATGGAACTGATATCGGTGGATCGATTAGATACCCTGCTTATGCCTGTGGTTTGCACGGCCTACGTCCTACCTTTGGACGTATTCCGGCATATAATGCCTCTGGAGCAGAACGTCATATAGGTGGCCAAATAATGGCAGTAGGGGGGCCAATAGCCAGGACGATTGAAGATATAAAGATATCATTTGAGGCGATGTCCAAACAAGATGATCGAGATCCTTGGTATGTTCCTGTCCCTTTAAATGGACCAAGTTTTGTAAAGCGAGCTGCATTTACTATTGCTCCTGAGGGAATGCCTGTTTGTGAGAGTGTAGCAGAGGCTATTAGAGAAGCGGCAAAACTACTTGCCAGTTCTGGTTGGGAAGTCGAAGAAGTTAAATGCCCACCAATGAAGGCTGCCGCTGAAATAAACGCAAAACTATGGATGGCAGAAGCTCGTTATGCTGCAAAAGGTATGATTGAAAAGGAAGACGAGCCTGATTCTAGGTTTGTTTTTGAGCAAATGACTAAAAGATCTCCTGAAATAAACAAAAACCAACTCTTGGATGCTATTCAAGAAAGAGCATTATTACTTAGAGAATGGCAACTATTTTTAGCTAAATATCCAATTTTGATTACCCCAGTTTCTGGTGAGTTACCTTTTGCACAGCAACTTGATGTGAAATCTGAAGGCGATTTTGAAAATGTTATGCAGGCACAATTAACCCAGCTTGCTATACCTGCTTTGGGATTACCAGCGCTTGCAGTTTTTACAGGTTTTGCTAAAAATATACCTGTAGGAGTGCAATTAATTGGAGCAAGATTTCGCGAGGATATACTAATAGCAGCTGGACAGGACATAGAAATTTCTGGTGTAGCACCAGTTTGTGTCGATCCAAATTGGTAGATTGTAAATTTCTATAATCTGTTAATTGGCACTTTTAAGTAGTGTTTGCCGTCGTCTTCAGCAGGGGGTAAATTACCTGCGCGCATGTTTACCTGTATTGCAGGAATTATAAGTTTTGGCATTGAAAGTTGTGCATCTCGAGTCGTTCGAAAGTTTACAAACTCTTTTTCAGACTTACCGCCACCCACGTGTACGTTTAGCTCTTTTTGCTTTGCTACGGTTGTTTCCCAACAAAATTCACTGCGACCTGGGGCCTTATAATCATGACACAAAAATAACCTTGTTTCAGAGGGCAAAGATAGTATTTTTTGAATAGAGTTATATAAATCCCTTGCGGAACCGCCTGGAAAATCGGCGCGCGCTGTTCCAAAATCAGGCATAAAAAGGGTATCACCGATAAAAGCAGCATCTTCAAATACGTAAGTTACGCACGCTGGAGTATGGCCAGGGGTGTGCATTACGTTTACGTTCAGATTGCCAATTTTAAAATCGTCACCATCTTCAAAAAGTTGGTCGAATTGGCTTCCATCCATTTGAAATTCAGTACCTGCATTGAAAATTTTGCCAAATACTTTCTGAACAGATTCAATATTAGCACCAATTGCTACTTTCCCGCCCAGCTGTTTTGCTAAGTAGGGAGCAGCGGATAAATGATCAGCATGAACATGCGTTTCTATTACCCATTCTAACTCCCAGTCATTCAATTTTATTTCTTTGATAAGTGTATCGGCATGGTTTGTATGCGTTCGACCAGAAGCTAAATCAAAGTCAAGTATAGAATCTATAACTGCGCAAGCATTAGAACTTGGATCTTTAACAATATAACAAGCTGCATTAGTATTTTCGTCAAAAAAACTATGAACTTCTGGTTTAAAGTTTGTAGTCATTTAAAATTCCACTACTGCCCTTATAGATTTCCCTTCATGCATTAAATCAAAACCCTTATTAATATCTTCCAATGGCATTTTGTGCGTAATCATAGGATCAATCTCAATTTTACCATCCATGTACCAATCAACTATTTTTGGAATTTCAGTTCTTCCTCTAACACCTCCAAAAGCAGTGCCTTTCCAAGTCCGACCAGTTACTAATTGGAAAGGTCTTGTTGATATTTCGGCACCAGCGGGAGCCACACCAATTATAATGCTTTCCCCCCAACCTTTGTGAGCTGACTCTAATGCTGTGCGCATCACTGATACATTCCCAGTGGCATCAAACGTATAATCAGCACCACCCTTAGTTAATGCAACTAAATGCTCAACCATATCGCCCGACACGTCTGTTGGGTTAACAAAATCCGTCATTCCAAAGCGCGTGGCCATTTCAATTCTCCCGGCGTTTAGATCAACTCCAACAATTTGATCTGCACCAGCAAGTCGCAATCCTTGTACAACATTTAATCCAATGCCTCCGAGTCCAAATACTATTGCCCGCGAGCCAATTTCAACTTTTGCTGTGTTGATAACTGCTCCTATACCAGTAGTAACGCCACATCCAATATAACAAATCTTGTCAAAAGGAGCGTCAGGTCTTACTTTTGCTAAAGCAATTTCGGGTAAAACCGTATGGTTTGCAAATGTTGAACATCCCATGTAGTGCAAAATCGGTGTGCCATCTAGCATTGAAAATCTTGACGTTCCATCTGGCATTACGCCTTGCCCTTGAGTGGTTCGTATTGCTTGGCATAAATTTGTCTTTGGATTTAAGCAATAATCGCATTCACGACATTCTGGAGTATATAAAGGTATCACGTGATCACCTGGCTTTACTGATGTCACACCTTCTCCAACTTCTAAAACAATACCTGCTCCTTCATGACCTAAAATTGCAGGAAATGCTCCTTCAGGATCCGCACCAGATCGAGTGAATTCATCCGTATGACATAATCCAGTTGCTTTTACTTCCATTAATACTTCGCCGGCTTTTGGCCCTTCAAGGTTAACTTCCATTATCTCAAGTGGTTTACCAGCCTCTAAAGCTACTGCAGCACGGGTTCTCATAATTATAATTCCTTTTAAAATTAGTTCATTTGCGAAAAAGCGTTGGTTTATTTCAATTTAATTAACGATTCGCAAAAGTTTTGCACCTACATCAAATTATTGCAATATTGTAATAATATTAAAAGAAAAAAATTGAAACAAATTGCATAATCTAAAGCTTTTCTAAAAATAAGCTCTAAACCCTTAAATTTTTAAGTTGTTTAGGATTAGAAATGGTAGTCCCTAGGGGAATTGAACCCCTCTTTCCAGGTTGAAAACCTGGCGTCCTAACCGATAGACGAAGGGACCACTATTTCGTGACCGCGTTGTAGTTTGAGCGAAACAGTGTTGCAAGCGAAATATTCAAATTAATTTCTGATATTATATTTATTATTTTGCAAGAGCGGCATCTTGAAGATTGAATTTTACGCGTTTGCGCCCACCCCAATCATCAATTTGTAATTGACCTACTAAATGAAATCTAAGGCCATTATGATTTTCAAGTGCCTCCCCAATTGGAGTATCAAATGCTTTAAATGCGATAACATCAATTTTTCCACCACTATCATCAGAAACTGTTAATCTAAGATGGTTTTCACCAGCACGTTTAGAAAATAAGATTTTTTGATTTAAAAGTGCTATTTTTGGTGCAGGGGCACTTGCACCAAAAGGGCCGGCTCTTTCAAAATTCAAAACGAGCTCTTCGGTTGCTGCTCTGCACATCAGCAGCCCTGTAATGGTAAGATCGGCCGGGGGGATGTTATCAGCACCGTTTGCTACTAATAGGCTCGTTAGTCTTTCCATAGCTTTAGGTATTTGATCATTGGTTAATGAGAGCCCGGCTGCCATACTGTGACCGCCTCCTTTAATGATTAAATTTTCTCTGGTTAGTCTTGTTACAGCGGAGCCAATATCAATTCCCTTTATTGATCTTGCTGATCCGGAGCCAAGCCCATTTTCTAGGCCAATCACTATTGCCGGTCGATTATGTTTTTCTTTTATTCTAGCGGCCACAATTCCAACTACACCTGGATGCCAACCTTCTTTAGATGCCCAAAGTAAAGGACTGTTAAGGTCGCGAGCACTTAATTGATTATTCGCTTCTTCTAGAACTTTCTTTTCTATTTCACGGCGTTCAATATTTAACACATTGAGTTTAGTAGCTATTACCTCGGCTTCAAAATCTGTTTGAGCAACTAATAATTCAATGCCTAATTTGGCACTTCCAATTCTTCCACCAGCATTAATTCTAGGGCCCAGTAAAAAACCAAGATCATATGCACTGGGGGGAGAAGTAAGTTTGCACACATCACATAATGAGTTCAAGCCAGGATTTTTCCTAGTTGCCATTACAATTAACCCTTGTTTTACAAATGCTCTATTTAATCCAACTAGAGGTGCCACATCAGCAATGGTAGCTAAGGCAACCAGATCTAAAAAATTCAATAAATTTGGAGTTTTTAATTTATCTTTTTTTAATTGAGTATTTGCTTCTACCAGTAAAATAAAGAGCATTCCAGTGGCACATAGGTATTTAAACTCCCCTATCTCATCTTGACGATTTGGATTAACGATAGCGAATGCATCTGGTAGTGTTTCTTCAGCTAAGTGGTGATCTACAACAATCACATCAGTAGGTTTTGCAGCTAAAATGCTCTCAAAAGCAACGGTACCACTATCTAAACAGATAATTAAATCATGAGTTTTGGACAATTTTTTCATGGCGGTAGTATTTGGCCCAAATCCTTCTTTTATTCTGTCTGGGATATATATGGTACAAGAAATACCAAGCTCTCTGAGCCAGTTATGCAAGAGCGCCCCTGAGGCTGCGCCATCAACATCATAATCAGAAAATATAGCAATATTTTGTTTTTTATTTATTGCATCAATTAAACGTTTAGCTGCCTTTTCAACATCTTTAAAAGATTTTGGATTTGGCATTAGAGTTTTTATTTTAGCATCTAAAAAAGATTGGGCATGTTCTCTTTGTATACCCTGAGTAGCTATTGCGCGGCTCACAATTTCTGGAAGTTGCAACTCCTGTGAAATAGCCAATCCTTGACGAAGAATTTCGTTTGGTAATCCAATCCACCGTCGTCCAGTTAAGGAGCTCTCTACATTGGCAAAAGCTGACGACATTTTTTACTTACCTATTTATTTTTTGTCGGTAATTTAAACGACGGACGGAGCCAGTTCTAGACCTCATAAGCATGGTGTCTGTTTCAATAAAGTTTGAGGATCTTCTTACACCATTTAACAAAGAGCCATCAGTGACACCTGTTGCCGCAAAGATAACATCTGACATAACCATTTCATCTCTGGAGTAAATTTTATTTAAGTCTGTTATTCCAGCACTATAAGCGCGTTTTTTTTCATCATCATTTCTAAAAGTTAAGCGTCCTTGTATTTGCCCACCCATGCATTTCAGGGCTGCTGCTGCCAACACACCTTCTGGTGCTCCACCAGATCCCATATATATATCAATCCCTGTTTTTTCTGATTCCGCACAATGCATAACGCCTGCAACATCACCATCAGTGATTAATCTGATTGAAGCTCCAGCTATTCTAACTTCTTCAATGAGATCTTCATGTCGCGGTCTTTCCAAAATGCAAACAGTAATTTCATCAACACCACATCTTTTTGTTTTTGCTAATATTTTTATTCGTTCGGTAGGTGACATTTCTAAATGTATTAAATCATTTTCAAAGCCAGGGCCAAATGCCAGTTTGTCCATGTAAACGTCCGGAGCATGCAGCATAGTATTTCTGGGTCCAACTGCAATAACTGCCAACGCATTTGGCATATCTTTTGCGGTAAGAGTGGTCCCTTCTAGTGGATCTAATGCAATGTCCACATTTGGTCCATTTCCTTTTCCCACCTCTTCGCCGATATATAGCATAGGCGCTTCATCTCTCTCACCTTCTCCAATCACTACTACCCCATTTATTTCGAGTTTATTTAATTCCACGCGCATCGCATCAACTGCAGCCTGATCAGCCGCTTTTTCATCACCTCGGCCAATTAATTTGGCTGACGCCAAAGCTGCAGCCTCAGTTACTCTAGCTAAACCTAATGAGAGCATTCTATCAGAGTATTCTATTTTTTCGGACATACTTTTACCCTTAATTATCTATTTTTTATTATGTATTTAACGGATGCAATAATAGCAACACTAGACATCTTCAATTCTTAGAGCAACTGGTGCTTCCAATGTAACGTCAGTTTTCATAATTTCTATTAACGCTTTATTTAATGTTTCTGGCAAAGTTTTGTGGGTTACTATCACAACAGGAGCTGCGACATCTGCATGTTGTGTTTGGCGCATTTGGTCAATCGAAATTCCATTGTTACCTAGAGCGGTAGCCATTTTTGCTAAAACACCAGGAGAATCTTCTAGTTTTGTTCTTATGTAGTAGGCTGCTGGGGTTGAGGTAAGAACTGGCTTCATCTTTATCAAGCTGTTTGCAGATTGTCCAAACGTTGGAATTTTATTACCTCTTGCGATATCAATAATATCAGACATCACAGCTGAGGAAGTTGGTCCTTCTCCAGCACCAGCACCACGCAAAATTATTTGTCCAGAGTGATCCCCATCAAAAATTATCATATTCATAGCATTTTCAAGCTGCCCAATAGGAGAGTTTGCAGAGACTAAACAGGGTTGCATCCTTTGCTCAAGCCCCTCATCTGTCATCTGACTTACGCCTAAAAGTTTAATTCGATAGCCCATTTCTCTTGCTTGTTCTATATCCTGAATAGAAACTAATTCTATGCCTTGGGTAACTACTGCCTTGAAGTCGATTTGAGTTCCAAAAGCTATTGAGGATAAAATGGCTAGTTTATGGCCAGCATCAATTCCGCCGGTGTCTAATGTTGGATCTGCTTCTAGATAGCCAAGCTTTTGTGCTTCGTTAAATACTGTCTCATAAGGTAAATTTGAGGTTTCCATCCTCGTGAGAATATAATTACAGGTTCCGTTCATAACACCCATTATCCGGTTTATTTTATTACCTGCTAAGCTTTCTGTTAATACTTTTACCGCAGGTATTCCACCGGCGACAGCTGCTTCAAACTTTAAAGAAACATTATTTTTTTCTGCCAGTTCTGCCAGTTCCTGCCCGTGCTTTGCCAATAGCGCTTTATTTGCTGTAATTACGTGTTTTCCTGATTTAAGTGCTGTTTCGATAGCTTCTTTGGCAGGATTTCCATCTCCGCCAATAAGTTCAACAAAAACATCGATATCGCTTCTTCCTGCTAACTCAATTATATCACTTTCCCAACTAAGACCCTCTAAACTTACACCTCGATCTTTTGATCTTGATCTAGCTGAAATTGCTTTAAGCTCAACTGATTTACCACTACGAGATGTGATTAATCTGGAGTGTGAATGTAAAATTTTAACGACACCTGCCCCAACAGTTCCTAAGCCAGCTATGCCAATTTTTAAAGCACTACCCATAAAGTTTTCTCTTTTCTTTGAAAGTTAGCTATTAATTTTTTAGCTAGCTATCAAGTCTTTGAAGATTTTTAAATGGTTATTTCAAAATTTGTTATCTTGATTGACATTCTTGAAAAAAAATTGAGATTAACTTATAGAGCGTATATCATATATAATAAGTAAGTTTAAAATCTTGAATGAAATCGCTAAATTTATTATAAGTAAATGCGATAAAGGGAGAATAAAATGAAAAAATTAATGGGAATTTTGGGATTGATCATGTTGATAGGATCACCAGTTTGTGCAGGAGATCAATCCAATGGCATTTGGAAAACAGCGGTTAATGAGGAAACTGGCGGATGGCTTCAAGTGAAAATTTATGATTGTGATGGATTGATTTGTGGTGAAATCTTGAACGCTTATTTATCTGATGGAAAAGTTTCTGAAGATTACGAACATAAGGGAAAGCCTATTATTTGGGGAATGGAAATAAACGGTGATGAAACCTATAAAAAAGGTAAAATTTGGAATCCTGTAAATGATAAGACATATAGTTCAAAAATGGTTCTCAAGGGAGCTACTTTGGATGTTAGCGGATGTGTTTGGGGGATTTGCCAGGCACAAACTTGGGAAAGAGTGATAGAGTAATTAAAAATTAAAATACCACTTCATCTTTATTGATCTGGTGGTGTTTAACCAATCCATAGAATATCGATTGTTTGGTATTTGCTAATTTTATTTAAAAAGAAATTAATTTTTAAAAGAATTCAATTTTAATAACCAATTAGTTCAGTAAAAATCTGTTGTGATTTAGCCAGTGGTGTATGGAAATTAAGTTCTTTCCCTTCCAACTTTAATATTAGATATTACAAGTTTCAAATTTATTCATTAATGTGAGTTGCAAGATGATTAAATGCAATTAAGGATGGGCGTAGTGCAAATAAAATATGATGACAACAAAGATATAGCGCTCACTATTGTGGTTCCTACATACAATGAAAAGCTTAATGTAAGACCCCTAGTCTCACTTTTAGATAAGGCTTTAGTTGATATAAATTGGGAAGTTGTCTTTGTAGATGATGATAGTCCTGATGGAACTGCAGATGAGGTAAGGGAATTAGCTAGAACTCGCTTAGATGTGAGAGTAATTCATAGGATTGGACGGCGAGGGCTCTCTGGTGCATGCATCGAAGGTATATTATCTAGTGCTGCACCATACGTAGCCGTAATGGATGGTGATTTGCAGCATGATGAAACGGTTCTGATTTCAATGATAGCATCATTTAATGCTGATCCTGAACTAAATCTAGTAATAGGTTCTCGAAATGTTGAGGGAGGCTCCTCTGGTAATGGTTTGTCTGGAATCCGTAGTTTTGGTAGTGACATGGCTACTGTAATGGCTCGCAAGTTGTTGAAAATCCGTGTTCAAGATCCAATGAGTGGATTTTTTATGATTAAATTAGAAAGTTTCAGAGATGTTGTTGGGGAGTTGCAAAGGCAGGGCTTTAAAATTCTTACAGACCTTTTGTCTGCATCTAGAGGTAGTTGGAAAATCAAGGAAATCCCTTTTGTTTTTAAAGAACGCCAATACGGTCAAAGCAAGATGGATAGTGCAGTAACATTAGAATATTTTGGACTAATCTTGGCGCGGTTAACTGGTGGGGCCATAAGTATTAGATTTGTCTTATTTTTATTTGTTGGTTTGACAGGTATTTTGGTACAACTATTAATGGTTGGGATTTTTCTGAACGTAATGTTTTTAAGTTTTTTTTATTCTCAAATTTTGGCAGTAATATTGGCTATGACCTCAAATTTCTTTTTAAATAATATTTTAACTTATCGAGATCAATCATTGAGTGGTAAGTATATTTTATTTGGACTTTTGTCATTTTACTTTGTTTGCTCGTTAGGGGCGGTCGCTAATGTCGCTGTTGCAAATTTGGTTTATAATTTTGTTCCCTTGTGGATTTTAGCTAGCTTTTTTGGATCAGTAATAAGTTCTTTATGGAATTTTATGTCTTCAAAGTGGCTTACTTGGCGAGTTAGGTGATAATGCGTGTTGGATACTAGATTAAATTTTTTTAAATATAGTGACTTTACCTATTTATTTATTTCTTTTCTCGTTGCTCGTCTCATATTTGCGCATTATCTCCCCTTGGGTGTTGATGAGGCATATCAAATTACTGTGGGTAGGCAACTTGATTGGAGCTACTATGATCATCCTCCATTAAGTTTTTGGGCCCCTAATATTTTTAGTAAATTTTTTGGATTTGAAGCACTGATTGTTTACAGATTACCTGCTATTATCTTTGGATGTGTAACGGTTTATGCATTGTATGGCATTGGAATTCTTATTAGAGGAAGAGATGCAGCTTTTTGGGGTGCGTTTTTATATTCAGTTTCACCCTTCTTCTTCTTCTCAGGTGGTGTTTTTGTCGTACCTGACGGCCCATTAAATGCCGCAATATGTATGACTATATTCTTATTTATAAGATCACAAAATTCTAAAATTAATTATAATATACAATTGTTTTTGGTAGGCGTCTGTTTGGCACTATCATTTCTTTCTAAGTATCATGCTATTTTAGTGCCGATGTCACTTTTGTTATACTTTTTTGCATCTAAAAAACGAGTGTATTGGATTTTGCATTCTCGAATTTGGATTGTCGCATTGGTTGGGGTGTTAGGATTTTTACCAACGTTGATTTGGAATTTTTATGAGGGTTGGCCTTCACTAACCTTTCATACTGATAGAGCAAATGCTGAATTTAGTTTGATTAATTTTATGAAAATGTTTTCTGGTCAACTAATTTATCTGCTACCTCCCACAATTTTTTTATCAATCTGGATGTTTTTTTCTATTCAACGGGATGAGAAAATCAACTTTTTATTTTACCCGGCATTATTTATTATTATAAGTTTCAATATCCTTTATATTTTGGGTGCAGAAGGGTTCCCACATTGGACGATGCCTGGGTGGATGCTTTCGTTGCCATTGGTAGGCGTTTTTATTAATCAAAAAAATGACTTACTAAGGAAAAAAATTAAAAGATGGTGTTTTGCTTTTATTATCCCTTTCTGGGCTATAATTTTGGTATTGGCTATTCATGTAAATACAGGTTGGCTGACGTCACATTTAAAATCTGCCCCAAAATGGGATGACACGATACAATTTATGCATTGGGATGAGTTTTCTATAGAATTTGAGAAATTTTGCTGTGATGGAAAGAAAGAGACAATAGGGTTTTTGAATTGGGTGGATGCTAGTTTAATTGGGGTAACTTTAAAAGGTAAGCATTTAATTAGGGTAATTGGTAAAGACCCCCATCATTTCATATTTATGGATAAAAACCCAAAACCTATTGTAGGGTATTTACTCGTGCCAACTTTAATTAATGTTACTGATGTGGCTGTTGATGAGTTATTTGAGGTAATTAAAACTTATGATCCTGATGCTTCATACTTTAAATCAATTGGTGTAAAAAGAGGTAAGTTTGATTACGCGCAGGTTTTAGTTTTCAAAATGCTTTTGCCTAAACAGAAAAAACCACGTTTCGACTAATTATAGGGGTTCTTCTTGAAAATAGATTGTTACATCTCTTGCAATAATTGTTTTGAACTCGTATGTGCATTAAAGTTATAACGCGGTATTAGGATTAAAATTTGTGATGACCAATCCATTTCAGTTTATTCAGCAAGTAAGAGCAGAGGTCTCAAAAGTTGTTTGGCCAACCAGAAGAGAAACCTTATTAACAACAGTAATGGTTTTTATAATGGCAGCGTTAACAGCCACATTTTTCTCTCTGATAGACTTAGCGATTAGATTTGGTCTGTCTTTGGTTATTGGTGCATAAAATTCCTGTTAAAAGTACTTGATTTATAATGATTTGAGGGTTAGGTCGGACATCAATAGAATTCATCGCGTACAACGATTCGTATTGTGCGCGGTTTTTGTTTGGGAAAACAATAAGGTAAGTGGTGAAATTGTTTGTAAATCGGTCTTTTGACTTAGAAAAGGGTTGTGTTGATAATGGCTAAGCGGTGGTATTCGATCAGTGTTCTCTCGAATTATGAGAAGAAGATTGCGGAGCAAATCTTGCATGCCGTTGAGCAGGAGGGCCTTTCAAATGAGATTGAAGAGGTTCTCGTGCCAACCGAAGAAGTTTTAGAAATTAGGCGTGGAAAAAAAGTTACTTCAGAGAGAAGGTTCATGCCAGGTTATGTTTTGATAAAGATGGAAATGACTGATAAGGGTTATCATATCATTAATTCTTTAAATAAGGTTACTGGTTTTCTGGGTCAACAAGGTAAACCTTCACCGATGCGGGACGCTGAAGTTAATACGATATTAAATAGAGTTGAAGAGGGTGTGGAATCTCCACGATCACTGATAACATTTGAAATGGGTGAGCAGGTAAACGTCACTGATGGTCCGTTTGAAGGATTTTCTGGAATGGTTGAGGACGTTGATGATGAAAATCAGCGATTGAAAGTCACAGTGTCCATTTTTGGTAGAGCTACACCAGTTGAGTTGGAATTCACGCAGATCTCGAAATAGGATTTGCGTAATATCTGTGGGAGGTTACTGCACGCGTGCTTGTAACCGTACCACGCAATCAAGAACTTAAGGACGCGCCTTAAGTTAGTTGGTGTCGGGCGAAGACTCGCTGACACGGTACAAAGGAGAGGCCTTTATGGCAAAAAAAATAGCTGGTACAATGAAACTGCAAGTTCCTGCAGGTAAGGCCAACCCATCTCCCCCAGTTGGACCCGCTTTGGGTCAAAGAGGGATAAATATCATGGAATTCTGTAAAGCTTTCAATGCAAAAACCCAGGATTTAGAGCCAGGTGCCCCATGTCCTACTATTATTACTTACTACGTTGATAAGTCTTTTGAGATGGATATAAAAACTTCACCTGCTTCTTATTTCTTACGCAAAGCGTCTAAGTTAAAATCTGGTGCTAGCCTTCCAGGCAGAGAGATTGTTGGGTCTGTAACAACTGCTCAGATAAAAGAAATAGCAGAAGCAAAGATGAAAGATTTAAATGCAAATGATATTGAGGCGGCTATGCAGATAATTTTAGGCTCCGCTCGTTCAATGGGCATTGAGGTGAAAGGTTAGATTATGGCAAAGTTAGGTAAAAGAACAACTGCGGCTAGAGCAAGCTTTGCAGGCAAGTCAAACTTGTCGGTCAAAGAGGCAGTTACGTTATTAAAGAATAATGCAAACGCTAAGTTTGATGAAACAGTGGATATTTCTATAAATTTGGGTGTTGATCCACGTCATGCGGATCAGATGGTGCGTGGGACAGTTAACTTACCGAATGGCACTGGAAAAACAGTTCGAGTTGGCGTGTTTGCGCGAGGCGCAAAGGCTGATGAGGCTACGGCTGCGGGAGCAGATGTCGTAGGTGCAGAAGACTTAATGGAAGCTGTGCAAGCAGGAAAAATTGATTTTGATAGGTGTATTGCAACTCCTGATATGATGCCAATAGTTGGAAGACTTGGAAAAGTTTTAGGTCCCCGCAATTTGATGCCAAATCCAAAGGTTGGTACTGTTACAATGGATATTGAGGCAGCTGTAAAGAACGCCAAAGGTGGTGAGGTGCAGTTCCGAGTTGAGAAGGCTGGTGTTGTACATGCTGGAGTAGGAAAAGCGTCTTTTGGAGAGGCGGAATTAGCTCAAAATATTCAGGCTTTTATAGATGCTGTGTCAAAGGCAAAGCCATCTGGAACTAAAGGCGCATACATGAAGAAAATTGCTGTATCTACGACAATGGGACCTGGAGTTACATTGGATGTGGGTGCAGCAAATTCGAATTAAAGGTTTGCCCCATAATTGGGTTTAAACTTAAGTATGATGGGTGAGTGAGAGCTTATCCTTCTAGGTGGGAGAAATCTCACCATCGTCCGAGACGGAGGGTATGTGAAGACATATAAATCCTTCCTGAGATGAGTAACGTAATTATTTGGCCTTTTGGGCAATATGTGACGAGACTCTTTGAATTGGACCCACCGTTAGTTGCAATTGCAGCTAACTAATTTGAGCCGAGAGGGGCAACCTTCTCATAATTTGGAGAAAAACTGTGGATAGAGCAAAAAAAGAAAGTGTTGTCGAGGGTCTTGGCGATGTTTTTAATAGCTCTGGTGTCGTCGTAGTTGCACATTACGAAGGACTTACAGTTGCGGAAATGCAAGATTATCGACGGCGTGTAGATGCTGTGGGTGGGACTGTCCGTGTCGCCAAAAATAGGCTTGCTAAAATCGCTTTAAAAGGAAAACCGTGCGAAAGCATAGGTGGACTTTTGAATGGAATGACTATTCTTACCTATTCTGAGGATCCAGTCGCAGCAGCAAAGGCTGCGTATGACTTTTCTAAGGAAAACGATAAGCTCACAATACTTGGCGGAGCGATGGGTGAGACGGTTTTGGATGTTGCTGGAGTTAAGGCTGTAGCAGCTCTACCATCTAGAGAAGAGTTGATTTCGTCCATCGCAGGTTGCATTGGTGCACCAGCGTCTAATTTGGCAGGAGCACTTATCTCTTCAGCGAGTAATTTAGCTAGCATATTATCTTCCATTGAGGAGAAAGCGGCAGCTTAAAAAGCAATTGTATAAGAGTGGTGTAATTTTGAACATCGGAACATAAATTAAAATAGAAATGGAAAAAGCAAATGGCTGATCTAAAAAAACTAGCAGAAGAGATTGTGGGATTAACACTTCTTGAAGCACAAGAGTTAAAAACAATACTTAAAGACGAATATGGCATTGAACCTGCCGCAGGTGGTGCTGTGATGATGGCAAGTGCTGATGGCGGTGATGCTGGATCTGCTGCAGAAGAACAATCAGAATTTGATGTTATTCTAAAGGCTCCAGGTGGTAACAAAATAGCAGTAATTAAAGAAGTTAGAGCAATTACTGGTCTTGGTCTTAAAGAGGCTAAAGATATGGTAGACGCTGGAGGCAAAGCTATTAAAGAAGGTGTCAGTAAAGAAGAAGCGGAAGAAGTAAAAGGTAAGCTTGAAGCCGCAGGTGCTGAAGTAGAAGTTAAGTAACGATTTAGTATATTGTGATTGAGCCTGCTTTGCTGGCTCAATCACACCAGTTTTTCAAAGATATCTGACTTTCGGATATCTTTGAAAGGCAGGGTTTTTCGAGAGTTTACCTTTGGGAAGGTAAGCAAGAATAGAATAGCACTGTTTGAGTGAGCTTTAGCAAGACCGTGCCCACCGGATTGCAAGAGCGCGCAAATAAAAAGTGAGACTAGCATGGCGCAAAGTTATTCAGGACAAAAAAGAATTCGTAAACATTTTGGTAAAATCCGCGAAGTGTTGGAAATGCCAAATCTGATACAGATTCAAAAATCTAGCTACGACCTGTTTTTAAATTCTGGAGAAGGGGCTACGCCAACGGCTGGGGAAGGAATAATGGGTGTTTTTCAATCTGTTTTTCCCATAAAAGATTTCAATGAAACCTCAGTTTTAGAGTTTGTATCTTATGAACTTGAGCATCCAAAATATGATGTTGAAGAGTGTCAAACAAGAGACATGACGTACGCAGCTCCTTTGAAAGTTAAATTGCGATTAATTGTTTTTGATGTGGACGAAGATACAGGTGCTCGATCTGTTAAAGATATTAAAGAGCAAGATGTATTTATGGGTGACATGCCTCTAATGACTCCGACTGGTACTTTTGTTGTCAATGGGACTGAGCGAGTTATCGTATCACAAATGCACCGTTCTCCTGGAGTGTTTTTTGATCATGATCGTGGGAAAACTCACTCTTCGGGGAAATTATTATATGCATGTAGAGTTATCCCTTACCGAGGTTCCTGGCTTGACTTTGAGTTTGATGCTAAAGATTTAGTCTTTGCTAGAATTGATAGAAGAAGAAAGTTACCAGTGACCACTGTTCTTTACAGTTTGGGACTGGATCGGGAAGGCATAATGGATGCCTATTATAATACAGTTATTTATAAAATAAAAAAGAATAAGGGTTGGGTGACGAAGTTTTTCCCAGATCGATTAGGCGGAACAAGGCCAACATTTGATATTGTTGATGCAAAAAGTGGGAAAGTTATAGCTGAGGCTGGAAAAAAGATCACCCCTCGAGCAGTAAAAAAATTAGTTGAGGATGGCAAAGTTACAGACATTTTAGTTCCTTTTGATGAGTTGGTAGGTAGGTTTGTAGCCAAAGAAATAATAAATGAGGAAACTGGAGAAATATGGGTTGAGGCAGGGGATGAATTAACTTGGGAGTTAGATAAGGATCTAGAAGTAAAAGGTGGTACACTTAAGAGATTAATTGATGAGGGTGTGACTGATATCCCAGTTTTAGATATAGATCATGTTAATGTTGGTCCATATATGCGCAATACCGTTGCAGCAGACAAAAACTGGAATCGTGACACTGCGTTAATGGATATCTATCGTGTTATGAGACCCGGTGAGCCTCCCACTGTAGATGCTGCATCAGCTTTATTTGAAACTCTATTTTTTGACTCAGAGCGTTATGACTTGTCTGCGGTTGGTAGGGTCAAAATGAATATGAGATTAGACTTAGATGCACCGGATACCCATAGAACTCTACGAAAAGAAGATATCGTCGAATGCATACGTGCTATTGTTGATTTGCGTGATGGAAGAGGAGAGGTGGACGATATTGATCATCTTGGTAACCGACGGGTTCGATCCGTTGGCGAGCTTATGGAGAACCAATATAGAGTAGGCCTTTTGAGAATGGAGCGTGCAATTAAAGAGCGTATGTCATCCGTTGAAATTGATACGGTCATGCCTCAAGATTTGATCAATGCTAAACCTGCTGCTGCTGCAGTAAGGGAGTTCTTTGGATCGTCTCAGCTTAGCCAGTTTATGGACCAAACGAATCCTTTATCTGAAGTGACGCACAAGCGGAGATTGTCTGCATTGGGACCGGGTGGTTTGACCCGGGAACGTGCTGGATTTGAAGTTCGTGATGTTCACCCAACGCACTATGGTCGGATGTGCCCAATTGAGACACCAGAAGGCCCAAATATTGGATTGATAAATTCACTAGCGTCGTTTGCTAGAGTGAATAAGTACGGGTTTATTGAGACACCTTATAGGAAGGTTGTGGATAGTAAGGTGACAGATGAAGTGATATATATGTCTGCAACTGAGGAAATGAGACATACAATCGCTCAAGCCAATGCCCAATTAGACTCTAATGGGAAGTTTATAAATGAGTTGGCGTCGACTCGCAAATCTGGAGAATACACTCTTCAAGCACCTGCTAACATCGATTATATTGATGTTAGTCCAAAGCAGTTAGTTTCAGTAGCGGCCTCTTTGATTCCGTTTTTAGAAAATGATGACGCAAATAGGGCTTTAATGGGTTCAAATATGCAACGTCAGGCTGTTCCATTAATGCAAGCGACAGCTCCATTTGTTGGAACTGGCATTGAGTCTGTGGTAGCGAGAGACTCTGGTGCTGCAATAATGGCTAAGCGTGGTGGAGTAATAGACCAGGTGGATGCTACTCGGGTGGTCGTTAGGGTAACAGATGATCTCGAGGTAGGTGATCCAGGTGTGGATATTTATAGTTTACGGAAGTTTCAACGATCGAACCAGAATACATGTATTAATCAAAGGCCATTAGTAGCTGTTGGTGATACGGTAATTAAAGGAGAGGTCGTCGCAGATGGGCCGTCTACTGATATGGGCGAACTGGCTTTAGGTAAGAACGTTCTTGTGGCATTCATGCCATGGAATGGTTATAATTATGAGGACAGTATTTTGATATCTGAAAGGATAGCAAGAGATGATGTTTTTACTTCTATTCATATAGAAGAATTTGAGGTAGCTGCTCGAGACACTAAACTTGGTCCTGAAGAGATAACGCGTGATATACCTAATGTGGGAGAGGAAGCTCTACGTAATCTGGATGAAGCAGGTATAGTTTATATTGGTGCAGAGGTAGAGCCTGGAGATATTTTAGTAGGTAAAATTACTCCAAAAGGTGAGAGCCCAATGACGCCAGAAGAAAAACTACTTCGGGCAATTTTTGGCGAAAAAGCATCTGATGTAAGAGACACATCGTTGAGGGTTAAGCCTGGTGATTTTGGAACTATTGTAGAGGTTAGAGTATTTAATAGACATGGTGTAGAAAAAGATGAGCGGGCTCTTCAAATCGAGCGAGAGGAAGTTGAAACTTTAGCTCGAGATAGAGATGATGAAATAGGTATTCTTGATCGAAATATATATGCTCGTCTAAATACATTAGTATTAGGTAAAAAAGTACTAAAAGGTCCTAAAGAAGTGAAAGCTGGATCAATAATAGATGATGAGCTTTTAAGTCATATTAGCAAAGGATTGTGGTGGCAGCTAGCCATCGATGACGAGAAATGTGCATTGGAAATTGAGGCATTAAACGGTCAGTATGAGCTTCAGAAGGATGTGCTGGAAAACCGCTTCCAGGATAAAGTTGAAAAAGTCAGAAGAGGGGACGACTTACCTCCAGGTGTTATGAAAATGGTCAAGGTTTTTATTGCGGTGAAGAGAAAACTGCAGCCTGGTGATAAAATGGCAGGACGCCATGGTAACAAAGGTGTGATTTCAAAAGTTGTTCCAATGGAGGATATGCCATTTTTAGCAGATGGGACTCCAGTTGATTTTTGTTTGAATCCTCTAGGTGTGCCGTCACGAATGAATGTGGGGCAAATACTAGAGACACATATGGGTTGGGCAGCACGAGGACTGGGCGAAAGTATTTCGAACGCTTTGTCTGAGTTTAAGCGTTCTGGCGAAAAGGCTCCTTTAGATCAAGCAATGAAAAATGCTTATGGTGAAGAGCTTTTTGATGAGGCCTTTAAACCTATGTCACAAGATCAATTTATCGAGGCAGCATCTAATGTTGTTGATGGGGTGCCAATTGCTACACCTGTATTTGATGGTGCAAAAGAAAGTGATGTCAACGATGCGTTGGAAAAAGCTGGATTTGATAAGTCTGGCCAATCAATTGTTTTTGATGGAAGGTCGGGTGAGCAATTTGCTAGACCAGTAACCGTTGGTGTAAAATACTTGCTAAAACTTCATCATCTCGTTGATGATAAAATTCATGCACGTTCAACAGGTCCATATTCGTTGGTCACACAACAGCCTTTGGGTGGTAAAGCTCAGTTTGGTGGCCAGAGATTTGGTGAGATGGAGGTTTGGGCGCTAGAGGCATATGGCGCAGCTTACACACTTCAAGAAATGTTAACGATTAAATCTGACGATGTGGCAGGAAGAACAAAAGTATATGAGAGCATAGTAAAGGGTGAAGACAACTTTGAAGCTGGCATACCAGAAAGTTTCAATGTTTTAGTGAAAGAGGTTCGAGGCCTTGGCCTGAATATGGAACTTCTGGATGCTGTGGAAGAAGAATAATCCACCCAACAGTAATTAGCTCTCACCAAAAAAAATGTTAGGATAAGAATATGAACCAGGAAATTACAAATAACCCTTTTAATCCATTAATTAATAAAAAAGCATTTGATGAGATTAAAATATCTTTGGCATCACCCGAAAGAATCTTATCATGGTCTTTTGGTGAGATAAAAAAACCTGAAACAATAAACTATCGAACATTTAAGCCCGAGCGTGATGGTCTTTTTTGTGCAAGAATATTTGGCCCAATAAAAGATTACGAATGTCTTTGTGGTAAATATAAACGAATGAAGTACAGAGGCGTGGTTTGCGAGAAGTGCGGTGTTGAAGTTACATTACAAAAGGTAAGACGTGAACGGATGGGGCATATTGAGTTAGCCGCTCCTTGCGCGCATATTTGGTTTCTGAAATCCTTACCCTCGCGCATAGGCTTGATGCTAGATATGACTCTTAGAGACCTAGAGCGCATATTGTATTTCGAAAATTATGTTGTGATTGAGCCTGGTTTAACAGACTTATCTTATGGTGACTTACTCACTGAAGAAGAGTTTATGGATGCGCAAGATACTTTTGGAATAGATGCATTTACTGCTGGAATTGGTGCAGAGGCTATTAGAGAAATGTTGAAAAACATTGATTTGGAAGCAGAGGCTGATCAATTAAGGAGTGATCTGGCAGAAGCTACAGGTGAGCTCAAGCCAAAGAAGATTATTAAAAGATTAAAAATTGTAGAAAATTTTCTAGAGTCAGGCAATCGACCTGAGTGGATGGTTCTTACAGTTGTTCCAGTAATACCACCAGAGCTGCGTCCTTTAGTTCCTTTAGATGGGGGGCGTTTTGCCACTTCTGATTTAAATGATTTATATAGAAGGGTGATAAACAGAAATAATCGCTTGAAGCGCTTAATTGAATTACGCGCTCCAGATATCATTGTTCGTAATGAAAAACGTATGCTACAAGAGTCAGTTGACGCATTGTTTGATAATGGTCGCCGAGGCAGAGTAATCACTGGAGCCAATAAACGTCCACTAAAGTCTCTGTCCGATATGTTGAAGGGAAAGCAAGGTAGATTCAGACAAAACCTCCTTGGTAAAAGAGTTGATTTTTCGGGGCGTTCCGTAATTGTTACAGGTCCAGAGCTTAAGCTACATCAATGTGGGCTACCTAAGAAAATGGCATTGGAGCTTTTCAAACCGTTTATTTATTCGAGGCTTGAAGCGAAAGGTCTTTCATCAACTGTAAAACAAGCTAAAAAACTGGTGGAAAAAGAACGTCCTGAAGTGTGGGATATACTTGATGAGGTAATTAGAGAGCACCCTGTTATGTTGAATAGGGCTCCAACACTTCACCGTTTGGGAATTCAAGCTTTTGAACCAGTTTTGATTGAGGGTAAGGCAATACAGCTTCATCCTTTGGTTTGTTCGGCTTTTAATGCTGATTTTGATGGTGACCAAATGGCTGTGCATGTGCCCTTATCTTTGGAGGCACAATTAGAGGCTCGAGTTCTGATGATGTCAACTAATAACGTATTATCACCAGCGAACGGGAAGCCAATTATAGTTCCATCACAAGATATGATTTTGGGACTGTATTATATAACGATGATGCGTGCAGGCATGAAAGGTGAAGACAAAATTTTTGCCGACATAGAGGAAGTTCAGCATGCATTAGATGCGGGTGACGTGCATTTACATGCAAAAGTACAAGTACGGCTGTCTCAAGTAGATGAAGAAGGTAATACTTATCTCGAGAGATTTGAAACAACCCCTGGTCGTGCTCGATTAGGATCACTTTTACCGCTTAATAATAAAGCACCATTTAGTTTAGTTAATAGGTTGGTTCGA
>TARA_B110000211_G_scaffold53542_1_pt1 | contig 35908 bp, 35 predicted proteins | sample TARA_B110000211 | Tara Oceans TARA_B110000211 (sample SAMEA4397516) | marine metagenome | biome: Polar Biome; feature: [DCM] deep chlorophyll maximum layer (ENVO:01000326); material: water (ENVO:00002006), including particulate matter (ENVO:01000060) such as... | depth 30 m
TAGCTGCTAGAGATATCATATTAGCTATAATACTTTCATCGCCACCAAAACATGTACACTTCACTTCATGATGCATAACCTTTCGGCGTGATTTTGTTGCAAGGCAAACAAAAAATTCTTCAAACCTTTTGAAATAGTAGCCACCATGATCTATGCCAAAAGCTAATGCAAAATCTTTTTCAAGCGCTTTTCTTGTTTCAAAAGAGCCAGCCATCATTCTAAAATATATGATCGCAGTCATCTCTAATAAAGGAAGTTCTTCTAATTGGCCTACAGGGGCTGCCCCTCTGAATTCTTCATAGATATTCATTATTAGTTACCTCTTTATAATAGCATACTTTTTCTATTTAATCTTGACTAAAATAGTCATGTACTAAGGAATTAATAAGATTCTGCGGTATAAGTCAATACCTGAGTAAACTCATAAGGTATAGTTATGTTTATGATATAATTTTCTAAAGTTATATTTTGTCTGGTAATTATTTTAAAATAAAATTCTGAACTTTAGCTAAATGGATTAAAATTTTAAAATAAATTATAAATTCAAGCATCACTAAAGTAGTAAAATATTCGTCATATATTTGATTATAATTCGCATTCGTATTTCTTTAAAATTTTAATAAATATACATATTTAAGTTAGCTCTATTTTTTTGCTGATTTTGATAGTTTTCCTTGATGATTGGTGTCCTGCACGTTATCGATACGGGTAAATTCTGAAAGTTGAATGTATGTCCACTCCTGAATCAACTCGCTCCATATCTCAAGATCGAGCGAAAGGTAAAAATGTTAATGCATTGCGTGGGTTACTTCCTTTCTTAAAGCCTTACAAATGGTTGGTTGCATCAGCATTGTTCATGTTGACATTTACTGCGGCCATTTCTTTGGTTTTACCCCTTGCAGTGCGCAGAATTGTAGATGGATTTGGTGCTGACTTAGATAATTTAGATGGCTATTTTATTTATGCTATTTTTGTAGCTGGCTTATTAGCGGTTGGTTCTGCTGTAAGGTATGCACTTGTAACAAGATTGGGCGAGCGAGTTGTGGCAGACATTCGCCGAGCAGTTTATGATAAAATGATAGGTATGAGTCCTGCTTTCTATGAACGTGTCATGACAGGAGAAGTATTAAGTAGAATAACTACAGACACAACATTGATACTATCAGTGATTGGATCCTATTTATCGTATGCTTTGCGGAATGCAATTATGTTTGTTGGTGGTTTAATTTTACTATTTATTACATCTGCAAAATTGACCGGATTAGTATTATTAATTGTTCCATTTATTTTAATTCCTATTTTTGGGATTGGACGTCGCGTAAGAGTTCTGAGTAAGCTTAATCAAGATAAAATAGCTGAAAGTTCAGGAAACGCGTCTGAAAGTTTACTAGCTTCCCAAACCGTCCAGGCTTTTACTCATGAGGCGGCTTCAAGGTCCCTTTTTGGTAAACTTACTGAAGAAGCTTATGATGCAACTCGTAAACGTGTAACTATTCGCGCAATTATGACAGCTATAGTTATTTTTTTAATTTTTACTGGTGTTGTTTCCGTAATTTGGATTGGAGCGCGTGATGTTCAATCTGGTGAAATGACAGCAGGCGTTTTAGTGCAATTTGTTATTTATGCTGTTTTAGTTGGGTCATCAGTTACTGCTTTTGCTGAGTTTTGGGGTGAGATGCAGCGTGCCGCTGGTGCAACTGAACGGCTAGTTGAATTGTTAAATTCAGATGATATTGTTAAAGATCCTATTAAACCAGATACATTAAATTTGCCCGTAATGGGAGATGTAAGTTTTGAGAATTTGACATTTTTTTATCCGTCACGCCCTAAATTTGCTGCTCTAGATGGCTTTTCTCTCGATGTTAAGCGTGGAGAAACTATTGCATTAGTTGGGCCATCAGGTGCAGGAAAATCAACAATTTTTCAACTTTTAATGCGCTTTTTTGATCCAACATCAGGCCAGGTAACTTTAGACGGTAAGCCCATTCAAACTTTAAATCGTGAAGAGTTTAGAAAGCATTTGGCTATAGTAACCCAAGATCCAGTAATTTTTGGAACGACGGCTATGGAGAATATTAGATTTGGCCGCCCTGAAGCAACTGATGCTGAAGTTATTGAGGCAGCTAAAGCATCTGCGGCGCATGATTTTTTGATTGCATTGCCTGATGGATATAAAAGTTATGTAGGTGAGCAGGGTGTCATGCTCTCAGGAGGGCAAAAACAGCGCCTTGCTATTGCTCGGGCCATCTTACGTGACGCCCCTGTGTTATTGCTAGATGAAGCTACCAGCGCGTTAGATGCGGAAAGCGAACATGCTGTTCAAAAAGCCGTTGAAGCATTAGCGCGTACACGAACTACGATCATTATTGCGCATAGATTAGCCACTGTAAAAAAAGCGGACCGGATTATTGTTGTTGATAATGGCAAAATTGTTGCTCATGGCACTCATAAAGACTTAGTCTCTCAAGGTGGGCTATATGCTAGATTAGCAAAGTTACAGTTTACTGACGAAATCATATAAATTTCACAAAAAGTAAAAACTCTATTTTATAAAAAATAATTTTTATTCTAGTTGCCTCAAAGCTGATTAGATTATTTAAGTCTAGCATATGTTTGAAGTTATAGCTTTTGTGTCTTACCATTAACTTACTGTAAGAATTAAGAAAGCTTAAGATGAAAAAGTACTTTGCAAATCGTTCAGATTTTATGCGTTTAGAAAATGAAATGCCGCTTGAGGACTGTTGGACTTCTAAGACAGTTTATCAACGTTTGTGCAAAACTCGTAAAATGCATGGTAATCGACCTGCTATTAGTTTTCAGATGAAGTCTGGAAGTACTGATAAAAATATTACCCTAAATTATGATCAATTAACTGATCGCGTTACACAAGCGGCTAATTTGTTTCGTTCTTTAGGTGTTGGCCCAACTGATGTGGTTGCCTATCTCTTACCAACTAGTCATGAAACATTAATTACAATGTTGGCAGGAATGACTGCTGGAATTGTGGCTCCTATAAATCCGACGCTTTCTCCTGAACATATTGCGGGTCTTCTTAAGGAGGTAAATGCTAAGGTATTGGTTACTATGCGCTCATTCCCCAAAACCAATGTAGCACAAATAGCACATAATGCTGTCTTTAATGCTGATTGTGTTGAAACTGTTGTTGAAATTGATTTGTTGCCCCATCTAAGTGCCCCAATCAGCTGGTTTGTACCTTTGATACGTCCTAAAGTTAACATTCAACATTTGGCAAAAATCATAGAATTTAACTCTGCTCTTGATACTCAAAAAACCGAATTAGAGTTTAATGAAAGTGATGATGACCCATTTTGTGCGTACTTTCACACTGGTGGTACAACTGGAATGCCAAAGATTGTTCAACACCGGCACTCAGGCGCACTGTATAATGGTTGGCTTGGAGCACAAATCTTAATGGATGAACATGATGTTGTAATCTGTCCTATGCCATTATTTCATGTGTTTGCTGCATATCCTGCATGGCTGTGTGTCATGTCAGCGGGCTCACATATGGTTATGCCAACACCTGCGGGTTATCGAGGGGATGGAGTTTTTAGTAATTTTTGGAAACTTGTAGAGCGCTACAAAGGTACATTTATTATTACTGTTCCTACGGCTGCGGCGTCGTTAATTAATCATCCTATTAATGCAGATATTGCAACTTTAAAAAATGTTTTTTGTGGATCTGCACCAATGCCTGTAGAACTTTTTAAAAAATTCCAAAAAAAAACTGGTATCGCAATAATTGAAGGTTATGGAATGACTGAGGCCACTTGTTTGGTATCGTGCAACCCACCTGATGGCGAGAGAAAGATTGGGTCTGTTGGCTTACCTTTGCCGCATACAGATGTTAAAATATTTCAAATGAATACGATTGGTCAGGTAGTAAAAACTTGTAAGTCTGGTGAAGCTGGAGAAGTTTGTATTAATAACCCAGGAATTGTAGTTGGATCAACTTATACTGTCCCAGAAAAAAACAAATTATTATTTACTAATGAAAAATATTTGCGAACTGGTGATTTGGGATATTTAGATTCTGATGGCTATTTATGGTTAACTGGACGATCAAAAGATATAATTATGCGTGGTGGCCATAACATAGACCCTTTGGTCATTGAAGAGGTGCTATCTGGCCATCCTGCAGTTAACTTTGTAGGTGCAGTGGGCCAACCTGATAGATACTCTGGTGAATTGCCTTGTGCATATGTTGAGTTGATTGATAAAGCCAATATATCAGTTCAGGAATTAATGGATTATGCATTTGAAAATGTTTCAGATCATTCTGCACGGCCAAAATATATTGAAATACTAGATCAATTACCAAAGACGGCTATTGGTAAAGTATTTAAACCTGAGTTGCGCAGATTAGCTATCATACGTGTATTTGACGAAGCTTTTGCGAAAGCAAACGTTGCTGCCACAGTTAGTAGTGTTAATGAAGATAAAAACCTGGGTTTAGTTGCTAATATAAATAAAACAGTTCCAAAGGTTAATGATGAAGAAGTGCAAAATGTATTAAGCGAGTATACTGTTCCTTGGGCTTGGGCTAATTCTAAAAATAATTGTAAAAAATAACTACTTTTAAAAATTAAAATCTTCTTTTTAATTATAAATATATTTCTAAAATAATATTACAGATCTCTTAAATACCAGAGAAATTAGCTTCCATTTCATCACGTGCCTCGTCCGATATTTTAGCAAACATGACATCTGGAACAGTAAAGGCATGGCCTGAAGTAAGGGTGTTTAATGCTATTTTTACATCTGTTGGCCATACTTTTTCAGCGTTCATAGCTTTTAGCATTGTTTCTGCAGCATCTGGTATAAATGGTTCGGATAACGAAGCATAGAATGGAATTAGATTTAAGGCAAAACGTACGATTGTTGCTGATGCGATTGGATCTTCTTTAAACAATGTCCATGGTGCCGCTGCTTGCAAATATTCATTTCCGATTGACCAAATAGTACGCAAATCAGAAGCAGATTTACGTACTTCCATTTTAGTCATATTATTTTCGTATGATTTTAAGCAGTCTGTTAATTGTTCAATTACTGCCTCTTCACGAGCGCCATATGAACCGCCTTCAGGAACTGCTTCGCCAAACTTCGAACGACAAAACTTTGTTATACGAGAAACAAAGTTTCCAAGCACGTCTGCAAGGTCTTTATTTACACCTTGTTGAAAGCTGTCCCATGTAAACTCTGAATCTGAACTTTCTGGTACGTTTGATAATAACCACCAACGCCAATAATCAGATGGCAATATATCTAAAGCTTGGTTCATGAATACCCCACGCCCTTTTGATGTAGAGAATTGTCCACCATCATAATTAAGGTAATTAAAAGATTTTATAAAATCAACAAGCTTCCAGTTATCATCTGCTCCCATGATTGTGGCTGGGAATGAAAGGGTATGGAATGGGACATTATCTTTTCCCATAAATTGAACATAGTTTACATCATCGGCACCTTTGTCCGTGCGCCACCAGCGCTCCCAGTCAGCATCTGTTTTACCATTTGCAACAGCCCATTCCGCAGTTGCTGCTATGTATTCAATGGGGGCATCGAACCAAACATAAAATACTTTACCTTCCATCCCAGGCCATTCCGCGTTTCCGTGTTTAACGGGTACGCCCCAATCCAGATCACGGGTAATACCACGATCTTGAAGTCCATCTCCATCATGAAGCCACTTTTTTGCTATAGAAGTAGTTAAAATTGGCCAATCAGATTTTTCGTTAATCCAGACATCTAGTGTATCGCGCATTTTTGATTGGCATAAATATAAATGTTTTGTCTCACGAACTTCCAAGTCAGTTGATCCAGAAATAGCTGAACGAGGATTAATGAGGTCTGTGGGCTGAAGTTGTTTTGTACAATTCTCACACTGGTCACCTCGCGCATCAGTTGATGCGCAGTTTGGGCATTCACCTTCAATATAGCGATCAGGTAAATAACGTTTGTCTGAATTAGAATATATTTGTTTTTCATTAACTTCTTCAATTAACCCATTATCTTCTAATTTGCCTGCAAAATATTGAGTAAGTTCGCGATTTTGTATACTGGAAGAACGACCAAAATAGTCGAATGACAATCGAAAGCCACTTGCCAAGTCGGCTTGAGTCTTATGCATTTTAGCGCAATAATCTGCAACATCTTTACCAGCTTTTGCGGCGGCCAATTCTGCGGGTGTTCCGTGCTCATCCGTTGCACAGAGATACATTACTTCATGTCCTTTTGCACGACAGAAACGTGCATAGACATCAGAAGGTAATTGACTACCAATTAAGTTGCCAAGATGTTTGATCCCGTTGATATAAGGCAGGGCGGATGTGATCAGTGTCCTGTGCATGGCGCATCTCTCTTGTTGATTTTAATTTGACTTAACGCAAAGCTAGCACTTGGGCTAGTCTAGATTACGTCGTTTAATTAATTTTCCAATCGTAAACGATGTGCGTGGCATATAGCGATACTTTGTTTTTTCTGAAGATGATGACCGTACTGACATCCGTCCTAAACTGAATATCACAAGACATACATGTGCTAGTGTAATAAAGCTAAACATAGCAGAAGGTCCAAATTTTTGTATTAACGCTGATGCTATTAATGGTGAAAAGACAGCGCCAATTGCATAAAAAAACATTAAACTTGCATTAAGTTCTACTCTTTCCTCTGGGCTGGTAAAATCGTTTGCGTGTGCAGCTGAAATTGAAAAAATTGGAAAAGTTGTTGCGCCAAATATGAATGCTAAAATATAAGTATTGATTTTAGTGGTTTCACCCATAAGCATGAATGCAACACAAACCATTATGCTAGCGATGGAAATTCCTACCAATACTCTCCGCCGGTCAAACTTATCTGCAAGGTAGCCAACTGGGAATTGTGCTAATGCACCCCCAATTAGCACACTTGCTAAAAATGATCCAATTTCCGAAGTGGTTAAGCCAATATCTGAACCATAGATTGGTCCGACCATACGAAAAGATGACGTTGTGACGCCTGCCGTTATCACCCCTGCTACACCTAGGGGGGAAGTTAAAGCTGTACGAATGGGGTGCAAACGCGGTGCTTTTGGCACCTTAGGCGCTTCTGATTGTGTTAACGTAAGTGGCAAAATTGCTATGCAGGCAAGAATAGCAATTATGTTGTAAGAAATATATGATGCTGGTGTTAAGAAAGCGATCATTAGCTGCGATATGGATGAAGCACTTATATCTACAATGCGATAGGCGCTCATTACTCGGCCTCGAATTTCATTTGTCACTTTAGCTTGAAACCAAGCTTCTATTACTGTGTAGCATCCTGCTACACACATGCCTGATAATAAGCGCAAAGCTAACCAAAAGTAAGCATTTATAAATATTGGATGCGCAATTACGCCGATAGCGCCCATCGTAGCAAATATTGCAAAAGTTCGTGAATGCCCAATGGATCCAATTAAGCGCGGTGCCCAAAAACACCCAATAAAAAAACCAACAAAGTGGGCAGATCCTAATAACCCAATTTCAACGCGACTGAACCCAGTTTTTAAACCCGATAATGCATCTAAGGTGCCAATAGTTCCAGATGATAATTGAAGTAAAGCAATCGAAAATAAAAGTGCTATAAAAGAGAGAAGGAGCCGCATGTTTAGCCTATATAAATATAAATACTTCTCTCTAAGATTAGACTGCAATATTTGCTAAGAAATCAAGCTTTATATTAATCTAGCGTATTATTTTTTATGAGAGTCAAATCTGTTAGTATCAACTGATGATATAAGGCTGTATTTAAATAAACTGATAATAGTATAATTAACACTATTGAACTATCACCACGTAAATTAAAACAAGTTCCTAAATTATTTCATTTTATTTAATAGGTATAAAATTTCGAATAAAGTGTTTTGCCTCTAAGCGTGTAATTAAATCCAATTTCTGAAGCATTTTGCTTACAATGTAACTTTGTGGCCAGGTAAAGTTTAGCATTGGTATTAAGCATAAAATCTGAGTAAAATAATAAGCATTATATTTTCTTTAATTTATATTATCAGAAATTTATTTATGACTTTATTTATTTAAATTTATCTGGATGAGCTTCACGCGCCATATGGTCTAAAACTGCGTTTACAAAACGTGTCTCATTTCCATCTGGAAAAAATGCTTTAGCCACTTCTACGTATTCTACGATGGCAACCTTTGGGGGGGTCTCATTTATAATAAGTTCTGCTCCAGCAGCACGGAAAACTGCACGAAGGGTTGGATCAATGCGGTCAATTGGCCACTTGGCGACTAAAGCACGATCAGTCATTTGATCTATAGCGGCTTGTTGGTTTACCGCCATAAATAATAATGCATCAAAAAAATCTATATTGCCTTCTGCATACTCTTCTCCCTCGAGGGTAGCGCCAAAGCGATAATCCACGAATTGATCACGGACTTCATTCATGCCTTGATCCGACGCTTCCATTTGGAAAAGTGCTTGAACAGCGTATAATCGAGATGCAGATTTCATTTGTTTTTTAGAAGTCATTTTGTCTTTGATGCCTCGCCGGCCATTTGAATGAATTTGGATGCAGGTTTGAATCCAATGTTTTTAGTAATACCAGACAGGTCACGTGCTATTGCAACTAGCTCTAATGCCGCTTGTGAAGCCATACCACCACAATTGTCTTCTTGTATAGATGCCATTTTCAATAATGTGTCTTCATTTTCGGCACATATTATGGCGGTGCCTAAAGGGTAGCCTTGGCCAGCAATAGTTCCAATACCCCGTAATGTTTCAGAATACATGGCGCTTGTGATTAGATCATTTCCACCATTCAATATGGATCCAAGTAAAATATAACCTTCAAAGCGAGTGGAATTTACAACTAGTTTCAATGCTGTTGGTAAATCTAATACGCCAGAGACATTAAAAACTTCATGAGGAATGCCGCCTTTTTTTAAGGTGGCAACTGTACCCTTAATTAAATTTTTAGATACATTGGAATGATAGTGCGAATTTATTATAGCAATATTAGGTAAATTTCCTATAAATTCAGGCAGATTTATTGTATTTTCTGATGCAGAAAGCATTTTTATAATCCTAAATTTTCTGTGTTTAGCTTGCGTTGCGAACATCGGCTAAGCGCGCCACATAACGTGCTAACGTATCAATTTCCAGATTTATTTTATCTTCAATTTCTATATCAGCCCAAGTTGTGTTTGCTTTTGTGTGTGATATTAAGTTTACTTTAAAGGTATCAACTAAAACTTCATTTACTGTTAGTGAGGTCCCGTCTAAAGTTACAGAACCCTTTTGAGCTATAAATCGAGATAAATCTCTAGGTACTTTAAATGTAACAATGGTGCTATCACCTGAAGACTGTATATCTGTGATTATAGCTACTCCGTCAACGTGGCCTGAAACAATATGTCCACCCAGTTCATCACCCATTTTTAATGCGCGTTCTAAATTTACATTTTTACTAATGCCCCAAGCTTTACGCCCAGTACTTATGTTAGTTTTTGAAACAGATTCTGCAGATATTTGTACATCAAACCAGTTTTGATTATTTTCACAACCCTTTGTGATTACAGTTAAGCAGACTCCATTACATGCAATAGAAGCACCTATATCAAAAGTCTCTATGTCATAGGTTGTATTAATACGCGCACGTAAATCACCAGCTTGCTCCAATTTAGCAATTGTTCCAACGTCAGTTATAATTCCAGTGAACATATAAATACCTTATATTTTTTATGAGTACAGATTTTTATTTAAATTTATCATAGAGAGAAGGTTAAAGTATAGATAATAAGCAAAAGTATATTTTTAAATTGAAAGTTACGTTTAATTTAAGTTTTGGTTAGCAAAACTTTATAAAAAATGAAAGTTCCTATTAAAGTGGGATTTTATGTATTCAGTTTTATTTTAAAATTAAAGCTAGAAATCTTAAATAAGAAGCATTTGCTAGTTTAAATATGAATTAGACCATGTGCTTATAACATCAGTCCCAATTGTGCGTACTTGTTGAAGTTTAAATTGAGGGGCGTCTTTTAATATTTTTGTATTCATGGCGCCGAGTGCCGTAACGCCCTCTAAGCCAATTGCAACACCAGCCTGCATTATAATTAATTGATCAACCAAATTTTCCTTTATTAATGCTGCACCTAACTTACCTCCACCCTCACAGAACACTCGCGTTAAACCTTTTTGTGCAAGTTTGGACATAACATCTGGTAGGTTGAGGCCATCTGGGCTTAATAAACAGGGTATGCTTATTGCACCAGTGTCTGACCAGTCGTTAAAATCTGCATGTTCACCATGACATATCCATACTGGCGTTTCTCGCGCACTTTTTGCTAAATTATTATTAGTATTAATGTGTGCATTACTGTCTAGTATTACACGAACAGGCTGTCGAATGTGATTGCCAAAATTGCGTACTGTTAAGCTGGGGTTATCGGCCTCCACAGTACCAGAACCAACCATAACTGCATCATGAGTAGCACGTAGATAATGGACGAACCTGCGAGATGGCTCCCCTGTGATCCATTGGCTATCTCCAGTTTGAGTTGCAATTTTACCATCTAAACTAGTGGCAAGTTTAAGTGTTACTATTGGCCTATTCTTAAGAGTTTTTGCAAAAAATCCAGCATGTACTTGATCTGCTTCTGATTTCATAACATCCAAAGATACAGTAATTCCAGCATCCTTAAGGGCTTGGATGCCCTTTCCTGCAACACGTGGGTCTGGATCAACAGTTGCAATTACTACGCGTGAAATACCTGCATTAATCAAAGCATTTGTACAGGGAGGTGTTTTACCAGTGTGGACGCATGGTTCTAAAGTTACGTAAGCAGTAGCTTCGTTAGCTGCACTACCAGCTTGTTTTAATGCAAGGGCTTCTGCGTGTGGTCGCCCGCCGGGTTGAGTAAACCCACGCCCAAGTACAATGTTGTTTTTTACAATTACACAACCAACATTTGGATTTGGCCAGGTTTGACCTAAGCCCCGCGCTCCATGGGATAAGGCCAGACGCATCCAGCGCTTATCATTTTTTTGGGATACCATTATTCTTCTAAGGGTTCGGGGGGGCGTAATTGTTGAACAAAGTCTTCAAAATCATCGGCATCTTGAAAGTTTTTATAAACTGAGGCAAAACGTACATAAGCTACTGTATCTATACGCGCTAAAGTATCCATTACAATAGAACCAATCTTATCACTGGCTATATCTGCTTCACCCATGCTTTCTAAACGTCGGACAATACCTGAAATTAATTGATCAATTCGATCAATCTCTACGGGACGTTTTTGCAAAGCCATGCGAATAGAGCGCGCAAGCTTTTCACGATCAAAATCTTCTCGTTTTCCATTCTTTTTTATGACCACCAAATCACGCAATTGTACGCGCTCGTAACTTGTAAAGCGACCACCACATGACGAGCAAAATCGTCTACGACGAATGGCTACATGATCTTCTGCAGGACGGCTATCTTTAACTTGTGTATCGGTATTTCCGCAAAATGGGCATCTCATAACTTTTTCCTCGCGTATTCGATCTTATTCTTATTACCCTTTTATATACCTATAAACAAGATTTGGATAGAGTCTTGTTGGCAACACTATATGGAGTATTGTAAATAATCATTAATAAATAAAAGACGGTGCCTGGAAAGTACTACTACTTAATAAGTATTGCGTAGCAAGAGCTCCTATTGCAATAAATCCAAGAGCAAAGAAGGCAGCAAAGCTTAACGTAGGAATGCCAGCTAATCCTGCACCAACTGTACATCCACCTGCAAGCACTCCACCAACACCCATTAAAACAGCTCCTAATAGATATCTTCTTGTTTGTTGTGGACTTTCAAATGATTGCCATTTGAAATCGTGCTTTACTATTGAAGTAAGTGCTGAACCAAGGATTACTCCTCCAATTAAACCCACACCAAAGCCTGCTGGGATTGATGTTGATGCAATTGCCCAAAATAATAAATCTGCACTTGGTGATGTGAATGACAAGGATTGTAATGGGATTGGATCAAAATCATCAAAAAGGATAAAGCCAGTTCCAGCCCAGGATAAGGGGATTAATAATCCAATTAAAATAGCAAGTATTATATGTGAGCTTTTAGCGCCAGATTTGTAAATAAGTAAAAATGTGAAACTTATAATTAAAACTGTCCATAGTGGGGCACCACCTATCAGATTAAAAAATCCAACTTTTTCGCCCATATCGATTGTGAAAGATCCTGCCCAAACTCGAAGTGGAGCAAAAATTCCTTTAAGTGTTGCATGTGCTGAAATCGAAAAAATTATGCAAACTATCAAAGCGCGCATATTTCCAGTTCCAGCTAAAACTATAAGGCGTGATATGCATCCCTTAGTTAACACCATACCAGTCCCGAACATAAGTCCACCAATTGCTATAGCGAATAACGGTAATTTTGCTTCAAAAAAGCGATGGCTATCGAATGAAATTATATCAAAAGAAACTAAGACTTGTGTCCCTATAATTGCTGATGCAAGCGCAGAAAACCATATACCACGAGCTGCTTTACGTTCGCTTTGGTCGCCAACAATACTGCGACGAAAGCAAAACTGAATGTGTTGACTAATTGCACCAAACACAAATCCAACCATTAAAGCAAAGAAAGCAGATGCAGTAACGGGTGATATTGTTTCAAATCCCAGTTCTTCAAACATTTTGGAAGTCCTTTTGTCTTATAAATAGATTTATTTAAACTCTTTGAAGGGCTTTGTTCTACTTGGCAAATGAATGAAAAATGATAGTATTCTCACTTTCAATTGTACTTTAGAATTGAATTATTCAAATACATATATATCGGAATAATATATACAAATTTAAATTATAATTAGTAATTAATACTTAATTTGATAATTTTAACTTTAATATTCTTGAATATTTTTTAAGGCTGATATCCTGTTAAAATATGATTAATAGATATTATGCAGCCTGTTACTATAGCGAATAATGTTACTGGGCCACTAAATGCAAGTGTTGAAAATGCACTAACGCCTTGGCCAATTGAGCATCCAATAGCAATAACGCTGCCAAAGCCCATTAGGATTGCCCCTAAAGTTTGCCTTCCGAGCTCTCGAGCATCATCACACGCCTCCCATCTAAAGTGTCCTTTTATTTTACTGCCAATAAATGCACCAAAAACAACTCCAAAAACACTTCCAACAGGAAATCCAAGGCCACCACTTGAAGCTGTCATCATAAACAATAGGGTTGAACCCAATGGAACAGTAAATGTATGCCCTTGAACGGAAATCTCGTCAAAGCTTTCTATGTTTAGATAACTGGTCCCCCAAAATGCAGCGGCAACAGCTAAGCCGGCAAGGGCACCCCAAATTAGCATAGTATATTCATGACGCAGAGGTTTAAAATGTAATGCCCAAATAATTAATCCCAAGCTAATAGTTATAGCAACTATAATAGGTTGTAGGCCCAAAATATTATGTATTAAATTAGCAAAATCTTGAGTATTATTAGCTGGAATAGTTGGAAATATTGAGACGCGAAGGCTGGCTAAAGGGCCACTAAGGATAAAATAGCTAGAAATAGCCATTACTATAACAGCAACTAAAGATCGTAAGTCCCCACCACCAACTCGAGCTAAGGCGCCAAACCCGCAATTCCCTGCCAGGCCCATTCCATAGCCAAAAAATAAACCACCTATAATGCTTGCTATAGGATTCCACTTAAGCAGATGATAAGGTGTAGATGAAATATCTAACTGATCTAAAGCGTCTAAACTATAAATTGCCAAAATTGCCACGCCAAGAACAATACCCCATAACCGCACTCTAAGCTGGTCTTTACCCATGTAGGCGCTTTCTATTGCTCCAAATGTACAAAACTGGCCCAAACGAGCAGCCAGCCCTAAAACGCAGCCAGAGCAAAGTCCTAATAAAGCAGCAAGTATTGTTTCATCCATTTTTATGCATACTATTCTTTAGAGCAAAATTCTTCATGTAAAAAGGAAACTAATTTTAAAACTTTTTTATCTTTTATACTATAATAAATTGCTTTGCCTTCGCGACGAAAGCTAACTACATCTTCAATGCGAAGGCGTGCAAGTTGTTGACTAACCGCAGCTTGCCGAGAAGATAAAAGATTTTCTAATTCAGTAACAGATTTTTCACCCATGACTAAATGGCATAATATCATAAGGCGACCCTCATGTGCCATTGCCTTTAAAAAGTTAGCTGCATCGCGTCCTTGATCGAACATATCCTCAATATTAAAATTTTCAGATATTTTTTCGGGTAAATTCATTTTAAAATCCTAATAATTCATCTTCAATAGCTTCAATGCCTGCTCTTGCGCATTTATCGTCAATATCAGTTCCTGGTGCTCCCGATACCCCAATCCCACCAACAATGGAACCCTCAGATTCAATTGGTACGCCACCCCCTAGTGGCAGAGGTATTGAGATGAAACGGATGCCAAATGCTTCCTTCCCAGGTTGTGTGTTTTTGTCTAAAGATAATGTTGTAGTGCGGAAGCTCACTGAGGTCCAAGCTTTGCGCGTTGCTGTCTCTTGGACGTGCAAACCTGCATATCGCGACTTTACGAATGCCTGGGTAAGGCCAAAGCGATCTACTACTGTAACACCTACCTGATAACCTTCTTCACGACAGAAAATCATAGCAGATACGGCAGCTTTAATGGCTACCTCTGGTTTAAGAACTTTAAACTCTACAAATGCATCACCTTCTGCTGCTATTACTGGAGAACAACTTATTAATATTGCTGTAATTATTTTTTTCATGATATTCCCTTTAAATTTATTTAATCTGGAAGGTCTAATAAAATTTCATTTAGTAGCCCCCAAAAAAAATCTTCGCCTGGGTAGCCTTCTATTCGGCCTATTTCTTCGCCAGCATTAATAACTATAAAAGTTGGCGTGAACTGTGGGTTGCTTACTAGAACTATACCATTTGGAATGTTTGAGTGTATATCAATTCTTTTTAGTGGGGCAGTGCGACCTTCAAAAGTTTTTGGGTATGTTTCGGAGATTTGGTCATTCCATATTTCACACCAGTGGCACCCATCTTGTTCAAACATTAATAATTGCGCACCCTGCGCCAAAGAAACAGTACCATTAAAGCATAGTAAAACTGCGAATAGTATTGACTTCATTTAGTTAACTTTCATAACATATATAAAAAACATAATGTGTTTTAGTTTTAAGGACAAGAGATTAGATGTTGGATATTACATTTAGTGCAGCCATGATCGCAGGCTTTTTAAGCTTTTTGTCCCCGTGCGTATTACCCATGGTGCCCTTTTATCTGTGTTATTTAGCAGGGATAAGTATGAGTGATCTTAAAGGTGAAAATGATATACCATTTCGCACTCACCGAAAGCTAATTTTAACTAGTATTTTCTTTGCGTTGGGGACTACTACAATTTTTGTACTTTTGGGTTTGGGTGCATCTGCATTGGGACAGGCATTTAGAATTTGGAAGCAAGAGTTGGCATACGTTGCCGCAGCTTTTCTGTTCGCTTTTGGTTTACATTTTTTAGGCATCATTCGTGTGGGTGTATTTTATAGGGAATCTAAAATAGAAACTAATTCTGATCCATCCACATTAATTGGTTCTTATTTGATGGGTTTGGCCTTTGGATTCGGATGGACACCTTGCGTAGGGCCAGCCTTAGCAGCTATTTTGATGGTTGCAGGTGGGATGGGTGACGTTTTTCAAGGTGGTTTGTTACTTTTAGTTTATGGGCTTTCAATGACTACGCCATTTGTAATCGCTGCTATCTTTGCCAAACCATTTCTACGGTGGATGCAGCGCAACCGACACCATATGGTGTACGTTGAAAAAATAATGGGTATTATGCTAATTGTTTTTGCTTTTTTAATTGCAACGGGCAGTATGAATTATATCGCGAGCTTTATGATTAAATATATGCCTTGGTTTGCTACAATTGGATAGGAGACAAATATGAAACGTTTAATAATAATTTTTACCTTACTAATTACATGTTCTGCCAACGCGGTGCCATTAGGAGATGATGGCCTTCACAAACCAATATGGTTGAGCTCAACTTTTAAGGATATGAAAGAGGATCTTGAGGAAGCAAATGCAGAAAGTAAGCGGTTTTTGATTATTTTTGAACAACGTGGGTGTATTTACTGTTCAAAAATGCATGAAGATGTTTTCTCACAGCCTGAAATATCTAAATTAATATCTGATAAATATTTTGTTGTACAAATGAATTTGTTTGGAGATGAAGAGGTTACAGATTTCGATGGAACTACACTTTCAGAAAAAGAAATGGCCAATCATTGGGGAATTGTCTTTACGCCAACACTTATGTTTATGCCCGAAGTAATAGACACTAACAAAACTGCAGCGCAAAATGCGGTCATCACAATGCCTGGTGCATTTGGTAAGTATACAACATTCAACATGTTGAATTTTGTTTTGGAGAAGGGATATAATAATAATGAACATTTCCAAAAATATCATGCTCGAAAGTTTGCTGAACAAAAACAAAAAGTAAAATAAATTCAAAAAATAGAATTTGTCTTGCAAGACTCACTTTATGCCACTAGCGTATAAATAGAAAAAGGGATCAGGGAGGAAACCATATGTTGCTACGCGTTTTTATTGCTATAACGGCCACGCTTATTTCCACATCCGCCTTTGCTGAAGATACTGCTCCAGATGCAGTTTCGTTTGGTGAAGATGGCGAGGTAATGGCATCATTGACAGGTGTCGTAGGTGACCCTGTTGCTGGAAGAAAGCTATCAATTAATCGCAAACTTGGAAACTGTTTGGCCTGTCATGTAAATGATGATGCATCTTCAGAACTTTTTCATGGCGAAGTTGGGCCTGAATTGAATGGCGTTGGGTCTCGATGGGACACTGCGCAACTGCGTGGAATTGTTGTTAGTTCAAGAAATACATTTGAAGGTACAATTATGCCATCGTTTTATCGTGCTAAAAATGGTGTGAGAACATTAAAGAAATTTGAAGGCAAAACAATTTTGTCAGCTCAACAAGTTGAAGATGTTGTAGCTTATTTATTAACATTAAAAGAGGAGTAGGGCATGTCATTAACTCGTAGAAATGCCTTGGCACTTGGATCAGCGGCTTTTGTCGTAACTTTGGTGCCTTTGCACGCATTTGCGGCAAGTGAAAAAACAATGGCAGTTATTAAAGCATTTTCGGGCGGTGCAGCAGTCATTGATGGTGGTATTGACTTAACTACGCCAGAAATTGCTGAGAATGGTAATACTGTTCCAGTTCAATTTTCAGCACCAGGAGCAAAGCGTGTCATGATCTTGGCCGATGGTAATCCTACCCCAGGTGTTGGAACTTTCAATTTTGGAGCATTAGGTGATGCATCTGGTTCAATACGCATACGTTTAGCTGGAACTCAGGATGTAGTTGCAATCGCTGAAATGGCAGATGGCTCATATGTTCAAGTAGCAAAGACAGTAAAAGTAACAATTGGCGGCTGCGGCGGCTAGCAGATAAAGGAGAGAATGCATGGCAAAAGCACGTGTAAAGGCACCAAAAACTGCAGCGGCAGGTGAGTTGGTAACAATAAAAACATTAGTTAATCATAAGATGGAATCTGGTCGCCGCAAAGATGGCGATGGTAATTTTATTCCACGCAAAATTATTAATGCATTTTCAGCAACTTTTGGTGGTGAGAGTGTTGTCTCGGCTACATTTGAGCCAGCAATTTCTACAAATCCATATTTTCAGTTTAGCTTTACTGTGCCTTCAACAGGTGACTTGGTAATGAAATGGACAGATGATGATGGTTCAACAGTTGAGAAAACTAAAACTATCACAGTCGCTTAAGGCGCAAAAAAGGGAGGATCCTATTATGAAGAAATTCACAAGAACTCTGACTTGCGTTTTAGCTTTATGTACAATCACAACTCTTGCAGTTGCTAATGAAGACGCAGAACTAATTATAAATGAAGAGTTAAATATATCAACTAAATCTGCTGCACCTGCAGGAAGTGCATTAGATGAACTTGTCTCAGGCTGGCGGTTTAGAATTAAAGAAACGCAAGCTTTGCAAATGGATGATTTTGATAATCCATCCTTTATATTTATCGAACAAGGTGAAGAGTTGTTTGCTAAAGTAGATGGTTCTGAGGGTAAGGCATGCGCTTCATGCCATGAAGATGTCGCATCATTTAAGGGATTGCGTACAGCTTTACCTAGACATAATGCTTCATCTGGAAAATTAGACACAATGGAAACGTTAGTGAATAATTGCCGTACAGAGCGAATGGGTGCTGAGCCTTGGAAGTGGTCCAAAGGCAAAATGACTGCCATGACTTCACTGATTTCGTTACAGTCACGCGGAATGCCTATGAATGTAAAAGTGGATGGCAATGTAGCTGGTGCCTATAAAATGGGTGAAGAGCTATATTATACTAGAGTAGGTCAATTGGAAATGTCTTGTGCAAATTGTCATGAAGATAATTATGGTAATATGATCCGTGCTGATCATCTATCTCAGGGTCAAATTAACGGTTTTCCTACATATCGTTTAAAAAATGCAAAAATGAATTCTATTCATGGTCGCTTTAAAGGGTGTATGAAAAATATTCGTGCAACGCCATATAAAGAAGGTTCTGAAGAGTTCCGTGCTTTAGAGTTATATGTTGCATCACGAGGAAATGGTTTGTCTGTTGAGAGTCCATCAGTTCGTAACTAATACTAAATTAAACCCCGCAACGATAATACGATGTGGGGTTTATTCATTCCATAACATTCAGTATTATGAATATGAGGTTTTCCCCTATGATTTCTCGGCGTGATTTCTTACAAGCAACTGTTGCCACTTCTGCAATTTATGGCGCTGGTGGCTTTACTCGCGCAGCTGCGCAACAGACCTTATCACAGGATAAGTTGTTAGAATTTAATACTACTGGAAATGTGACTTTAATTCACATTACTGACATTCATGGACAGTTAAAGCCTGTATATTTCCGTGAACCAGAGATAAATTTGGGTATTGGTGCTGTAAATGGACTGCCACCACATGTTACTGGCAAAGATTTTTTAAAATTATTTGATATGACGCCCGGTACTCCCGAGGCTTACGCTTTGACTTACAATGATTTTAGTGCGCTTGCAAAAACATATGGGCGCATGGGGGGCTTGGATCGCGTAGCAACTGTGCTGAATTCTATAAGGTCTGAACGCCCTGATGCCTTGTTGCTTGATGGTGGTGATACGTGGCAGGGATCTTACACTACATACCATACCCAAGGGCAAGATATGGTTAATGTTATGAATGCATTAAAACCTGATGCAATGACATCGCATTGGGAGTTTACGTTAGGTATTGATCGAGTATCTGAAATTGTTGATACCTTAGATTTTCCATTTTTAGGTGCAAATATTTTTGACAAAGAATGGGATGAGCCTGCATACGAACCTTATAAAATGTTTGAACGTGGTGGGGTAAAAATTGCAGTGATTGGCCAAGCATTCCCTTACATGCCTATTGCAAACCCTGGTTGGATGTTTCCAGACTTATCTTTTGGTGTTCGTGAAGAGCGTATGATTGAAGTCGTTGACGAAGTTCGGGAATTGGGTGCTGAATTGGTAGTGCTATTATCTCATAATGGTTTTGATGTAGATCGAAAATTAGCTAGTCGTGTAAATGGTATTGATGTTATATTAACTGGCCATACTCACGATGCGTTACCTGAACCAGTTTTAGTAGGATCAACAATGTTAATAGCATCTGGTTCAAATGGGAAGTTTGTGACACGTCTTGATTTGGATGTTCGAGATGGTGAAGTTAAAGGCTTTGCACACAAACTTATTCCTATTTTAAGTGATGTAATTGCCCCCGATCCCGCTGTTCGAGCTTTAATTGATGAACAGCGTGCTCCATTTACAAACCAGCTTTCAGAGGTTTTAGGTACCACCGATCAAGAATTGTATCGGCGGGGTAATTTTAATGGAACATGGGACGATTTATTATGTAATGCATTAATTGAAGAGCGTGAAGCTGATATTGCGTTGTCACCTGGTTTCCGTTGGGGTCCAAGCTTATTACCAGGACAAGATATCACTCGTGAAGATCTTTTTAATGCGACTGCGATGTCATATCCTGAAGCGTATCGTTCTGAAATGACAGGTGATTTTTTACATACAATTCTTGAAGACGTTGCTGATAACCTATTTAATCCTGATCCTTATTATCAACAGGGTGGGGATATGGTTCGAGTTGGGGGAATGGGATATTCTATTGATGTATCAAAGCCTCAAGGGTCGCGTATTACTGATATGACTATTTTGAAAACTGGTAAAAAGTTAGAAGCAGAAAAAACTTACCAAGTTGCGGGCTGGGCTTCAGTAAACGAAGAAACTGAAGGACCCGCTATTTGGGACGTAGCAGAAAGCTGGATCAAAAAACAAAGTTCTGTAAATATTGACCCCAATACTTCTGTAAAAGTTACTGGAATTTAAACTTTAGCGCCTTTAACATTCCTATTTTGAAAATATAGTTTTACATATGTGATTTAGCTTATGAAAATTATTAGATAAATTTTAGATAAAAAATAGAATTAGATAGACAAATTCAATAAATGATATATGTTTATTTTAATTAAATTAATTTCAGAAAAGGGAGGTTTTAATGAGCAATAAAACTTCTAGAAGACGGTTTTTAAAGACAGGAATTGTTGCAGGTACTGGTCTGGCTGCTAGTAATGCCGTTGCTGAAGGGGACCCATTAATTACACAGAAACAACCTTGGAATCAAGATTTGGGAAGTGGTGTTGATGAAAGACCTTACGGCATGCCATCAGCCTTTGAAGTAGATGTTAAGCGACGTTCTGTGCCGTGGCTTACTGCTGATCCAGTGTCTTCAATCAATTTTACACCCTTGCACGAATTAGACGGAATTATTACTCCTAACGGATTGTGTTTTGAGCGACATCACGGTGGCGTTGCAGAGTATGATCCCGCATCACATCGTTTAATGATTAATGGTTTGGTAGATAAAGAACTTGTATTTACCATGGAAGACATCATGCGGTTTCCACGAGAGAACCGCACTTATTTTCTAGAATGTGCGGCAAATTCAGGAATGGAATGGCGCGGCTCACAACTGAATGGCTGTCAATTTACCCATGGCATGATTCATAATGTCATGTACACAGGGGTTCCTCTTAGGTTGCTGCTAGAAGAGGCGGGTATTAAATCTAATGGAAAGTGGTTATTGGCTGAAGGTGCTGATGCCTCTGGTATGACACGGTCTATACCTATGGAAAAAGCACTAGATGATTGTTTAGTCGCTTTTAAAATGAATGGTGAGTCATTACGTCCAGAGCAAGGCTATCCTCTTAGGCTGGTCGTCCCTGGCTGGGAAGGCAACATGTGGGTTAAATGGTTGCGTCGTATTGAAGTAGGCGATCAGCCTTGGCATCACCGCGAAGAAACATCTAAATATACAGATTTACTTAAAGATGGAAAAGCTAGACGCTTTACTTGGGTCATGGACGCAAAGTCTGTAATTACTAACCCAAGCCCTCAGGCGCCTATTTTACACAGCAAAGGGCCTACAATACTATCTGGGGTGGCGTGGTCAGGTCGTGGAACTATTCCCCGTGTGGACGTGACTATCGATGGTGGTAAAAACTGGAATACCGCTCGAATGTCAGGTCCATCTTTCGATAAATCTATGCACCGTTTTTATTATGAATTTAACTGGAATGGCTCTGATTTATTAGTTCAAAGTAGAGCTCATGATAGTACTGGTTATGTCCAGCCTACTAAAGATGAATTGCGTTTCATTCGTGGTAAAAATTCGATTTACCACAATAATGGGATACAAACGTGGCACATAAACACAAAGGGAGTCGCTGAGAATGTTGAAATTTCTTAAATTAACAGCAACTATTTGTGTAATGTCTGTGCCTATTTATGCTGATACAGCAAGCTTGGGACGTTTAGCTACAAGTGCTGAGGTAAATGCTTGGAACATAGATGTGCGTCCAGATGGACTAGGTTTGCCAGTAGGTTCTGGTTCGGTAGCCGAGGGTGAGGAAATATTTGTTGAAAAGTGTGCTGCTTGCCATGGCGACTTTGGAGAGGCTGTGGATAGATGGCCTGTTTTGGCTGGTGGACAAGGTACGCTTACTGATGACCGCCCAGTTAAGACGGTTGGCTCATACTGGCCTTATTTATCTACTGTTTATGATTATGTTTATCGTGCTATGCCGTTTGGAAATGCCCAATCATTAAGCCCAGACGAAGTATATGCATTGGTTGCCTATATTTTATATGTAAATGATACTGTAGATGACGAAGCGTTCATTTTATCTAATAATAACTTTTTAGATATGCCTCAGGAAAATTCAGAAGGATTTTTTATGGATGATCGCGCTACGGTTGAATATCCTATATTTACCCGTAATGTTTGCATGAATAATTGTAAAAAAACAGCAGAAATTATCCTACGAGCTGCTGTTATTGATGTCACCCCAGAGGAGACAGCAGCTAAAGTTATCGAAGCTAAAACTAAATCTGAAATTGAAATAAATCTAGATGATGAGTTAATTGAAGAACCTATCATAGAAGTATTAAATCAAGAGTTGGTAACTGCAGGAACTAAAATTTTTAAGAAATGTAAAGCTTGTCACAAGGTTGGTGAGAAGGCTAAAAATGGGACTGGCCCATCATTAAACGGGATCTATTTAGCGGATGGTGCTCAAGTTGAAAAATATAAATATTCCAAAGCGTTAAGGAGTGCTTCTGAAAGTGGTTTAGTTTGGGATGATTTAACTTTACGTGCATTTTTGACTAAACCAAAAAAGTTTCTGAAAGGTACAAAAATGTCATTTTCTGGCCTTAAAAAAGAAAAAGATCTTGATGCTATAATTGAGTTTTTAAAACTTTACTCACAATAGTTTCTCTTGGTTCAGATGGGTAAATATGATAACTGCTTTAATTAAGGAGTAAATAATGCGTGTATTGATCGTCTGCATATTATCACTTTTTAACGTAAATGTAGCTTTAGCGCAAAGTGCGGTTCTTTATAAATATGATGGCAGTTTTGATGATGCTACATTTAGCGTCGAGGGAGCTATTGTAGGTAAGGGGCTAATTATTGACCATGTCAGTCATACTGGTGAAATGCTATCTCGAACAGCTATTGATGTTGGCTCAAATAAAGAAATTTTTAAAGCTGCAGATATTTTTCTTTTTTGCTCTGCAGTTATATCACGAACAGTTATGGAAATTGACCCAATGAACATAGTTCATTGCCCGTATACTATTTTTGTAATTGAAGACCAGAGTGGCGTATATATTGGGCATCGGACATATCCAGAAGGTTCAATGCAAATTGTTCAAGAATTATTGGTCGGCATCGTAAACGACGCTTTAGAATTTTAAGATTATTGTGGTTTTAATTTAAATGAAAGTGCCAGGGGCGCATTTAAGCGCCTTTGGCTATGTATCTAAGAAACTGCGCAATTTACGACTTCTACTAGGATGCTTTAATTTGCGTAAAGCTTTGGCTTCAATTTGACGAATACGTTCACGTGTTACGCTAAATTGTTGCCCAACTTCTTCCAAAGTATGATCTGTATTCATGCCAATCCCGAAACGCATACGTAAAACACGTTCTTCACGTGGCGTTAGTGAGGCTAAGACGCGTGTAGTAGTTTCTTTTAGGTTGCCCTGAATAGCCGACTCCAAAGGTAAAATAGCATTTTTGTCTTCAATGAAATCGCCTAATTGTGAATCTTCTTCATCTCCAATTGGAGTTTCCAGTGAAATTGGTTCTTTCGCTATTTTCATTACCTTGCGGACTTTATCCAAAGGCATCTGTAATTTTGCAGCTAATTCCTCTGGTGTAGGTTCACGCCCAATTTCATGCAACATTTGACGGCCAGTGCGCACTAATTTATTAATGGTCTCGATCATATGAACCGGAATACGAATAGTTCGAGCCTGATCTGCAATGGACCGAGTTATAGCTTGTCGGATCCACCATGTAGCATAAGTACTAAACTTATAACCACGCCGATATTCAAATTTATCAACAGCTTTCATCAAACCAATGTTGCCTTCTTGGATTAAATCTAAGAATTGAAGTCCACGGTTAGTATATTTTTTTGCAATTGAAATTACCAAGCGCAAATTTGCTTCGACCATCTCTTTTTTAGCACTACGAGCTTCTTTTTCACCTTTTTGAACCTGATTTACAATGCGGCGAAATTCAGGGACATCTACTCCAATATAATGACCAATTTGTCCCATATCGGCGCGTAACTCTTCTGCCTTTTCGCGATGTTTTTCAATAAATGTTTTCCAACCGCGACCATCTTCCTTGGCTATTTTGTCTAACCAATTTGGATCTAGTTCTTGGCCACGGTATTTATCTACGAATTCACGACGATTGATGCGAGATTGATCTGCAAGCTTCACCATTCCTGAATCAATAGACATAATTTTACGGTTAATACCATATAATTGGTCGATAAGTGCATCAATACGGTTATTGTGAAAATGTAATGCATTCACTTGCTCAACAAGACTAGTGCGCAATTTTTGGTAAGATTTTTCTGACTTAACAGAAAAAGTATCATCTTCATTTATTGTAGCAGAGATCCTATCATTCTGCATGTTAGCCAACTTATTGTAATCTTTTGCAATTTTAGCCAAAGTTGCTAGCACATCTGGCTTTAATGCTTCTTCCATTGCTGCAAGAGATATATTTGCGGCTTCATCTTCTTCATCATCATCATCATCATCATCTGATAAACGATTTCCGTCAGCATCTAATTCATGGCTTGAAGCTGCATTTGATTTTGGAGCTTCAGGAATAGGTCCCGCTACTGGATTTTCTTCATCCTCTTGTGTGTCACTAAAAGTAGTTTCTAGGTCGATCACATCTCGTAAGAGAATTTCTTCATCTAACAGTTCATCACGCCATATTGTAATGGCCTGGAATGTTAAAGGACTTTCACAAAGACCTTCTATCATTGTCTTGCGACCAGCTTCGATACGCTTTGCAATCGCTATTTCGCCTTCGCGCGACAATAGTTCTACAGAACCCATTTCACGCAAATACATACGAACAGGATCATCTGTACGGTCTAATGTTTCTTTGCCTGTAGCTGCTAGCGTAACTTCTTTGGTATCGTTGGCAACAATGGTGATATCTGTTGGACCGTCATCTTCTACTTCATCAGCTTCGATAATATTTATGCCCATCTCAGAAAGCATCGACATAACATCTTCAATTTGTTCAGAAGCCACCTGATCTGGAGGCATAACATCGTTCAGTTCGTCGTATGTGATGTAACCACGTTCGCGAGCTACAGCGATCATTTTCTTAACGGCGGCTTGGCTCATATCACCCATGCCTTCGCTTACTTCACCTTTTTTTGAACTGTCGTCTTTAACTGCCATTTGAAGATCCTTAGATAGGTCATCATAGTGATTCGGCGAATCAACTGATGCTGAGACGAATCAACACATTGATGGGGTGATTCGCAATGGCTTAACGCGTTTTTTTTATCCAAATTTGGTCATCTAGCATATTTTGTAGCTGTTTTGACATTTCAGAGGCATTTTCATCAGATGCAGTTGCGTCTTCCTCCACTGCACGTGTTGCTTTTGTCTTTGCTAACGCTGCTTGTCTTAGTCTCCATGTAAGGCCTTCATCGACTAACCCTGTCAAATCTTGCTCAGCCTCTTTGATTTCGTTTGAGGCGCCAATTAATGCAGAATGTTTGGAAAGTTCTTCTTCCAAAGTACGTTGAATTAATGTGGGTTCCGTATTCACCTTAAGATACGGATGATTACGAAGCGGTTTTAATTGGAGTAGTCGGTCAATAGGAGAATAACCTAATGTTTTTTTTAATATTTCATTAAAAGTATTTTTTTCACCAGCCTCTAGGTCTTGGTGGTGTATATTCATTAATATGGCATTCATAATTTCTGCTAAATCAGGAGTAGTTATGGGACACTTTTCCATGGCGCTTTCATTTTTGAGTGCAGCAGATTGGTTTCGTATAGCTGCTGCCAATATAAGGCTTTCACGTAAACGCCAAGTAGTACTGTCTGATTGTATAGCTAACATCGATAATTTTGTATCAGGGGAAGCCATTTGTTTTGTTTCTTTGCCCCAATATTTTCCAAACTTTCCAGATTTCAAGAAATTACTAGATGGTAATCTGCTATTAGCTGGTGCAAATAATTGATAGCGTAATTCTTTTATTGCTTGACCGTAGTGATGACGAATTGATTTATCTTGAATTTTTAAGATTGAAGTACGTAAAGATTTGTCTAATGCGGCTCGACGTTCAGGGCTATCAAAGCTTTTATTTTCAGTCTCACGCTGCCAAAGCAGATTTACCATTGGTACCGCATTGGTAAGTAACTTTTGCATAGAAGCCGCACCGTTCTCTTTTAAGATGTCATCTGGATCTTGGCCAAGAGGTAATATACAAAACCGCAGGGATTTGCCTGCTTCTAGAAGAGGTAGTGCCAAATCTATTAAACGCATAGCTGCGCGAAGGCCTGCATTATCTCCATCCAAGGCTATAATAGGCTCTGGGTGCATACGCCAAATAAGAGCAAGCTGACCCTCGGTTATTGCTGTTCCAAGAGGTGCTACCGCGTGCTTAAATCCAAATTGTGATAATGCTATAACATCCATATAGCCTTCCGCTACAATAAGAGCGTCGGCCTTGCCCGCTGCCTCACGAGCGGGGCCATGATTATAAAGACTCCGTCCTTTGTCAAATAAAGCAGTTTCGTTTGAATTTAAATATTTAGCGCGAGCATTAGGGTCCATAGCTCGGCCACCAAATGCTATACAGCGACCTTGAGCATTACGAATAGGAAACATGATGCGGCCACGAAAGCGATCAAATATAGCTCCGCCATCATCAGGTTTAATAGCTAACCCAGCACTAATAATTTTTTCTTCTGTGATACCTTTGTTCATTAAGTTTTTAGACAAAGAAACCCTGTCGTTAGATGCAAAGCCAATTTCAAAAATACTAATAGTTTCTTGAGATAATCCACGTACTTTAATATATTCACGCGCGACTTGTGCATTAGTACTGCTGAATTGCATTTTGTAGAATTGTACGGCTTGCTCCATAATATCGGCCAGTTCTTTATTAGCATCAATTTTCTCCTGAGCTTTAGGATCACGCGCGGGCATTGTCATGCCTGCTTCACGAGCTAAAATTTCAACAGCTTCTATAAAGCTCACATTCTCTGTATTTCGTATAAAAGAAATTGAATCACCTTTTTCATGGCAACCAAAGCAGTAATAAAATCCCTTACGGTCATCAACATGAAATGAAGCCGTTTTTTCTGAATGAAATGGACATGGCGCCCAAAAATCACCTTTAGATATGTTTGTTTTCTTTTGTTCCCACGTCACTTTTCTCCCAACAACTTGTGAAAGGGAGGCACGATCACGCAACTCTTCTAAAAAACCAGGGGGCAGACTCATTTTTTCAATATGGGGTTGGGAGTTAATTTACGCAAGTCTTGATACTTGTAAAATGAAATTTTATGAAACTTTAAGATATCTTAATTCATGCTTATTGTGATTTAATTTGTATGGTTTGGCGCAATGAATTATCATTTAGATTAAAAATATGAATTATGTTTTGGTCGTCTATGATCGCGTACCAATCATCACCTTGTGTATAAGCAGTTGCTGAAATTCCAATTGGTAAAGTTATATTTTCTAGCTGATTAGTTTGGTTATAAGAAGGGAAGCGCATGACAAACATTAAAATCAACGTTATGAAGCCTATAATCATTACGACCAATAGGGTCGTTACCAAGCGGCGTAACAATTTTAAATTTGTTGGTTCTGCCGAAAACTCTGAAGGATTGTCCATGTCTATACCTCACGTAGTTGAATTGACTTTGGGTGAAAACCCAGCACCCCGTCTAGATAAGGCATTGGCTTCGGTTGTGCCAGCTGAAGTTACGTTGAGCCGATCAAGAATAACTAAATTAATTGCAGCAGGTGCGGTTACAATGGACGGCGTTCCAATCACTAAATTAAAATTTAAAGCGCTTGAAGGCACAGTGTTTAAAGTGGTTATGCCGCCCGCTGAGGATTACGAAAATGCTCAGCCGGAAGATATTCCTTTGGACATTGTGTTTGAAGATGAACATTTAATTATTATAAACAAACCAGCAGGAATGGTTGTTCATCCCGCACCAGGTTCAGAAACGGGTACGTTAGTTAACGCTTTACTACATCATTTTGACGGTAATTTATCAGGAGTTGGTGGTGAGAAGCGTCCAGGAATAGTTCACCGAATTGATAAAGATACGTCGGGACTTTTGGTAGTGGCAAAATCTGATGCTGCACATGCTGGATTAGCTAAACAATTTGCTGATCACTCAATTTCCCGACGCTATTGGGCAGTAAGCAAAGGCGTCCCACAAAAAGGTGACCCTCGCTTAGGAGGGCTGCGTGGCGTAAATTTTGAGGACGGTGGCGTAATTAGAGTCGCCACTAATATTGCAAGGCATAAAACGGATCGCAAGCGAATGGCTGTTGTGATAGATGCTGGTCGTCATGCGATTACACGTGCTGCTATATTGGAAGACTTTGGACACTCTGCGCTTATGGAATGTTGGTTGGAAACTGGCCGTACCCATCAAATTCGTGTACACTTTGCTCATATCGGACACGGACTAATAGGAGATCCTATTTATGGATTGCGTAAAGCAATGCCAGGAACAGCATTCGAACCTGAAGATATGACTGTAGTAAAAGGCTTTGTGCGCCAAGCTTTACACGCTAAATCGCTTGGATTTATTCATCCTGTGACAGACGAACCTGTAGAGTTTAACAGTGAAATCCCAGAAGACTTATCAAATTTATTAGAAATTTTAAGAAAAAAATAAAGAATATTTTTAACTTTGGTATTAAAATAGTTAAAATAAGCTATTAGGCAACATAGGTTAATGATTTTATATTTAGTCAAATACCATGGCTATTTTCTTATAAGATTAAGCCATGGCAGAAAAATAAAGTATTTGAATAAGAAGGTCTAAACTTCCATTTCTTCTAGTTCATCAATCATTGAGCTGATTAAACTTAATCCTTTATCCCAAAACTTTGGGTCACTAGCGTCTAATCCAAATGGAGCCAACAATTCGCTATGGTGTTTGGAACCACCTGCAGAAAGCATATCAAAATACTTTTCTTGAAAGTTTGGATCGCCTTCTTCGTAAACAGCATACAAAGCGTTAACCAAGCCATCACCAAATGCGTAAGCATAAACGTAAAAGGGGGAGTGGATAAAGTGGGGTATATATGTCCAAAATGTTTCGTAACCTTCAACAAAGTTAAAAACTGGACCTAAACTTTCTGCCTGAATAGACATCCAGATTTCATTAATTTGATCAGGTGTTAACTCACCATTTGCACGTGCTTCATGTAGTTTACATTCAAAGTCATAAAAGGCAATCTGTCGGACTACTGTATTGATCATGTCTTCTACTTTATTAGCAAGTAAATGTTTGCGCCTAGCTGGATCTGTTGCATTATCTAATAATTTTCTAAATGTTAACATCTCTCCAAATACTGATGCAGTTTCGGCAAGTGTCAAAGGTGTAGATGACAATAGTTCGCCCTGTGACGCAGCTAAAATTTGATGCACACCATGGCCTAATTCATGTGCCAAAGTCATTACATCGCGTTGTTTTCCCATATAATTTAGCATAACATAAGGGTGTACGTTTGTGACAGTTGGATGTGCAAATGCACCAGGTGCTTTGCCAGGCTTCAAACCTGCATCAATCCAGCCTTTGGTGAAAAAAGGTTCAGCTAGCAGAGCCATCTTGGGTGAAAAGTCTGCATATGCCTCCATAACCATCTTTTGTGCGTCTTCCCATTGAATATTCGCGCTGTCTTCGCCATTTAATGGAGCATTTCGATCCCATACCTCTAAAGTTTCTAAGCCCATCCATTTTGCTTTAAGTGCATAATATCGATGTGAAAGTTTCGGATATGCGGCCACTACTGCATTTCTCAAGGCTTCCACCACTTCAGGTTCTACTTGGTTTGCCAAGTGGCGACCATATTGTGGTGTAGGCATTTTACGCCAGCGATCTTCAATTTCTTTTTCTTTGGCTAAAGTGTTAGTAATCCGAGAAAATAATGATATATTTTTGCTAAAGACTTTAGTTAAAGCATGCGTCCCTTTTTCTCGAATTGCACGATTTGGATCTGATAGTAAATTTAATGTTGCTTCAAGGTTAAGAACTTTACCTTCTACATTAAATGTTAACGCTGCCATAGTTTCATCAAACAAACGATTCCAAGCGGCTGATCCAATTACTGACTGATCGTGTAAAAACTGTTCCATTTCATCGGATAATTGGTGTGGTTTCATTTTACGCAAATTATCTAAAATAGGTTTATAGCGGGCAAGCTTTTCATTAGAATTTAAAAGTTTTGTAATAACTTTGTCATCTATCGAATTGATTTCTATACTAAAAAATACTAAAGGAGTTGTGAAGTTAGTAATCTTTGCCTGCATATCAGCCATGAATTTACTGCGCTCAGAATCTGTAGTATTTTGATAATACCTCAAACCTGCAAAAGACATAATGCGGCCTGCTATATTTTGAATGTCTTCATAACGTTCAATGCAATTCAAAAGACCATCTGATGTAAGCCCATCCAATTGGCCCTGATAATCGGCAGCAAAACTTCCACAATTTTTTTCCAAATTTTCCAAATCTGTACTAATTTCTTTACCATCTGTTGTTGGATATAGATCTGACAGGTTCCAATTTGGAAGATCACCGAAATTTCCTCCTTCAGGATCATGTGCATCAAAAGTAATTTGTGAAAGTTGAATGGGATTAAACATTAATGTCTCCTTAGTTTTACAATAGGATTAAGTAAGCATCTTGGAAATTGAAAGCCATTTATGTATCTTTTTTTAATCAACTTTAAATATGGGTTTTTTTATTACGTTATATAAATTTTTTGTAGTGGTTTACGTGATTAGATTGACATGGTTATTAATTCCGTAATTATTAAGTTAACTGTAGGGAAAAATATGAAATATAATAAATTAGGTCAAACCGATTTGACCGTAAGTGAACTTTGTCTTGGAACAATGACTTGGGGAACACAAAATACTACTGCAGATGCATTTTATCAGATAGAAACTTCACTTGATGCAGGAATAAATTTTATTGATACGGCTGAATTATATCCTGTAAATCCAATTAGTGGATTAACTCAAGGTGAGAGTGAGCGTATTTTAGGCAATTGGTTAGCTCAATCAGGACGGCGAGATAAGGTAATAGTTGCGACAAAAATTTCTGGTAGTGGTCCAAAACACATAAGAGGTGGGGTAGGTATTTTCCATGAATCGATTACGTTAGCTGTGGATGCATCTTTAAAATCGCTAAAGACTGATTATATAGACTTATATCAATTGCATTGGCCTAACCGGGGATCATATCATTTTCGTCAAAATTGGCGTTTTGATCCTACAAAGCAAAATAAAGCTGAAACTCTTGATCATATGGCAGAAGTGTTAGAAACATGTGCTTTACTAAAAAAATCAGGAAAAATTCGTGCATTTGGCTTATCTAATGAAAGTGCTTGGGGTACAGCTAATTGGTTGCGTGTATCTGAAGATCTGAGTTTACCGCGTATGGATAGTATTCAAAATGAATACAGTTTAATGTGCCGCATGTTTGATACTGATTTAGCAGAGCTTTGCCACAATGAAGAGGTTGGTTTGTTATCATTCTCACCACTTGCTACGGGCATTATATCAGGTAAATATTTAGATGGAGTAATTCCAGAAGGTTCGCGGGGCTCAATTGTGAATGGACTATCTGGGCGACTAAATTCACGTGTAGAGGCTGCAACACGAGCTTATATGAAGGTGGCTAATAATTATGATTTAGACACTTGCCAGATGGCATTAGCTTGGTGTCGAACAAGGCCATTTATGGCATCTGCAATATTTGGAGCGCGAACAAACGAACAATTACATAATGCTTTAGCTTCAGTTAGTATAACTCTATCTGATGAATGCATCCGAGAAATTGAAGCAGTTCATAAATTACACCCAATGCCATTTTAAAACAAACAATCTTAAAAATATATATTTGCATAGATTTGCTGAAATAATCAAGAAAATCCGTGCATTCGCTTTGCCCATTGTAATCCTATAAAGGCACCTTTTATTCGGGGTAATAAAAATAAGGCCATCGCTATGAATACTAGTATAAAGCCAACTGCTAGAACCATTGGGTCTGGACGGTACATTTCAAATATTATTAGCATAAGAGGTGCTAAGATGTGTCCTGAAATAAGAATAGTTATATAAGCAGGGCCATCATCAGCGCGCTGATGGTGTAACTCTTGTGAGCATACTGCACATTCTTTCCGTATACTTAAGTATCCTTCCATTAATGGGCCAGAACCGCAATTGGGGCATTTGCGCTTCCATCCTCTAATTAAAGCAGGTTTAACAAGCCGATGGTTTAAAGAAACTGTAGTTTTCATGTGTTGGTTTTAATGTAAAATTTAAAGTATTTAAAAGTGACAAGTTGACCTTGTGGCGCGATGTCGCATAATTTTGATTTTAAGATTAATGAATGGTTTTAATATTCAAATAAAGCATACATAATATATTTACTTTAAGTATGTTAAAATACATTTCGTAGTTGTAATGAAAGTTTTATGAACAATGAATTTTACGCCTACATCTGCAGAAATATTTGCGCTTAAAGCATTGGAGTGGTTGGTTGGAAACGATGAACTATTCGTAATTTTTTTGGGCAGTTCAGGTGCTAGTATTCAGGACGTAACCTTAGGTGCAAAAGATCCAAATTTTTTAGGCTCAATCTTAGATTTTATACTCATGGATGACGCATGGGTTAAAGAATTTTGTGAGGCAGAGTCTTTTAAATTTAATGAACCTTACATTGCACGCCAACACTTGCCTGGGGGCGATCTCCCCAATTGGACATAAAATGAATAAAATTAAGGGAATTGCTTTTGACAAAGATGGGACTTTGATTGACTTTGATGCAAGTTGGGCGGTTGGATTTAGAACTTTAATAAATGGTATTTTTCCAAATAATATTAAACATCAAAATATTCTTGCAAATGCTGCTGGATTTAACACAATAACAAATAAATTTTCTGGTGGATCTATTTTTGTTAATGGTACTACTCAAGATGTTTTGGATGTGTGGTTAAATCTTTTTCCTGAATTAAATTCTGAGATAGTTTTAGAAAAAAGTGAAATTGCATTTAGTCAACTAGATGCTGTACCTATTTGTAATTTATATACTTTTCTATCAAAGCTGCGCGCACAAGGGTATTTTCTTGGTGTCATTACTAACGCAGCCGAAGCTCCAACATTAATACAGTTGGAAAGACTGGGATGTTTAGATTTATTCGATAAAGTCATCGGCTGTGATAGTGGCTATGAGCCCAAACCCTCTGGTAATTCTATCTTAGGATTCTGCGATTCAGTTGGTATAGTCCCTAGTGAGGTTGCAATGGTTGGCGATAGTACTCATGATCTAAATGCAGGTCAGAATGCAGGTGTTGGTCTAAATGTTGGCGTTTTGTCTGGGCCTGCAAGCTATGACCAGATATCTGATGTAGCCGATATTGTGTTGGATAATATTTTATCGTTGCATGAAGTATTAAAGTAAACACGATTTGAAAACGTCGTAATCAGTCGCTTTCTGGCAACCCCATGACGCGTTAACTGTCATTCTATTCTTAGTTGAGGTGATGAAAATGGTAATGAAGCGTATTAGAGCAGGTGGACGGGCAGGCAACCAACGCAGGTCAGTAAAAACTACAATTGACCAGATGCCTTGGCGCCAAGTTGTTAACACTGATAGACCAACTGAGCCTCTTGATGAAGAAGGTGTTCTAAATATTCATGAAGGTGTTATTAAAATTTTAGAAGATATTGGGATTGAATTTATGAATCCTGAAGCTTTAAGAATTCTTAAAAAGGGTGGTGCAACTGTAAATGGTGAAAATGTTAGAATTGGGCGTGATCTTTTAACAGAAATGCTTTCACATACGCCACGTGAGTTTTCGATAACACCTCGAAACCCTGAAAGAAAAATTAGGCTTGGTGGGAAAAATATGGCATTTGTTAATGTTTCATCACCACCTAATATGTGGGATTTAGAGCGTGGTAAACGTCCAGGCGACTTTGAAGGTTTTAAAGATTTTTTAAAATTAACACAGTATTTTAACTGTATACATGTCGCAGGTGGTTACCCAGTAGAGCCAGTAGATATTCATGCATCTGTAAGGCATTTGGATTGCTTATATGAAAAATTAATTCTTACAGATAAAGTTGTTCATGCTTACTCTCTCGGTAAGGAACGCGTTGAAGATGTTATGGAAATGGTTCGGATCGCTGGTGGCTTGACACATGAAGAATTTGAAGAACATCCTCGGATGTATACAAACATTAACTCGGTATCTCCACTTAAGCATGATTTTCCAATGTTAGATGGTACGATTCGCTTAGCTCGACGTGGTCAGCCAATTGTTGTTACGCCCTTTACCTTAGCTGGTGCTATGGCTCCTGTGACTATGTCGGGGGCTGTTACATTATCATTGGCAGAAGGATTAGCCGCAATTGTTATGATACAAATGATTCGCAGAGGATGTCCTACAATGATAGGAACATTTACTTCAAATGTTGATATGAAGTCTGGTGCTCCTGCTTTTGGTACTCCTGAGTATATGCGAGCAACCCAAATGACAGGCCAAATGGCCAGGTTCTATGGGCTTCCCATGCGATCATCTGGAGTTTGTACCGCCAACGTCCCAGATGGCCAGGCCATGTGGGAGACTTCTAATTCTCTTTGGGCTGCAGTCCAGTCGGGTACTAATTTAGTTTATCACGCAGCTGGTTGGTTGGAGGGTGGACTTATTGCTAGTCCTGAAAAGTTCATTATGGATTGTGAAATTATTCAACATATTCAACGATATATGGAACCTTCAATTTGTGCTACTGATATAAATGATATTGCAATAGATGCTATACGTGAAGTTGGACATTTACCGGGAGCTAATTATTTTTCAATTGAGCACACACAAGAGCGATATGTAGATGCATTTTATGCTCCATTTATATCGGATTGGACAAATTATGAGGCATGGAATTTAAATGGTGGCACTTGGACAGCAAAACGTGCCCATAAAATGTATAAAGATATAATTAATGAGTTTGAAGCTCCACCCATTGATGATGGAATTAAGGAAGAGCTCAAAGAATTTGTAGTTAAACGTAAATCTGAAGGAGGTGCTCCTACGGACTTTTAAACAATGCTATATAAGTTTTACATTGTTTAGATGGTACCAGCGCCCCGGCTCGAACGGGGGGCCTCTTGATCCACAATCAAGCGCTCTAACCTACTGAGCTACGCCGGCATTGAAAATCATTTATCGTAAGCATTCTCGGCTTGCAAGACCGTTCATACTTGAATTCACCACTTTCTCTTGATAGCGAAGTAAAAAATCAAACAGATATGGCAAAATATCATGAGTATTAATTCAGAAGTTGAAGTTGAAGCTAACTTACAGATAGGTCCAACCAGTGACGGTATGGTTAGATTGTTTATTGAAGCAAAAGGAATCGAAGTTCCATTAGACTTTGATCCAGATGAAGCAGATGAGATTGCAGAAGAAATTAAATCTGCCGCCGCTGCCGCTCGAACAACTTCCAGTTAAATATTTGAATCTTACTATTTTAGTTTATTAATTGAACCTACTTCTTGGTCTAGGCTTGTAGAATTTATGCAAATAAACTATATTTTTACTTGGCGGGTTCTGCCCTTCTTGTGAGAAGCCCAATTTCAGTGGCCGA
>TARA_B110000211_G_scaffold223295_1_pt1 | contig 35841 bp, 50 predicted proteins | sample TARA_B110000211 | Tara Oceans TARA_B110000211 (sample SAMEA4397516) | marine metagenome | biome: Polar Biome; feature: [DCM] deep chlorophyll maximum layer (ENVO:01000326); material: water (ENVO:00002006), including particulate matter (ENVO:01000060) such as... | depth 30 m
ATATCTGCTGATGTGTATTCTTTTACTGATACGTTGTCTATTGAGAATGCAGTACCACTCGTGTTTCTTCCATATATTAGTATATCACTACCATTATTAGCAGGGCTTACCTCTATTGAGTAACTACCTATTTCGTAAGTTGCAATACTAATAAGACTACCTCCATTTGAGTTAAAATACATATAAGCACTGCCTGAAGTTACTTCAAAATTAATTTTATATGTTTTACCTACTACAAAACCCCCACTTAATAAGGTTTGCCTTATGTATTTTGCGTCTGATAAAAAATCATAATTAGCAGTACCTCCTGATATAGCCCAACCTGTTTGTTTTGTCCAATCCGTATCAGTAGCAAAATCTCCATTAGTTACTTGTTCAGCACCCTCAGTAGGTACAGGAATAACTGCATACAATTCTCCTGCCTTATATCCGTTAGGAGTTACTACTATACTTACGTCGTCTAATAAACTCATTGTATATAATTTAAAATTGTTAATTGTGCTTCTAAACAAGCCTTAGCTTCAAATACTCCATTATCAGCAACAACTCTAGCCTCAAAGTTATTTGCTATCTCTTGAGCAGGTGTTGTACCTCCCACAGTAGCTAGTGATATACTTAAAGCTATAACTATTCCACTTGTAACTCGTATTGAACTAACATTTGACATATATGTACCTGATGGAACAGATAAAGATAATAGAGGAGTTGGGTCTACTTGTCTATCTATAGTTATAGTTCTTATACTACTAGCAACAGGAAATTCTACCATATACCAATCTCCTGTTATAGTACCATCTGATGGAACAATTATAGTTTGAGTTCCATTACCTGTCATCTGCCTTAATTCATCATATACTGGTTTATCCATTTTATATATATATTATGCTGCGTTTAATGTTATAGTTAAATTAAAGTATGTATCGTTTGCCCCACTAGGAGACTTAATCATAGGTAGTAAAAAATCTCCCTTAGATAAACTGTTTATAGTAAAAGAAGTGTTATCAACAACACCTAACCTACTATTATGATTATATGTAGTAGCTGTAAATTCATCCAATACAGTTAATGTGTTAACTGCTTGTAATACTGTAAAACTATCAGTTGTGTCCGCTGTAACATTATTACCCTTAACTAAAGCAAATGTAACATCTTCATTAGCTCCAGCTCCTATTCCAGAAACCCATCCATCAACCTGAGATATTGTATAATTTTTATCAGCTAAGAAAATAGAACTTCTTAACATATTAGCAACACTTATTACATTAGCAGCAGATATTGTTGCTGAACCATAATCAGTAGCAAGATACAAATCTTTATTATTATTCATAGATACAGGATAGTAATAATTTGAATTAGATGGAATAGTAAAACCTCTTAATGTAATGATGTTTGTATTAACAGTACCCTGAGAAGCCCATTCTAAAGAACCTAAAGAATTTTTAGTTAGTACAGTACTATTAGAAGCTGTGCTAAAATTCAAAGGAACATGAAGGTTATCATTGTTTAAATTTTTATGTTCGTTAGAAGCCATTAAATATTCTTTTTATATTTGTTATTAATTTCCTTTAATTCCTTAGCTAAATCCATTATTTCATCTTCTTCATCTCCGTAAGTAAATTTAACTACCATCTCTTTATCATCCTCCTCTACTAAAACAACTAACTCTCCATTACCATGTAATTCTTCCATCATTTCTTGAGTAAAATGAAAGTGATAATCATGCTCTATGTCATTATTTATTTTTGATTCCATTTTTAATAGTAATAACCTTCGTAATAATCACATCCACAATTATATCCATATCCATATTCTGAACATCCACAGTTTCTGTTATTTGTATAAATACTATCATACATAATAATACCATGATTTTTCCAAATACCTGTTCTACAAGGTTTGTGATTTTTGTATGTAGGATAGTTAGCAGTCTCCTCAGAATCATTTAAAAACTCTATAGCGTCTGATAAGAATATCTCAGCCTTTCTGTAAGTGTCTTGTTTATAGACATTTAACTCACTAGGATTTACGACATTACTAAATTCATCCATATTTGTAACAACACCCATACTAGTACTGTTCATTTGAATTTCATTAATAATTTCAAATCTAGTAAACCAAGCCAAACAATCGTTAAGATAATCAGTTAAAAAAGTTTGATTAGCTGTTGTTAAAGTTCCATTATTGTTTTGTTCTTTTAATTCTCCATAAAACTTAATACCTAACTTATCCTTTATATGAGCAAGTTCAGTAATTATTAGATTATTTGAACTAATTAAATAAGGGTCAGTATTAGCGTTAGTAAAAGATTTACTAATTACTTGTGCTGATGTTATTAGTGATTTGTATTGTCTTAAATTCGCCATATTAGTTTTGTTCTATAGTTGTCTCTTTAATATCCTCATCTTTCTCTGTAACTATTATCTCTCTATCTGAAACAAACATATCTCCATCCTCTAACATCTCAAAATCTTCATCTAATAAAGCTCTCTGTTCGTTTATAGTCAATACCTTAGTAATATCTACATCATTAGCATATGATACAGGTGGTTCGTAATGTATTGTTAAATTCTTTGGGTCAAAGCCCATCTCATGATATAAAAGTTTATGAATACCTGTTAGTAATAAATCTGATGTTTCTTTAATAACTGTAGTCATTACCAAGTCATAAGATATTCTAATCTCACTTCCTGTATTATTCATTTTACCAGAACTCACAATCCCACTTAAAGAAGGTTGCCATCTATGAGCGGTAATTATATTTTGGTCTGTAATTTGTTGAAGCTCCATCCAACTTCCATCTCTATTATCTTTCAATATCTGAACATTAGCATTTGCTGTATCTCCATTTTTAACGATAAACATTATCTTACCATTATTACCTTGTCCACAAAATTTCTTTTGAGCTTCTTGAACTAGTTTCCTAGCTTCTTCTTCTCCCATATCTCCATTAATCTCAACGATTGCAGAAGGTTGGAATCCATTTTGGAATTGTGTATTGTTCCATAATCCTATTTCATAATCTACTGATATATGTTCTAGTCCAGCAACATAATCAGGAAGTCCATAGAATGTAAATGTAGGTTCGTAGTCTTTGAATTGCATTACAAATCTACTTGAAGTAACTCTTGGGTAAAGAGCTATCTTTTGCATCTTATCTTCCTGAGACCTAAAGTTTCTCCAATCAGGATGAACATAAACATCTTTTTTGTTTTTTGATAATCTAACTGTTGTAGCATCTAAATGATAAAGATTAACACCTCCATCATATAAAACACCCTCTAAATAAGCATTACCAAATGTATAATAGTCATCTGCTAATTTTTTGAATACATCTCTCAATGATTCTCCATCAGCATTAACATCTTTAATAAATTCTTCTGTAGTATCATCTTTACAAACAAATTTAGCTCCAGCTGTAAATACAACTTTCTGAGCTAACACAGACCTGTGAGTAGATGATTTTCTTTTAAGCTCAGCTAAATACTGAGGAAATAAATTATCCTTACCAAAAGGAATGAATTTAGTATTTATTCTCTCTAAATCTAGTGGCTCTACAATGTTAGGTGGAGTAATTAAATCAAAAACTCCAAACTCAAAAGTACTACTCTTTGTCTTTTTCGTATTCACTTGACTCTTTTTCGGAGTCGTTTGTTTCTTTGACCTTGTTGACTTTTTTAACATTTGTTTTAGTAGTTTTATTAGTTTTTTCTTCTTTCTCTACAAATTTAGTCTGACCTAATGTTTCATAAACAAAAGCTAATTCTTCTTGAGATGAAGATTTAGTTATCGTAATTGACTTATTACCTCCATAATGAAACTGCTGAGAATTTGTAAGTGTTTTATATTTTGCCATAATAGTATATATTTTTAATTGCTGTAAATCTACAACATTATTTTCACAATCACACATATTTTAAAAAATAAAAGTAAGGAGGTTTTACCCCCCTTACTATTTTATTAAATATATATTATGCAGTTTCTCCTGTAAGCGCTACTAAATCTGGAGTTAAAGCACCTGAAAACAATCTAGGTAATTCAAACTGTTTAGCCATTAATGTAATTGTAATTCCATTTTCCTCAGAATAAGCAGCTCCTGTATTACCTTCCATTGAAGCTAAGTTTAAGTAAGTTTGACTTCTTGATAATGAAGCGTTTTCACTACCTCCAACTGAATACTTTTCACTAACTCCAATTACATATTTGTTATCATTAGTGTCTACTACAATACCCATCATACATTGAGTTAACATCTCTTGTAGTACTGCAAATTTAGTATCATTCATTCTTGGTAAGTAAAAAGAAAGAGTACACTCAAAAGCTGTTGAACCATTTTCTTTTGTAGCTGCTACAGCTAATGTAGGTACTTCATCTTTAAATTCAAACATGAACCAATCAGCTTTTGTTCCTCCTGTATCTACAATACTTGATATTGAATGAGATACTCCTGCAGTATTAACGAATGTAGCTTCATCTCCTGCTGCCCAACTTCTTAGGAAGATTTGTGATATACCACCTGTTCTTTGTAAGTCCTCACATAATATTGATAAACCTTTAGTTATTGCCATTTTATTTTATTTTAATTTATTAATATTACGATTATACTAACATCCCACCATTAACTAAAGAGTTCCAACCATATTGGAAGCCCATAGTGAAAGCAGAACGGATGTACATTTTTTCTGTTACCTCATCATAGAACATTTTTAACTCATTCTCTGGAGCTGAAACATCAGTACCAATAAATAAGTTGTCTTTAGCTGAGTAGATACAACCTTGAGTTGCTTGAATACCTGCAGTAGCAGCAGTAAATAATGCTGGTAAATCTGCACCTGTTAAAGCAGTTAAAGCTGTGTCCCACTCATACATAGGTACTAATTCAACACCTCTAAATCTCAATCTTTCATAGTTAACACCTGATTGAGCTTCTGAATGTCCATAATCAACAGCTCCTGCAACAGCAACAGTTGTTAATGAACCGTAGTATGCGTTATAGATATTTGGAGTAACAAACATTCTTTTCTCTGAAGCTGGAATTTGTTGTAACTCAGATGGAGCTGTATCAAATACTGTTTGTAGTAATAAAACTGCATCAGCTGGAGCAATTGCAGAACCAACAGCGATAAGGTTAGCAGCAGCTGTTGTTGCAGCAGTAACTTCTCTTAATTGAGTTCCCGCATTAACTGCGTTTCCTGTAGATAATGAAATAAATAGTCCATCTCCCATTGATTTGTAAGAACAGTCAGCTACTGCAGCTGCAGAGTTTCCTGCCCACATGTTTCTAACTAAGTCAGATTTAATTCCATCTCTAGTTCTGTTGATGATTGCATCAGCTAATTCTGTACCTGAAAGGTCAGCCATATCAACTCCTGCTCTGTAAGACTCAACAATTACTTGGTCTTTAAATTCAGTCCAACATTGTTCTTGCTTTACGGATGTGTTTTCTACTGTAATTACCTTTGGTGCAATTGTAAATCCTGCTGGAGTACAAGCGTTAGCTCCACAAGCGTCGTTTACTGCTGTTATACCTTGTAATTTAGGTGCTAACATAAGGTTTTGTTTATACTTTACATTTGGGTATATTCTGTAGTTACCCATAATGTCATCCGATGTGAACATCGGCTCTAATAAGATTTGAGAAGCGAATTTACCTTGGTAAACTGCTCCTAGTCCATCTAATGCTATATTTGCCATTTTTTTTCTTTTTTTTAATTAATTATATTGTTGTTTTTATTTTAGCAGCTAAGATGTCAAACATAGAATCTACTTTGCTTTCCTTAACTTCTACTACCGCTGGGTCTGCATCTGTTGAGATTTCAGTTCCTTTAGCGTTAGATTTGTTGTTTAGCTTTTCAATTTCTGAGTTTAAAGAATCTACAGTGTTTTTTAATTCTGTAATTTCTCCATCTTTAGAAGTTGATAAAGCATTAATTTCAGATACTTTATTTTCAAATTCAGAAAGCTTATTAGAGATTTCTTCATTATCAGATAAAATAACATTTACTTCAGTAGCTTCAGTTGTATCAACATCACCCTTTACTGCAGTAACGATTTCTTCAACTTTAGCGCTGAACCATGATTTTAAATCTTCGGTCATTTTTTTACTTTTTTGATTATTATTTAATTGATTAACGATTTCTTTTTGGGTTTTATTTTTAAATTTAGTCATATCGTACTTAGCTGCAACCATCACAGCGTCTGATACTTTATCAATAAATCCGTATTCTAATGCTTCTTCTGAACTGAACCAAGTCTCCTCATTCATCATTTCCTCAATCTGAGATAATGGTAAACCTGTTTTCTTAGTGTATATGTTTGCTATCTCGGAACTTAATTTATCTAGCAGGGCTGCAGTCTTTCTCATGTCTGAAGCTTCTCCCATCGCTCCACCCCAAGCATTATGTATCATGTATAAAGAGTTTTCTGACATTATAATCTCATCAGCAGCTAAGGGAATAATGCTACCCATACTTGCAGCTATACCTTCAACATAAGCTATAACTTTTCCTTTATATTTCTTAAGCGTATTATAGATAGCCATACCATCAAATACCTCTCCTCCAACACAATTAACATGAAGATAAATATCTTTACCTTTCAGTAATTTTATATCATTAACAAAATCTTTAGCAGATATACCATAGCTTCCAACTTCATCATATAAATAAACATCAACAAACTTATCCGTTTGTTTTGCGTTTATTGAATACCAACTTTGTTTATTATTCATTTTACAAAAATAATTTAATTAAACATCATACTTACGAAAAAAATGGAAAAAAGATTTACCACCTAACATTCTTAATTATTTTAGACTTATCTCTCTCTTTATAAACTATGTTCTGAGCTGTTCGTTCAGTTATATCATACTTTATTGATAGGTCTATAAAACTATGAGTCCTGTTACCATCATTAGTAACAAGTAAATTGTCAAAATCTTTAATTACCATATAATTTCTTAGCCTCTTTGGCTCCACCATACCCCTCTCAATCAAATGAGCGAGCATATCTTTTATTTGAGGTTCTTCCCCAAACCTTGCCTTTAATTCTAAATATAGTAAATCAATATATTCAGTTATGACTTCAGATTTATTCTCTCTCTGAGCCATACTATTCTTCCCAAACATTAGATACCTTAGTCCAGAATTTAACTACAGCTTTCCTACAACCTACACAACTAATAGATTGTTTAACATTAGGGAAATGTCTATGCCATTCAGCAAATAAGAATGGTAAGCTAGTAGGATGATATTTGTAATTAGAATCCATGTGGTCTTTATTCCTCATAACATTATCCATTATCTCTTTTCTTTTTTCTCCTGTAATTTTTTCAGCTACTAATTCTATACTCATATTATAATTTATTGGTTACTCTTTCCATTTACCTAAAGGACACTCTCCGTAAAAATCTTTAGTAAGAGTAGCTTTTGCATCTAAGAAACAACTGCATTTACCACACCTTGCTCCCCTTTCCCATTTAGGTTTTTTTAACATTAAAAAATTTCTGTAAAAACTACAGCTTTTACAAGTATCTAACCTCTCCTGTTTAACTTTTTTATTAACAAACATATCTTAAAAAGATGCTTCCGCTTCAATAGCGCTTACTCTATTCTGAGATTTAGTTATATCAGCTTCAACAACTACAACCTTAGACCTTTGACTCATAGCTCCCTGTATTCCTCTTTGTCCATCTACCTGAAATTGTGTTTGTGCAAATGAAGGAACATTTGTTACTCCACCATCAGCAAAACTAACTCCACCTCCAGCATAATTCATAGCTGACAATTGACTTCTAAACATAGATGTACTTCTTTTATTTATAACAGCTTCTCCTCCTTCTAATTCTACCACTCTACCACCTACAGAGAACTTCTCTCCACCTTGAGCATGAGAATTTCCATGAACCATACCTCCTTGAGCATAACCATCAACAGCTCCAGCAGTAGTGTGTTGTCCTCCAAAAGTCATTAGAGACATCTGTCCTCCACCACCACCACTTGATGAAGGATTATCTCCACCACCATCAGAAGGAAGGTCTCCACCACCTCCTCCAAAAGAACCTTTAATCTTTTTAATCATTCCAAATAAAGCTGCTCCTGTAAGAGCTATAGCAGCTATATTCCAAGGAAATGTCAAAGATTTAGCAGCACTAGATATTGTAGATATAAATCCTGAAGCAGCTGTAGTTAAATTTGAAGCTGTTTTTGTCATGTTAGCAGTAACTACAGCTCCTGTCATAGATACATCTATAGCTTCAGTTATAGTTTTCTTCTTTGTAGCTAGAGTTGTTATTGTAGTAGCAATTGCTAATATCTTCTCTGCTGTAGATGCTGCTGTAGTTATAGCTACACCAACCTTTCTTAATCCAGATAACTTTTCCTCATCTCCAGCTAAATCCTGCATCTGTTGACCTAAGTCTCCAACACTACTTATATAACTGTTCATAGCATCCATTTGAGCTTGAGTAGTATCTATAGTATTGTTTTTTATATCATTATTAATATTCTTAAGTTCCTCTCCATATCCAGCATAAAGACCCTGTTTGTTTAACAGGTAAATTGACTCTAAATGTAACATAAATTGTTGATGCTCAATCTCTGTAATCTCTTTATTAGCAAGAGCTTCGTTAAGGTTTATTTGGTCTGTTTTATATTGGTCATCTAATATAGCTAACTTTTGGTCTAATTTTAATTTTTTATCTTCTAAATCTTCTTTATCTATTTGGTTTTCAATAGCCTTTAAATCAATATTATTCTTTATAGCTGCATTTAGTTTGTCATTCTGAAACTTTATATCCAGATTATTTAATTGTATATTTTGCTCTTCCTTACTCAATAATTTGAAAGCATTATCATCTTGAAGTAGAATCTTATTTTGAGCTAAAGCTAATGTTAAATCATTTAACTCTTGAGCGTACCTAGCTTTATCTAAAGCTAATTTATTTTTATTGTAAGCTAAAGTAGCAGTAATTTTTTCTGTATCTCCATCCTTAAATTGATTCTTAAAAGCTAGTATTCCCCTTCCTTTAGCTTCTAACATTGCTATATTATACTTTAGTTGGTCATCAATAGCAGAAACAAGAGCTTCTTCTTTTTGTACCTTCTCAGCCATAGTGTATTTAGCTTTGTTACTTTTCTTAACGCATCTACTACCATTCCATCTTTCATCATCTTTACAATCTTCAGCGCTAGGCTCATCTGATTTTTGAAATATATTAGAAAAATTAAAGTCTTTATTCAGTTTTTTACCAATTTTAGTTATTGATTTTTCTAATTTTGCTTCAGATTCTCCTATAAAATCATCACTTTCTATTATTTTTATAATATCTCCATAAGTCAAATCTCTATCTTTAATCCAACCATCAATCATATCCATGTGTTCTCTACCTGTATTACCTCCAAATAAAGATGCAAACCAATCTGTATAATCTCCAGCTTTATCTCCAATACTTCCCCTATAATCATCTAAAGTTTTAACAGTTTCAAGTACAGTATTAATATCTACATCAGATTTTGAATATTGATTTTGAAAATCCTCTAAAAGCATCTCAACAGCCACAGCTCTTTCAAATATAGCTCCCTGTTGTTTTGTATATACATTAAAAAGCATTTGTTCTCGCATTGACTCAATAACTCCATCTATACTACTACTAATATCATCATTATTGTCTGTGATTTTTATTTGTTCCTTTTGATGTTCTTTTAAAAATCCATTTAATGTTTTTACATGCCTAGCTTCGTTCTCTCTAGCTTTAGTAAGCCTCCTCTGGTTTGCATCTGTATCTTTAATTAACTTACCTTCTTTATCAAGAAGAGCTGACATTTCTTTTCTTGTTTTCATTAATTGCTCCTCAGCCTGCTCTACTTGTTTAATCGCTTCTTTATGAGGTTTTAAACCTTCTGTCATAGCTTTAATATCATCTGTAGCATCTTGAGCAGCTTCATCAAAAGTATAAAAACTATAAACTAAATCAGCCATAAGAAGAATTAAAGCTCCTATACCTGTAGTAGCTATAGCTCCTTTTAATAATTTTAAACCAGCTGTAACAGAAGTTAGAGCGGTTGTAAAAAATCCAGCACTTGTAGCTGATGTTACAAATGATGTTCCTAAAATTCTAGTCCAAATAACAGAAGATTTAACTCCCACCACATAAGCAAGTATAAATAATGTAACCCTTTTTATTCTAGTACCTATTTTTTCTAAAAGACCTTCTGTTTTAACTATTTTATTTAGCCAGTCAGCTAATGAGGTTCCTGTTTTAGTTAAAGCTTTTCCAAATTTGCTAACTAAAGCTATAGAAACACCTTGTAAAGCTGACTTAACTCTAAAAATAGCACCCTGTAAATTATCTCCAACTATATCAGCCATTTCCTTACTTGCACCACTAGCTTTTAATAACTCATCTCTTAAAGCTTTAACATCATCAGCTCCATTTAACATTGTTCCAAAAGCAGCTACCTGTCTAACATCCATAAATGTTAGTACATCTCCCAAATCAGTACCAGCTTCTTGTAAATCTTTAAAGTACAGTAACATATCATCTAAATTTGTTATTGTATGTCCTACCTTTTTAGTTAAGTCAGATGTAGGGTCTTGCATCTTAAGTAATATGTTTCTTAATGATGTACCAGCAATAGAAGCCTCAATACCCGTGTCAGATAATTTAGACATAATAGCTGTTATTTCCTCAATACTAAATCCTGCCATAGCTGCAATTGGAGCAACCTTAGTCATAGATGTTTGCCATTTCTCAATATCTAAAGCTGAACTTGTAAATGCAACAGCCATAACATCTACCACTCTACCTGTTTCACTAGCGTCTAATTGAAACCCTCTAACAGCATTACCAGCAACAGTAGCACTTCTAGCTAAATCACTTCCTGTAGCTATAGCTAGGTTAATTGTAGCTTCTGTAGCTGCCTCTATCTCAGTTACTGTAAATCCTAATTTAGAAAGGTTTAATTGTAGGTTAGCTACTTCAGCAGCAGTAAAGAATGTTGAACGACCTAATTCTTGAGCTGAGTCTGATAGTCTTTTAAACTCATCCTTAGTAGCTCCACTCACAGCTTTTACCTTAGACATTGTAAATTCAAACTCAGTAAATGTTCCAATCAGTGTAACTAAAGCTTGACTAACTCTCCTAAAGGCTGTTACTAATATAGAGAAAGCTGCAGCTCCCTTTAAAACACCCATAGCCATTGAGTTCTGTAATGTAGTACCCTTTCTAGTGGTGTTATTAGCATCTAACATAGCTTTCTTTGTTTCTCTTAAAGCTTTTGATTGACCCTTAATAGCGTTTTCACTATTTTTGTATTCTTTAGTTTGCTCCTTAGTAGCATTAGCTCCATCTTTCATATCCTTCTTGATGTCTCTTTGCTGTTTTCTTAATTTCTTAAGACTGTCCTCAAGTTGTTTGATTTTACCTACACCCTCAACCTTTACATTTATTATCTTATTTATTTTTGCCATATTTTTTTATTTATTAACCTACTACTATATCAATTACACTACCTTCATCATCTAAAAATTTAAGGTATTCTGTAGCGGTTTCATTAAAAGATTTATCTAATCCATTATATACACCCATTTCTGTTGCTATTATATCTGCTTTTGCTACAAAATCTGATTTACCTGAGTTCATTCCAAATTCAGTAGGGTATTTAGAAGCTAGTCTGTGAGATATACTATAAGCAGCCTGTCTCATATCTTTTTTAGAAAGATGAGAAAATAAATTTCCTTTTTGTCTCATCCAATCTAGTATTACATTCTGACTAACATAAACTCCCTTTGTGTTTCTTACCCCATAATCATTTAATCTTTCCCAATAATCAACTAAACTTCTTACATTTAACTCTACTAAATCATCAGAAACTTGCACATTAGCTATAAAACTTCTATCTAAATTACCTGAAGCTGTATGTCCTTGCTCTTTTAATATAGACCTCATAAAGCCTATAAGTTCCTTACCTATACCCTCTAATTCTATTTTTAAGTATTTAAATTCTGCCATTAGTCAGGATTTTGTCCATCAACAGCAGGTTCTAAAACAAACTCAGTACCATGATAAGTATCGTTCCTAGATGATGACCTTACAATCTCTTTTATATTACCAAAATTATCTATATATACTACAGGTAAAAATATTTCTTCTTTATTATCCTGAACATCAATAGCAGTTAATGCTGTACTTAAATCATCAGTAACTGAAGTTACTAAATCAACACGTTCACAGCAACTACTATTTATAGTTGTGCTAGTAGAAGCTACTAAGTTAGCACTACTAAAAGTAGTAGTAGTAGAGTCAACTAAACTTTGAGTCATATATATACGACCAGCTCCATTCTCCATAATACCCTCTGTATTTATATTAGCTAATTTTTTATTAGCTTCTATATCTAAGTTAGGGTCTTTAGGATTTAATGATGGTTTACTTCCATTTATGTATGTTGCCATATTATTGTTTTCTATTTGGTAATGGTACTATATCTGTCCATTGTATTAATTCAACTTTCGTTAATTCGTTTTTTGCTGGAGAAAAATCAACAATCTTATTAATCTTCCAATAAGAACCATCTACATATACTAATTTTGTTAAATCAATGTTAATCATATCTGAAATATTTAATTTAAAATAAGAGACTCTTATTCTTGGATTAATTTTCATTTCTTCTATCATATTTTTCCAAAATAAATCATACAATCCTAGACTTAGATATTCAACATTTGAAAGAGGTGGACTTATTCTTTCATTATCAAAAGATAGATTACTAAATAAATCTCCACTTATATCTTCCCAATCTACAAACATAGCTCTTGGAGAAAAAGATGAACCATGATAAGCATTAGTCTGTCCACTAATAGCACTTCCATAATAAGACCAAGCGGTCATCATTCCTAGTTGAGTAGTATTACTAGGGTCATTCGGACCCTTTACCATTCCATTATACTTCATTATTCTAGGATTGTATTTACCAGTCTTTTCAGGTCTAGTTGGGTTTTGTTGAACTCCATATCCATATACAGAAACTGATTTATTTATAACAGGCATTAATTTTGGATTTACATTATAACCAGCGTCAGCATTCCAATCAGTCCATGTAGAAGAAAATACAGTATTAACTATTTTTTGAGTACCCTTCTTATATCTATCTCCTAAAACTTCTAAATGGTTAAAGAAATGATATTTAGAATCACTCTCTTTAAATGACTCGTTTATAAATTTAACTAATCCATCAGAACCATCAGATTTATATTCCCAAGCCATTTCTGATGATAATCCAATAGGAAATGTATCTTTACTTTCTTTAGAATAATCTATTTTATTACTCCAGTCCATAGCAAATGATTTACCTTTAAAGAAATCATCATAAGGTTCTATGTAAACCTTTTTTGCTTGAGAGTCGGTTCTAAATTGTAAATTAAACATTTGAGATAGTGATTTTATAAAGTCAGTTTGATTTATATCACAAGGTAAACAATCTTTTATATTATATGTTGTACCTATAGTAAAACCATCATTAGCTACAGGCTCTACTTTAAAGTAAGGTTTTTCATTTTGTTGCCATACCTGCTTTACATTACCTACAGGATAGGGAAAACTTGGAGCTCCAATCCATCCATCATGAACATTTGCGTAATAACTATCTCCATTAATGAAATGTTGAGGATTATTACCACATAGAGAACTTCTTGTCTCATCACTTAAAGATATATAACCAATCTTAGCATTTACTGCATCTACATTACCAACTGGAGCACCACCTGAATTAAAGTTAAATTTAACAGCTACTTGAACATTTACTTTATATCCAAAAGGCACCCACCAAGCGTAAGGATTTTGCATCTGTTTTTTTACACCAACAAGAACAGGTATAGAAGTACCCGCATAAGGAGCATCACTAGAAGCTTGACTTGGATGTTTACCAAATTGATTTATGTAAGGTGTCTGTGTTTGTGGTGTATCAAAATTATCAAAAGCTCCTAAACCTACTGACGCTCCTGAAGCATCATACATCTCTATTTTTATACCAACTTGAAACATTCCATTTGCTCCTGCAAAAGCACCAGCACTTATAACTCCATCAGTAGTTTGACTATTATCATAGTTACCAACAAGTAAATTAACAGATGCAGAAAAGTTATAAAAACCACTTTTACTACAAGTCCAATATCCTGTAGTTGGGTCATAATTAACAGGAGCTTCATCATTTATAACTGTATCAAGTTTTATATCTTGCCATTGAGTAACTCCAGTTCCATCATCATCTCCCATATTAGTACCTCCTACAACTCCAGTTACCCATGAGCCATCACAAGGCTGAACTACTTGAATAGAAGAATTAGTTACTATAGGAGGAACTGCACCTTGAGCAAAAGCATCCCAAATACCATAACCACCACCACCTGAAGCACTATCTTGATTCCAGTATTTTTGTGTAATAAAACAATTACCTTCAGTTTCTGTCAATATACCTGTTGGAGGGTAATGACTTATTAACTTCTTAAACTCACTACCTTCAATAAAATTACTTTCTATACTATAACCTATATTATTAAATATCTTTTGCAACATATTGTAAACCCAAAAAGAAGGTCTCCAATCTTGAGATGTATCTGTTTCATTATATAGATTAACCTTTGCAGAAGAATTAAAACCAGCCCCTGCATTTGGCCAGAAATCTCCATAACTAATTAAAGGAAATACAACTTCAGAATTTGCATAAGTATCATTAAATGATGCGGAAATATCAGCGTATGTATAGTCAAATGTTTCACTGTCATATATATGACAAAGCTTCTTTTCCTTTAACTTAGAAGTCCAAGCAAAATTACCTCCATATATAGTACAAGAATAACTATCAGGAGAAGATGTTTGAGAAGTACCATTAAGTTGCAGTACTCCAGAAAAAAACTCAGTCTCTCCAACTAAAATCCTACATGGTTTTAAACTTGTAATATCCTTATTATCAACCATCTTAACATTGTAATAGTTAGCAAATAATTTATTATTATTTTTAGTAGCTGGAACATCAAATGTTTTAGAGTAATCTCCAAATCTATTATCCAAATCTCTACCATCAGAAACAGCATATGTTAAAGCTAATGGAAAATCCTCACTATCTGTTATATCTATCTCTCCAACTACGTTATCAGTTATATCTATATTTAATCTTCTTATAGAAACATTAAGAATATCAGCTTGAGGATTTACTTGATTAGTAAATGGTGCTAAAAATGTAGATAAATTAGAGTATATCCTAACAGATGTTCCTGTAGCTACAAATATTTCAGAGTAATTTCCATCAGATTGTAACTTAGCGCTTGAAGAAATACCACCCAAAGTATCAAATCCTAAATAACCAGTATATCCAGAAGGAAATTGCATACCATTTGTACTAAATGATAAAAGATAACTCTCTCCTTGAATTAATGGAGTTGAAAGTATATCTTCTAAATAATGAGGGTCATCACTGCAAAAACTAACCATTGCTGAGTTGTTAGTCCTAGAGCTAGCAGCAAAAGGTAGTTGAGCCCAAAAAGCTAGTTGACTTCCTGTAGCATTACCTAATGTTAAATTTATCTGCTCATTAAAAATAGGTGTTTGTACAATATCTAATACTTGTAATCTGATTTTCTCTTTACTCATATTATTTATTAATTAGACTGTGTGTTTATACCATTAGCCATAGTGTATGTTAAATTAAACTTTACTAAACCTAACTCTTGATTAACAGTTTCTACTTCACTATTATTTATAGTTACTGCAAAATAATCTCTTTGTGATGGATGACTCTCTGGGTTTCTATCTCTATTCCAATCTCCAGCTTCTGTCAATAACTCTATCCATACATTTGGAGATGTTATTATTTCTTCTAACCATTTTGATTCTACATCATTAAGAGGTTCTGTATATACAGTATTACTTCTTGTAGCTTCAATAGAGAAGGTGTTTACAGATGGTTTATATAAATCACTACCTACAGGGTCTCTTGAAGTTGTAAATCCATATACATTAGAAGCACTATATTGTTGAGCGTATAGAGGGTTAGGAGATTTTCTTTCAAAAAATATCTTATTAGCTTGTACAGTTTCTGTAATATTTCTCTTAGCTGTATAACTATCAATACCACCCATTCTATTTAACCAATGAAATCTAACGAAATCATAAGCTGGATTTTTAGTTTCTTTATCTATTCTATAAAACCTACTCTCACTAACCCTTTTACTTGCTCCTAATGTTGCTCCTGAGCAAATTAATTTAACTTCATAAGATTCAGTATCTGATGTTATAGTACCAGCAGTAACAGAATTTATAAATGCTGGAGATATATTTTGAGATAATACCTTGTAAATATATGAACTACTAGGATTATATATGGTAGCCCACCAAGTAGAGTTAAATGTCCCTGTATCATTACCTAATGTTTCCTGAAAATCTCTAAGAGAAGCAGTATTAATACTACCATCACTTTCTGTTGTTACTATATACATATAAAAATCTGTCATATCGTAAGTATAAGTAGGACTACCATCATTAGCTAGTCTATACTGCCACCAACTTAAATATTCTCCTTCATCATCTAATCTTATTGATTTATAACTTTCTACTGTAGAATAAGCAAAATTATCATTTTTACAATTACTTAGAAATTTTTTAGAAGCAGTTTCACTACCATTAGTAAAAACATAATTATTTAAACCTGCATTATCAGTATGTTGTATAGCTGCATTTATAACACCTACAACATTAAGGTCTTTATATCCCTCAGCTTCTATTAGTTTTTTAGATATACTAGGGTCTTGTTCGTAAATTTCAAATCTAGCTCTAACATCTACAAATCTATCAGTTCCACTTATACTAGTATAGTCTAAAAGATTATTTGTATTGTAATTTCCACTCATAGCAAATTGAGATGATGGAGAACCCTTAAGTATTGGAGTTAATGTATATGTAAGATAGTTTTTAACTATAGATGATATATCTACTGTAAATGTGTGAAAATCTATCAAAGCATTACCAGTTGTATATTGTGGATTAATACCCTCATTAGCTATATAGGGTAAATCTCTTGATTTTCTTAAAGAGCCAGCAAGAACCATATTACCACCACCCACATTACTAGATACACCAATTTCATTACCAATATATACATCAAAAATAACATTTACTACATCATTAGCTGTATATTCTGATTCAAGCATTATGTTTTTAATACGACCTAATGTCTGACCCCATTGTAATTGATAAATCATTGGATTATTACAGCTTAATAAAACCTGATTATCACTTTCGCTATAACCATAACTAGTTAATGTTCCTCTTGGCTGTTTTAATGCATTTATATTTGCTGTTCCTCCATTTATATAAGCCATGTTTAATAAATTTTATATTTGTTATTTAAGTAATTTAATACTTGTGATTTTTCATCCGAGTTTATAGCTTTATTATATCCAATTACCTCTGATATATCTCCATGATAAGGTTCATAGCTAGTGTTTGTAGATAATGTAGAGCATCCAATTTGGAACGATGGAAATGCAGTCCAATCTAAAAGTCCTAAAGGCTCTGCTCCGCTAATAACTTCATCTGTATTGTTTTCACTAATAACTATACTGTATTCAGGCCCCGCTATATTTTTTAATTGAACATAAAATATAAACCAATCTCCATTAGTTGTAATAATAGGTTTATTATATTCAATAGTCGTGCCATTATTAATAAATTGAGCTACTATATTTAAAGGAGTAACACTTATGCGTATTACATAATTATCAACTCTCCAAGAGGAGAACACATATTTTGATGTCGTTTCATTTGTTATGTTTCTAACAACAAAAAACAAACTCATCTCTCCATCTTGCCCTAAAGGCATATTATTAGATGAATTAAAACTATCAGAACCACTAAAAACTATCTGAGATTTATCTTGAGGGCCATCATAACCATACCTCAACGCTTGTTTGGTAGTGTCAGCTTGAGTAACAATAGAAGATGTAGGAGACATACCCTTCCAGCTACTTACTTTTTTTGTTGGTATATTGAAAGTTACATTACTATCAGACTTCATCCATAAACCAAGTTTAGATATAGTGTCAGGATAAACAGATTTTGGAGTAAAACATCTTGTAAACATTCTCATGTCAAAATTCATTGTTATCCTACATAACTTATCATTCTTATCGTTCTTTACTCTATCTAATCTTAATGATTCTTTATCTATATACACCTGTGTTGGAGTTGGAGATAATGTTGATACATTTGGTATAGTTCCTCCACTATAGTTGATTAAAACCTTGTCTAACCACTCTAAAGCTAAATCTTGTAAGTTATCCCATCTTTGTTGTAATGTAACTGCATTCTGAGCTGCTGTTTGGTAAGTATTGTAAAATTCCATCTCTACATTGTAATGCTCCCACCCTTCATAAATGTCTGGCATCCTAGAACTAGGAGGAGTCATAATCATTAAAGGATAAATAGTATCGTGGTCTTGATTTACTTCTCCCTCATATTTGAAAGCGCTATCCCCATAAGTCCATTTACTTGTAGCTACAGTTACAAAATCTGTTAGTCTTGTGATAGCCATATTTGTTTTCGTTTATTGTTGCCGTTATATTTATTTTTATTAGAATGTACTTTACTTCCAATCATGCCATTCTTTTTTAATTCTTTTTTCTTTAGCCACTTAATGTATTCCTGTAGCTTTTTGTCATCTTCTTCTGAGATTATCATGCTATTTTATTTGGGTTCCTAATTTTATCATTAACAGCTGACTCAAAATCTTTTGTAGCTGTTTGCCAACTCATATATGTTAATACTTTGTACAAATTTGCATCTTTAACTGAATCTATACTATTTTTACCTTCTTCTGTAAATACTCCCTTTTCAGCTATACTATATAAACTATTTAACCAACCATAAGGTCTTATAAATTTATTATACTCTCCAGCTGTTCTTACCCCTCCTGAAGGAGTTGGTCTTGAACTGAAGATATTTGAAAATGATTTGTCAATTTCAGATTTTGTATGCTTAAAAAAAAACTGAACTCCCAAATAATATCCATTGTAAGTAATTTAAATCTCTCTGTTTTTTTATCTATGACATCTTCATCATATTCTTCTCCCGCTTTCCTACACAGTATTGCCATCTGTTCTGGTAAAACATCAAATATACCATGTTTCATATTCTCAATAGTCATATCTAGTTGAGTAGATTCAATATAATCCCCAAAAGTGTTGTTAAACATAGCTTCTTTAGGAAAAAAGTATTTTTCTTCTTCAAAAATAAATCCATCCATTCCCATAGGTTGATATTCTTCTGTTACCTTACCAATCAACTCCATAGCTCTACTTACACTATCTACATCACATCTTTGTAGAGTCTTGTCATCAATTTTTGTTATATATTGAAAAATCTCAGTATTCATCTTCAACATTTCTACTGTACTAATTTTATCAAAAGGTTTTGATTCATCAAATTCTCCTTCCTTTAATTTAGACTTATGTTTCTGCTCGTTACTTTTTATTATATCAAACCAACCGCACCAATAATCTAATGTAATATCTTTCCATTCTGTTGGCACTTCATACTTCTTGCCATCAATATCCAATGTTACCATTATATCTCTTTTAAGTTTACTTTAAATTCTTCTTCTAATACATCATCAGCATATATATCGTATGTTTCTCCAATTATCTCTGATGTTCTTCTGAATAACCTCTTTTTTAATGATGCTACATCATTACTTATAGATTCTCTATTAATTCCAGCTAAAAACCCTATAGATGCGAAAACTACTAGGTTTGGAATCATATATCTCCATTCATTCATTAAATAGTTCTGTCTTGCGTTATCTTCTCTAAATTCATTAGAATATGCTATTATTGCGTTTATTGTTTCCATAAAATCACCAAATTTACCTATTTCATGCTCTTCAGTAATGTAATAAACAGAACCTTTTATATATTGTAGGTAATTGTCTAATATTTGCTTATGTTCTATGTTATCGCACAGTATTTCTGTCATTTGAGAATATTTTTACAAATATAAGATTTTAAATTATACGAACCACGAAAAAATAGGAAATCTACGCAAAATATACAATCTTTCCTGTATTCATCCAAATTTCTCTATTTACAGCCATTACAAGACAATCTACCATGTCATCATGCTTACCTGATGGGAACTTAACACATTGTTGGATAAATTTCTCGTTCCAATCCCCTTTCAGCAATGTTACGCGCTCCGATTCTAGGCTTGCGCTTATATCCTGCACTCTAGCTACCTTATCTTTAGTTGGTGGTTTATCCTCTCTAACATTCAATCCTGTTTCTCTCTTTAATGTTTGAACGATTGACTTACCAGAAGCTTTTGGTTCTACATATATTCTACTGCTATTAGTATATCCATTCAACTGAACCCACTCAGGAATGAACCTAATTAAATCTGGAAAGTTTTTATAAACATTTACGCAATTAATAATCTGCCATTTATTATCTAAATATATATAAGCTAATAATGCGGATGGGTCATTCTTTTGATTTTCGGTATATGCTGGGTCTATAACAAAATTAACTACTACACCGCTGTTCTTTTTTGAATATTCATCTATTTTAAACCAATTACCTCTAATTAACCCCGAGTTAAGTGGAGTTGGTGTTTGCATTAACTGTCCAGAGTAGCCGTAAGTACCTAAAGCTTCCTTGTAGTCCTGTAATATAGCTCTACTGAACCTATCTGACCAAAATAAGTCATCTTTGTCGTAGTACTCTCTTAAAGAGGCGGGTTTTATATCATCTGATACCTCAGCGGGTATGCAAATGTGTTTATACTTCAATCTTGTGTTTATACCACTAACTAAATAACCACTAAGGTCATTTTCATGTATTCTCTGCATAATAATGATACGAACACCTGTAAGCGGATTATTAAGTCTTGAATATAGTGTTGTCCTATACCATTCGTTAGCATTCTCTCTTTCAACTTCAGAAGCTGCGTTTTTAGGAGATACAGGGTCATCAATAATTAGAAAATCAGCTCCCTGTCCTGTAATTGTACCACCAACAGATGTAGCTCTTCTCATTCCCATGTAATTATTCTCGTATCTAGCTTTTAAATTCTGGTCTTTCTTAATATGAAATATCTCTCCCCATCTTTCCTTATACCAATCACTCTGAATAACATCTCTTGACTTAGTTGCGTGTTCTATAGAAAGGTCAGCAGAGTAAGAGGCAGTAATAAATCTAAGTTTAGGGTCTCTAATCCAACACCAAGCTGGAAACAGTACTGTAGTAATTAAAGATTTAGTTGAACGGAAAGGAACATTGATAATAATATCTTTCTTTTTTGGTCTTCCCTCAATAATTCTTTCTGCTTCCTCTTGTAATATATTACATATATATTTATGGTGCCAATTAGTTGATAATGGTACTGATGGTTCTACTACATGCCAAGCCATTTTAAAAAACTCATAAAATGACATCTCACATAACTTTCTTTCAATAGCAAGTTTTATTGGGTCGCTAGTCGTTGTACTCATCTAATCTTTTTCTTAATTCATCAATAGATACATCTTCATTAAAATCTACCTTAATTCTTTTTGTAGTATTATCTGTAATCTCAGAAGATGATAGTTTAGGAACTGTATAATTCATTAATTTAGTTACTGCGTTTATATACGCTTCAGGGTCTTTCTCAAACAGTTGTTCTAAAGCCATTTTGATTTTAGTTGAGTGTCCTTCCAAAGCCCAAGCTAATGCATTTCTACTCATCGCAGTTGTCTTAGCTTTTCCCCTTGTTGGTTTTATGTTATCTATCTCTGGAGTTGTTGGAGGTAGTCTTGCAACTTTAGGTTTAAGTATTCTTTCCCCTTTCAAACTCTCTTTGATATTAGACTCCATATTATCCATATCACTATCTAATCTTAATCTTCTTCTCAATGCTTCTTTTTCCTTGTCTTCCATATTTTTATATTTAATATTACAAATAAACGAAATTATATTATACCAATAACGAAATTTATAGAAATATTATAAAATTCAACTTTAAATTTTTATATATATTATGCATAGCCTTATCCTTATCCATATCCTTGTCTTTATCCTTGTCTTTATATATAAGAGTACACTAAACTCTTAACTAACCCTTACTTAACCCTTGACTAACCCTTACTTAACTATAAACCCCTTTTTCTTCCCCTTTTTTCGTAGTTGTTAAATTCCTTTCCCTTAACTTGTGCTTACGCTTGTATTACATTTGTATCTCCTAGACAACATCCTAATAATCTTCATAACTTACTAAGTATCTGTTTAATACGAATATAAAATTGAAATTCAAAATTTGATTTGTATGTGTATGTGCCCAATTGTAAATCCCGCGGAAATTGACGGAATTACAAAAATAACTCCTTTTTCATCAAAAATCCTAATACTTTTTAACAATTTAGTAGAAAATCAAAGAAAATACATAGTTTTTTTAAAGTTTTGTTCGTTTTATTTGGATTATACATGCAAAAAACGCTGGGATTTAAACACTATTCTTATAAATTCTTTAACTTTCTTTCTAAATTATTTGATTAGGAGCAGCAGGCTAGGAATAAAAACATAATTACAAAAATAAATTGTATTGATGCGCTCTCTTGGTGTAAGTTAAAATTTCATATATTAGTTAGTTTTGGTTAGTAATTAGGTTAGTTTTTTAAATGTCTAGGTCGTCTCGGTGGTGATAGTGGCCGCTGTGATTGTTATATATGGCGTTATCTGTTGTAATATATGTCTCCCTATCTTCGCAATAGGTGGCGCAATCCTCACAAACTTGTATTTCGTCCTCTTCTATATATATGCTGCTCTCTTCATCCATTTCAAAATTGCATTGTTCGCATTCTATACTACAATTATTAGCTTCTCCGCTTGTGCTCTCTAGTCTTAACATCTCACTGCCGCTGTTCTGGTCGCTGCTTATTGTCTGGTTGTTTGTGTCAAAGTGTTGGAAGGTGTCGGCATATGGGTAAAAATTATATGAGTCGCTGTTTAGTTCTATATCAAAGGGGCATGAATTACTAAATAATATTTGCTTTGTTGTGTTCTGTTGGGCTTCTACCTTGTCGTGTATATCGTACCTATTATAGCAGGGCGGCAAATGTATTTTATTAGTCGGCTCTCTTCCATAGTGATTTTTAATATTAAAATAGCTTATTAAGTCTGTATAAAGTTGCGTTTGTGTTTCGGCTCTGTGTTCTTGGGTCTTACTATATATTCTATCAATGTAAAAATTTGATGGGTTCTGTTTCTTTCTTCTGTCTATGTCTGCCGCTGCTTTGTCTATCCATACAAGGGCGCGCGCGACTATCTCGTTACCTTGTGTTAATATTGCTATTTTTAGAGTACTTTCTTCTGTGTTCAGGTCGGTGTATAGTTCAAAGTAATTTGCGGGCTTTCCTTGCATACATGACATATTTATGTCGCTTTTCTCTCCTATAAACAAACCTTTTAGTTTTCCTATTGTAAAGGGTTCTTTATTGTTTTCGTTTGTGTATTTGTGGCTGTATATTTGCGGGATATGTTCGGCATCTATTACATGTAAAGTCTTAGGCAATAACAAATTCGCGGCGGCTGTTGCTTGTTTTACTATATCATTAAAAGCGGTTAGTTGTTCGGTAGTAATACCATCAGTTAGAAAATAATGATTTGCGAATTTCCTTAATGTGCAGGCGTTAAAATATTTGTTGCGCTGTTCTGGTGAGGGTGTGCTATATATCTTTATATTAGCGTGCTTCTGGAGGCTCTCTATCTTATCGTTTTTTATATACGATATTTTTAAGGGGCTGCAAATTGCGTTTGCTATTGATTTAAGGCAAACATTAAATTTTTCATTTTTTACAATTTTAAATTGTTCTATTTGTGAAATCATGCTAAAAGCTATATTTTTATATTTTGGGTTCTCTATATACATTTTTTTAGTTTTAAAGGGTTATTATTAGAATTAGGGCGGTAGTAAAACAAATTAAAGATAAGCTATTTAACAGGGTGTTCTGTACCTTTGCGGCCTTCTGGGCGCTTGGTTTTGTAATATAGTAGTAAACAATATTATTTTTTTGCTTGAATATTTCTAATTCTGCAAATGTGAAATTGTGTATTGTTTTGCTGTTGTATTTTCGGACTTTGTAATATTGGCAATTTTTTAATAGTGTCTTATTGATTAGGTCGCTTGTAAGTATGTTTTTTATTATTTGCATTTTATTTATTTTTTTTTGCTTTTACGAATTTCCATTTTGGAAATTTCTTTTTTAAATTTATTTTTTTTGTAACTTCTTTTTCTAGTGCTTTTGTAAATGCTTTCTCAATTAAATTCATTTTATTAGTTGTTTAAGATGTAAATTAGTATTCCGATAATTGGGCTTAATAAGTAGAATATGTTAAAAAGTTTTTCTCCCGTTGGTGTTACTGGCGTTAAGTAGGTGTGTTTTTTGTTCATAGTTTTTTTGGTTTTAAATTGTTTTATCATTATTGATGTGCAAATATAACAAAGAATATTTCTAACATACAAATAATTTTATAACAAATATTAAATAATTTAGTAATTTATAATGATTCTAAATAAGGAGTAAAAAAAACTTCATAAGCAAAAAAAATTATATAAAAAAACTTTTTTACATTTATTTTTTAATTTATAATGATTCTAAATAAGGAAATACTATGCATGCATAGTAAATAAAAATTTCAAAAAAAATCCCTATATAAGCCTCCAACAGTTTCAGGGCTATATATAAGGGTCGGACAGTTTCAGGTCTATATAGAAGCTGTTGACAGTTTCAACATTTTAATTTTTATTGTAAGTCTTGTATGTAAGTATCTGATTTATAATGGGTTGACTAACTTCGCATACTTCTGCTAATTGGTCTTGAGTGTATTTACCTGTCTTGTATAATTTTCTTATACCTTCTGCTTGTTCGTATGTAAACTTTCTTTTAGCGTAACCTCCTCCTCTCCTATCTTTCCTATCCTCTCTTTTAATCTTTCCCATCTGACTTCTCTTTAATCTTATCTTTAATCTTATTTCTCTCAACTTTATAACAAACACTACATAATCCTATTATCTCTGTTGTTAGTGGGTCGCATGACTCAGGGTTCTTAGAGTTAAGTGGAGCTCCTAAGTAACTTTTATTCTTTAGTAGCTCAAACTCTTTACTACATATATGACATATAATCTCCATCATAACTTTTTATCATACTCTTTATGCATATAGTTATCAATAGCTTCTTTACACTCATCAAATCCTTTACATACAGAAGCGGTGTAACCTACTTCGTTTAAATATTGTACCCATTCTTTTTGATGTATAGAAGCATAGGACTTTTTGTCTTTTTTTATCTCTAAAAATAAACCTGATGATTTTGATGTAGGGTAGCAGACCTGTAAATCGGGGAATCCTTTTACATATCCGCTAGCTTTCGCTTTTACGGCTTGGGTAAAAGATGTTCTTATTCCTCCTAAACTAGCACAAAACTTAGCTAAAGGGTACTGTAGTAATAGGTAATTAACTATTGACTTTTGGAGCTCGTACTCGCTTTGACTTTTTGATAATCCGTTTTGTGTTGTTTCGTTTACTCTCGGATTTATTTTCTTTCTTTTTTTCATTTGTTAATTCTTGATTAGACTTAATAAGTTCTAAAATATTCTTATCTGTATTATGCATAATCTTTATCTTCTTGTTAATTTGGTAATACCTTACATCTACTCCAACGAGCCATAAGATAATTACTGCTAATGTAATGTAAATTGTTGTCATAATTCTATTTTTGGTTAATTTTTTCTAATTCAAATTCTAAGTGAGCTATTGCTTTGGTTATGCAATCAACTGGAGTATCGTGTTTTCTGTAAGCTCTAAGTATATATGTAGTGGCAGTAGCAAGGTGGTAAGTTAAATCAAAGTTATCACATACTTTTCTAGCTTCATAACCTTCTTTACCTTTATAGTATTCAGGAACTCTATGGTCGTTTTCTATTCCACCACTTCTAGTTTTACCTCCATATTGGTCTGTTAAATCTTCTTTACTCAAAAACATTTTAGGATTAATATCTGCAGTATTACTTTGTTTAGCATTGTCAATATTCCTATCTAGTTGATAAAAATGACTACTTTTTTCTTTTTTTTTCATCTTGTTTTTTTATATTGTTTAACATTTCTTCATTTATTCTTTCGTACTTTCTTTCAACAGATAGTTCTACAAAGTGTATAGTAATAAACATAATAAAAACAAATATAACAATAAATGCAATCATAGTTCTTTAAGTTTATTTAGTAATTGATGAGGTGTATATATTCTAAGTCCATCAGTATAATTCTGGTATATTTGTGTAAACTCTTTTTCTTCTTCGTTAAATGTCCAAAGTGTTTTCACTCCTTTTTCTACTTGTTTACTTAGTATCTTTTTTATATTACTGTATTTCATATTGCAAATATATAAATTAATAATTCATTATTAGTAGTTCTGTACCCTTATTTTGTTTCTTACCTTTCTTAGCTCCTGCCGCTTTGGTAAAATCTTTCTCTATCCAAATGAATTCATCTCTTGGTAACCACTGACTTAACTGAGGAAAGTCATAGTAACTTAAAGCAAACTTACCTTTAATGTTAAGTAGGTTAGTACATAATGTATAATGGTCATCAGAGTCAAAGTCATGATTAGAATAATAATTTTCTGTTTTCCAATAAGGAGGGTCAACATAAAAGAAGGTTGTAGGGCTATCATACTTAGATATTAACTCTGAGTAATCCATATTCTCTACCTGTGTTATCTTTTTTAATCTTTCAATTACATCTTCTTTGTTTAATCTCCTTCTTAAAGCGTCGTACTTACTAGCATACTTACCCTTTAAGTCAATAAATTTACTTTCTAGTATCTTACTTCCACTGAACACCTGAGTAGCACAATAAGCGTACTGTCCAGCAATCTCCTTATCTCCTAATTCGTAAGGATAATTGTAATCTTTAACCATGTTCAATGAGTTCTGAGCTATATTAAATGTTTCCTCATTCTGTGATTCAACTAAAGATAAAATCTCTGAAAATTCTTCAGGACTTCTCATACATTCAAATAGATTAGCCATAAACTTATTCTTATCATTATAGACAACTTCTTTTAGATTTGGTTTCTCATGTACATCTCCTTTGACATATACCCAGAAAGCTCCTCCAAACACCTCTACATAAGTCTCTATATCATTTGGTATGTATTCACATATCCATTTACTCATTCTTGATTTACCTCCTATATAACTAATCATCTTTTTTTTGTTTTAGTTTATTTTCTATTTGTGTTGAAATATACATTCCTAATATAAATCCTACTCCAAATGTAATTGCTAATATCATCTTATTATTTTTTATTTATATTGTTTTAAAAAAAAAGGAGCGGTTTAATAGTTAATTTATAAATATATAACGCTTAAATTATTATTTTTAATTTTATTGTACCGCCCCTTGTAAGTTATTTTATTAGTTTATTTATACTTGATATACCTGTATTCTTCCTACTTCTATATTTGAGCCGTTTATCTTGTCGTTCTGGCTCTTTACTTGCCTCGTTCCATATCAACTGTCTATGAGCTTTAATCCATTTGTAATAATTTTGAACATTCAAAACAAAGCTTTCTGTATTCCTTACCCCCTCTCTAAAGGACTGAACTATATCTTCAAATTCTAGGTTCTTAAAATCTTCCTTAACATCATAAGCTAATGACTTAGCTAGTATAACTATATGTTTCTCATCCTTAACCTGTCCTAGTTCAACTAATGTTTTACTGATTAAGTCAACGCACATTAGTTCTAATTCTTTTATGTCTATATTTTTTATCATTTTATTTGGTCTTTTCTTATTACTAATTTGTCTGTAAACTTACCATCATCATCTTCTAGTACTAACATATTAAAACTATCTACCTCTATAATTATATTATCTCCTACAACAAGTCTAATCTCATCTCTTTCAAAGTACTTACCATTCTCAGGATGAACATTATATTTCTTTCCATTTAAAGATAACACATAAGCTTCTAAAGATTTATCTGTAAGTTTATTTAATTCTGATTGTGTCATTCGGCTTCTATGTTTCATTAACTATTTTTCACTATGTCTCTAGCTTTTTGCCAGCTACTGATTTGTTTATCTACCTTACCTGTTTTAACAGTTTCAGATTTAGTTTCATTACGTTCCCAATTCCTAACAGAGGCCTTCCAGTCCTTCATCTTAGATTTACCTACCAACCAACCTTTACTTTCATAGAAATCAAAGAATGTATTAGCGTCAACATTATTAGCTCTCTCATCGCAATACTCTTTAATATCATCTGATGTTGGTTTAACAAAACCTGTAAACTTTTTAACCTGACTTTTACTAGCCTCATCAATATTCCATTCTAATGAATCATTATCATCTCCTATATTATATAAGTCATACTTCTCTATTAATCTTATTACTGATTTGTGAGCATTAACATTTTCGTTTAGCTGACCATACTGAAACTCTATGAACTTAGGTATGAACCATTTATTACCATTGTCAAATATCTTAATGTTTTTAGAGTAATATTTTATAGCTTCCTTAGTATTAATTTTAGCTCCTATTCTAATCTCAGCAACCTCTAGGTCAACATCCCATAATCCAGCGTGATTACAATCATCTAATATATACAGCCATAGTAACTTATATTTAGTAGGTAAACTTCTTATGAATCCCTTTTTCCATTTCTCAGTATCTGTAAATCTTTTAGGCATAATTATTTATTTTAGTAGTGAGTGTTAATTGCATTGTTTATTTTATCTAAGGTTGGATTATCATCAACATCATATATTGATTCATCATAATAAACCTCAGCTTTACATCCTTTACAGTATCTATAGTTGTCATCTTTTGAAAAAGACTCAACAACCTTATCTCCACAGTAGTAACATACTTCTTCTCCATCACGATAAACTACTTCATTACCATATTCATCTTCCCAACTTTCATTATACTTTTCATATAAAGAATTATATCCTCCTGACCAATAGTTTTTACCACCATTAGAATAATCATAAGAACTCTTACCAAAATCAGAATTAGTATATCTATCACATCCTAAATGTATTATAAGATTATATATTAGATTAAGACAATTTTCAGCATCATAAAAATCTACAGTTTCACTATCTGTATGAGGGTTGTAATATCCACTACTCATGTTAGCAACACAAACATCTAGACCATTATCAACTAATTGCTCTACATCTGTCATAGCTCCACTTGTCTCTTTATACTCATGATGTTCTAATACAGAAGCAATCTTATCAGAAAAATCTCTACCAAATAAAGACTTACCACCTATACTATTTACAAAATCACTATTACCTCTCCTATCTGACTGAAATACATATCCAACATCTTTGAACCAAGACATATCAGCCTGACTACTACCAACACATCCAACTTCTTCTGAATGAAAAAAGGCACATTTGATAATATCTAAATCTAATAACATCTCTAGTCCTATCCAGAGACCTACATTATCATCTCCACCTACCCCTACTTGTTGATGATTATCATTACTGAATGCAAACAATGTATTGTCATTATCAAAAACTTTAAAGTCTTTATGTATATCGTGTACTGTGTCTGTATGAGCAACAACACATGGGTAGTATTCTGAACTTCCTTTAGTAACATAGATATTATTATCTTTTATTACTACTGATGCTTCAGGAACATTTTTTGTTATAAAATCTTTTATATATTCTATCATCATATATTCTTTACCTGATGAAGATTGTACTGATAATACATCAATCAGTCTTTGCTTTGTTTTGTTCATGTAGTTTAGTTTTTAAGGGTTGGTTAAGTGTTAATGAGGGGCTATTCAACCCTTCAAATCTAATACAAAGATACGAAATAAATATGACACTACCAAATTATTTGGTGTTTACTTCTAAATATCTATTATTAGTTGTAATAATGGGAGTAATATCCCTTTAGAGGTATTTTTATCTCCTCCTTTTAAATCTCTTTTTGTGTTTAAGAAAGCTCTACACTTATCTTTAAGTGATTTTGTTTTAATTAAAATAAAAGATTCCTCAGAGACAACGAAACAATAGTAATCAGCTTCAGTTTTAGAGATACCGCTTGGTTTACCACGGCTCTCATATTCAACAAATACACTACCAGTTTCAGCAGCTTTTAAATCTGTCTTAACTTCTATTGATTTATTATTAAGTATATCTCCAAGTTCTTTTTCTTTTATCTGTCCTAATTTTAAATCGTATCTAAAATCATTTGAGTATTCCATTTTTAGAACGGCACATCTGAATCATCTGATGTAACAAATTTAGATGATGAGTCATCTTTCTTAGGAGCTTCGTACTTATTCTCAAAAGCGTAATGAGTTGCTCCTTTTTCTGATGGAGTTTTTCTTTCAGCTACTGTAATTTGTACCCATCCATTCTTTGCTATTTTCTGTAAGTCATCTAACTTAAGGTTAGCATTTAATAATGTTCCGTACTGAGTAGTAAATTCTTTTATACTACTCGCTATGTAATTCTTTTCTTCTGCCATTTTGTAATTGTTTAATTGTTATTATTTTATCTAGTTGTTTGTTTATTAAAATTATCTTTTCTTTCATACCTTGACACTGCTCTTCTACAGAACCTTTCATTAAATCTAATTGAAAACATACATCTTTGTAAGGTAATATAGTTAGTTTAGGATAAGCGACAATGTAGTTATTAAATACTTTACAAGAATGTAATACAGTTGCGTGTGTATTAAGTGTAATTTTACCTATTTTTTCAAATCCGTATTGGAAATAATTCCTCATAATATAAAAAAACAATCTTCTTGCATCTATAACCTCTCTTTTTCTTATCTTACTTTTAATCTCATACTCACTTATACCCATTTCCTTATATATGTAATCAAATACAAATTGTATTTTGTCTCTATCTCTTTCCATAATTACCTTCTATTAGTTGGTAAAGCTTGAATTATATCATAATCCTCCTCTCCTTCAACAATTATAGAATGTCTGTTTGGTATATCAACTTCTATTATATCTATAACATCTCTAACATCTATATTTAGAAAGGTAGCTAATCTAGCCATGTGAAAGTATCTTAAGTAAAAAGGGTTATCAATATATTTTTCTATTGTACTTCCTTTTACATTTATTATTTTACCAAATCTTACTTTGGATATACCTCTAATACGAAGTATTGCTTCAAGTTCATTTTTAGAACTTCTTATCTTATCATAATTATTTTTTGCCATAATTTATTTTTTAGTTAAACATTCTTTTCCATTGTTTCCTAACATCAGTTTCAATAACATCTTCTTGTAATGTTCTTATTACCAAAGATGCTTCTTCTTCACTATACTGACTAATGTCTGAAAGTATTTCTGATTTCTCTGATTGTGATATAGGACTAACGTGTAACAGAGACTCTATTATACTCATTTGTATAGATGAGCATAATAAAGCTTCTCCATTAGTTAGTTCATCAAACCACTCATCATTCATTAGTCTACAATTTCATCTTGACCAAATACTCCTTGCTCGTAGAATCCTGCAATTTTTAATACAACTCTACTCATAGCTCTCTTTTCTGCCATAGCAACAGGGAATTTCTTACCTCCTCCCATTAAATTAGATTGGTCTCCACTAGCATTAGATTCTCCAAAAGACATCATATTTCTAGCTTCTCCGTTAATAGTCATAGAGGCAACAGCTTTCAATACACAATATCCTTTCTCAATATCCATACTTACAACTTCATAAGCTACAGTTATCTTTTGTTTAGATACAATCTTATCTATACCTGTTCTTGTGATGATAACGAAGCCCCTTTTATCTTTGTAAATATCTTCTTCTGTTAATCCGTTTTCAAGATAAAGCCTTCTTAAAGCTTCTTTCTTTGTCTCAACTTTGTAAGCTGTTCCATTTAGTTTGTCTGTCATAGTTTTTTTTGTCATGTTATTATTAATTTGGTTAGTATTCTCTTTTTTATTTAATTCTTCTTCTTGCATTTGCATGAATAACTCTTTACTTCTTCCCATATCTGTATGTTTTTTTATTAAAATTATTTTCTCTACAATACTCATCTAATGCTGTTTCTGAATGGTCTTTACAATCATAACATATATTCATATCTGTATTTATAGTAGAACTACAACAATAACTTATCGTGTCCATCTCATCAAAGTCATCGCTACATTCGTAACACAAATCCATATCATCATACTTTGGGTTTTCTCCACAGTTCCCACATTGTGGGGTATCATCTTGGTAATTTCTTGGGTCATCATACTGACCTTCTGTAATAATAGTTTTAATCATAGTTAGTTTTTTTAGGTTTATACTCTATCTCTCTTTCAAATCTAATACAAAGATACGCATAATAAATTTAACTGCCAAATTATTTAGAAAGTATTTTTAAATTTCTTTACTATTATATCTTTATCCTTATCTATATCCTTATCCTTATATTTATCCTTATCCTTATATATAAGTGTTCACTGAAGGGTTGATTAAGGGTTGATTAACTCTTAAAAGTAATGTGTAATTCTTGCAACCTGTCCACTAAACTTTTCATGAAGGAAACCTTCTACAGCTTTAGGAACACCCGTAAATCCTTTTCTACTATGCCAGCTATCAGTTCCGCTAGGACTTCTTAAGTATTCTATAGTAACTCCAATGTAATCTTTAGCATCTAACCACTTATGTTTTACCTTGTGATGTAAGTGATGTAAGTACCAATATCTATATTTAGTCTCACTCCACATAATAGGCTCTTCCTGAGCCATTAGTAGGGGTAATTTATCCATCTTTGCTCCATCTCCATGTTCTAACCCTATTAGACTGTTACCGTACTTATAATACTTCCTATGAGATACATCAGAATTTATAGTAACATCATCAGTTTTTCTAAACCAAGCTTTTAAAGCGTGAGCTAAATGGAATCCACTTTGATAATCGTGATTACTCATTGAATGAATACAATCTACAGGAGCTACCTCTCTTAAAATCTCAACACATTTAACATATAAAGCTAATGCTATCTCAAAATGCTCCCACCATTTACCCTGACAATCCTGATTCGTGCCAGCGGTGGTCTGATTATAAACATTATCTATATGGAGTACATCATTACCAATACAGAACAATATTCTATCTATATTAAAACCATCTACCTTATCTAATATACCATTTATACCCTCAATAACTCTCTCTACAGCTATATCTACATTATAACCATCTCCTGTTTCATTTTCATTAGAGTATTTACCTATATGTATATCAGCTGGATTAATTATTAACAAATGTTCGTTAGTATCTTTCTTGTTTCTTTTGATTTTCTTGTATTCAGGAGAGTGATTTTCAATTAATTCCTTTAATTTAGGTAATATAGTTTGCTCTTCATTAACACTTTCTTTTGTTACAATAGAAAATCTTAATTCTCCAGAAGCTGACTGCCAATGTTTTACACTGACAACATCTTTCTTATCTATACCCCTCTGATTTAAATGAATTCCTAGAGCTGTGTTGCCATTGATATTGTCAACAGTTTCAGCTCTATTTTGATATACTAATTCTTCTTCTTCTTTACTAAGTCTTAACCTTCTACCGTATTCTTTCATATTTTTTTTTCAAATATACAAAAAAAAAACTTATAAAACATAAAAGGGGGAACTACCCCCCTCTTATTACCCAAAAAAAACTACTTGAAACTATATAATACTTCATTAAGAAGTATGTAGTTATCCGCAAAGATAACTATTTTTTACAACAATCCTTATTACAAACAGGATTTTTCTCAAATGATGAAAATATTATAGGTAATACTCCTATTCCTGTTAGTATTAAATTATTTGTTGTTATACCATAAGCAGCCATATCAGCTGAAGCAGCTAATACAATTACTCCTGATACCGTTCTTTTGCTAGACCACTTACCTTTATTATCTTTAAATAATTCTAATACAGCTTTTACTAATTCTGTAATTGGTTTAATAGCGTTATCAGCAACAGCGGAACCTATCCATTTTGTAAATGGGTTTTTAATGTTAATTCCCATACTACTTCTTAGATATATCAGCTATACCTTGACCTAATATAAGTGTCAAAATTGCATAATAAACCTTTTCAACTTCTGCTTCTCCTAATCCTAGTTTACCAGCAATGAAAGGAATAAATATAGCTCCCATTGTGTACCAAAATTTTCTTGAACCAAACATTTTCTTTAAAATATCCATTTTTATTTATTTAAAATTAATAATATGTCCAGAGAACTTCTGAACTTTTTTTATCTATATCTGTATCACAGTGTATAAATGTCTCTCCTATTCCAATTCTAACAAACCCTACTTCTAGTAAAGCTTTTAGAACCTTAAATCTTGTAACACTATCTTTTGTAGATATATCTGATGCGTTACATGGTATGTTTTTATGTGATGATGTTTTTACACCACCTACTTTTTTATTATGTTCAGGACATCTATATCCTGAATTTATTTTAAATGGAACTCCAGATAACTCCCTAGCCTTATCTAACATTAAAAGGAAATCTAAATCCATATTTTCTCCCGTACCACCCTTCTCTTTACAAGAACTGCAGTTACAATCAAACTCATTTTTTGAGAAGTATTTTAGTTTCATCTATGCTGTTATCATTAAGAATTCAATATCACAAGCTGCTTCAGCTGCAATAGCTGCTATTCTCTGTATATCTGCAAAACCATTAAATGTTGTTCCCGAAGCGTCAACATCAACATCAGGACTCATTAAGAAAAATGACTCTCCCGCTTCTAACTTAAAAAACTGAGAATCTGTACCATCATACAATCTAAGAGTTACAAAATTAGTATCATCTAAATTTGTTATTCTGAAATAACACCAATCTGCAGCTACTACTTGACCCCTACCATCTGCAGTAGAAGTGTATATCATATCTGTAAAAGTTGTACCGATACTCATTATTCTTTGAATAACTTGACCTTGAGTAGTAAAAGATTTTGATATAGCATTACCATAAGTAACACCATTAAGAGTTATGTTTTCTGAAACTGTTATTGTTGCTGTTGATGGAGTTATTGTACTTGCCATTTTATTTTATTTTAATTTGTAAAATTTATATACTGTAAAAAATATAGCTAAAGATATTGAAATCATAGTTAGTATCTCATTACACTCTGTTATTGTTAAGGAGGTAGCTCCTATATTTGCTACAACTACCTGAATACTATCTTTGACATCTGCTTTCATTTATTTATGATTGAATATTGCCAGTTAAAGCAGGGTTAGTATAACCTATAACAGTACCACTTACTAAACTTATGCTTGTAACATTATGTAAAATAGTTCCAGATGGAATTGTAACTCCAACAAGAGGTCCCGCTAGAACTCCTGATATATTAAGACCATCCAAAGAACAATCTACTATAACTTGAACCTTGTAAAAGTCTCCAGTTACAGTTCCGTTTGAATTATTTATAAATGTTTGAGAACCATCTCCTGTTAATTCTCTAAGTTTTCCTAAAGCTACTCTATCCATTGTTTTATTTTTTAATATTATTAATTATTTGTTTTTTATATTTTTTTAATCTGATGTTAAAGAAGTTGTATCTTCCTCTATATCAGTACCTTCTGCGTTCTTTTCGTAACCTAAAAACGAATGTGAACAATCTGTTGGGAATATCTCATTAGCTCCAAAGTCAAATTCTTCTGTAGTCATTAAGTCGTAATAAACTCCTTCGTAATAAATAGGTGGTGTTAATTCGTTTCCTTCATCATCATAAGTTGCAGGTATCTCTACTATCTGTCCTAT
>TARA_B110000211_G_scaffold223764_1_pt1 | contig 35733 bp, 39 predicted proteins | sample TARA_B110000211 | Tara Oceans TARA_B110000211 (sample SAMEA4397516) | marine metagenome | biome: Polar Biome; feature: [DCM] deep chlorophyll maximum layer (ENVO:01000326); material: water (ENVO:00002006), including particulate matter (ENVO:01000060) such as... | depth 30 m
ACCTATGTTAAGAAAGCTATTTTTGTCCTCTTTTGCGTTCACTCTATCTTTTTCTGTATGGGCGAACGACGCGTTCTTTGAAGGCGCATCAGCGCTCGACAAGGGCGATACACAATCTGCAATCACGCTTTTTAAGCAGGCTGCTAGTGAAGGGCATGATATTGCGCCTTATACGCTCGGTGTGTTGTATGAAAAAGGTGAGGGCGTTAAACAAGATTTTTATCAGGCAAAAATCTGGTATTCAAAAGCTGTCGATAAAGGACACAGAGGTGCCAGGGCGAGATTGCCGATCATAGAATCAAAAATCGCTGCCCTTGAAGAAGGCAATTAGTGTCCATGCGCATTCCTGTTCAGCAAGGAATGCGTTTTGATATCTTTAGGTCTTCATTTTTTATGGAGTCGAACGACTTTTCTGTCTAACTCCTCCTTCATTCTTTTTGTTTCCAGTGCGTTGTAGTAACGGTTAAGCAGGTTATCATTCACCATTTTCAATGTTCTGCTATAACATGACACCTCTACTTCCTTAGGGTTGTTCGGGTCAAACTCTTTAACTTGGTTCGAGCCTTCCATGCTGTCTACCATGATGTCGTTTATGTATTTATGGATCTCGGCTATGAAAGACGCGATATCGACACCTGCATCCTTCAATTCCTGATTTACTTTGCTAATAGCGAATCACAGAACAGCGAATTCTAAATGGTACGCCCCAGTACTCATAAATATGTCAAATTTCGAATTATGTGTTGTTTGACGCTTTGTATCTAATTCTCTCATATAGATTTGATGTAATGCTTCTTCTGCGTTCATGTATGCACCTATCCTTTTTGTTAAACGATGATTACATTTTGCATGCTTTCTGAGGCTGGACGCGTCATTAAGCGCCCTTTTTTCAGCCGTTAATTCATTTTGCTGCGCTCTCAGTGAAAAAACATTTTTCCTTAAAAATAAAAAGGCCACCTAAAAGGCGGCCAAACGTTGTGTAGGAGGACAACGGATTTTGTACGTTCATAATGACATGGTTTTTCGCAGCACAAGCCCCTATCTTTAGGTTTTTTCGACGACATCTGGCATTGCTGGTATAGTCATTTCTCTCCGCGACTACCAATGTTTGCTGTTGGTGATTTACGTGTAACAAGAAGGAATTTTAATGCGAATAGTGCTGATCTCTGGCGCTGGACTATCGTCAACATCTGGAGCCCCTGTCTACAATGATATTTCTCATCATCCTTTGTATGAGGCCTTCAACAATCCCGATAACGATGAGGTAGAGGTTGTAGCTAACCAAATTGCTGATAAATTCCTCTCGCTTAGCCCAAGCAAAGCGCATAGAGAGTGCGCGTTAATAGAAAGTGTTTGTAATCAGTTGGATATTGAATTTTGTCATTACACTCTAAATGTTGATGCGCTAATAGAAAAAGCTGGTGGTTCTGCCCAACACGTATACGGGAGTGTGCAGGCGCCATCCTCTCTCGTGAAATTTCGGTCAATGCCTCAAGTTGACTTGTCGGCACTGAATTGGGGGCCGGACGACATTGTGTTCCTTCTTGGTGTAAGTGAGCAAGGTTTGCCATTGGCCTATATTACGTCCTGCATAGACAGCGCTGGTGGAAATGTTTTTTCCTATAACCTGCAGCACAACGAGGAACTAATTGGCACTCAAATTGTGGGGGATTTATCTCACACATTTTCTTGTGCTGAAGTACTAAGGCGCATTCCACTGCCGATAAGCGTTGCGGACTTTGGTATTGGTGCTGATGTTGAATTTGCTGAGTTCTCTATCTGTGGTACCGATTATACAATCTTTTTTACAGGCTACGAAAACTCAACGGTTAACCCTGATATGATTTCATCAGGAGCTGAAAAGCTTGATGTCGGTGACGTTACTCGTGTATTTGAGGTCAAGTTTGATGTATCGCAAAACATTGGAAACAATACTGCTTACATGCGCCCTAAACGCAATCTTAGCTTTAAAGAGCTGAATGTATTAGGCCAGATATTGATGGCATATATATACTCACACTATGCGTGTAGTGAGGTAAAACCTTCCATGTACGTAGCGGAAGCGTCTTACCCAGAACTGAATGCGTTTTACAGGAGACTTGCTAATTGCCATGGTGTTGAGCTATTATGGGTACATAGGTTAATAAATAACCCTCATCAACAACGTATTTCTGGAGATTTTCATGCATTCAAACCAACCTCGTAAGGTTTCTGAGCGGAAAGCCGCTGGTTTGCGCATGCTTCATACTGCGCTGGCCAAAGCTAAGCAAGAAGGCAGGGTCCGAACAAAGACCAGAGCATCTATTAACTGAATCCATTCCTTTTGAGAAAGCCGACATAATGTCGGCTTTTTTGTCTGTTTAAGACGTAAAATGCTCAAATGCGTTTATTCTGTCAGCGAGGTCAGCTACCAATTTGTCCGGGTCATAATCCGTAGGTCTACGCTCGACATCATTAATCGGTACCTTGAATGGGTATCCAAAATCAGGTTGAAGAGTTACTGCATTATCTTCTATTCCAACAACCTTGTAACTTAAGAAGGCTCCGCTGGTACCAAATTCAACAAGGAACTGCTTATTGATTACTTCGCGTTTAAATATGACATGATCACCTACTGAAACACCCATAACTACCTCTGCTTTGTTTTTTGGGAATTATAGTTGCTGTAAACCTTGTGTTTTTGCATAGGTGTTCGATATTTGGCGGGTCAAAAGTGGTTACTACAATTACCCCGTTTTCTACCATTACAATATCGTTATTTGATGTCTGTGATGTACGTTTTGCTGTGCCCTTACTTTAAAATAGCGCTCTATTTTCAACGGTGAGGTTCAGATGCAGGAGACAATGAAAAACGAAAACCAATGTATACGGGAGACGCGTTTTCCCCTTGTAGAAGTACGTATGGTCGGTATTGACTGTACCTGTGAGCAGTTTGAACAAATCGCCGCGACATGGCCGACGTTCAGCAATCATGCAGCCGGGCATGAACATATATTGGATGCCGTCGCATTTAGAGATGGTGACGTCAAACGTCTGTCGTGGATACTGGGACAAGATGCAACCGAGTTAAAAGGTGCTTATATTTTATTGGTCACTCCCAGATAACCAATTTCGCGGAGAATTTATAGGCGTCTTAGGACGCCGCTGCGTATGCACCCCATTAAAACCCGTGCCCGGCAAGAAAAAATGACCGTGAAAAAATCAGGGTTGGGGATGGAAGGAAGGGTGGGCCAGTAAGTGTGTTTTATTGACGTCATCGTGTCGCTTAAAGACATACGTTGTCCGCAATAAAAAAGAGCCTGACCATCAATCAGACTCTTTGCAATTGGCCATCTGCGAGAGGGCGTGGCAAATGGCCAATATGACGACTTACTGTAGCTCCAATAACGACCTTCCTTGTGGTGTAGGCGCTTTGAAGTTGCGGAGAAACTCTTCTCGCGTCCTTTCAACTGCCGCCTCTGCGTCTTTAAATGTTTGCGCATTCACCACTATCCCCATCTGATTCGCCTTGGCATACAAGGCTTCTTCTTTGGGCAGCTGCGCCATGAACTCAGCTGACTGCCCCAGTGTGGAATCATTATCGATGATAATAAAGCCTTCTTTGACGTATACGGCCACTAGCGTTTCGATATATACCCTGACTTCAGCCGCCGTCTTTCCTTTCTCAGTTAAGTCGATGGCCAACTGGGTCCCGTCAATCACCACAATGCTATCGGCAGGGTTGGTCGGTGCTGGACGCGTAAAATACACAGTAGCCATAATAGCAAGACCAAGAATAACGATAAGTAGGTTCGTTAGTGACGAGGAGCTTGTTTGCTTCGTTTCTCTTTTTTCTGGTTTTTTGTCTGTACTCGCCATCATTCACCTCCCACTTTAAAGGTAGTTGAACCAGTAATCATGAAGTCCACTTCGGTGCCGGGTAACACCTCAATGACCGGTGTGACTTGTTCGGCCATCGCCATATAGTATTCTGCAAGCGTATCACCCGCTTTCGCCACACCTGAGCCAACGGCAGCTACACCAGCTGTGCGTAATTGTTGTTGCTCCCATATTGCCTGTGGGGCGCCATTTGTGTTGATGTTTTGTAACTGGCGAGGCGAGGCGACTTCGGCTACACCTGATAACAGTCCTGCATAGACTGTGTTTTCAAGCAGGTCGTAACCCGTGAATATCATCTCGCCGGGGATTCCTAGAAGACCGTCCCCGCGAGACACAGCTACCGCCTTTAATGGCTCCTCGTATGCGATACCGTCATCGGTGATACACGAGATGGAATCTGTTCTGATATAAACACGACTATCGCGTAATCGGCCTGTTGCCATCCCCATAATGTGGCATTCACGAATATCCAGCGTAAAGTAGTTCGGCATGAGCGCTTCTTTTTTTACGCGGAACATGACCGGCATAGGCTCTGATGTGGCTTTGACGCCCGTTGGCGCCGCAACACCATTTAGCATAACCGCGCTCATGATAGAGCCCTGTGCTAACGTCGTTGAATTTTGTATCTCATCGGCAATCCTCTTCACCTTACTCTCTTTTTCCGCTATCGCCGCCGCACGTTCGTCACGGACTTTCCTGTCTCGCTCAGAAATGGTGACTATGCCTGAGTCTTTAATCTTGATTTCACCGTCAGTGCCTAACTCCATAACTTGGCGCTGCGTGACGGTTCTAATCACATTATTGCCAAACGTTTTGGGCGCTTCGCTGATAATTTGTTGATTGACTGCAGGGGGAGGCGGCATCATTGGCATTCCGCCATTGGGATACATGCTCATTGGATTTTGCGTCTGCATCTGGTCTTGATTGGGTCGACGCTCGACACCATCTTGCGCCGTTTGGCCACCCACAACCGTTGGACCATTTTCCTGCATGGTCTTGAGGATGTTTGTAAGCTCAAACAAATCCTGTTTCAGTTCAATATTTTGGTCTTTGATGGACGCTAATTCTTTCTCACGAAGCGCTTCCTTCTCTTCCATTTCTTTCTCGCGCTGGGTGAATCGCTCATCCAGTTCGTCCACCAGCCCTTTGATTTCATATGACTCCATCTCTTCGACAGAATCGGAAATACCGAAGATGCTTTCCGGCTCCTCAAACACTTGACGGTCACGTCTGTCCTTGCCGGAATCACTGAAAACAAAGGCAGCCATCCCCAAAAAGACGATGCCCACCACTACGCCCGTGCGTAGCTTGTAGTCTTCGGTCCATTTCTCTTTAAGTGTCTCTATTGCATCTCTAAACATTACTCATCTCCCCACGTTACACGCGGACGCCTTGCCTTACGCTGTACATTTTCGTAATAAAGCTTGTCACGTAGAATGTAGAGCTCCATTTCTTCGCCCGGTGCTAGATAAGACTTCTTAAAGAGGGCGACGGCAATTACATCATCATTTAAGCACATCTCTTCACGCACCATGTACGTGCTATCCGTGGTATTTTTCACACCAATAACATCGATGATTTCAGAGCCACCTAGTAAGCGCTGTGCTGCTTTATGCGGGATGGCCATGCGACATGGCGTTCTATAGTCTTCAGGGATATCGCCACTAAGCGTAAAGCCACGCGGGAAGTCTCCCTGTGCAACCGGCGTAAGCAGGTCGATAATGCGTTTAGTATGTTTATCCGAATAGGGCACACGCTCCGCCTTCGCTTGGTTAATCGCCTCTTCTTCCTTCATTTTTTTCTGGTACGCCACGGACTCTCGTTTCATGCCGTCGTCCATGGACACCGTAATATCTGCAATTACCGGGGGTGCGTCGATAGGGATGAGGGTGATCGAAACTTGTGAGCTTTTGACGCCAGCTTCATGTATCACCAGCCCAACAGGGTTACTGTCTGGGATGGATATATAAAGATGGCCACCTTCTGTTTCGATGACAGAACGGGCGTCTGAGGTTTTCACTTTTAGTTCAGTAAAGTTAGTCGATAGGGTATTTAACAGTCCTTGTCCGACAGGGATGACGATGCTTTGCTTAGGCTCGATATCAAATGCCATGCTGGGTTTATACATCTTTCTCGCCTGCTCTAAGAACTTTGCGCCTGGCGAATTGGCTATCTGCTCTGCAGCGTATTGTTCACGCGCTGCTAAGGCTGCCTGATATTGCTCTTGCTGACGGCGTATCTCATCGACTTGATTAAATAGCTCATCGTCCTGAACGTTTGATGCTGGTGGTGTATATCCGTCATCGACAGGAATGCGCTGATTATTCGATTCCTGCAGATAGGGTATTTGAGGCAGTTGCGCTGGTTGCGTCGGTGGCTCTTGTGCAAAGGCACTGCTTCCCACCATGGCCAATGTTGCTGCTAATAACTTAATCTTCATCGTTTTCACCCTCAGCGTTAAGTGGCTTTGCTGTAATGCCTTCTTTCATTTTCATTTGTTCTTCGGTGTAATACTCGTTCACAACTTCTGTACCTTGTGACTTAATTACGGTAGTCGTTGGATGGCCAGAATAGGCTTTGTAGTGCGTCAGGCGCGGCATGCCATTGTTCACAATAAATTGGAACTCGTAGGTGTAGTCATCACTGATTGGCGGGACACCTTTTCCTTTCACGGAACGCTTGCCCCAGACCCACACAATATTGCGTGTTTCGGAATACATCACGTCATCTACGGAAAACGTCTGCTCTAATTCACGTACTTGAAGGACACGAGCTTCGCTCTTGAGCTTTTCTGATACAACTTGGCGAAGTGCTGGAGACAGCATCTCATCCATTCTCTCGACAACAAAGTCAATGTTGCGCTTTGATATGTTGCCCACCAGCAAAGCAGTTTGATAAGCAAACTGCGTTTGATATTCCTCACTCGCTTTATCGCCCTCAATCACCATGTCCTGCTTCATGTTAGGCGGCACCATCACCACAATGGGCTCTTTGCTGAACGCCATGAACATCAACAGGACAACGGCGACAGATAGTGACGCAATAGTAACCATAGCGAAACGCTTGTAACGCTCGTAGTCGGCGTAGGTTTTGCTGACAAACGACTCTGATTTTTTCATTAATTATGCCCTCTCGTACTCTTCTGGTTAGCTGTGATACCGTTTGATGGCCGGATTCACTACTGTTCTGCTTTTACGCATGACTTTCATTACATCCAGAAGCCCCAACTTCCATATCTTGTGGACGTATTCGTCAAAAAATGAGTTTTGCAATATTTTCCCTACTCCCCAGAACACTAATATTGCTCCACCAAAGCCTGTCTTCCACATACCAAACATAAGGCATATCACCAGTATCATGACGGCCGGTGCGAACTGTATGGCTGGAAAGATAAGCATCATCAGCGGATCGTTGATTCGCCGTGGAAACTCATATTGGTTATTACCTGACATTGCTACCTCGCGCAGTAAATTCTTCTACGCTTATTATTTCGCGTTTTTAACTGCATTCTTTTCGTAGAGGTGGCAATTTTGGGGGGCGTAAATTGACTTTTTGCGCCTTTGTGGAATATGTGTCGTGGCGCTGCAACAAAAAAAGAGTATTAGGTTTGCGGGAAGGGCGACTGAATAGGGTCGACCTACTAAAGTGTCAGTGGTGGACTCCGTTTCTAGCGTATAGCATCGTAATGCGACATGGCGTCGCTCAAGTAATTTTGTAGAACACCTGATTGCCCGATGATTGCATGGCCACCCAGCGCGATGCCTCATCGTAGCTCATGCTTCGTTGCGGCGGAATAGGGACGTGAAAAGCGTGACGTCCAATTTTGTAGCAAGCGTGATTTGATTTGCTCATTATGTGCCCCTTACTGTTGAATTTCTTTCAAACTGTCTTGCAGGTAGATCTCAACGTCGAACAGCTCGCGTTTCTCTTGTGCGTTGAGGTCTTGTCCGCTTAACAGCCTTAACAGTAGTTGCGCTTCAATTTCGGTCATTGGGATGTTTATTGTGTTCATAACAGTGTCCACGTTTGGTCGTTGTCGATATAGTTAAATCATACCGCTTTGATGCGATGAGGCTATGATTTGGGCAGTGCTAAGTTGTGTCGGAGACGGACTTGGAGGCTGGTCGTTACGTGCAGGCTAGACTGGGGCATTGCTGCCCCGGATAATAATTAGCGGCAGGTGGTGTTACCAAAGCTGTCTATTATGCAGCTTTTTGATGTTTGGCGATGATTCTGTGCATCCAGTGCCCGGTACTCATCCACTTCCCCCCTTTTTTCGTGATAAACGCTGCATGACCGCCAAAACCATCAGCGCGAGGGCTTGAGCAGGTGTGTGCCGCTTCGATACACACATAGTCGTCACTGTCGAAATACTTGAGAATAAGGTAGCAGAACGTTGCTGCCGCTTCTGTATTGATATTTTCATCGTGGGCAATGTGAATGCTATCGCCCGTGTCTACATACTCAAACGGTAGGTACACATTGCCCGGCTCATAGTCATCAAGGCTTTTCACGAACCGCTTGGCGAGTCGATAAACATCGTTAGGGTAGGCGGCTTCATGCGCTGTCTTACGCGACTTTGTGAAGTCGACGTTCTCATCTTCTGCACACTCCAAAACCTGCAGGGCAAATATCTTTTGCTCTAGTTCAAGCGTTAACTCGAACGCTGCTTTGGTGTAGTAGTTGGCCATAGTTTTTCTCCTCGTTACGCTTTGCGGGGCTTGTACGTAAAGTCAGCGTCTTGACGTATTTGCGTGTTGAGCTGCTCGCAGCGTTGACGCGCTTGTGATTCCGTCATCGTACCTTCAAACGTGGGCTTGTCCGGGAACGCAGTGTTTAATGCTGCCTTTACGATGATGTGGGTTTTCATTCTATCGCTTCCTTCGTCAACGCTGTGATATGTGACTATCATAGCTAATATCGGGGTTGCGACTACGCTTTGGGCAAACGCAGCCGTAGGGAAAGCAGCATCATTGGCGGGTGAAAGGGCGTGTCTGTAGCGGACGTTAATTTCTTGCTTTTTCTGTAGACGATATCAAGTCAAAGACTTTGCTGATGTCAGGATCGAAAAATGGTGCTAAGTCGGGCGTATCCGCTAGACACAAAATTGCATCGTTTGGCAGTATCCATTCCATCCGCTGATATACTCTCCTTGCGTCTACATCCTCAAAATATTCAGGCCAAATATACTTCTTATTGTCAGGGCTGCTTACTTCCATGTAATAAAACCACCTTTTCGTTCCGAGCTCTCGATAGTATCGTTTGATTGAGCACTTTAGCATCCACTTTTCAGCTTTCGCTAATATCTTGCAGAACACTTTTTTATCTTCGTCGGTCCACGCAGTACCAATTCTTATCATGTTTCATTCCTCCTGTTGGTACTGTAATGATAACGAGAAAATATTGACCTTCTCTTCATTAAGGAGGTGATTTTGTGGTGTTAACGGAATAGGCATTATTTTGTGTGTCCGTTGGCGACAAAAAGTTGGGTGACAAATAGCAAAAAGCCCCGACTGTTAATCGAGGCTTTTAGTGAAAGCGCCGTAATCCCTCGTCCCAATGCGGGCGGGGAGTAGTCACCTATGTGAAGCATTGTTACTCAAACGTATGGCTCTACGCTCATGACGCGCTTTGATACGGGCCTCGATGCGAGCTCTTGCAGCGGCAGGTGTGTTGTAGTCATCGAGCAAGGTTAATCCCATTTGAAGCGTGTGAGTCAAATCCACCTCGAACGGTGTGCGTCTAACCCACTCTCTATTAATAGGAACGCTGGCAGCAATAGCTGCTTTCTCAAAACGTCTATCGAAACGTTTAGTCAGCTTATCGAGCAAAACACTAGCTCGTGATACTCCGATGCGTGAAACGAAATCTTTTGCAGCCTGCTCGCTAGGAAGAAGAGATGCATCTGTCATGGGTGCTGTCCTCATGCTGTGATATGTGGCTATCATAGGTAAAATTGGAATTGCGACTACGTTTTGGGCAAGCGCAGCCGTAGGGAAGCAACAGTATTGGGGGAGGGCGTGTCTGTGGCTGACCGAGTATTATTGTCTGTGACAGACCTGATTTAACTTGCGAGCGCGAAGCTTCCCTTCGACTTCAGTAGCTACTTTATTGTCGTGTTTTGATAGTGCCTCGATAAAGCCTTTCTGAATAGCCTTGTTGCTCAGGCATACACCTAAGGCATAGTCCACCAGCATGTTCGAATCCCTACCGGATGCCTTCATTTTGTTGAATCGTTCAACGAATAGCTTGATCTTATTCAGTCGGGAAAAGTGGATTTTTCGGGCGATGGTTTTTGACAATGTTTTATCCCTCCAACCCAAACATTTCTCCATCTTCCGTTGGTATAAATTTTATATCGGGATGCCTTGCTTTGAATTTCGCAATAATATTGATTGCGGCTTCGCTCATGTCCAAGAACACTGAGCCTAACCGCTCACCACGATACGAGCCTATCCAGCCGCTCGATGTTTCTTCGAAGTAGACCTGTTGCTCGACGGTAGCTGTATCAACATCTCCATTGGTGGTAGCGATAACGTAAAAACCCATGTGTTTACCCTATTGTGTATAGTGGACATGTGGTAAATCATACCGCCTCGAAGCAATCCAACTACGATTTGGGCAGGTGGGTTTTTGTCTATGAGGGACGTGTTATCGTATTGCTGTGGAAGGAAGGGAAAGAGGCTTTGAATTCAAAGCTCTCTGGTCGGTTTGATGAACACCCAATTCGCACTAATAGAGATTAATATTCGCCATATGCAGAGTTGTCGATTTCGAGTGCATCTTCATCCTTCTCGTCTTCCCAATCGCCTGCTTCGTCCTCCTCATCCTCGTCTTCCCAGTCATCTTCCTCGACTTCCTGACGCCATCCTTGGTCTGGATCATCTAGAGAGCGTTCGGTTGGAGTGAAACCGCTATGATAGTTAGACTCCAGTATCGCGCAAATGCCTGATGATTCGTCTTCACAAAAGTGCTCACCTACAATTTCTCCCCACTCATCGCTTAACCAAATGTCGCCGGAAAAACTGATAGCGTTTCGCATCTCGTCAGTGACCGACTTCATTTTTCCTTCTACGAGCACGGCGTGATAGGTCTGGTCTTCGACATCTACCGCGCCATAGCAGTTGTAGATGCCACGCATTTCTTCAACAACGTTTCCTTTGACAAGGCGATATAGGCGAACCTCATCGCCACCGCAGATTTGCTCTCCAGTGATTTTGTCCATATATGAAAACATACCCATAGCGTAGACCTCTTGTTTGTCGTTGATATGAGTAAATAATATCCCTTCGCAGCGATGCCGCTACGATTTGGTCTGGACAATACTGTGTCGTTGAGGGGCGCGTCCATGCGCTACCTATGTGACTTGATAGTTGAATAATGTGAATGGGTTTTGGGTAAACGCAGCCATAGGGAAAGCAGCATCGTTGCTGTTGGTTGAGTCTGTGACTGACTGGGTATTATTGTCTGTTATCGACTTGCATTCGTCAGAAAATGGATAACGGGTTAGGGCTCTGCTTCTTCCTTAGCGATAATTTGCATAATGGACGCTTTGTTATCACCTATTTGCTTCATAATGCCTTACGTAGCAAATGCGGCTACGATTTGGGCACATGGCAACCGTAAAAGATGGTGTCTGTCGATGACTGCGATATAACTTGTCTGTAATGGACATGGGGTTCATAATGTGACTGTATATAAATACAGTTATGAGGCGGGAATGGAATTTTTAGTCAGTCGAAACTATACCAATGTCAGTATTGGAGATACTCCCAACAATGAGTACCTCTCTGTAATGGTGTCGCCCACGGACTTTGCGAATCTGCGGTACGGTGGCGTAGTTCGCGCAGGTGACGCGGCGCAATTTGAAAAGGGGTACTTAACGTACTTTCGCATTAATCCAGCTTTCAGAGAGCGGTTCGAGGATTCGTTTACCTATTGCAATGATGAGGCGACGCTGGTGGCTTATGTCGAAGGCAATATGGTGTATATTGTTATGGAGGAGGCCGCTAAGCCACTTCTATATCCCCGCGACTATCGTTATTTCAGTCAGCGAGAGACGCCGTTTTGTGAACAGAAAAGTGTAGGGTAGGTGATGGCGAGAATATCAAGAGTGCCACTGGCCTTTATTTTGTCCAGCAAGAACCCTCGACCAGAGGACAAGAAGCGACTTGATGCGTTTATGGCGACCTTTCGAGAGCGCTCAAAAGCTAAGATAGCAAAGCAATTTCCGCCCCTTATTGAGGCTGAGATGGACAACGATTAATACCAACCTTCGGCATGCCTTAATGGATTTATAAAGGTGTACACATACGGGGAGAAAGGTGTACATATACGGGGAGCGTCCATTTGACAAAATAATGAGGTATTTTGCTCAAGTGACTGAAATGCAGTCATTTAATTGTATTTTTTCCTATAATTCCGGTCTCTGAGGGACAAAGTGACATGGAAAATGTGCGCTTGATTCGATGGCTAACCATCCAGTAAGCGCGACTACGCCCCGTATGTGTACACCTTTGCGTTTTATTGGCGCACTATTTTTCCGCGAGCCTCACTTCGCTGCAAAACCATTCGGTATCCTTTATTCCGGCATCTCCACAGTCAATCGTTTGCGATGGCATCTGAGCGGCCAGCACGTCACCATAACGTTGTGCAGAGGAAGGGGACGTCGCTTTGATGGTAACGGTGACGGCTTCTTCTGTGTACGTCTCGGACACGGTAATCTCAAACGCGGCGTGTTTTTGCACTACTGGTATCTCCTTGAGTTGGGTAGGCCGTGGTTTCTGTCTGCATCATTTCGGCGATTTCCCGTGTACTGGCTGGACTTGCTAATTGTTTGTCTCTCACCGCACTCATCCGTGAAGTAAAATGTCACTTCAAAGTCACGGCTTTTTCCTGAGTTTGAGCGATGCGGTAGTACCGTCTTGGTGACCGGTATACCGCCAATGTTCATCTCCTGCTGCCCGGTACATTTCCCCAGATGCACAAAAAAGATGTCGTTGAGCAACGAATACGTAAAGTCCTTTACGGACAGAGTTTCAGGATTGTTAATGCGCTCTTCCCGCTCCTCTTTTGCTTTTCTCTCCGCCTCCTTGATAGCAAGCGTCTTATCGATGAGCGCTGCTTCAGAGTCAGCATAAGCAATCAGTTCGTCATGGACAGGTTCTACCTTGGCTTTTTTGTCACGTTCTGAAAATAAGCCACCAGCCTGATACAACGCAATAAGTGTTTTAGCGCCTTGAGGCGTTACCTTTATACGTCCAAAGTCAGGCGTATCTCGTATGCTGTGTATGTCCGACGAGGACAGCGTAATACCGCAGTATTCTATGGAGGGTTCTGGTGTGTCGGATGTCATATTAAGGATGTCTACTTGACTCATAATTGAATCAAGTAGGCTGTTAAGAATGTTAGTCACGGTTCGCGGCTTGACGTTAGGTAGCATTTTGCATGTAGCTTGGTAATCAAGTAGAAGATTGCGTTCTATTTTCATTCAGCGCCCCTCAAATGGTGTTCTCTTTCTCTCTATTATTCATTTTTCTCTAACCAGCTTGGGTCGAAGTCCGACGGCCATTTAAAGTACGGACCAAACCTACTTTTCTGTACGTGCTCGCCACCAATTGATTTGCCTTTCTCCGTGAGCGACATTTCACCATCTTTGTTTTCGATATAGCCACACAGTAGAAGCTCGCTCATAAAGTCGTCCGTGGTCTTGCCAAGGCTTTTAGCTACTTTACTCGATGATAGGAGTGTTTTATCTGCAGGGGCAAGCCCTTCTCGTGTTGTTGAAGCTACATCCTTATTCGTATCGTTTGTTACTGTGTCATGCTCAGACAGTGAATTTAAAATGTGCTCTTGAACCTGTTTTATCGTATAGGCTCGCTTTGCGTTGAATCTGATAATAGGTAACTGCGCTGTCTGACAAGCTTCATTCAGAAATCTGTCACGGACAGCAGTAATTTTTGATTTATGGGATTTATCATCAAGCTCAATGGCCGCTTGCACTTGTAATGTACTTGCATCACACAATATGTAATCAAAATGCTTTGACGATATTTTATTAAATGCAGCCTGCCAACCTTTTCTGCCATTTTCTTTTGATGGCGATAGCACATCTGCTACGCGCACTTTGCCAAACACCCTCAACCCTTCAGGTAGCGAGCTTTCAAGTACTCCTAAAAATGAGCGTTCAGCATGACTGAATAGCGATTTGTTTTTTTCATATTTTAAATTACTACTCTGTCTACCCGATAGGATAAACCTCAAACTCAGTGGGAGGGTAACAAGCAGTACAATTATTAATATAAATACTTCAGGGCTACTCATATCCCCTCCTTTTCTTCAAATAAACTATTACTTGTACGCTCCAGTAAAGATGTGCGCGTCATCACATACACCTTTGGCGATTCCGGTTCGGCCGCCATAGTATTTGCCATTGTTCTCCGCCACAGCTCTATCGAAGAATTGGTGGTATTTCATCGCCTTTTGTTTGACGATGTTAGACGTGCTGTCGCCTGCAAAATGCTGCGTGGCTAAAAACAAATCAATGTTTTTCTTGTGCACACTTTCTCCCTCTCCCATGTTCTCGTAGATAGGTTGGGCAACGGCAAAAAACGCTGCACATTCTGCGAACATTTCGTGCATCTTGATGTCGTTGCGTTGCATGTATTTGTTGAACTGATAGACGCTATCAAAGTCACCTTCAACAAGGTTGATGTCTCGGAATGACACGTTGTCACTCGCAATGCTGGCGAACGGTATCATCAAAGCGCTGGCTATGATGGTGCAAAGTGTTTTTTTACATTTCATAAAGTGTCTCGTCTTTTGTCGTGATTGAGGTTTTCTATAATAGCGAGCTTTGTTGGATGAACTACCCATTTGCCCGGTGGTAGAGATTTTTTCAGATACAAAAAAAGCGACTCGTTAGCCGCTTTTTTGTGTCAGCGATGGATTAACATCCACACGCCTTACATGCACAGTCTACACATGCACATGCGATGTCTTGTGCCTTTATGGCCGCAGTGGTAACCACCGGCATCATTTCTTCTTTTGCTGCGGTGACCGCTGCACCAACACCTGTCGAATCAACAATGTCACTTAGGTTAGCCAACGTAAGTCCAGCAAGGAATGCACTGCCTACTTGGATCCAATCTGTCGCCAAAATCTTCACAAGACCGTAGCCAAATGCCAATACGATGATTAGTTTACCAAATGGACCTTCAAAGAACGCGATAACATCTGACAAAATGTTATCAATACCTGTTGTGGTACCTGTAGCCATTGCTGCGCCACTTACCGCGAACAAGCCTACCAAAGCGGCGAGCTTGCCTGTTTTTGAAGAGAAGAAGTTAGTAGCCTTCATACCTTTTCACCTGTATACGTTAACGTTAATGTTAGCGGACAACCCGCACCTTTTGCTGACGAACCAAGTTCGACATTCGTCCCAACTGAGTCGAGCTTGGTTCGACCTGCTCCGGCTCAAGCTTGGCTTGTCAGCGACATAGTTATTATTCATGACATTTTCATTAGTTTTTTTCATAGAGCTTAAAAATATCGATGCTCTAATGTAAGAATTAAAACAACTTGGAAAAATTCGCGATGTATTGGCTCACAGCAAACGAAGCAACCAGAACAAAGATGGCCGGTGCGTACACACTCGCCGATGCCAAAAAGCTCGGCGCCAATAGCAAACTCAAAAACGAAATAAACACAAACCACAGTACTTTAAGGTAAATGCGACCTTTCCCTGTTGACGCTCCGCCCAACTGATACATTTTGCGACGCCATGTGTAATAGCCCGTTAATATCATCGCTACCCCCATTGGAATGGTGAGCGTAGCCCAGTACTCCAGCATGGATAGGCGGAAGAATATTTGATACGCAAATAGCTGGGAGTTATCTATAAAGCGGTATAACACCATGTCATCTTCTTTATAGACGGCAGCCACACCGCCTTTCTTATTGTCCTTGGTGTCAGGGGTAAACGTGTTGTATATCCAGTCATACACACCGTTGTCGTAAAAATGCTCTTTAAAGCGACGGTTGGTTTTTCGTTCCACTATCGCCCACGGCGAGTCACCCAGCGACAGTTTTACCGTGTGCATTTCACCTTGTATCGAGCGTTTATATTCCGGTGTGTCCTGCAGCATCATGAATACGGCTGACACCAAAAGACTCAGTGAAAGGATTATATGGACAATGTAACTGCGCGATATGTTTGCGTCGGTTATTGCGGTGGCCATGCGTTATCCCTCCGTAATACATTCATTAGATTATTGACCGCGTTATATCCCAGTGACGGAACACCCAAGTTCAATAAGTCCGTGCGATCAAATACACGATTAACAAGCAGTAAACTTAATTCGGTGTTCGTCAACGACGCTCTGATTTTCTGTCTCTTTACTTCAACTACAGCAGACTTGTCGTCCAGCACTGACGCGTAATTGTCATGGAGAATATCCAGCATTCGTTTCGCTCCAGGTCTTTCTTCCACATACACTTGATATTCAAACAACGATGGCAACCGATGAAAGATACTATGGAAGAAGTTGTAGTAGGCTTCACGTAGACCGTTGGTGTCTATCGCATCCTCAAATTCCGCACAGGCTTCTCTTATCATGTCGGAAATCACACATTGACCTTCGCTGGTGGTCATAAATGGCCCAGCTAACAAACAAAGTCGCTGAGCCGTTGGTGTGATGTTTGGGTGATAGCTCGCAATAGCCGATAGCGCATTCCTTGCATCGCAGTCTATGATGGACAACGGAGTGCGCGTCTTCATGCCACGCGGGAAATTCTTAGTGTGGTAAACTTTGTTGTACTGGTCATCGCCATCTACCGTAATGGGAACGCCAATATTAAACAGGTCTTCGCGGTCAAATAAACGCGACAGCATAATGAGTGATAATTCAAAGTCGGTGAGCGACTTACTAAAGGGCGTGTGCGTCACCAGTAACGCATCCCCCTTCGCGCAAATTGCCTCCTCGATATTCTCTTTCATCACATCGATAGCTCTGGCCGCCTTACCACTGACCAGTATCTCCGGGACGTACTCCATTATCTGAGGTAAGTTGTCTCTGACCGACGTGAAAAAGGCGCGATACGCCGCCTCTTTATCCATTGTCTGCAGTGCATCCTCATGCTCATTGCATGCTTCTCTTAATATTCTACAGACCACAATTTGACCGTCCTCATCCACAAAGAATGGCCCAATCATGTCGCACATCCGTCTGGCCACCAGCCATATCTTCGGGTTGGTCGCCGTAGCTTCATTAAGTGCTGCATGACAATCCGGATCTAAAAAGTACGTTTTGTCCGTCGCATACTTAAATGCTTTGGTCTGCCCTGTCGTAAAGTAGTTGGTTCTAAAGCTAAACTCTTCACCTACGACGCCTTTGCCGCTTAGTGTAGCCATGGCGCTCGCTCCCCCTCTTTATCATCATTCTTGATTATCGGTAAGCGCATCTTTAATTTCTTGCCGTCAGCCAAACGCGCTACGTATTGTAAAATCGGTAGGTCGCCTAATAGGGTAGGCGGGAACGCATCTTCACGTTGACTTGATAATGTCTCCTTATACCCTGCGCTAAAACTCAGCATCGAGGTACCCACGTCACTGGACGAATTGGTCGATATGTCCTGCTTAGTCACGGACGCCTTGGAGAATTGGCTAGACACATACTCTTGGGTTTTTGGATCCGTTGTGCGCATGCTGATGAAGTTATTACATAAACCTAAGAATCGGTCTGCTGTTGCTTGGTCTGTCTTGGACGCAATATCACTGATTGTCTGTGTCGCCAATATCATTTGCATCGACGCTGCTCGCCCCTGACTCAGAATGTTAAATAAGGCATCGTTATTCTCGATACTTGCATGCACCTCATCATTTGCTATCGTGACACGACGCGGCTCATCTGTTTCATGGTTGTATCTGTCACCGGCTACCGCCGCAGCCTCCGCTAAAATTAATCGGGATAGGAAGGACGCCGTTGTGCCATCGGTCAATGAGTCCAGTGAAATGTATAAACATCCCCCGGTCTCCATTAATTCAGCAATGTCGATGATTGGCCTATCATCATCTACCGCTTCAGTCTCAACCGGGGAGAACAGCTCATCGAGTGGTTCAGCGGTTAATGCTGTCAGTACCGGACGCAATGTGGTAACCATTTTGACGTAGTGGCCATCGTCATGTAGCGCAAACTCAATCATCTTCTCCACTGCTGGGCAGGGAGAGTCCTTTGACAACGTAGCGATGTAATACTCGCCAAGCGCCGCCAGTCGGTCAGCGTTCAGCTCCTTTAGCTCCTTCGCAAGCATCGTTGCATATTCGTCGCCAACCGTTGCTTTGTAATACTTATCCATGACACGCATCGCCAACCCACGCCTGTCTGAGGCAATCACTTTTTGAATGGATGTCAGGCGGATAGGCTCACCCAGATATTTGAATGCTAACGATGTCGCATAAATAATACCGTAAGCAAAATCTTGGAACGGCTTCGATGATGGACCATTACCCATAAGCGGCGCCACCCGTGCTGCTATCTCTGTAATTCTTGTGTAATTATTCAATAGTGGTATACGGCACGACGTAGAGGGGCTAGACGGGTGCAGGTGGTAGAATTTGTCCGCTTTTCCCAAATACTCCAGTTCATGCTTAATCGTTGCCTGCCAGTCTTTATCATTTTTCGGGTCCAGCACCAACAAAGTATTACCCAAATGCAATGCGTTGAGCGACATCAATTTAAGGAGAGTCGTCTTACCCGTGCCCACGTTGCCTGTGATGCAGCTATGGCCATACCAATTCGTCTCATTGATAATCTGTTCCTCTTCATTACCCATCCCGTGGATCCAAGGAGCGCCACCAAGCTTTTCAGTGTCGGCCGCCATCATCTTGGCTACTGGGTTTAAAAAGAACGGCAACTTCACCTGAGAAAAGTCTGAGTCCATGTCCGCCACTTGATAAGCGCGATTAGCATGTTCAGCACCCCATTTAAACCCTCTTCCCATATACGTCGAGCGACGGTCTTTCTTCTTCTTTTTCTTGTCATTGCCATAACGCAGGTCTAGTTGATTGGTTTTTCGTAACTTGCTTAGTTCATAAAATACCATCTTGTTAGTCGTTAGCCTCAGCTGCCTGTCCAACAGCGGGATAGACTTGTATCCGTAAACGACGGCAACCGTAAACATGATGGCCGATAGAATGAACGCTTCGATGAGCGTTTCACCTTCGACATAAATTGCATTTAAAACAGGAGTCAAAATACCCGCCGCGAACCATACCGCTGCAACATTTAGTTCGAACACAGGACGAAATAATTGCTCGGAGTACCTCGGATCTAATTTATGCATACATCCACCTCTATGCCTCTATCTGAATCTGATTAACACTTTGTCCGTTAATGACAAAGATACTTTCCTTGCCAACCTTATCGCTGTCTGCCGTACCCCCTGATTCTCGTACTGCCTTCATAATGTGGCGGTAACGGATTGGAGTGCTTCTCTGCTTATTGACATAGTTCAAGAACGGGATTGTCTTTATTGCCGCCTTGCCTTTATGTTCCACTGCAACCGTAGAAAGACTTGCACCGTCTTTCAGCGACTCGGATAGACCTCGAAGGTAAGCACCTAATGTCCCACTGGGCGCATTCTTGATTTTGATAAGTAAACCGTGTATCGAAGCGCTGTCGCTCGCGAACACAGATTCCCATTCTATTTTTTCTTCGTTGGCCTTCACTGCTGACTCCGGGCGTTGAGTGAGATGCACACCCTTGTCCTTGCCTGACACCGTTTTAACTTTCGCTGGGGGCTTCGCTTTCGTGTCCTTGCTCGACGACGCTTTCCCCTTCGCTGGGTGAGTGCTGGTAGATGTCGTGCTCAATTCACCTTTTTTCTGTGTCGATGCCTGACTGTCATTTAAGCCCACCATCTGGCTTAATTTGCCATTGATTCGATACGCTACGACCAATGCGCTTCCTTTATTCTCTCCTGTCAAACCTTGACGGCGCATTAGGTCAATGGCCTCTACACGTGTCTCTATCTTGTTCTCCGCCATAACGTCATCTATGCAAACAAATGTCGCTGAGTGACGCGGAATTTTATGACGCTTGATTCTATCCAGATTGATGACCGGCAGCGGTACATCTTCCGCCGTGCTTATTGTGTTATTGCCTGTCGACGACGTATCCTCGACCTCAACTGACGTGTCTGCCTCATTGGGTTGACTGGTATTCTCTTCACCGCCACCTTTCACAGGCTTATCGTTAGCAGGTGCAGTGGTGTCCTTTACCGACACCTTCGGTTTGGCTGCGGGTTTTCTCTTACCTTTCTTCCCGGCTTTCGACGCCTTCTCAGCGGCACCTTTTTCAGTGCCCTTCGATGACGGTGTTTTCATTTCGCCGGGGACGGTGGCCTGTGACGTTTCGTTGCTGTCGAGGACAGAACTGTTTTCCTTCTGTATTGGCTTTTCCGCCCTGACTGTTGATGACTCACCACCATCCTGTTGTTCTGTCTGCTTTGTGTCTGTCTCAGACGTTGATGCTTTGGTAGGAACGTTTTTAAAGTCCATCTTGGGCTTTTGTTTTTTGTTTTTCTTTGCCTCCTCGATAGCTTTTTTTATGGCCTCTTGCTTCGGCGATGCTTTCTTGTCCTGCGGTGACAGCGCCTTTTTATCTGTTTCTGGCTTTTCGGCTTGTTTTACAGGTGAAGGTGCAGGTGTACTCGCATCCGCGTCGGTGTTAGGCGATAGAACTGCTGGTGGTGTCGGAACATGTTCGTCTCCGATGGACTGCGATGGATGGGCTAGGGTAGTCGCTGGTGCAAAGTCATCGTCTGTGTACGTATATCCATCAGCACTGTCGTTGACGGGAGCACTTAGCGCAATCAGCTCATCCCTATTTAATTCGTGAACTATCCCTCTTTCATCAATTTGATAAAACTTATCGTGACTTGGAATTGTGTATACGCCCGACATAGAGTCCGGTGCTGGGTCATCATTAAATACATACCCCTTCCACTTTACTCTAATCACCTCTTCCCAAATGGCATTACGTTGACCGGTGATAATTTCTAGTAGCTCTTCTTTTGTGAATGTGCCCGGCGTAAATAAAATCGACTTATATTCGTCGCTGTGTGCCTGAATAATGTGATTATCTTCCATGATGTTCAGAACTGTCTCTACCGCTCCCGGTATATTCAGGTCATGTTTCTTGGCCGTATTTATGATCGAATGAAATGCTTTTTGATAACGTAGATATACTTCTCCGCCAATAATCCATGCATGCGCACCCGTGATATTGAAATCCCACGTAGTTCTCGCAATCCTCATTGCTCGTATGATTCGCCCATGCGTACTAGTCTTCTTGTCGACGAGGTACGTAGAACTGTCCGATATTCCCATGTTCCTCGCAGACGACATCTGATCGCCGTACTGCTTTGCACTGGTGATATAGTCCAATCTATTGTCATGCCCAGACAGCAATCTAACCAATGAGCCATGTACATCAGCAGGAGAGTCAAGAAGATAGTTCAGGGCGTACTCATTACCTAAGACTGGATTTAACAATTGGATTGAGTCGATATTGTGTCTGTTATGCTCACGCTCTATATATGTGACGCTGTAGGTAGCAACATGGAATCGCTTTGCCCAGTCCACCAGCGACTCTTTTTGTGGCCGCCATGTCGGAACGGGGTTTTCTCGACTCACTCGTTTATTTTCACCCTCGACCTCAATGTCCACCGCATCAATTATGATGTCTCGCAGCACCTTGCCTGCGTCATGCATTAATGTAGCTAGCCATGCAGCATACTTATACGCCGGACGTGAACGTCTATCTAAGTCATGCATGCCTGTTGAGGGCGGTGTTTTCGATTTAGCCCACTTCTGCGCCCACCGCGACGCCTCCAAAGAGTGAACAATCATCCCGCCCGGTGTCGAGTGATGTTGGTCTTCGGAGGCCGGTATCATGTGGACATATTCTATATATCGCTTGATTACCTCTGTATAGAGGATCTCGCGCACCTGCTTACCATGATGTTCTCGGTGGTCACCAATACCGCAATTTTCGATAATGTCTCTTATCTTGCTGTCGTAGTAGTGGTTGTAAATACTGTCGACGCTGAACACAGGGATGCCTTTTATCTGCTTCGGATAAAAGTACTCCAACGCATCCTCTACTGGGCGGCCATATATATCTACAATGCATCGCTCTTGCTGCGTCGATGCATTGTCAACCCGTTTTTTGCTGAACGCACTAAGCAGACCTTTTAGCATTAGGCGACCTCGCTATCACTGCCTTGCTTTGCTTTTGCCGCTTTTCCTGCGGTTGTTTTCTTCTTTGCCTGCTCGCGCTTCCGCTGTTCAATCAATGACTTCATTGCTGCATGTCGTGCATCATATTCTTGCGTCATTTCTCGCACACTGGAGGGGACATCAAAAAACTCTAAGCGGTAACCACCTTCTCTAATGTGTTTCGATAGCTCTGACGGTACATACCTCGTCACGTCTTTCGTCGTTCTTTTTCCGGGCGCTGTTGCTTTGCGAATACGGTCTAATATCCCGCCAATAATATTTATCGCTTGCGCCTGCAGTGAACGAAATTGCATATCATCCATTATTCCTTGGTAATAGAGGTCTTCGCACTTAACGAGGGAATCATCTATTTTGCAGATGACTTTGCGTAACGCATGGAACGATGGATGGTTGACTACCCAGTTAATATCTACTGGCGATGGCCTGTCGACAACAACACCGCTATCTTCTGTGCTAGTGATACCTGCTGCCAACATCGCTGCTTCGTGTTGTGCTTCTATTTCTTCGACCTGCGCTTCCGCTATTTCCATGTTTGTGCTCGCCCAGTCTGACACCATTGTGCTGATCGCACTGTTATCTGATGTCATTCGAAGAAGGCCGCCGATACGTCCATAGACTTTTATCATTAACCCCGTATTTTTCCCGAAATACTCTCTGAGCAATCCCGATGAAAGTGTCGTGGTGAACTTGATGCGAGGAAGTTGAACACTTTCCTGTTCAGCGGTGTTTGTTGCTTGGTTTTTGCTTGTATCAGCCATTTTGTCTTACCTCATCGTATTTACTAGCAATTCTATTAATGCGTCTTGTCTTCCTATCAATCAGCACAATAATTTCGTGAAACATTTCGAGACGCTCTCTAATCACCATTAGCTCGCGCTCAGTGTCGAGGATTCTTGTGTCATCTCGCCCTGTTGCATAACGCAAAAGCGTTGTTAGGTTGTATTCCTTATTGGTCCCCAGCTTGACTCGCTCGCCGAGCTTCGCAGACTTTTGCGACTTTGCTCTGCGTTCATTAAATGGATAGTGAACCCAGTTTGGAACGTACTTGGTGTATTTGCCGCTTGGCATCTTTTCCAACCTTGGCCCAAAGCTAATCGCCTTTTCCTTCAGTCGCTCACCAATCCTTTTATCTCTTTTTAAGGCTGCATTACTTTCTTCCACGAACGCCCAGTATTCACCGACGATTTGTTCTGCTTGCAATCGCAACTCTTCTATTTTTTCTAATGCTGCATCACGAAACTCCGCTTCTGCCGGTTCGAGATGCTGTTCGATTTCGTCTGACATGCACTACTCCTAATTTCTATAGTCGTAATTATTGCGATTTTCGGGCGGTGTATTTTTCGTAGGAGGTGTTTTTTTGATGGGTCTACGAGACTTTTACGTTTTCGTTGATACCGACATGCGTTTCGGTGAACTTTTTTCTAGCGGTTTTGAACGGGCAATTTAAATGAAAACTGATAAATATAATCTTGTTCAGTTCTAATTATAACTGAACATAGTGAAAACCAATCAGAACCCTTGCTGAACCGCAGCTTAAATCCAAACTGCACATATATATGTTCAGTTATTTTTTTTACGGTTTAACTTTTTCTGTTGTTTTTAAAACTTCTGCTGAACATATATATGTTCAGTTATTATTTTCTTCTTTCACTGCTACCTTACACATATTGAGTACTTGGTTTTTGTCACTTTTCTATCGCCACATAGGATTTAATTAAAACTGTACATATATATGTTCAGTTATTTTTTCATCTGACGTTCTCCCTCGTGCTGCACTTCAAGTGCTACCACACTCCATTTGTCGTCATTTGCACTCTTCATTTCTTTATTAGACCCCTCAAAAAAAGCACGTGAACGAAATTTCTGTTGAACAGTTGTCGGTATATTGATGCCTGAAATGCGCCATTGTGCTCCTTTTGGTGCCTTTTTATGCCACCTGTAATGATGGGCATGGCCTCGCGACCTTTTTAGCGCTTAATTGCTCTAATCGGGGCATTTTTGGTCTGTTCTTGTTGGTTGGCAGAGAAAGTCTATTTGTGCTCGGGTACTTTTAGTGCTTTTTGGGGCTTTTTGGGTTTCTTGCATCTTTTGATGCTGCCTGCATTTTTGAAAGGGTTTGTTTTAGTCCCTTTTAGACCTTTTTGGGCACTTAGGCGCTTGGTAATGATTTAATTGAGTAAGAGGTGAAAGATGGCTGTAATACGTGCATTAGAAGTGGGCTTTGGCACTACTTCGCTGACGACTGGTGAAAAAGATGGCGAACCGCAAATAAAGACGTTCTCTTCTTTCGTGGCGCAAACTGACCCGAATAAGTCGGGATTAAATGCTGGATTGAATAAGCGCGACACAGTAACCATCGATATAAATGGGCAAAACTATGAGATTGGCCCTGATGCGCATCTGGCAAGTGACAAAAGCTCATCGCGAGTGCTTAACAGCTCTTATATTACAAGTGACCAGTATCAAGCACTGCTGTTCGGTTCAATGTTGTATATGAATACCACAACAATAGATTTACTCGTATTGGCTCTGCCCGTGGAGCATTGGTCACGTAGAGAGCAGCTTAAGTCTTTGGTCGTGGGAACGCACACTATTAATGGCACCAAGATTGAAGTTAAAAATGCATGGGTTATTGTGCAACCCCTCGGTGGCTTGCTTGATTATGCCGACAGTATTGGTCAATCAGGTTTTGATGAACTTAGAGAGCAAACGGTGTTATCTGTAGATCCAGGATTTGGCACATTTGACTACGTGACCAGCGCTGGTTTGAAGTTAAACGATACGCGCTCTGGAGGTGCGGATTTAGGTATGAGCAGTGTACTTTCTGCATGCGCGAAAACACTCCGTACAGCATTTCCCAATTTGCATGATTTTCCTATCGAAAAAATTGACGAAGCATTCTATAAAAATGATGGTTTCATCAGAGTATCTGGTAAAAAGTATCCGTTCCCGGTTTGCAAAGGCGAAACATTCGATAAGAAACCTGTCAATATCGAATTCGATTTACGTCCCGCGATTGAGTCGGTCACGCAAAACGCTGTGACAAAATTGAAGAATGTTGTTGGTAACGGGGGCGATATCGATTTGATTATTTTGATGGGCGGTGCATGTAACATCTATAAAGAGGCGCTGCAGGACGCTTATCCAGATCACGATATCGTTGTTCTGCAAAATCCAATTACGTCTATTTGTCGTGGAATGCATCTTGGAGGCATCCAATACTATAGAGCTCTACAAAAGTCACAAGCTGCTTAACGAGGTAGATGATGTCGTATACGTTTAAAATTACAATACCCGACGGACCGCTTCGCGAGCACTTAGAAGGACGAGACCCCAAAGCTCGTAATTTCGAGTTGATACGACTGGCAACAAACGACTTAGTTGCAATGCAATATGGTCGGCCATCTGAACGGGGTGTTGCAAATACTAGCACTGAAGGCGAAACGGAGCCACGCTCTCAAGAGATAGCCGTAAAACCACAAAAAACAGCTCCCAAAGTCGACTATGGGAATGACATACTTAATATGTAACAGCTGTGTTACGTTAATTATATACAGTAGAGAGGGGCAATCCCTCTTTACTTTTAAAGGGTATTCGGAAAAGGTGAACTTATGGCGCAAAACTTACCCAACTATATAATCACACAACTTAGACTCGTGTGTGATTACTGTAAAGCAGACAACACATTTATCGAGGCTGGTAAAAAGGCAAATGGAGAGCCAATGATCGTTTTATCATGTGGTGATTGTCATTCGGTTGCCGAATATGCACTTAGCGAATTAGAACAGCAAGAAGAGTAACGTGTATGCTTACAACTGAACAAGAGAAAGCGGTCAAATCCCTAGAAAGAGCCTTAAATAAAGCGGGAAAAGCAGGTTTATCAGGTGGGGTCTATGAAGGTAGATTTGTCGTCTTTGATAGTAAGTTTTCGCGTGAGCAATCGGTTGCAGATATTTTGCAAGGTAATTGTGAGAACGGCACTAGTTTAAGTTCACCATCGATTAGTTTAGACGGCGGTGAAGGTTAAGTCCTGAACATTGAAAACCTTGTCGTGTAGATATTGATGAGCATGTAGATGACTATGCATTACATGCTCAGTCATCACTTACAAATAGAAACTGTCCTAATTGTTCCTCGGTCAATGCTGTTTCTATCGGAGATAGAGAGCAGCGTATTCGCGACACATCAATGCATGGCAAGCGAGTGACCATTCTTTTTAAACGTTAACGTCTTAAATGCAAGTCATGCTCAAAAACCTTTTTCGAACACCTGATCTTTTTAGATGAAGATTACAGAATGACCCGAAGGTGTGTTGAGTATATTGTAAACCGAAGTTATTCAGTGCCACCAAGCTGAACGATTAATAGGCAAATACACATAAGGGGTAGTGAGTGTTAATGGATCACTATTTATTCAATACTCACTTATTTCCGCATACCCCTTTTAACAAAAAGCGCGGAATTCCCATAGATAGAGCTAAGGTTGGAAAGGAGAGGTCTATGCCGCTTGTGGCATACATGGTCTATCTGAAACCAATTACAAATCTCTGATTTGGTGTTGGTAGTTCATATTCTTAGCATGCCTCTTATTCGTTAAACGACTTTTCACTGGTTACACTTTTAGATGTAACATTCACATCCTCTGAATTGCAGCACAAATCACTGTGAATGCAAATGGCATACGCTTGATCTATATCCATGAGCGTTTGTTATCAATGTTTATCATGGCGTATTGTTTTTTATACGTTTTTGAATTTCGAGTTAGTGTGCGAGATGTCGTACAAAACTATAGGTCTTTATCTTACTTTGTTTTATGTGTTAGGCGTTTGTTTTTGCTTAAAAGCCTAGTTTTACTACGTTACTTGCATTTTTTTGGCTGGCGGGTGATTTTTGTTTTGATGCTTTTTAAGCGCAAAGGTTGAATAGTGAGCATTTTTGTTGAATGCGAAAGTGCTTATATCTTAGGTCTATAGATGGTATTGTTTTTTATACGATTTCGGATTTTAACCTCGCCAATGCATTTTATCTTATTGATATATATGTTTTTAGTGTTTTTTCTCTTTTTCTTTTTGTGGTCTTTTGTATACATTTTGATATGTTTAATTCATTTTTTTCATAGGCAACCTGTTAACATTGCTTACATATATGTAATTGTTGACTGTTTAGACTTTCGTTGTATAATTTTTGAAGAATTGAAATTTATCGTTTCGGTTCTCACACATACTATTAACATCGACTTTGTAATTTAGGGAATTGATTATGCAGTTTACAGAGCGCGAAATCATGAATCGCATCAAGCGCATTAACTTACAATTTATTATTGAAATGAAGCGTCTTTCACAGTTATCGCCAGCTGTCGTAAAAGCAAACACAGGTTGCGACGACAGAACAATTCAGCTAATGAAAGACATTAAAGAAGAAAACATCATGAAGCTGGCCGAGGAAGGCAACAATACGCTTCTGGTGAGCCAATGGAATCATGAGCTGATCAAGAAACTCACTGAAGACAATCTTGATGTTGTTGAATTTGAGCTGCTTGCTGACTCTGCGAGGGGGTAGACATGAACGAGCTATCACCTCGCGATGAGCATGCTTATATAATGCGTCGACTCGCCGCGTTCGGTTTGATGAAAGATATCGTTAAGCTTTACACAAACATGAAGCCAGACGAGCTCAACTACTATTTTAACGCTTACGAGCCACCATCGCATCGCGGCGGACAAAAGTGGTATCGCAAGAAGTATTCACAACATCTAGGTGACCGCGTTGTGCGTGTTTATGAAAACGTCGTTGGCGATATCAGTGACCCTCGTCGACTCACGCCGAAGCAGTTGCTTGATGTCACGGTTGCTTATCTGTCAATTTATGAGCGCGATGATGTAAGCGTTAATCGTATTTATCATCTCATCATGAACATAAAGGCAGGCGTTGTAGCTGTCGAAAAGAGCTGCGCAAAGTGCAGGAAGCCCTACGTTGTACAGCGTTCAATATATTGTGCATCGTGCAACACAATAAAAGCGACATCGCGTAATAAACGTCCGAACGATAAAACGTTTGAGCGTATATCGCGTGACTCTGTGTTACCCAGCAATCTATTCGTTAATCATCACACAAACTCGCGCAACCTTTCCGCGTAAGCAGTTCCAAAAGGCGGAATTGGCCGCCTTTATCAATTTGACCCCCCGATTTTCCAAGCTCTACGAAAAAACTTTAACTCTTCGTCTTATACCATATCCCATAGTTTCTACATTTGCCGGATAGTGTTATGAGAAAAACGAAAATAGCAGTCGTGATGAGCTTGTTGCTTTGCTCCACCAGCTTTGTCAGTGCGTCTGAACCTCAACAGAAATCTAAAAATGAACGAGGTTTTTTCTCCGACATGGCGCGGGGTTGGCATTTTTATGAAGATCCCGATGAAGAAAAAGAAGAGGAGCCGGTAGACGAGGCCATTCAACCAAACTCGCATCCCCAGAACCCTCAAGCCCAACAAGCAGAAGAGGTGCGCCTCGATATTCAATGGCTTAGAGATAATATCCCAAAGTTGATGGATGCCGCGCAGAACAATCCCACGAAAGAAAATATTAGCAAATATGCTTATGCGCAGCGTTTAATGCTCGACATGTCTTCACGTTTTGCTACCCGAATGAGTGAGTACATGTCGATGGATACTGTGCTGGATGAAGAAAAGCGCAGACCAACTACAACCATTGGCCTCAGTGGATTCAGTAAGCAAATTTACGAAAGTAAAAAACAAGCCATGGATTTGATAAACGAGAAAGCGCACTTGTGGTACTTCTATAAATCTACATGTCCTTACTGTCAAAAACAGACGCCAATTCTCAATACACTGCATGAGCTTTATGGCACCGAAATACTTGCTATTACCATGGATAATATCCGCTCGCCGGGCATGGAATCGTTCAAGCACCGCGCTGATACAAACCTAATCGCATCAAAGAAAATGGGTATAACTCGGACACCCACTATCGTGATGATGAAAAACGATGGCTCCGGTTATGTAAATGTAACGGTGGGCATTGAAACGCTAGAACGACTAGAAGATAGAATTATTCTGCTGGGCAAAGAAATGGGGCTTATCAGTGATGACCTCTATGAGAAGACAAAAGCCGTTTACGATATTAATTCAGTGAAGAAAGTAGACGGTGTATTGGTCGCAGACAAAGAACGATTAAATAACGATCCGAATTATTTTATTGAGTTAATGAAAAGTCAGTTAGAGATGAACAATCAGCGATTTAACAACAGCAGCGAGGTAGCGCAACAATGAGATTCAAATTAAAAACGCTGACGTCTGGAGTTGCAGTCGGCCTGCTTTGCGTATCAATGTCTGTAAAAGCAGATGTGCGGGACGTATTTGACCGATACACATCATCAAGTCCGGGTGCATATACGAATTCTGATGGTTCTCGAACATTTTATGGTGGCTCATTCAGAGCGCAGATTGACCAGAACCCTGTACAGCTTGTGGGTTTTTCTGCACCCAAAATATCAGCCGGCTGTGGAGGAATTGACATGTATGCGGGATCGTTTTCACTCGTGTCGGGCGACGAAGTGGTACAAATGTTGCGTGGTGTAGCACAAGGTGTGCCAGCATATTTCTTTCAATTAGCTTTGTCAAACATCTGTTCAAAGTGCGAAAACTTAATGGCCGCTATCAATGAGCAAATCCGCGAGTTGAATAAGTGGGGTAGGCTGAGTTGCGAAGAAGCTGGGAACGCAATTCTTAACTCTGATGCTATATCGCCGATGGTAAACAGCATGCGTCAAAGTGAAATCCCTGCATTGAATGCTGAAGATGGTCTGATAGATAGTTGGGCCACGAGCCTCAAAGATTTGGATTGGGGACCGGGAAATGATAATGAATTTAACACGCCAAATACTCGACTTGAGGAATTTTCACTGGGCAACCTACTCGCACATTTAGTAAAGGAAATGACGGTAAGTGGATACCGCTTCATACCTATGGGTAGTAATGAGGAAACAAATAAAGTACTTGTCGTAGAATATTTAACTAGTTTGTTGGGAAAGACACAAATTCACGTTATGGAAAATGGAGCGTCTAAATCAGATTCGGTACCTAGCACGATAACTGTAAAAGACCTATTTCCAATGGAAGGTGATCTCGATGCTATTAAACTAGTGAGATGTTCAGGCTCAGGTGCAACGGTTGCTGACAAATGCGAAACAATGACGAACCCCCAAACGTATGCCGCTGGTTCGGTAAAGTATGAAACAACGGTTGGCCTTATACCGAAAATGCAAAAAATCATCTCTAATGATGATGCAGGTGATTTAGGTATCATTCAGCGGCTTAGAGAGAAAATACCCTTTGAAGCGAAACATACAAAGTTGATGCTACTAGCGAGGTACAATTTCGTAGGTATTGCGGTGTCAAAACGTACAATCTCTGATATACGCTTGAATTATGTCTATCACGATATAAAAGCTGGTATTTTATATGATTACAACCGAGAGATGCTTAATATACTAAGTGCTTTAGCAGCAGTAGCTAAGCGAACAAAGGGGGAGGTTGACAATGCAATGGTTGAGGCTATGACAATAGAATATCGAGCCCAATTCAGAGACGCGATAAATGAGCTGGACGCTGAACTAGAAAAAGCGCAAGCAAATGCACTGGCCATCGAGCAAGCGGAAGCAGCGAAAGGTGAGAAACCGATAAAAACGTAGTTCGTGACGGACAGAAAATAATCTAAAATTTCTTTGTATTTCGTGTACGTTAAGTATATTTTGTTCTTAACGTACATTTTGTTTCTTGTCCGTCATAGCCGGAGGTTTAAATGCGGTATTTAGCAATGATTGTATTATTGGTGTCGCTCAGTGTAACGGCAAACCCATACAAGGAATATTTGCGAGCCGATGAAGATGAGCGTTTCGAAATGTTATGGGGTGAAAGGGCAGATGAGCGTGTGACGTATTGGGAATTCATGCAAAATTTGCAGTACGCAACTCCAACGGCATGCAATAGTCTAATTCCCGTCGATGCTTATTTTAAGTTGTCTCAAGAGTGGGGTAACGAAAGAGCAGACGAAGTGTCAGATAAGTATATATTTTTTAAGTCGTGCGACTTCCAATCGTACTTGAAATCGAAATTTGCGAAAAAACATTATCATGCTGGCATTGTTTATAACGACGGCAAAGCTTTTATATTGCGCAACTATCATAAAGAGAAGAGTTCTTTTGATTATTTTTACCTAATAGCTAATCGTGCACACGAGAACGAAATCAAGGCGATGACGCAATCGGCTGGACGTTATTCTGTTGTCCTGTATACGCAATCTGAGCCCACGGTTAGAGTTTACTGATTCACGGTGCATTGAGCGCTATATTGGGTTGTGTCAATGATGTAGGTTAAGTTATACCACTACCTATATTGCGCAACCTTTTTGTCACCCATTTTCCTAATTTAATTTTCAATCTAAAAACGCTGCCAAAAGTATAGTCATAGATTTCGGTTGTGATATTTATGGTGTTTTAAGTAGGAGCTGAGTATGCGTCATTTGTTCTTTATCATAGTATTTATTGCAGTCTCACTGCCTTCGCATGCCGATGAAATGATTGAAGTGAGTGTGGATGTGTCAACAAAAAACAAGGCTGAAAATGCCGTTAGAGAGGAAGCGAAGTTAAAAGCTATTGATAAAGCGATAGAGAGACTGCCGCAACTTATCTCTGGGCGTGAGTTGCTCAGAGATGATGTGCTTATTGAGGAGATTAAGGCTGTTTCCTATTCCTATGTCGATATTGATGTTTTATCAGAGCGATGGGATAGCAAAGGCAATATGTACTATTTAGACGCTAAGGTGAATGTTGATTCGGAGCGTTCTTTTGGGTTATTGATGAAGTTAAAAGAGAATGAAGCGCGTTTTAAGGCTTTAATGGGAGCTTATTCTGCTTTGCAACAATCTATCCATGAAAAAATGGATGGTTATGACTACCTTGAGGCATTCAGTGATTACAGACGCCTAAAGCTAGAGTCAATTGTGACACCAGACCTCAAATTACTAGAAAAAGAGATTGAGGAGCGAGAGCAGATTTTTGTTCAGAAGCACAACGAATTACTCGCCTATATCGCATCAACAATAACGATAGCGTTGAAAGACGTTGATGTTAAGTCAAAAACTTCAACGTACAGTGTTACGGGTATCAATCCGTACAATGAACTCCAAAAGCTACTCGCATTTCTCGGTGATGGAGAAGTGAATCACAGCGAGCTATTGGATATTTGTGGCTTTTCTAACGGAGGATGGCATTTTAGTTATAGTCCAACATTGCCGTCTCCCAAAAAGCGTTCAAACATATACGCGGCCAAAAAACAGCTTTCACAAAATCATGTAACGCGAGAAGGTGAAGATAGTATCTACTTTGAATTTACTTTTGAGCACTTCAACATTCAAGAGTTATTGGAGTCAGTAGAATCAACCTTTGCAGCACGAGTCTGCGCCTAGATGCCGTCGATCAACGGTGAAAAAACTATCTAAGTGCTTTTTGCGTCGGCTGCATCGCTACCTTCATCACTAATTCCACCCATTACGCCATTTTTATTTTTTAGCCGCTTTTTTTCAGGTGTCTATGAAAAAAAACGCTTTTATAAATCTATACGATAGCCGTATAAATTTGCGGAAGGCGTATTCATATGTTCGAGATTGAGTCACTAGGTTTTCATGGCTTTATGGTGGACACCATAACCGCTATCAAGTTTATTACAGAGCTTGGTGGTGTAGGTGGTCTAGCAGGTGTTGTGCTTGTCATTTATTTCGGCATGACAATTATCAAAAGTGGATTAGATGATAAGTCACCCAACCCCCTAAAAGAGCTTTTAATTGGTGGGTTAATGGTAATGATGTTCGTTGGTCCTGCCGCGCCTACTACCGACGTCAAAATACGCTCCGCTTACGACATATCTCAATTTGAAATTGTAGAAGATGTTCCGTTGCTGGTGGTCTTTCCCTATTGGATAGCAAACCAAGGCGTAGCTGAACTCACTGATTTAGTTGAGACAGCATTTTCGCCCGTACAAGCAGCCTCATTAAAAGAAGCCGACCCATTACAGGCAATCCTTAAACTATATAATCAAGAACCTTCCGCTTCTCTTAACTATGGTGGACCCACTTCATCGCAAGGTTTCGATTTGCAAAAAACGATGACCAATTATATTGATGATTGTGTGGTGAATGATTATCTGCTGGATGGTCAAGATCCAACCGCCAATATGGATGTGCTGCGTAGAACGCCAATGTCACGGGATTTGTTGGATGAACTTAGAGTTGATTACAATGGTATATCTACAGTTGTATACCTCACTAGAAATGGCCCAGAGTCAGGAGAGTCGCTCGCTTGTCCAGACGCTCATGATAAGCTGGTAAATACTATAGATTCCATGGATAACGAAATTGTAGACTGGTACGAGTCATCCGGTATTTCAACTAATGCGGTACAAGCGGGTATGCAGCTTATATCCAATTCACTTACCACCGGCACGAGTGCTTTTGAGCTGCAAGTAGGTCTATTTACATCCCACCTAATCCGAGAAGGACTGCAAAATTCACCGCTCAAGACAGAAATGGACCTAATGGTCTTCCAAGCCCAACGCGAGCGCATGTTTGCAAAAATTGGTGAGCGCAGTATGATTCTCAATATCACGCGTCCCGTCTACACCTTCCTTGAATGTCTGGTTTTCTTCATCACGCCGCTATATCTCATTTTGCTGGCGATGGGGAGTCGAGGATTAGGGCATGTCGGTAAGTACATGATGCTCATGCTATTTGTTGGCCTTTGGAGCTTTGTGCAGGTATTCGTCGATGCATATACTTATTCAACGATCAACGAAGTTGTACTCCCAGCAGCAGGGTTTGACCCGCTGTCTTTTGACGGTATGCCCTTCGCTATGGCGGAAATTGAAGGTGCGATAACGACGGCTGCAGCTGCATCCGGTGTTGTGCCTATGATAATTATGTTCTTACTGTACGGTTCTGTGCATCCTTTAATGAGCGCAATGAAAGGTATGATGGATGTGAAAGGAAATGGAAACTTTGGCGCTCCAAGTGTCACATCCCCGGCAAATAATGGCTCTAGGGATATGGGGACACTTAATATCACTCAAAGCGCCGCAACAGGGAGTACTGTTGCCACTACTAGAACGCCTGAGAATGAATACAACAGTTCTTTTTCGTTAGGGCGCAGCCTGAGTACGTCAACCAGTAACGCAGCATCCGAAGCACAATCACTAGTGACTCAAGCAACCGAGTCATACCAAGCTGCGAAGAGTGATGTTACGTCAATGGCGAACGGTGTCAGCTTTACTGATAATCAAGGTAATAGCACAACGCTATCTAAAATGCTCCAAGGAACTGACTCTTCTTCTGCTATAGACAGCATTCAGAAACAGACGGGAATGTCTCGACAAGAAGCGGAAGCGTTGGTCACAAGTGTAGGAGCGAGTGCTGCATTAGGGCTTCAAACACCTAAAGGACTACCTGTAAGCGCAGGCGCCGAAGTTAATGGAAAGGCAACTCAGTCTGATACGGACCAATTAATAGAAAATGCATCAAAAGGAAACGCGCAAGTCGAACAAGTTTTGAAGCAGTACGCAGAAAGTATCAGTGAGAACGACCAATGGATGCTGTCAACAAACTTCAGTGACAGTGAACGTGCAGAGTTTGCTGAGTCACTTACCCAATTACAAAATAAAGGTGAAGTTGTGACGGCTGCCACAAATAATTCGACAGAACTTAAGCAACAGGTTAATGACGCTGAAACAATACAAAACACTTTACCGAAACTGCAATGGAGTGATGTTCAGCTTTCTAGTCAGGGCTTTAACCAAGTCTTTGAGACGCTTAGAGAGGGTTTTAAAGATGAAAAAGGCAACGTCGATGACAAGGCTTTTGAGTCTTACTTAAAAAATGAATATGGAACTGCTGACTATGATGAAATTAGAGATACTATCGCTACAGATAAAGACATCATGGTGAATGGCCGTGCTGGGTCAGATGGCGGCGTTCTCAACACCCTTCTCTCAGATTATGCTGATATTACAGGAAGCAACACTGAGCGACTTCAAGCGCTGGGTAACGCCTTTACACAAATTGGTGAATCTCAAGGTGATACTAGTCCGGGCAACACCTTTACTAAAATTGGTCAAGAAATAAGTGAAACTGTTGAGGATATAAATAGGACGAATGAGCTAACAGAAAGAATCAATAACGATGTTAAAGCACAACAAGAAAATATTGACGTCAAAGATGGTGTTAAGACCGCTACTAGCGATAATACACCTGACAGTCTAGACCCAGACAACATTCGCAGGGTAGATAAACCGGACGAGTTTAATGATGTCAAGAGTGATTTAAACGCTGCTAAAGGGCAAGGTGAGGCTATAGCTCAAAAAGTTCAAGATGAGAATAAAAATCTTGACCTTAAAGTCGAGCAACAGATTGATGAAAACAACAAACCGGGCATTGATGCGCTATATGTAGCGGCCTGACTTCTTATATCGCCTGACCCGACTTTATCCGC
>TARA_B110000211_G_scaffold105568_1_pt1 | contig 35298 bp, 26 predicted proteins | sample TARA_B110000211 | Tara Oceans TARA_B110000211 (sample SAMEA4397516) | marine metagenome | biome: Polar Biome; feature: [DCM] deep chlorophyll maximum layer (ENVO:01000326); material: water (ENVO:00002006), including particulate matter (ENVO:01000060) such as... | depth 30 m
GAATAACGCTACGCTACAAGCATCCTGGGATTTTGGAAATGGTGCGACTGGCGAAGGAACTAGCGCTACAAGCCCCTACCCGTTCGCAGGCACTTACACCGTAACCTTAACAGTTCAAAACTCTGGTGGTAGCGCAAGTAGCTCTCAGGATGTTGTAATCATCCAAGATGACCCCAGCTTGGTAAGCAGCCCTATCTACAACCTTTTAACAGGTGGCTCCTCTAAAACCTGGGCGGTTGATTCAGCAAGCATTGGACACATGGGAGTAGGTCCAAACCCTTCTTCAGCCAGCTCGGGAGATTACCCTGAATATTGGGCTGCAGGTGTCAATGATAAATCAGGTGCGGGTATCTATAATGACCGCTATACATTTCACCTACAGGATTACAGTTTTGATCATGTGACCAACGGGGACATCTACGTCAATGCTGCTTCTGCCGGAAATGCTCCATTCACCGACACTGCGTCATGCTTAGTAGGTGACTTCACGGCATCCACCCCCAATGCCATGGGTGAAACATGGACCTTGAACGAGGGTGCAGACACATCGATCACCCTCAGCGGTAATGCGATGGTCGGATTCTGGACTGGTGTTCAGACTTACAAGATCGTGTCCATTGACTCGAATGAGATTTTCCTTCGTTACGAAGACAGTCAGGATGCAAGCCTTGCTTGGTACATTCGCTTGGTGCCTGTAGGATTTGTTAGTGATCCCGGACCTCCTGCTACCACGTACGCATTACCTATCGACTTTGAAGCCATTCAACCCACATTCGCCACATTTGGCAACAGCACATTTGGTATTGTAAGCAATCCGGATGCCACGGGTGCTAATACCAGTGCAAACGTTTTGGAAACAGTTCACGGAAATGAAACATGGGCTGGTCTCTTGGTCGATCTAAACGCCAAACTGGACTTTGGAACAGAAAAAACCATCAAACTTATGGTGTGGGCACCCGACACGGGAACGTTCCGCCTAAAGCTAGAAGACCAAACAGCGCCTAGCCAATTTGTAGAAATGGATCAGTCCGTGACCGTGGCACAAGCATGGACGGAACTTACTTTTGACCTCACAGGCACAGGTACTCTCTATGATAGACTAGTTGTCTTCCCTGGCTGGAATGTCTCTAATGCTGGAACCTTCTATGTAGACAACATCAAGCAAGAATAATTTTTGTTTTCCTTCAATCAAGGTGGGCGGTTTACACCGCCCACCTTATTTTTGCCCTATGACCTATTTACGTAAAGGCATGCTCCTTTCTCTTCTAGTTCTCATTGGTTGTGAAACACAAGGACCAAGCACCAAGGCACCGAGCAACTTACTCTACCAAATAAACCTCTCTACCCAAGAAGAAGGCTTAGTTGATGTAATTGCTACGGCCGATGACTGCAACTATTTCACCTTCAAGTTTGGTGAAGATCCGAATGCAACACTCATAACAGAGGCTAACGGGATAGGCCAGCATCAATTTAGTGCCACGGGACACTACCCATTGCGAATTAGAGCACATGGCAGCTTTGACGTTTATACAGAAGCATGGGACACCATTGATGTGGATATAGGCCTAGATACGGCAATCATACCTAGTACGGGATACAGCACCCCACTTGTCTACTCAGGGTACAGCCTTGTTTGGCAGGACGAATTTGAAGGAAGCACTTTAAGCAGCGACTGGTCCTACGAAATCGGAAATGGAAATTGGGGTTGGGGCAACAATGAATTGGAGTATTACCGCCAAGAAAACACTGAAGTGCGTCAAGGCTGCTTAATCATCACAGCCAAAGAAGAAAACTTTGGTGGATTCAATTACACTTCTTCCCGGCTCGTGACTCAGGGAGCGCAGTCATTCAAGTATGGACGAATTGACATACGTGCCGCCCTTCCTTCAGGCCAAGGTTTGTGGCCTGCCTTGTGGATGATCGGAGATAATTTTTCCACGGTGGGATGGCCTGCATGTGGAGAAATTGACATCATGGAAATGATTGGCGGCGCTACCCAAAATCAAGGGGATGAACGAGTGCATGGTTCGGGACACTGGTCACACAGTGGGAACCACGCTTCTGATGGCAGCTCCATCGCCGTGACAAACGGCAGCTCCTATCAAGATGAGTTTCATGTCTTCAGTATTATCTGGAATGCCTCATCTATAAAATGGTACCGAGATGATGTTATATTCTACACACTGGACATTACCAGCGCTGAATTGAGCGAATTTCACGAAAAATTCTTCTTCATCTTCAATGTCGCCGTGGGCGGCAACTGGCCGGGCAGCCCCAATGCACAAACCACCTTTCCTCAGCGTATGGCCGTCGATTACATTCGGGTTTTTCAGTAGCCAATCATACAGGCTGAATTCCACTCTGGTAGCGATAGGTAGGATTAAACCCTGACCTCAGATGCCTTCACTTAGAATTAACGAACAATGAAACTGTACTCTATTTTAGCCGTTATAATCTTAACGCTATCACTCAATGCTCAAACGGAAGAGCCGCAGTTACCCCTTCTATCTTATCACGATGGCAAAGTCTTCCAGGGAGAGAAACCTATTATGCTCGATGAGCTAAAAACCCTTTTAAACGTTTCGGGAATCAGTCCTCACAGGTTAAAGAGAGCCATCCGTCAGCTCCATAGAAGTAGACATCCAAAACCTACCAATTTAAGAAAGTTAATAGAAATTCCTGTCGGCTCATATTTTCTATGGGGCGGTTTTTGGTGGATGATATTTGAAGACAATTTAGGCATAGTGCTTTTGGGCTCAGGTAGTTTAATGACTTTAGATGGACTTACTCTAGCAACTTCTAAAGGATATAAAAATCGTGCGGAACGTAACATAACAAAAACAGTAGAGCTTTACAATTATAAAATTCCAATGAATGACGCTTTACAGACAGGTGGGGAAACAGATCTGCCGAAACTAAATGAAGCTGCTAAATCAAAGTTGACATCAGTAAAACTACAGCCTTCAATTGTGCAATATATAAATGGTCAGTTGCTATATAGAGAACAGCCTATAAGTCTCGATGACTTTAAGACGCTTTTAGAGGCTAAAAAGAAGAGCACTTCTCTTATTAACAAAGCGAAACGTCAACTCAATAGAAGTATATATCCAATACCTGTTAATATCAGAAAAGGAATAGAATTACTTGTAGGCATAACAGTCTCTCGTCTTGGAGTGGGTTCACCAGGACCAGCTAGTGGCCTTCCACTTCTTGCATTGGGCATTTTAGTGACTTATGATGGAGCTACCATAACAACTTATGAAGGATATAAAAAACGATCAGAGCTTAACATATCAAGAGCTGTAGAACTCTACAACAAGACCCCCCTATTGGATTAGCCCTAACTGAGCACGATGACCATAATCATACATGACAGGCTGCAAAGGGATTGTTTCATGGTTTAAGTGTTTTGAGTGGCTCAAGCGATTGCTTGATGTGAACTTGTATATTCCTTCCCGGCATCGGGTAACCTCCCTGCAGTGCGTAGTTGGTGCTCAATGCATTGTCCAAAACAAGAGACATAGTCATTCGATTCCATGCCAATTCTCGATGCAACTGAAGTAAAGCATAAGATGTCAAGGTTTGCCCATCCCAAGCAGTTGGCATGGCACTTTTTGCAATGAGCCGAACACCCCATGGCTGCTTAGGGGCTGTCCATGAAAGTCTCAGTTTATGCGGTGTCACATAGGGCGCCTGTTCTCCTTCCGAGTTTCTGGCATTTACCCATTGATAGCTCAAGGCCATCAAGCCCCATTTGGCTTTCCTAATTCCCTCTGCTGACAACCCGCTCCTTCTTAATTCACTGACATTGCGGGGCTCCCATTGAAAGCCACCAACAGGTATCCATACGATGCCATCGCGAAGATGGCTGATGAATGCTTCCAGCCTAAAAGAGGATTCAGCAACCATTGGACGCTGGAAGGTGTAGTTGAGGTCCCAACCTTTTTCAGGATGCAAATCCATGTTCCCGCCGGGTTGCCAAAAAAGGTCATTCATGGTCGGCATGCGATATAGATCCTGAAGGACCCAGTGGTGTATCGCTTGCTGGCCATCATGTCGCAAGGATAGCTTAGGGGATGCGTGAGATAGGCCAGACACTTGATGAATCCATTTCACATCCAAACTACTTGACCAACGGGCACTCCAAGTTTTGGATAGGCTCATGTGGTTGCGGAAGGTCGCAATAGAGCTGTCCAGCTTATTCAAGCCACTGACCCCTTCAAACCCAACCGTTGATGTGACCTTCCATTGGTGACTAGCTAGCCGCCTTCCAAGATCCAAGGCAAGTGAAGCGCCACGACTCCAGTTGCTGTCACTGATATTGTAGCGAGGGTATTGGTACCATTGTTCAGATGTCCACGCTTGCTGTGAAAATTGCAGGTAGGACCCCGATGGCAGATCAAGGCGTTGTCGTTGATGAAATTGTGCCCTGAAATCCTCTTGCCTAGCACCACGTCGATAGTCAGAATTGGCACTTTCAGGTAGACCTCTATCCATAGCCAACACAAAGGTTCCAACATCCCATTGCCAATTGCCCAGCTTTCGACTAGACAGGGTGCTGATAGACTTTCTCAAGCCATCATCACCCAATCGACTCAGGGTTTCACCAAGGTGGTTCTTGTATCGGTAGTCGTGATCCCATTGACGCATGCCAATGGTGGCTGAAAAAGTGCTTTGTTGCAACTTGCTGTGAACTGTCACCAAACCTTGGCCGTAGCCCATGCTGCCCCAGTCCCACTGAATGCTGTTACCCATTTCCATGACCGATTGCACGCCAACAGATGAGCCGTCATTGCTGCCTAAACGTGATGACTGTGAACTCAGCGCCTGGATGTGGTGGCCCATTTGTGGCATCAAACTCAAGTCCGTTGTGCCAAGGTCTGGGCTACTGATGTCTGCGCCCATCCATTGAATCCGTGAATAAGCACTTGGTAGGCCATGAATGGACAAGGTGCTGCTAGAGCCAGGGCTAAGCGCTCTAACGTCATGCCCCATCCAAAGGGCTGCTGACTGACTTTGGTGCTGATTGCTTGTCCAAAGGCTATCCGCTAGCCAGACAGGCGCTTGAGCCAATGAACCCTGTTGGTTAGCGAAGACCTCTGCCTCCATCAATTGGGTGGGTTGTTGCGCATGCAGCAATGAGCCCCCTAACAGGATGCAGGCAATGGTAGACCAATAAGTTGTCATGATGTGGCTCATGTCAAAGGTTTGCACTGTTCTTCCCGACAGCAGTTCTTGAATCCATTGGCAGGTATTCTGACTCACCCCCTTGTTACCATCCCTTCCCAACCTAGTCAGTGGATTAATGGCAACCTTTGCGGAGCTTACAGCTGCGGGTACAGTTCTGGATTTACACCAGATTCCCTTGAAGCACACGGTAAAAATGTGCAGCCTTTGGCTGATTCAAAGGTATTCAAAAAAAGGCCAAGGCAGCATTGTGAGCCGACTCAAGGGATGTGGTTGAAAGCTTGTGCTTTGCCTTCATTTTAGCAGCAAAGCTTAGCAATGCTTCTGTTGGCAAATTGCCGCAAAGGCTGTCTTGAGCCATTGGGCAACCACCAAATCCCAGCAGAGCCGTATCAAAACGGCGTATGCCAGACTCCCAGCCAGCTTGAATTACGCCTGAGCCCATGGGGTCACGACCTGAAACATGCATGTGTAAGCCAAGAACCGCTTCAGGGGCCAAGGCCTTCACTTTGTTCACCGCAGCACGAACACGACTTGCTGTTGCCTTTGCAACGGTATCACTCAGTGCAATAGCCTCTGGTTGACAGTGCTGTTGGATAGCTTTCGCCCATTCAGCCAATTCATCAGCAAGCCACACTTCACCGTAGGGATTTCCAAAGGCCATCGATATATAGACAACCAGGGATTTACCGGCTGCTTTGATCCGCTCAGCATGCCCCTTCAGTTCATCAATGGCTTCTTCACGACTGCGCTTGGTGTTCCGTTGCTGAAAGGTCTCACTCAAAGAGAACGGAAAGCCAATGATGTCAACACCTGGGTGATCAATGGCTTCATCTACACCTCGCTTGTTGGCACAGATTACCAGGAATTTATTGCCTTTTTTATGGGGGGATAATTGCCGAATCACTTCCGCACTGTCTGCCATTTGTGGGATAACCTTGGGTGAGACAAAGCTGCCGATATCAATGACGTCAAAACCACAATGCATCAGTTGCTTCAGGTAGCGAACTTTCGCCTCTGTAGGGTAAAATCGCACCACACCTTGCATGGCATCTCTCGGGCATTCAACCCATGTTATCCTTTCGTTTTCCATGCAGGACTTAAGGATTTTACCATGCCAGGCCCTCGGTAGATAAATCCAGTATAAACCTGGACCAGATCCGCGCCTGCATTGAGTTTGTCTGTCACATCTGAGGCTGTGAAAACCCCGCCAACACCAATCACATTGGCGCTGTCTTTAACCACTTCCCTCACCCACTCTACCACCTGGGTTGAGCGCTGAGCAAGAATGGCCCCACTCAAACCGCCAGCTCCAATAGCTGCAATGCGATCTGCAGAGGTGAGCAACCCTGAACGGTCAATGGTTGTGTTGGTAGCAATAATGGCTTGAAACCCTTCCTCACAAGCAATTTGGCAAAGTGATTGAACTTGCTCCTTGCTCATGTCAGGGGCAATTTTCACCGTCAAAGGGCGTCGATGCAATCTTGTATTCGCTTGTGAGACTTCACGCAAAATAGTCCTCAAGGCACCTTCATGCTGCAGGTCTCGCAAACCAGGTGTGTTTGGGGAAGATAAATTGACAGTGAAGTAATCAACCACATCGCTCAATGACTCAAGAGCCATCACATAGTCCTGTGCAGCCTCACTGTTAGGCGTCAACTTGTTTTTTCCAATGTTCCCACCAACAGGGCTATGGCTTTTTCTTGCGCTCAATCGCTTGGCCGCTGAGGCTGCGCCATCGTTGTTGAACCCCATGCGATTAATCAACGACTGATCTTCGGGTAGGCGAAACAGGCGAGGCTTAGGGTTTCCGGCTTGAGGCTTAGGGGTCAGGGTTCCAACCTCGATATGGGAAAAACCTAAAGCAAAGAACGCATCAACGGCCTCTGCTTGCTTGTCCAAGCCTGCTGCCAATCCAATTGGGTGATCAAAATTTAAACCCATCACCTGCAGCGGTTGGCGAGGGATCTTGCCCGCAATGCTGCGGAGCAAAGCCAGACCAGATGCTTGACTCTGAGCCATTTTCAAGGCATTCATGGTCCATTCGTGCACGCGTTCAGGTTGTGCCGTGAACAACAGGGGGCGAATGATGTGTTGATAAAGCATGGATGGCAAAGGTAACTAGCCTAATTTTGCCACATGAACCCGGTCATCGATAATCGCAAAGCGAGGTATGCCTATGAAATACAGGATAAGTTCCATGCAGGTTTGCAATTAACCGGCACGGAGGTTAAGGCAATCCGGGAAGGTAAAGTCTCCCTTGCTGAGAGCTACGTTGTTGTATCGAGTTCGGGAGAGCTATGGGTGAAGGGCATGCATATTTCTGAATTCAGTCATGGCTCATACGCCAACCATCCCCCCTTGCGTGAACGCAAGTTGTTGCTCAAGAAGCGAGAGATTGAAAAGATTGCTAAAAAATTGAATGACAAGGGGTTAACCCTTATTCCATTGAAAATGTACTTCAGCGACAAAGGCTGGTGTAAAATGGATATTGCCATTGCAAAGGGTAAGCATTTGCACGACAAGCGACAGAGCATTCGAAACCGTGAAGATGCCCGTGACTTGCGGGAGGCTAAACGCATTTGATCAGCCGCCTCGGTTTACATCCTTGAGCATGGGGACAAAGCGAAAAAGCCCCAAAGACTCTCTCTCCCATTTGGACTCATCGGTTCGCGTGATCCGATGCATGACCTGATCTTCTGTATCCTCACCAATTGGGATGATGAGCGCGCCACCGATTGTAAGCTGTTCCAACAAGGCTTGAGGCACTGATGGCGCAGCGGCTGTCACAATGATGCCATCAAATGGCGCAAATGTTGGCATACCTAGGTAGCCATCACCAAATTTTTGATGCAGACGGTAGCCCAACTTAGGCAAGAGCAATTTCGCAAAATCAAAGAGGCTTTTTTGTCGCTCAATACTGAACACCTTGAAGCCCATCTCAACAAGCACAGCTGCTTGGTAGCCGCAACCTGTACCGATTTCCAAAACCTTAGCGCCTGGCTTCAGTCGTAGCGACTGACTCTGAAAAGCTACCGTGTACGGCTGGCTGATGGTTTGGTCAGCACGAATAGGGAAGGCAGCATCACGGTAAGCAAATGCTTCAAAAGAACTGTCTAGAAAGCGATGGCGAGGTACCGCATTCATGGCTTTCAACACCAATTCATCATGGATTTCCTTTGCTCTTAAGGCGTCAATCAGTTGCTGACGTTGACCTTTGTGCTTATGTGTGTCATTTCCCATGTCTGCGTAAACATACAACAGTGAACATCTCTACTTTTGTGCGCATGAAAGGACTTTCACACAGCTTCACAATAAGCCTTCTCGTCTTCACTTTAGCTGCTTGCGACATGACGCCCGCGCAAGAGCCTGCATACTTGAGAGTTGACGCCCTTGCGCTGGCAGATATCCAAGATGAACCATGGGCCGGAAATACCAATTCACACATCACCACGACGTGGGTTGAGGTAGATGGTGTGAACCTGGGTGCATTCGATTTACCGATGGACATACCTGTTATTGTAGCTGACGGTATGCATGAAGTCAAGCTCTACCCAGGAATTGACATCAATGGCATCGCTGGTTTTCGCGGGGTGTACCCGTTTTACGAACCGCTGGTGAGCAACATTCTTCTAGGTAAAGGCTCCGTCAGCAACCTTCCTATTGGCAACAGCCCTTATGTGATAGCCTATGGCAGCAATTGTATGGTGGGCGTGAATCTAGAGGATTTCAATAGCGCAGGCAGGACTATGGTCCCTGCAGCCACTAGCGATACGTCATGGACCACAGTATCCTCTGCTCAACTCAAGTTTCCCCCCATCAATGGCGAGTCCAATGTAGCCAGCGGCATGGCCATACTAAATGGCGGCATCGGGCGTTTTGAAGCTGTGTCAAACACTGCTTACAGCCTGCCAACCGGTGGCGATAATGTCTACGTAGAACTGGACTACCGATCCACACTGCCTGTCACCATTGGTGTGATCGCAAATCGACCTAGCGGAATCATTCAACAGCCAACAGCTACCCTCTACCCTAAGGATGAATGGAGCCATGCTTACATCAACCTTGTTACCGAGGTATCAGGCTTTCCGGATGCCTACGATTACCAAATCTTTATTGGAACTGCTAAAGACTCAACTGGCAAGATTGACACCATTCTGATTGACAACATGCGGATGATCTACTGCCCATGAGTCCAAGGGGTAAGTCATTGTTGGCTATTCAAAGGCGTTGGCGCTGGGTCTATATTGGCTGGGACGCAACCACGGCATCACTGGCTTATTTGATGCTTTACAGCTTTCGGAAAACAGCCATTGAACCTAGCTTGTTTGGCATTGATCACCTGTTATGGGGCAATAAGTTCTACATCGGTATTTTTGCAACCACGCTCTTGTGGCTAGCTTCACTTTGGCTGGTTGGCATGTACAACAACCCCCTTCGGAAGTCTCGCCTGAAAGAAATGGGTCGCATTGTTCAGGTAGGCATCGTCTTTGTGTTAGGTTATTTCTTAGCCTTTCTGCTGGATGATTACGTAGGTTCTACATTGGACTACTTTCACATTGGTGGAAGGTTTGCTGCAGCCATACTCCTGCTTTCTTTAGGTGGTCGCATTTTCATTGCAAGTTTGATCCGACGACAAATTCGCAACAAACGATTTGCCTTCCCGACACTGTTGATTGGCACGCGCGACTTTATTGAGCCCAAGATCCAGGACATCAAGCGCCATGGGCAAGCCTCCGGTGAAGTCTTTGTTGGCTGGGTAAATGTCTTGGATGATGGCGATTATGCTGCGCTTGATGGTATCCCAATGGTGAGTTCTATTGATGGCGTCAGTGAAAGTTTTTTGTCCCTAGATGTTGAAGACTGCATAGTTGCCTTGCCGGAAAACATGCACGGATCCCTGTCATCCTTGATTCTGGTATTGGAACAGCTTGAAAGTCGGATTTTCATGTTCCCAGACACCTATGGCATTCTGAGTGGTCAAGTGCAAATGGATGACCATGGCCTCCCGCTGGTCGAGTGGCATCTCAACCCGATGACAGCCTTTCAGGCACACACCAAACGCCTTGTCGATGTGACTATTAGCACCTTGGCATTGATCGTCTGCGCACCCTTATACCTCCTGCTTGCATTGTGTGTCAAGTGGAGTAGCAAAGGAGGCGCTCTTTACCGACAAGAACGTCTAGGTCTACAAAGCAAACCCTTTTTCATCATCAAATTTCGCAGCATGCTTCAGGATGCTGAAGGCCTTAAGCCCCTTCTCAGTAAAGATGATGACCCTCGCATCACAAGCGTTGGCAAGGTCATGAGGAAATACCGATTGGATGAGCTGCCGCAGTTTTGGAATATCCTAGTCGGTGACATGAGCCTGGTCGGTCCTCGGCCAGAAAGACGCTATTTCGCACAACAAATCCTTCAAAGAGCTCCGCAATACCAGCACATCTACAAGGTCAGGCCGGGTTTAACCAGCTGGGGCATGGTGAGGTTTGGTTACGCAAGTCAAGTGGATGAGATGATCAAGCGCATGGAGTATGACTTGATTTACATTGAAAACATCACCTTCTTCAATGATTTGAAGGTGGTTATTTACACCATTTGGACCATCCTTAAGGGACGAGGGCTTTAGGTTTTGCTGAGGGAGTCAGCCCGCATTACCTTCACGGCATGAAACAATGCACAGTGATCGGCGCGGGGACCATGGGAAATGGCATTGCGCATGTGTTTGCCAGCAAGGGCTATGATGTTGCTCTGTATGACCTGCATCAGTCGTCTTTAGACAAAGGCCTTGCCTCCATCGAGAAAAACTTAAATCGTCAAGTCAGCAAAGACCTACTGACCGCCAGTGAAGCAGCAGCAGCGCGTCAACGGATTCATTGCCACCTCAACCTATCTGAAGCTGTGAAAGGCTCAGACATTGTCATTGAGGCTGCCACAGAAAATGAAGCACTCAAGCTATCCATCTTCAAGGAATTGGATGTCTTATGTGATGCTGAAACCATCCTTGCCACCAACACCTCGTCCATTGCCATTGGCAAGATTGCTGCGGCGACTCAACGGGCAGAGAAGGTCATTGGTATGCACTTCATGAATCCCGTGCCGGTGATGAAGCTCGTAGAGATCATTCGCGGCTACAAAACATCTGATGCAACGACTGATGCTGTGGTAGCACTTGCAAAATCCTTAGGTAAGAGCCCTGTAGAATGCAATGATTACCCTGGCTTTGTGGCCAATCGGATTTTGATGCCAATGATCAATGAAGCTATTGAGGCTTTACAAACTGGCGTTGCCGGTGTATCAGAGATTGACAGCATCATGAAAATGGGCATGGCCCACCCTATGGGTCCATTGCAATTGGCCGATTTCATTGGCCTGGATGTCTGCTTAAGCATCCTTCAGGTCTTGCACAGTGGCCTTGGTCAACCTAAATACGCCCCTAACCCACTGCTTGTTAGCATGGTAACCGCTGGTGACCTTGGCGTGAAGTCAGGTCGTGGTTTTTACGATTACGCCAACGGCGTCAAGCAGCCTGTTGTTGCGCCTTCCTTTGTTTAACTTTTCATTCCAACATACCCCATGAAAAACCTAACCATCGCTATGCTGCTTTTGCCAGCTATGGCTTTTGCTCAAGTTGACCTCATCAACAAAGTCGCTCAAAATGGCGGCGATGAGATACCGCAATTTGAATTCACAACCGTTTATGACATTGAGGCCACCTCGGTGAAAAACCAAGCCCGCTCAGGGACCTGCTGGAGTTACTCTTCCACGTCCTTCATTGAGTCAGAGATGATTCGCATGGGCAAGGATCCCATTGACATTTCAGAGATGTACACGGTACGCAAAACCTACCAAGACAAAGCTGATCGCTATGTTCGCCTTCATGGCAAACTGAACTTCTCACAGGGCGGCGCATTGCTTGATGTCCTTTATGTTATCAAGCATTATGGCGCAGTACCCCAGTCTGCTTATGAAGGCTTGAACTATGGCACAGACAACAACGATCACAATGAAATGGAAGCTGCGCTCAAAGGCATAGTAGATGCCGTTGTCAACAAGAACTCTGGCACCATCACCACGGCATGGAAGCGTGCCCTTGACGGTGTGCTGGATGCCTACCTCGGTGAAGAACCTGCCACATTTGACTACCAAGGCAATAGCTACAGCCCTAAAAGCTTTGCTGATGAAGTGATCGGGATTGATGTAGATGACTACATTCAGTTGACATCCTTTACCCACAAGCCTTTCAATGCGTACTACGCCATCTTGGTTCCAGACAACTGGAATTGGGATCCTTCATTCAATGTGCCATTGGATGACATGATGGGCGCCATTGATCATGCCTTGTCTAAAGGGTTCACTGTAGATTGGGCTACTGACGTCTCAGAAAAAGGCTTTTCCTTGAAAAACGGGGTAGCTGTGATGCCCGAGGCCGACTGGAAGGACATGACTTCAGAAGAGCGTTCAGCCATCTACACAGGGCCGCATGCTGAATTGGTCGTCACCCAAGCCCTGCGTCAAGACGCTTACAACAACTACCAAACACAAGATGATCACGGCATGCAAATCGTTGGCAAGGTTTTAGACCAAACCGGTGATGCCTATTACATCGTCAAAAATTCATGGGGTGACCGTGAAAATGACTACCGCACAGGCTACATATACGCGTCTGAAGCTTTTGTCCGTTACAAGACAATATCTGTGCTGATGCACAAGGACGCCTTACCTAAAGCCATCAAGAAGGCCAGCAAATAGCATCCCGCATGGGTCTACATCTGCTCTGGAGACTCAATGCCAAGCAGCAACAGACCTGACTTCAATACGGCGGCAACTTCTGTTGACAACGCCACTCGAAACGCCGCAATTTGCGGCGTTTCTGCTTTTAATATGCTGTGGTTTTGGTAAAAAGCATTGAAGCCCTTGGCTAAGTCGTAGAGGTAGTTAGCAATACTGCTTGGGTTCAAGTCCTTTGCCGCATCCTGTATCAATGCTGGGTAGGTCATTAAATACATAATCAATTTAGCCTCAGAGGGTTGGATATCGATATCAGGCCAGGTCCATGGAGATACGTCACCACCCAGACGGATAATGCTGCGTATCCTGGCATGGCTGTATTGGATGAATGGTCCTGTGTTGCCGGTAAACTCTATGCTTTGCTCTGGGTTGAACACCATGGTCTTCTTGGGGTCAACTTTAAGAATGAAATACTTCAAGGCTCCATCACCAAGGGTACGGTACAAATGCTGCTTAGCTTCCTCCGCAATCCCTTCAGTCTTCCCTAAGGTGTCAGAAATAGTTTTTGCAGCAATCTCCATGCTCGCAAGCAGGTCATCAGCATCCACAGCAGTGCCCTCCCTAGATTTCATGCGTCCGTCAGGTAGGTTCACCATGCCATACGACAGGTGGTGTAGGCTGGATGCCCATGCATAGCCCAATTTGGCAAGAATCAAGAACAGGACCTTGAAGTGATAATCTTGCTCGTTACCAACAACATAAGTCAGGTTATCAATGGGGTGGTCGATGAAACGCTGAATGGCTGTACCAATGTCTTGTGTCATATAAACGGATGTACCATCGCTTCGTAACACGAGCTTCTCATCCATGCCATCCGCTGTGAGGTCGATCCAAACAGACCCATCATCTCTGCGGTAAAAGACCCCTTTCTCTAAGCCTTTCTCCACATCCCTTTTACCCAGCACATACGTGTCGGACTCATAGTAATTCCTGTCAAAAGACACCCCAATCCGCTGATAGGTGGCTTCAAAACCCTTGTACACCCATGCATTCATCATGGACCACAATTGCCTGACATCTGAGTCGCCTTGCTCCCATGCTAAGAGCATGGCTTGAACGGCTTTCATGCAAGGAGCTTGTTCAGCCGCTTCTTCTTGCGTCAAACCCTTGGACTCCCCTTCTGCAATAGCTTTTTTCAATTCCTGATTGAAACGCACATAATACTTCCCAACAAAGTGATCACCCTTGACGCCCGTGCTTTCAGGGGTCTCCCCTTGGCCAAACTGCTGCCAGGCCCACATGGATTTGCATATATGCACGCCACGATCATTGATGATTTGCACCTGCGTGGTGGATTGACCAGACGCTTTGAGAATTTGACTGACACTGTGCCCTAAGAGGTTGTTCCTGATATGGCCTAAATGCAATGGCTTGTTGGTGTTTGGACTTGAAAACTCCACCATGTACTGCCTTGAATTGTCTGTTGGTTGGTGTCCCCATTGCTCACTGTGCTGAATGAGGTCGAAGGTTCTTTGCAAAAAGGCTGATGACAAAGAGAAATTCAGAAATCCCTTGACCACATTGTAGGACGATACGTCACCACTGTTCGCTAAAACAGCTTGACCAACCGCCTCTGCTGTGACATGTGGCGCTTGTTTGCTTGCGCGCAAGTAAGGGAAGACCACCAAGGTGACATCACCTTCGAAATCCTTGGTTGTTGAGCTGAGCTCAACTGCGGCTTTTTCAATGCCGTAAAGGGACTCAAGTTGGCCCTGAATGACTGATATAAGTGAATTAAACATGTGATCGATCAGCTAAAGTTTCTACAGTTTGGTCAAGCAAAGCAAAAGCCGCCTCTCCCATGGCGTTGCCTTTCATGTCCAGCAATGGGTTGATTTCCGTGAATTCCATGCAAGATACCTTATCCCATGAAGCCAGCATTTGCAAGAGATCTGATGCTTCCTCAAGTCTGAGCCCACCTTCTACTGGCGTGCCCGTGCCGTACGACACACTGGGGTCCATGCTGTCTACGTCAAAAGAGACATACACATGATCACAATGTTGCATTTGTATTTTGATGTGATTGACGATAGCTGCCACCCCTTCTTTACGAAGTGATGCCACTGTATGGTTAGGTATGCTATGTTTTTTCAGCAAGTTATCTTCTGGCACTTCCGTTGACCGAACACCCACAAAGGCTAAATGTTTGGTCTGCAGGCGCTGTGAAGGACCTTTCATGCGTTCCCATGCAGCTACAACGGCCTCACTGGGTTGGTTAGTGGCTGATGCCAAGTTGTCATCAGCTATAGCTGTGGCCAATGGCATACCATGCACATTGCCTGATGGAGATGTGTAGGGCGAATGAAGGTCAGTGTGTGCATCGATCCAGACCACACCCAGGGTCTTGTTTGGGAAAGCCTGGTGGATTCCTGCAATGCTCCCACCGGCATTGCTGTGGTCGCCACTGATCAGAAAGGGTGTGTCACCAGCTGACATGACCTGTTTAACGTGGCTGCTGATGCGATCATACATATCTGCGATGGCCACAATATGTTTACCGTGCAATTCAGGGTTTTCGCGATGCATGATGGCATTGTCAGCTCTCACCATTTCAACGTGTTGATCCTTGAAAAACTGAGGATTTGTCGATAAGCTGGCAAGCTGCATAGCTTGTAAGCCAAGGCTTGAGCCCCTTGTGCCTGCGCCAATTTCAGAAAGGCTTCCAATGAGTTGAATCATGACATATCGTTGATTTGCTGGTGGTACAAAGGTACAGATTGACCTACCTTTGGTACCCGACCTATGGCAAAGAAAAGCAAGACCCCTTCTCGCAACCCGTTTAAAGCCTTTGCTTCTCAGCAGAAGGCTTGGAAAACTAACCCTTCATTGATCGCAGCCACAGGCTTCTTCCTGTTGACCTTACTTCTGTTTGTTGCCTTCGCAACGCTGTCGGGTTTAGCAACCTGGTCTTCTGATTTCAGTGCCTTTGAAGGTGACTGGTCAGATATCCTCACAGACAAAAACGTGGTTTTGCATAACGCCCTCGGTAATGTAGGCGCACTGCTAGCCTACTTGCTCACCGTCAGATCTTTTGGCGTAGCTGTGCTCCTGCTGCTTGCTTGGGGCATCGCAAAGGTTTTGTCCATGGCCCTGAACATGAAGTTCAAGGGTAAGACTTGGTTGAGAAGAACCATCCTATGGGCCTTGATGCTTACGTGGTTGATGGGCATCCTACCGATGGACCTCAGTGATGCGTGGGTTGGCGATTTGGGGAGAAGCATGGCTTTCTGGGCCAATCATTGGCTTGGCAGTTTAGGTACATGGTTGGCTTTTGCTGGCCTTCTGCTCATGCATGTCACCTGGTTGTTCAAATTGGACCCCCTGCAGTTCACAACCAAGGCAGCAGGAAAAAGCACGGATGATCAGGCTGACGCCATGAGCGACAGCCTCATTGACGACATAGCTGTTGACATGGAAGATGCCGGCAGCCTTTCAGCAATGCCTGAAGCACCCCTGGATGCAGCTGAGCCCGCTGAAGTGAGTACGCCTGACCTGATGGTCGATCAAGCCATCGATGAGCCCTACCACACAGAAGGCAGCTCTTCAGAAGCTAATGAATCGACTGAAGCAGATGGCAACATAGCCCTGGAGATTGAGACCATGCCTTTGGTCGACGAGGTCGCGCCAGAAGATGTCAAAAAACGTGGCGACATCAACACGGCTTATGACCCAACGCTGGATTTGTCAAACTACCAACTACCTCGCTTGGATTTGCTGAAACCCTACGATGAGGGACAGGTAAGAATGGACAAGGATGAACTGGAAGCCAACAAGGTTCGCATCATTGAAACCTTGGAAAACTATAACATCAAAATTGCCAGCATCAAGGCCGCTGTTGGACCGACAGTAACTTTGTATGAGATCGTCCCTGAAAAAGGCGTGCGAATCAGCAAAATCAAAAGCCTGGAAGATGACATCGCACTGAGTCTATCAGCTCTAGGTATTCGAATCATTGCGCCGATTCCCGGCAGGGGTACCATTGGTATTGAGGTACCTAACAGGCACCCACAGATGGTATCCATGCAGTCTGTCTTAAGTTCTGACCGTTTCCAGAAAAGCAACATGGATCTTCCCATCGCTTTGGGTAAAACCATTGCCAATGAAGTCTTTGTAGCTGATTTAGCAAAAATGCCACACCTTTTGATGGCGGGAGCCACAGGGCAAGGCAAGTCCGTTGGACTGAATGCTATTCTAGCCTCTATCCTTTACAAGAAGCACCCTTCTGAAGTGAAATTTGTTTTGGTTGATCCCAAAAAAGTTGAATTGACCCTGTATAACAAGATTGAACGACATTTCCTTGCCAAACTCCCTGATTCGGAAGAAGCCATCATCACGGACACCACCAAGGTGATCAATACCTTGAATTCACTTTGCATTGAAATGGACCAACGCTATGACTTACTGAAAGCAGCCATGGTTCGCAACATCAAGGAGTACAATGTGAAATTCAAGGCTAGAAAGCTCAGCCCAGATGACAATCACCGCTACCTACCCTACATCATCTTGGTGATTGATGAATTTGCAGATTTAATCATGACTGCCGGCAAAGAGGTTGAAATGCCCATAGCGCGATTGGCTCAGCTCGCACGTGCCATTGGCATCCATTTGATCGTTGCCACACAACGACCATCTGTTAATGTGATCACTGGCATAATCAAAGCCAATTTCCCAGCACGGATTGCCTTCAAGGTGTCTTCAAAAATTGATTCACGAACCATCCTGGATGCTAGCGGTGCAGATCAGCTGATTGGTAAAGGGGACATGCTGTTCCATGCAGGCAATGAGATGATTCGCTTGCAGTGTGCCTTCTTGGACACACCGGAGGTTGAAGATGTTTGCGAATTCATTGGGTCTCAGCAAGCCTACCCCGATGCCTACGCGCTGCCTGAGTACACCCCTGATGGATCTGCTTCTGAGGGAGGCAACTACTCGGCGGATGAACGCGATGCCCTTTTCCGAGATGCTGCATTGATTGTTGTGAATGCTCAGCAAGGTTCAGCTTCATTGCTGCAACGCAAGCTTAAACTTGGCTACAACCGAGCTGGCCGCATTGTTGACCAATTGGAAGATGCCGGCATCCTTGGACCATTTGAAGGCTCCAAAGCACGCCAGGTGTTGGTTCCTGATGAAATGCGCCTCAAGGAACTGATCGATGGCTAGGCTAAAGTCAAGCATGATGGCCTGGGTGATGGGAACACTCATTGTCTTACAGGCCATCAATCTGAAGGCTCAGGACCCCTTGCGTGTCATGATTGAACGCGCCAACATGGCTCAATTGACAAGCATGGAATTTGACTTCTCTTCTGACGAAATCCCTGAAGCCCTTCAGGGGGATTGGTTGCGCAGCGACTCTTTGCTTCGGTTGAACCTCCCCAACGCTACGGTCTACTTTGATGGTGCCTACCGCATCGTGGTTGACCATGAAATGGAAGAGATCACGGTTAATACAGATCCATCCAATCGCCTAGCAGATCTCATCAACGGCTGGCAAACGGAATTCAACCAGGCTACATTGAGCAACATCGGTCAGCAAATCAACCACAATGGGAAAACTGTTCAATTCATTCTGGTTGAACCCCAGACAGGTCATGTGACAAAAGCCATCATTGGCATCCATCCCAGCAGCGGCAAACTATTTAGCTATGAGTCGTGGAGCGAAAAAGATGGGCATCAACTGCTTCGTGTCAAGCAATCTTCTGACCTAGCTATACCCCCTGTCGATGTCAAGTTTCTGCGTGCCAATCATCCCGAACATTACCTGTTCACTGCGCCAAGGAGTTACCAGCTATGAGCCGCATTGATCGATACATTCTCAAAGCTTTTGTGACGGTCTTCCTGAAGACCCTCGGTATTTCCGTGTTCTTTTTGTTGATGCAAATGGTATGGAAGTACGTCGATGACCTTGCGGGCAAGGGCATTGACTGGCTGTCCATCATGGAATTGGTGATGTACTGGTCGGTTTCGGTGTTGCCAATGGCCGTGCCAGTGGCGGTTTTGTTTGCAGGCATCATGACCTATGGTGATCTCGCAGAATCCAATGAGTTGGCTGCTGCTAAATCGGGTGGCTCATCCTTTTACCGCATGCTTAGGCCTGCCGTGTTAGCATGTTCAATTATTGCAGTCGGCATGTTTTATGTCAGCAACAACTTAATACCCGTAGCCAACTTCAAGGGGGAAAATTTGTTGCTGAATATTGCCAAGCAAAAGCCAACATTCAACCTCAGTCCAGGGGTTTTTTATGGAGGAATTTCTGGATACAGCATCAAGATTGGTCAAAAAACAGGGTCCACGATCCACGATGTCATGATCTACCGACACCAAGAAAGGGGTGATGGGAATCTAAGCATGATCACAGCGCCTTTGGGCGAATTGAACTATGTATCAGGTTCCCCTTGGATGGAGCTCAACCTCTTCGATGGCCACAGTTATGAGGAACAAAAAAACCAAAAAAACAAAGCTTACGACCCCTATGTCGAAAGTGAATTTAAGCACATGGTTTTGCGATTCAACATGCGTGATTTTCAAGTAGACAACCTCTATGCCGTCAACCGAAGTGATGAGTTCAACATGCTAAATATCAATCAGCTAGCGGCAGCAATCAAAGAGCTAAAAAAGTCTTACGCTTACAGGAAGTCAGAGGTTGCAACCATCATGCATCACAAATTTTACGGGTGGGAGTCCGCGAAAACTGACACTATCCCACTGCTAGCTATTGACCTCATGGTTGCCAATCGACTGAAGGGCCATCATCAGTACCGTGCAGTGAATAATGGCATTCACTTGATGCAATCCAACAAGGAGTACATGCAGCAAGTCTCATCGGAGTACAGGTGGCGGGACAACCTTGCCGCAAGGCATTACTTGGAATGGCACAAGAAGTTCGCTATTGCAATGGCCTGCATCCTCTTGTTCTTCATCGGAGCGCCTCTGGGTGCCATCATACAAAAAGGGGGATTTGGTTTGCCATTTGTGATCTCTGTTTTGCTATTTCTAACCCATTATGTCCTAACCATGGTGTTTGAAAAAATGGGGCGAGATTGGGTGATTGATCCTTTTTGGGCCATTTGGATGCCCAATTTGCTCTTGCTGCCAATAGCCATGTGGATGACGCATTGGGCAGCCAATGATGCTTCAACCCATAGCTTTGTTAAACTCAGCAGACTGCCGCGATGGCTTTACAGCAAGTTGAATCCTGACTCATGAACATCCTTCACCTCTGCAATAAATTCCCTTTTCCTGGTCGCGATGGCAGCAGCATTGCCATGGAAAGCTTGATTCGCCTTGAGGGATTGCTGGGTCACCATATCCATGTTTTGGCATTGAACACGGACAAGCACTATGTAGACAGCCCTGAGCATCCAACGCATGTTGCAGAGCTTGATGCGCCAAGTCTGTCAATTGTGCCTAGCCTGAACAATTTTTTCAAGGCCAAACATTGGCAATACAGCTATTTCGCCAGCCGGTTCTACCAACCCTCTATTGCCGCATCCATTGAGAAAGCCAGTCGGTCTGCTGATCTCACCGTCATTGACAGCCTCTTCATGGCGGTCTACCGGAAGCACATCCATGGACCTGTTTTGCTGCGATGCCACAACATTGAACATCAGATTTGGGAGGAAGCCTTGAAGCACATGTCCCTCAAGGGAATGGCCTACGCCTGGGAGGTGAAACGATTGAAAACATGGGAGAATGAATTGCTCTTTAGTATGCCTACACTCGCTATCAGCGAAGAAGACGCCTACTACATCCGTTCAAATGGAGGGAAATGCACGGTGATTCCAAGTACTTGGTCTGACTTGCAGTGGTCTCTTTCAGGTGCCTCTTCCCCCTCCGTTTACCATTTAGGCGCCATGGACTGGGAGCCAAACATCAAGGGTATGCAATGGCTGATGGATGAGGTATTACCCAACCTGTCAACGGTTGATTTGCATGTAGTTAGCAAGATTCAGCCACCTGCATTCAATCAACTCCCCAAAGGCATCACTTGGACTACAGAGCATGTGGCTGACAATTGGTTTGATGACCACGGCATCTTCATTGCGCCCATTCTTAGCGGTTCAGGCATGCGCATCAAAATCCTTGAGGCTATGGCCAGAGGCAAAGCTGTGGTAACCACCCCCATTGGCGCCGCTGGCATCAAGGCCACAACAGGCAAGCATTTGATGGTTGCTCATTCAGCTGAAGCCTTTGCCGTTGCCATGGAAGATTTGCAACAAGATGAAGGCATGCGATTGGCCTTGGGGCAAGCCGCTCGTCTGCATGCCATGAACCATTTCCTGGACAATGTGCATTTGAAGGGTCTCGAACAAGCTTTAACGGCAGCAAGCCATGGATAGCCTACTGATTGCCTGCACCTTGACCCTGTTGGTGCCTTACGTTCTTTTCCCTCAATTCATGCGTTGGCTGGCTCCGGGCAGTCCAGAACCAACCGATTTAAATGACCCAAACGAGTGGCCCACCGTTGACATTCTATTTGCTGCCTACAATGAGGTTGCAGTGCTTGATAGGAAATTGCAATCCATGCTCGTTGTGGATTACCCCATGGAGAAGTTGCGAATTTTTGTTGGATCCGACTGCAGCGACGATGGCAGCGAGGAAATCCTTGAATCCTTCGCAAAAAAACACGACAACCTTCATTGGGTTCCCATGAGCAAGCGTTCCGGTAAATCTGCCATTATCAACCATCTGGTTGACCTATCTAAGGGTGATGTGATCATTGGCACGGATGCCAACATCTTCTTTGACCGACAAGCCGTGAAGGCTATGGTTCGGACCATGATGAGCGATTCAGCCATTGACATGGTTGGAGGCCGCTTGGTATACCATGGCATGCGTCAGGCTACTGAGACCGGCGGCATTGCAAGGGAGGAAAAGTCTTATGTCGATTGGGAGAATCAACTGAAATCACGCGAAGGCAGACTCTTTGGGACTGCTATGGGTGTGGAAGGTGGTTGCTATGCCATCCGTCGCAGCGCTTTTGTTCACATACCCCATGGTACATTGATGGAAGATTTTTTCGAAACCATGACATGCCTTAAACGTGGCAGAAAGGTGGTGATGGCAATGGATGCTATTTGCTCAGAGGATGTCTCCCATGATGCCACATTGGAATTCAAACGAAAGATTCGCATCTCGCAGGGTAATTGGCAAAATCTTGTGCGTTTCTGGCCCGTGCTATTCACCAAGACATTCCCTTTAGGCATGGTTTTCCTTTGTCATAAGGTGCTCCGTTGGCTAAGTCCTTTTGTTGCGCTGGTAGCGTGGGGACACTTGATCACCATCAACGCATGGTGGTTGACGGCAATCCTTGTCGTTATCCCCCATGAAACACTGCCCTCATGGCTTATTCAAGGTATGGGCCCAATAGCCAAATTGCATCGTTCATTTTCCCACTTTGTGCAAATGCATATCGCTTTGCTTGCAGGCTTTTTCAGGTACCTTCGCAGACGAGAAACGGGAGTTTGGCAACCCACTACACGACGTACCCATGAGTGAAAACATGTTGAGCAGCATTGAATCGGCCCTGGAAGATCTTGCGAAAGGAAAAATGGTCATTGTTGTCGATGATGAAAATCGAGAAAACGAAGGTGACTTGGTGGCTGTTGCAGAAACCATCACGGCTGAAAGTATCAATTTCATGGTCACCCATGCCAGGGGTTTGATCTGCGCTCCCCTACCTGACGATCGCTGTGACGCCTTGGGATTGCATCAAATGGTACCCAAAAACACGGACCCTCATCAAACGGCATTCACCATCAGTGTCGACCTTCGTGGTGGTGGTGTGACAACAGGAATTTCTGCTGCTGACCGTGCAGCAACCCTTCGCGCCTTGGTTGATGAAAGCAAGCAGCCTGCAGATTTCAGTCGACCTGGTCACGTTTTCCCACTAAGGGCAAGACCCGGTGGCGTGCTTCGCCGTGCGGGGCACACAGAAGCAGCCATTGATTTGGCCCGATTAGCAGGCAAGTCACCTGCGGGCGTTATTGTAGAAATACTGAACCCTGATGGCAGCATGGCTCGGCTTCCAGAACTCATTGCCATGGGGCAAAAACATGACTTGAAAATCATCTCTATCGAGCAATTGATCGCTTATCGGATGAAGAGGGAATCATTGATTGTTCTGCTTGACAGCTTCCCTTACCAATCTGCAGATGGGGACTTTACCGCCCACGTTTTCAAGCAAACCACATCCAATCAAGTGCATGTGGCCTTCACGATGGGGTCCTGGTCAGAAGATGACGATGTATTGGTGCGCGTACAAAGTGGGGACCCACGCAGATCTATCATGGATGAAATGGCGCCTGATTACCAGCAGCGATCAACTTACCACAAAGCAATGAAAACCATTGCAGAGGCAGGTCGCGGGGTATTGGCTTGCCTGAACCAGCGACCTGAAGACCCCAGCTTACTCGATGCCATTGTCCACTACAATGACAACAAGCAGCCACTGACTGGCATGAGTAAGGATCCCTTGGATTATGGTGTGGGTGCACAAATCCTTCACCACTTGGCGGTTCATCGCATCATTTTAATGACCAACCACCCAATGAAACGCATTGGCATTGAGGGCTATGATCTCAACATCGTTGGCAACCACGCGTTTTCCACTAAGGCATAGGTGATGAAAAAGGGCCAATTGACATTAGCCATTGAAAGCAGCTGTGATGACACAGCAGCAGCCGTTTTGCATGGCCTGGAGGTGAAATCCAATGTCCGCCACAGCCAGCTTGAACACAGTGCCTTCGGTGGCGTTGTTCCAGAAATTGCTTCAAGAAAACATGGTCAGTTAATCAGCGCCGTCGTGAACCAAGCATTGATTGATGCTCAGGTCGACAAAACTGACTTAACAGCCATTGCCGTGACACAGGGGCCTGGCTTACTGGGGTCGCTTCTGGTTGGCCACAGCTTTGCTAAATCCATGGCGCTGGCATTGAATCTGCCATTGATCAATGTCCATCACATGAAGGCCCATATCCTTGCCCATTTCCTGGTGGAAGACGGTGTGCAGCCACGCTCAAGCATCTCCTTCCCGTTCCTCTGCCTCACCGTATCAGGTGGTCATAGCCAAATTGTTCGCGTGGATGACTGGAATGACTTCACCATCCTTGGTGAGACCTTGGATGATGCAGTAGGGGAAGCCTTTGACAAGGCTGCCAAGCTGCTTTCCCTGCCCTACCCTGGCGGTCCGGAAATCGATGCTTTGGCACAGCAAGGCAAGGCAAGGTTTGAATTTGCTACCGTGAAGATGCCAGGGCTTGACATGAGTTTCAGTGGGTTGAAAACCTCTTTCATTCAAGTCATGCAACGCCACCAACAATTGCATCCAAATACCTTAATTGATGACTTGCCCGACTGGTGTGCATCAATCCAAAAAGCCCTGATTAGCCCATTGATTCAACGCACAACAATGGCCATGAAGCAAGAGGGATTGCATGATATCGCCATTGCTGGCGGTGTTGCTGCGAACAGTCATCTCAGGTCTTCATTGACAGATGTTGCTAAACACAGTGGATGGACCCTGCACTTACCGCCTCTTTCCTACACCTCCGACAATGCAGCCATGGTAGGCGCCGCAGCCCATTTTGCATTGCAACATGATCAAATAGATCACGTTTCTAGTTCTGCAAAAGCAAGAATGCCTATCGATGCTTGAAGCGAGCCAATGTCACCACCTATGGGGTTCAACGTCTGACGACGGCAAGGTTGTCATTGATCCTGATGATGCGCAACATGCCATCAAGTCCCTTCGATTGAAGCCGGGTGATCATGTTGTGGTAATCGACGGGTCTGGAACTGCTACCTATTGCGAACTGACCAGCTTGTCACGAAAGAACGTGACAGGTAAACGCTGTCATTCACTACCAGATTACGGCAAGGTTGCAGGTGACCTTCACATTGCCATGGCACCAACCAAGCAAATGGACCGCATGCACGTGTTCATTGAAAAGGCCATTGAAATGGGTGTACATGCCATCACACCCTTGATTTGTTACCATTCCGAGCGAAGGCATGTGCCAATCAATCGAATCCTTCGTGTGGCAAGGGCTGCTTGCAAGCAAAGCCATAAAGGGCATATGCCAACCATTCATGAGGCCATACCCTTCTCCAAATTTATACAGCAGCATGACGAGAGTCGAAGGCTTGCCATGGCTATTTGCCTTGGATATCGTCAGGATTGGGGCACTTGGCTACAATCAGACAAGGCGACAACCCTATTGATTGGCCCTGAGGGTGACTTCAGTGATAATGAGTGGCAGTTGGCCAACAAACAAGGCGCAGAGGCAGTTTCATTGGGTGACCATCGATTGCGAACAGAGACTGCTGGGCTGTTAGCGGTCGCTCAGTATGCAGGCAAGTTCTCTGATAGCTAGGCACTGAAGGCCAAGCGGTCTTCAATGTCAATGGATTGGATGAACTGCTTGGTTGCTTCCATGTCAACAGCTAAGATGCCATCACCGGAAGCCGGTTGAACGGCATCCATGAATGCATCCCTCAAATCCTTGATGATTGGACTCATCAATCCACTGTTCAAACCATGAGCACGCATGGCAGCCAAGAATTCCATAGATAAAATGGTCCACGTGTTGTTCAAAATTTCAATAGCATCTGTGGAAGCATTTGCCCCCATGCTGACATGGTCTTCTTGACCTGCGCTGGAGTCAATGCTGTCTGTTGAAGCTGGAACTGAACGCTGTTTGCTTCGAGAAACCAGAGCTGCTGCAGAATACTGAAGAATCATGTAGCCACTTTCCGTTCCAGCATTGGCAGCTAGAAACGGAGGAAGTCCCCGTTTGCCAAGCATCAATTGGTTGATCCGGCGTTCAGAAATACTCCCCCACTCTGCCAGGGCCAATTTCCCGTAATCCATAGCCATGGCAAGTGGTTGTCCATGGAAATTGCCTGCGCTAAGGATAGCATCCTCAAAAACGGTGGGATTATCGGTCACAGATTCTCCTTCGTCAAGCAGGATCTTCTCAATGTGCAGCCAGGCATCATTGGATGCTCCATGAACCTGCGGCATGCAGCGAAATGAATACGGGTCCTGCACATGCTTGGTCGCAATTTGAAAGTCAGCAGCTCCAAGGGTGAATTCCAGCACGCGACTGGCCACAAACGATTGGCCAGCTTGCTTCCTTACCTTGTGAATGCCTGGCTGAAAGGGTGCTGAACTGCCTTCATAGGCTAGAGCCGATGCTGAGCCAATCAAATCAGCCCAATAAGAAACACGCTGGGCTTCCATGGCTACATGTAAACCATTAGCAAGCATGAATTGCGTGCCATTGATCAAGGCTAAGCCCTCCTTTGCTTCAAGCACAATGGGTGAAATGCCAACCTGTGACAAAGCCTTGGATGCATCCATGATTTCTCCGCCCACGTTGACCTTGGACTCCCCAATCAATGGAAGGCATAGATGAGACAATGGCGCCAAGTCACCCGATGCGCCAAGGGACCCAATTTGTGGCACAACAGGCAAAACATCAGCATGGTACAAGGCCAGCAGTTGATCAATCAATACCCGACGGATGCCTGAAAACCCTTGAGCCAGTGATTTTGCCTTTGCAACCAACATCAAACGCACGACGGCATCATTGGAATTGGGTCCTGTACCTGCAGCATGGCTGCGAAGTAAGTTGACCTGAAGGTCTTGCAATTCCTCATGAGGAATGGCGGTGGTACACAGAGACCCGAAGCCCGTATTGATGCCATAAACCGCCTGCCCTTGATTCAAGACCTTGAGCATGTTGCTATGACTGTGTTGAACACGGCGCTGGGACTCCTTGTCAAAGTCAATGGTAGCAAGGCCTGAAGCAATGGCTGCCCAGTCTTCAAGTTGCCAAGCCTGGCTAAGAGTTAACTGTTTCATTCAAAGGAATATCAAGGTTTCAATTGTTCAATGGCCGCTGCAATGGAAAGGTTCGTTTGCGTTCCGTCTGCTAAATGCTTGAGAACGACACACGATTTAGCAGCTTCACGCTCCCCTGCGTAGATGACCCAAGGGATTTGTCGCTGCTCCGCATAGGCAAATTGCTTTTTCATCTTCGCTGAATCTGGATAAAAGTCTGCATTGATGCCCGCTTCACGCAGGGCCATGCAAGTCTTGAAAGCATATTCAGCATCTGATTGATTTAGCACCAGCACTTGCGGATGTGAAACAATGCCGTCAGGCATTTGACCCAACTCCTCCAAGCTCATGATGATGCGATCCAGACCAAAGCTGATGCCAACACCCGACAGGCCTTCTTTGCCAAAGATGCCCGTGAGGTTATCATAACGCCCACCGCCACCAACTGATCCCATGTCAACTCCAACGGGGTTGACTTCCAGGATACAACCGGTATAATAATTCAGTCCACGGGCCAATGAGATGTCCAATGAAACCTTAATGTTTGAATTGATGTGTTGAATGATAAACCTCAGGTCCTCAATACCTTTCATTCCAATTTCTGACCCTTCAAACCACCCATCCAAGGCCGTCAAACTTTCATCCATGCTTCGAGCTGGAATAAGGGCTGGTGAGAGTTTCTTGATGGCATCATCACTGAATCCACGGTCTTTCAATTCAGCCACAACACCCTCTTGGCCAATCTTGTCCAATTTATCCAAGGCAACGGTGAATTCTGTCAAGCGGTCACCCACTCCAGCCATTTCAGCAATCCCCGAAAGGATACCTCGGTGGTTCAATCGAATAACCACAGGCAAATTCAAGGCTTCAAACACCTCAGCGTAGAGATTGATCAATTCAACCTCTTGCCATAGTGACTGACTGCCCACCACATCTGCATCGCATTGGTAAAACTCTCTGAATCGACCTTTCTGCGGCTTGTCAGCGCGCCAAACTGGCTGAATCTGGTATCGCTTGAAAGGCATGGGGAGCTGGCCAAAATTCTCTACGACATAGCGCGCAAAAGGAACGGTCAAGTCATAGCGCAATGCCTTATCAATGATGTCTGATGTTTTGGGCGTTGCCCCTTCTGCTACAGAACGCATGAAGTTGCCCGACTTAAGCAGCTTGAAAATCAAGCGATCTCCTTCTTCTCCATACTTGCCCATCAGGGTGTCTGACAGCTCAAAACTTGGCGTCTCTAACGGGGCATAACCATAGCGCTTGAATGCACTTTGTATCACGGATGTCACATGGTGACGCTTCGCTAACTCTCTGGCATTGAAGTCCCTGGTCCCTTTTGGCGTGCGTGCTTTCATTTCATCAATTTCTTGTACTTGAATTTCCTTGGCTCCAGACCACCGCCAAGGCGTTTTTTGCGATTGGCTTCATAGTCAGAGAAAGATCCTTCAAAATAATAAACTTCTGAATCGCCTTCAAAAGCTAAGATATGCGTGCAAACCCTGTCCATGAACCAACGATCATGCGAGATGATAACTGCACAACCAGCAAATGCTTCTAAGCCCTCCTCCAAGGAACGAAGGGTGTTGATGTCAAGGTCATTGGTAGGCTCATCTAAGAGCAGCACGTTGCCGCCTTCTTTCAAAGCCATAGCCAGGTGCAAGCGGTTGCGCTCTCCGCCGGATAGAATGCCAACTTTTTTGCCTTGATCTGGACCTGTGAAATTGAATCGAGACAGATAGGCCCGAACATTCATGGTTTGATTACCCAATTCAAAGTGCTCAGCGCCATCACCAACAAGCTCAAACAAGGTTTTTTCAGGTGCCATGGACTCATGACTCTGGTCTACATAAGATGTTTTTACCGTTTCACCTGTGATGAATTTCCCTGAATCTGGCGCCAACTGATCCATGATCATACGGAAAATGGTGGTTTTACCCGCACCGTTTGGTCCGATGATACCAACAATTCCAGCTGGCGGCAGCTTGAAGTTTAAGTTGTCGTACAACAGCTTTTCACCAAACTGTTTAGCAACTGCCTGTGCTTCAATTACTTCATTGCCCAACCGAGGGCCATTTGGAATGAACATATCAAGACCCTTGGCCTTTTCATGCTGCTCCTCACCCAATAACTTTTCGTAGTTGTTGAGTCTTGCTTTGCTTTTTGCCTGCCTCCCCTTGGGGTTCATGCGCACCCATTCCAACTCCTTTTCTAGGGTCCTTCGTCGCTTGGAAACTTGCTTCTCCTCCTGCGCCATTCGCTTGGTCTTCTGGTCCAACCATGAGGTGTAATTCCCTTTGTAGGGTATGCCTTCACCGCGATCAAGCTCCAAAATCCATCCGGCCACATTGTCTAAAAAGTAACGATCGTGTGTCACAGCAATCACCGTACCGCTGTATTGCTGCAAATGGTGCTCTAGCCATAGAATAGACTCCGCATCCAAGTGGTTGGTCGGCTCATCCAATAATAAAATATCTGGATTTTGCAGAAGTAAGCGACAAAGGGCCACGCGGCGCCTTTCACCACCTGACAACACAGCAATGGAGCTGTCCGGAGGCGGGCACTGAAGGGCGTCCATGGCACGGTTCAATACGGTATCTAATTCCCAAGCATTGCTTGCGTCTATGCGATCCTGAAGCTCAGCTTGGCGGGCCATCATCTTCTCCATTTTTTCTGCATCCTCGTAATTCTCAGGCAAGGCAAAGTCTTCATTGATTTGGTTGTATTCCTCAAGCAAGGCCGTAGTCTCAGCCATGCCCTCCTTGACAATATCTAACACCGTCTTGCTTTCATCCAATTGTGGCTCTTGCTCAAGGTAACCCACAGAGTAACCGGGGGAAAAAGCCACATCTCCGCGATGACTTTGGTCAATGCCAGCAATGATTTTCAACAAGGTTGACTTACCTGATCCATTGAGGCCCAGGATGCCAATTTTCGCACCATAGAAGAAGCTCAAATAGATATCCTTCAGGATGGCTTTGTTGTTATGTGGGAGAATCTTAGAGACCCCCGACATGGAAAAAATGATTTGCTTATCGTCTGACATGAATGTGCGTTATTATCCTACAAAGATGAGGGTTTCCACGGCATAGTTATTGTAATTTCCGAGCCCAATGCAAAAGTTGCTGATATTTTCCCTTTTCCTTTTAGCAAGCCAATTTTCCTGGGGGCAAAACCTTGTTAAATACCAAGGCGTCATTGTGGAAGACCGGACAATGGATCCCCTCCCTTATGTGGCCATTGTTAATGCTCGGACGGAAGCAGCACAAATCACTGACTCAAAGGGTCGATTTGCCATGGAAGCCATCGAAGGCGACACATTGGTTTTTTCACGGCCTGGGTTTTCATTCAGTTACCGCTCCGTTGTAGAAAATGACTCTGTTCGCATCATCCTACAAACTCAAAATTTCTTACTAAATGAGGTCAGCGTCACAGCCTACAAGCTTACATCAAACATGCCTAAGGCTATGAAGATAGACAACGCCCAAAGACCCTCTGGCATTGACATTAATGCCCCACAGAGTGTCAGGCCAACAATGGCCAACCCCATTGATTTTTTGTATGATCAGTTTGGCAATCGACCTAGGCAAATTCGGGAGCTTCAGGCCATCCTAGATAGCGAACGATTCAGAGACCGACTCAGCAAGAGTCACAACCGCCGTGCACTATTTGAGCTAACGGGCATGCCTGCATCTGAAGTTGAAGCCTTCCTGTTGTTTTGCCGCTACAACCAAAGTGACATCAGAGATGCCAGTGACTATGACCTCCTTGTCAGCTTATTGCTGTGCTACCAAGACTATGAAGCGATTCAATCAGGTAATAACTGATTACAGTTACGTTTAATCGTCAGCTGAATTAGCGGCTGTAGTTGGGTGACTCCCTGGTAATGGTGACATCATGCGGATGGCTTTCATTGACTCCCGCCGCTGTGATACGCACAAAACGCGCATCATTCTTCAAGGTTGAAATATCCTTTGCGCCACAGTACCCCATGCCAGCCCTAAGGCCACCAATGAACTGGTACATGACTTCATGCATCTCACCTTTATACGGAACCCGACCAACAATGCCCTCAGGCACGAGTTTTTTGATGTCATCTTCCACATCTTGGAAGTAACGATCCTTTGACCCATCCTGCATAGCCTCAACAGAACCCATGCCACGGTATGATTTATAACGTCGCCCATCAAGGATGATGGCCACTCCTGGCGACTCTTTGGTCCCGGCCAACATGGACCCTAGCATCACAGAGTCTGCACCTGCAGCAATGGCCTTCACAATATCACCAGTATAGCGAATGCCACCATCAGCAATGACAGGAACACCCGAGCCTTTAATGGCCTCTGCAACTTCCATGACAGCACTCAATTGAGGCACGCCTACGCCTGCCACAACCCTTGTGGTACAAATGCTACCCGGGCCAATGCCAACTTTTACGGCGTCGGCACCTGCATCAACCAAATACTTAGCTGCTTCTGCTGTGGCAATGTTGCCAACAACCACATCCAAGGACGGAAATGCTGCTTTGACTTTTTTCAATACTTTGACCACGCCTGCTGTATGTCCATGTGCTGTGTCTATAACAATAGCGTCTACATGAGCAGCTACAAGTGCTGAAACCCTCTCCAAGACGTCAGCTGTCACGCCTACTGCAGCTGCCACGCGCAATCGGCCAAACGTGTCCTTGTTGCTGTTAGGTTTGTTGCGCTTATTAGAAATATCTCGGTAGGTAATCAAGCCCAACAATTCATTGTCATCATTGACAACAGGGAGCTTTTCAATTTTGTTAGCCTGAAGCAATCCCTCTGCCTCTTCCATGCTCGTATCAACCGATGCGGTGATTAAGCCTCTATTCGTCATCACATCTGCAATCCGCTTTTGTATGTTGGATTCAAAGCGAAGATCTCTGTTGGTAACGATACCAATCAATTGCTTTGATGCGTTAATGATGGGAATGCCACCAATACGGTACTCAGTCATCAAGCGATTAGCGTCTTCCACCGTGGCGTCCTTGCTTAGGGTTACGGGATCTTGAATCATGCCTGACTCTGCGCGTTTCACTTTACGGACCTCCATAGCTTGTCGTTCCGTACTCATATTCTTGTGCAGAACCCCTATGCCGCCTTCCTGTGCCATAGCGATAGCCATAGCAGATTCTGTGACAGTATCCATGGCCGACGAGACCACAGGGGTCTTGAGCGCAATGTTGCGGGTGAATTGGGTGGTTATCTGAACATCCTTTGGGAGGATATCACTGTAAGCCGGGATAAGGAGGACGTCATCGTAAGTGAGGTATTCACCAATGACTTTGGATGAAATGGGTGCCATGTGCAATTGCTTCTGAATTGCGCCCAAAATTACGAAAAAAGCCGCCCATTTGCATGAGCGGCTTGTGTTAAGTTATTCAAGGCATCACTTTTTCCTAAAATAAAGCGTGATGCTGCCTTTCTTTTCAATCAATACACCTTGCACGGAATTGAAGGTTAAATGGTAAACATAAGCGCCCGTTGGCACAAAGTCGCCGTTCACTGTTCCGTCCCACCCTTGATTTTCATCTTTGGTTGAGAAGACCATGTTCCCCCAGCGATCAAAAATATCAAGCTGGTATTTCTTCACTGCCACATAGGAGTGTGACGGTTTCCATGTCCGGTTCTCCACCACATTTGAAATGGGGTTGAAGGACGTCGGAATGAATACGCGTGGTTCATGCTCAGCACAGGCCTTATTGGATGCGCTGCGGAATTCTGTGCCATCTGCATCACGGAATGCCAGAGGGTTATTTGCTTCAACTGCAACAACTTTGTAGCAGAAGAATCCACTGTTATCCCCCATGGGTCTAACATTATCAGTGAAAATAGTGTCACTGGTAGAAGTCAGGTAAGTGAATCCGCCAAAAGGCCCTTCCGAACGGTAGATCTCATACGATCCAACCACACCCATGTAGTCAAGGTAGTGATTCCATTTCAACACATTGGTTAAATTGTCATTGCCTTCAACCTCTAGCAAGACATTGGTGCCAATGTTGCTTGCTGTATCAATACCTCCACAACTGTCCGTTGCCACAATGCGGTACCTGTAACGGTAGTTGTTAGGGTCAGCTGTAACGTCAATGAAGCGAATCTCCCATGGTGCCATCACTGGCTTAGGTATCAACCCTAAGGACGTAAAGCTTGATGTGAAATTGTCAGATCGCTGAATATCATAGTGAATGACGTCAGCATCCTTGTCAATGAACACCACTGTCTCAATGCTGTTATCGCTGCGCACATGAGCCTTAGCGAGGTACATCAACCTTGAACGGTTCAAAGAAAGCCCATTGAAGCACTTGTCATTGGAACGGCTTGACAAGCTGCTTGATGTGTCAATGGCTCGAATGTAGAAGCAGTAATCCCATCCAGCAATGATATTTTTGGTGCGGTAAGTGGTGTCGCTGCCATTATTGGTGTTGAAGAGAACGCCAAACTGTGTCGTGCCACCGGGTGGCGTCACATCAGCCATGATGCGATACTCTTTCACGCCGCCAGTCCAGCCACGGTAACCATTCCATCGCATGCGAAGTTCACCATCACATGGGTCTGAATTCTCTGTCAACAGGATGTTGTTGTGTGCTGACACCAACAGGTCCGAAGATTGATTGCCACAGCTGTCCGTTGAAATCACCTTGTAGCGATCCACCATGGTGTTAGGAGTAACACCGGGAATGGGGTAAGGCATCAAGGTGCCTACAGGGACAGTCGCAATGGACTGCCATGCTGTTGTAGCTACATCGTACTTCAGCAACTCATACTCAATGATGTCAGTGTTCGTGGCAGCTTGCCATGAGATGGTCGCTGTACCACCAACAACTGTCAACGAGTCAATCACAATGACATCGCTGTTATTCATGTCTGAGAAGAAGCCGCCATCGATGGTCGACTCACAGGCGCCAGCGATGCGAATCTGGTACTCTAGATCCAAACCGCAGATATTTACGGTGTCACGGTAGGTACTGTCAGTCGTGTTACCAAGGTTTGACCACGCTCCTGTCAATGGCCTACGCCATACCTCGTAGGTGCTACCAGAACTGTTTCCATGGTTCCAGTTCAATAAGGCCACAGAACTCGCCGTTGGAGGGATTGGCGTTACCGTTAAACCAATGCTACGAATGGTATCCGATGTGATCGACGTATAGCTACATCCACCAATGGTTCGGATGTAATAATAATTGCTTCCACCAGGATTCGGGGTTGCGTGATTGTAGGTTGTTGCACTGTAGTTGGCAATGGTGTCAATGGCTGTGAATGGTGCGGTTGCATTGATGCCATGGAACACCACATAGGAATCGTAATTCATACCCGTGTCGATGGGCGGTACCCAGCTGATATCAATGGATCCATCCGCTTGAACAGACACACAAGAGTTGCTCATGTCTGGAGGAATCGGAATGGTTGACACCACATTGATGACCACAGAGGCCACTGAAATGGCTGGAGCTGGACAGAAATTGTCCTGCATTCGAAGAGCAAAAACGTACTTATTGGTTGGTGATCCGCAAGAATTGGTCTGGTAGGAAATGTGATCACAATTGGTCTCCCAGTAAAAGGAAACCTCATTGTTCAAGGTATTGGTGTAGGTTGTTTGGGGTGACTTTGGTGACACCGTAGCGCAAGGGGGGTTCAAGCAGCCTGCTAATGGATTGTTCAATGGCACGCCTAATTGGCCACCTGAAGGGGCGAATTCAATGGTTTGCGGCAAGAAATTGGGCAAGAGTTGTGGATCCTGAGCCACAATATCAAATTTGATGATCTCGCCAGCAAATACGGTGGTTTCCCAATACAACGTGTCGCCAGCTAAGACGACAGGAACCAACTGCGGAAAGTTAGGAATGTTGTTAATCTGAACAGTTGGCGGTGAATTGAATCCGCAATCGGTTCGAATGACCACTGGTATGTCTCGATAAACTTCTGCAATGCGCTGGTTGCACCGGTAAGAAGTGACCTTAACACAGGTTGCAAAAGAGCCTGCTGCCGATGGCGTGAAGGTGATGGAACCTGTTTCGTTGTTGAACCCTACCGTGTTTCCACCATTAGGCAAAGGGTTGTTGTAGCTGTAAGGCGAACTAAAGGTTGCATTAGTCGTATAGTTGGAGGTTACAGGGTAAGCCCAGTCATAAACAATAGAATCTAAGTCATTGTCAAAAGCATTGTGCGCATAAGTGTACTCATAACCTGAGCAAATCACTGTTTTGGGTGGCTCCAAAAAACGGGGAGAGTTATCATAACAGGTGCTAGCGTTCTGCGGCACACCAGCAATGGAGTAGGGGAACATAAAGGCCCTCAAAGTGTATGAGGAATTACCGGTTAAATTAGTGATGCTGGGTCGGCAGCAACTCGTAAAGGTGTAGTACCAACCGGACGCAGGCGGAACACCTGAAATGGTGATCCATGCAGACTCATAGCGTCGCTCTTCCACTGCGCCCTTGCCAGATACGACACCACCGC
>TARA_B110000211_G_scaffold158912_1_pt1 | contig 34648 bp, 28 predicted proteins | sample TARA_B110000211 | Tara Oceans TARA_B110000211 (sample SAMEA4397516) | marine metagenome | biome: Polar Biome; feature: [DCM] deep chlorophyll maximum layer (ENVO:01000326); material: water (ENVO:00002006), including particulate matter (ENVO:01000060) such as... | depth 30 m
AGCTTAACTCTGAAACTGCATTTTCAAGTGGCTTGGGTATAATATAGTCATCAAACTTTAACATCGAAATATCAAGCTAAAGCGCGGCTGAAAAAGCGTATAAATTTAATCCAACGTGCTGTTTTTATTGTTAGACTCTTTCTCATTAACTTGCGGTTTTGGCAGTTCTGTTTCAGAAATGGAGGTATTATCTAGGCTAGTGTTTTCTTGACCTTTCGAATTAAGTACTGATAAATAGTCTGTTATTTTTTGCTTGGCAACGGCTGTGAGCCCACCTTCTTGAGGCTGTTCATCAAGCAGCAGTTCAATTTTACTAAACAGCTTATCTAAGTTTTCATCTACTTGACTTTTAATAACACTGGTATTTTCAGGTACGGCTTCATCACCATCAATTTCAGTGCTGTTTTGATTTTCCTCATGCTCATTATTGCTGGCAGACTCAGCTGAGCTTGGCTTTTTATCTGCAGGTAAATCGCCAAATAAGTTTAACCAATGATCCGTGCTATGACCCCATAGCATTAAGCGCTGAAAATGACCTTCATCCTTACTATTATCTTTTGATAAATCGAGTACAGTGCAAATAATAGCTACGGGACTAAGTATTAAATCTCGGCCTGCATCTAAAATTAGTTTTATTTGAAACTTGATACTTTCACGAATGAGTTGCCATCGTTGGTTGTTTTCACTGGTCATTACGCTTCCTTTTGATAAAACTAGGGCCTATTGATCTTTCATCTTAGCCTTTGCTATAAACGATAAAAGCAACAGCCGCTAGTACACTGCTAACATAGTAACGGCTTCAAGAAAATTTAGACAATAAAAAACCGCGTTAAACGCGGTTTTTAAAACAAACAATGCAGCTAGATTAACCGTTGATAAAATCAACACCTTCTTGAATGTCTGCTTTTAGTGTTGCAAGCATGTCATTTTTTGCTTTTTCTTCAAAAGCACTTAACTCACCGTATGGTAAAATTTCAGCAATACCGTTAACACCTAAACGCACTGGATGAGCAAAGTATGGCGCATCGCCACCTTCAACTTCCACGTAAGCGTAATCAACAACATCTTCGCCTTGTAAACCTTTAACTAAAGATAGACAAAAACGAGCAGCGGCAGCACCCATTGAAAGCGTTGCAGAACCACCACCAGCTTTAGCATTTACTACTTCTGTACCCGCATTTTGAATACGAGGTGTTAAAGCGGCTACTTCTTCATCAGAGAAAGTTGCACCTTCAACTTGTGAAAGCAATGGTAAAATTGTTGTGCCTGAATGGCCACCAATTACCGGAACTTTAACGTCACTTACATTTAAGCCTTTCAATTCAGCAATAAACGCTTCAGAACGAATAACATCAAGGGTTGTTACACCGAAAACACGGTTTTTATCGTAGGTACCCGCTTTTTTGAATACTTCAGCAACAATTGGCACAGTACCATTTACAGGGTTAGTAATAATACCCACTAATGCTTTTGGACAGTTAGCAACAATACCTTCCGCCAATGTTTTAATGATACCAGCATTAACAGCAAATAAATCTGCACGGTCCATACCAGGCTTACGTGGCATGCCCGCTGGAATGATAACAATGTCAGCACCAGAAAGCGCAGCAGCTAAATCGTCAGCACCAAAGCCAGCAACTGTTACAGCAGTAGGGATGTGTGATAAATCAACAGCAACACCTGGAACAACTGGCGCAACGTCATATAACGATAGCTCAGAACCGGCAGGTAATTGAGTTTTTAATAGTAAAGATAACGCTTGGCCGATACCACCAGCAGCGCCTAGCACAGCAACTTTCATTTGATGTCTCCGAAATTTGAGTAATTACGTAATAATTTGTCGGCCAAAAGATATAGCATAAGTGGCCAAAAAACAATGATTATTAACCTGTATTGGCTTATAAGGATAACGTATAATAAAAATTGTGGAATAATACTTAGGTATTACAAATCAACAATAATCGATAAAAATAGCCATTAAACAGCGAACTTATTTATGAGCGGACAAAAAAAACAAGAAGCTTTAGTACAAGCATTCAAAGATTTATTAAAACAAGAGCAATTTAGCTCACAAGGTGATATTGCTGATGCACTAAAGTCTCAAGGTTTTGATAACATTAGTCAGTCAAAAGTATCGCGTATGCTCAGTAAATTTGGTGCGGTACGAACACGTAACGCTCGTCAAGAAATGGTTTATTGCCTGCCTGCAGAACTCGGTATGCCAACAGCTAAAAGCCCTTTAAAGCAGTTGGTGCTAGATATCGAACATAACGATGTGATGATTATTATTAGAACAAGTCCAGGTGCTGCTCAGTTAATTGCACGCCTGCTCGATAGTGTCAGTAAAAGTGATGGCGTACTTGGTACGATTGCCGGTGACGACACTATTTTTATCGCCCCAACCGACGTAAAAGAAATAAAACAAACTATTGCTAAGCTTGAAGCGCTTTTTCTAAAAAACTTAAGCTAAACAGGTAGCTTACTTAAAACACTGACGGTTTACAGCAGTCATGCTCATTGTGACATCTATTTTTAAGGACACAAACAAACCTTAATAAAAGATGTTCTATGAGCATAGCGTACTAAAATACCTTAAAAAACAACCTTGTGGCGATATAAGTAGCGATAACGCCAGTGTTTTGCTATTCACCAAGCTTAGCTAAAATATTTAAACTCGGCACAAAAAATGCCGCGCCAGTCTCTGCTTGCGTATATTTAAGCATATGGTCGCTGTGCCCGTGAGCATCACCGGTGATCATGCTTTTAAGCATCAGCTCAAAAGGCTCTGGTGAATGGCAATAAGATACAAAGAACAGGCCTTGTAGTTTCATGTCACCGTAAGGCATACTCTGGCGCAAGATTTCAAGGCTATTTCCTTCACTGTCTTTGAGGTTAACGCGTTTAATATGCGAAGTGGGCGCTTTATTCTCTTCTGAATATTCTTCATTGTTCACTTTAGTACGTGAAAAAATATCTTCTTGGTCTTTTACTGCTAAAGAGTTCCATAAGTTTAAATTATGTCGGTATCGTTGAATATGTAAATAACTACCGGCAGCAAACTCAGGGTCTTCTGCTTCGTTAACCAAGGCCACTCGACGACGGTGATGTCCTTGAGGGTTTTCGGTACCGTCAACAAAACCAGTGAGGTCGCGACCATCTAAAAATCGAAATGATCTCACTTGCTCAACTAATTCAACGCTATCAGACAATAGCTGACAAACTTTCGTTGCAACAATATGATTAACATCTGCTCTATCGCCCCGAATTTCGATATAAAGATCATAGTTATTAGACGGAGCCGTACAGTCCTCTTCTGCCATTTCAGGAAACTGTCGTAAATATTTAGGGCGTGCTTGAGGATATAGCTCATCCCAAAAGTTCGTACCAATAGCAATAACACCAGCTAAATTGGCTTCTGAAAAACGATCGGCATATTTATCAAATAAGGCAGGCAAACGAGAAAGTGCTTTACGTAAAAATAAATTTTTATCATCTAAGGCATTAAATAATAAATAATATCCGTGTAGGCTAGGCTCTGCGCATACCCCAAACTGTTCTCTTGCCATTTAAAAATCCGCTTATAAACATTTAACTAATGCGTTAATTTTACACATTTTATTACTAATGGCAGCAACTCTTTAATAATTATTTCATTAGCATTACTTTGCCCATAATATTTAGGGTAAATAGTGCAACACTCGATAATAAAAAGCCCGTGCAAACTAAAGCACAGGCTCGATAACCTTAATATCAGTAAACTAGTTAGCCACGAGTAAACTCAGGATAAGCTTCCATACCACAATCTGATTTATCAACACCTTCATACTCTTCTTCGTCAGTAACTCTGATGCCGATTAATTTCTTCAAAATAAACCATACTGCTAGACTCGTAAAGAATACCCAAACAAAAATCGTCGCTGCACCGATCAATTGTCCACTTAATGTTGAGCCGCTATTCGTCACCGGTACTAATAACAAACCAAGTAAACCTACAACACCATGTACAGAAATAGCACCAACAGGATCATCAATTTTTAATTTATCTAAACTGATGATTGAAAAAACAACAATAATACCAGCTAAGGCGCCAAATAATGTTGCCTGCAATGGTGTCGGTGTTGATGGCTCAGCCGTTATCGCAACTAAACCAGCCAGCGCACCATTAAGTGCCATGGTTAAATCTGCTTTTTTAAATAGAACTTTTGCCAATACTAATGCCGCTACTGCACCCGCTGCAGCTGCCGCATTAGTGTTTAGAAATACCATAGCAACCGAATGTGAACTAGCAATATCGCCAAGTTTCAAAACCGAGCCACCATTAAAGCCAAACCAACCCATCCACAAAATAAAGGTACCTAATGTCGCCATAGGTAAATTAGAGCCAGGTATCGCATTAACGTGCCCATCAGCACTATACTTGCCTTTACGAGCCCCTAACAATAATACCCCTGCTAATGCCGCTGCTGCACCCGCCATATGTACAATACCTGAGCCTGCAAAGTCTGAGAAACCTAATTCAGATAAAGTGTATAAACCGAAAACCGCATTACCACCCCAAGTCCAACTTCCTTCCATAGGATAAATTACAGCAGTTAATACCACCGCAAAAGCTAGAAATGCCCATAATTTCATGCGCTCAGCTACTGCACCCGACACAATTGACATCGCGGTCGCGACAAACACAACTTGGAAAAAGAAGTCAGATGCTGCTGAATATATTGCTGCACCAGTAAAACCATCTTCTCGCGAAGAAAAATCCGCTAAAACTTTTGCAGGGTCAACCGTTTCAATGCCTGAAAGGAAAATACCACCACCATACATAATGTCGTAACCCACAAATAAATACATCATGCAAGCAATCGCATATAAGGCGACATTTTTAGTTAAAATTTCGGTGGTGTTTTTAGCTCGAACTAGGCCCGCTTCTAACATCGAAAAACCTGCAGCCATCCACATCACTAAGGCACCACAAATTAAAAAGTAGAATGTGTCCATCGCATACTGAAGTTGAAAAATATTTTGTTCCATGATGAGCTCCTATAGCGCTTCTGCGTCTTGTTCGCCGGTGCGAATTCGTACCGCTTGTTCAAGGTCATAAACAAATATTTTGCCATCACCAATTTTTCCTGTGTGTGCTGACTCTGCGATAGCTTCCACTAAGCGCTGCACCACATCATCATTAACCGCAATTTCAAGTTTTACTTTTGGTAAAAAGTCCACCTGATATTCCGCACCACGATAAAGCTCGGTATGCCCTTTTTGACGGCCAAAACCTTTTACTTCGCTCACCGTTAATCCTTCAACACCAATTTCAGAGATCGCTTCTCTGACATTATCAAGTTTGAATGGTTTTATTATCGCATTGACTAGTTTCATTTTACTTTCCCTTATTTTTCGTTAGTTAATGCTTATCAAGCGCCATGCCAAATAAATATCACTTTAAAAACAAGTAGATAACAAATGAGTACTTAGATACTTCGCACCATGACAGTGCGATAACAAGTGAATTGCAAGCTACTGGTGCATTGAAAATAGCCCAGATAAATTAGTTTATTATATTGGATAACCTGATACGGAGCAGTTAGTTACTCTTACCATAGCGAGTTAACATAGAGGGGGTTTAGCTCAGTTGTGCATAGAGCCGGCTGAGTTATTGATATGAAATAGCAATGCATTGCTAATCAAAGATACAAGGTTGATCGACTCGTCTAGGAAAGTGCTTTATTAACCTGAGTTCGGAATAACAGCTGTGCGAAAAAATTAATATAACGCGATATTTGCAATCACTTTAGTCAGTTTTTATAAAATTTTCCGCCTGTTTATTATTGATCTGATAAGCCTTGAACCACGCAGAAGTCTTCGTATTGACGGGCTTGGCTTACCTCAGACTCAGGGCTATTAGACTCAGGCCTATTAGATTCAGAGATATAGTATCGTCAGCATTTAGTTTGCTAACCTTAACAATAAAGAATAATGGTTTTTCTCGGAGAGTATCCAGCATCACTCTGATACCCTAGCGCCAGTTAGGCACTTAGTATCAGTCTTTATACAATACACTTTAAATACGACTTTCGTTGGGGTGGTGTTAAAGCAGAATTAACACCACTAACTTGTTATTGCTATGATTGTTTACTGGTGATGTTAATACAACTGAACAACTGCAGAATAAAATTTAAGCAGAGTACTTTATGCTTAAGAAAGAAAATAATAGTCGTTAGGAAAGTCCTTACCCTATCTGCTTAATAAATCATCGCGGCGCCAGGATTTAAAATAGACAAAATACTCAAGCGTTCAAGATCACAAAAATTATTTGCACCTTTAAGCATATCCTGATCAATTGGCAATTGTTGCATAGCATCTTCCGTTAATAACAACTCCACATCATGTGAACTGCAATCATATTGGCTTAGCATTATACGCTTCGCCAGATACAACAACTTGCTTTCATCACTGCTGTAAGTAAAGTCATTTTTATCTTGATTACGAATTGGCTCAATAATACTAAATGGTAATTGCCATTGCTTTAATAGTTCGGCACTACATGCACCATAGGTGAAACCAAGGCTTTCGATTTGCTTTTGCCAAGGTAATTCAGTTGTAGAAAAACCGTTCGCTTCAGCCGTTTTCTCTGGAGTTACCTGTTGAACAACAAGTTCCCCTAAGTTATAGAGTAAGCCTAAAATAAATAAACGTTCTGCATTCGGCACATTAAGCCTAGTGCCTATATATTTAACAATCAGTGCACAATCAACACTTTTACACCAAAAGTCGTCAAGATAATCCTGCTTAGCAATAATTCCTTTAAAAGCTTTCTTAGTAAAAAAAGCAATAACTAAGTTATAAACTTCTGTAATACCAAGCACCAGTACAGCTTTAGAAATAGTGTCTATTCTACCGGGATAATTAAAAAAGGTACTATTGGCTAACTTTAAGATGGTTCCCGCTAATGCCGGATCCAATAAAATAACATCGGCAATATCATCAATTGTAGAACTTTCATCATCAATCAATTCCTTGATACGAATAAAAGAATCCGAGAGTACAAATATCTCACTCGCTCGTTCTGCATAATCATTAACGTTCATTAACATCATTCCCAAATAAATCTGCCGCTTATTCCTTTGCAGCACTTTAAACTAAGTAAGCAATAACTAAACTACCTCAATAAGCCAGTAGGCATAATGATCGATAGATGAGATAGCTAATATAAAATACCTAATTTTGTTTTACCGAATTTAAGATAAATTAAAGCTATAACTAATAAATTCAGTTTAACCTATTTACGTAAATTATCCTTTAACACAATTAACTTACTTGTAAACTTACATGATAAGAGGTAAATTTCCGCAAATTAATGACCCCTGTCTCAAAAATAAGATACTGACCTTTTATACCCACTAATATACCTGATACTTCCGGTGTTTTATCAAAATTAAATGATGATATTTTTGTTAAATACTGTTGAACAGGGAAATGTAAATTTATCACATCCTCATCCAGTTCAGTAACAGCCTCTGCGCCATATTTCAAACTAACACTAGCCAGTTTTTCAGCAATTTTAGGCTTTAGCTCTTCTGCAATAGCTTTAAGATCTAATGCCGCCGCACTTCCCTTAAGCATAGCTCGCCAATTGGTTTTGTCAGCAATATATTCAGCTAATGCTATTTCAACCAAACCAGACTGTAAGCGAGTACTCACCTTAAAAATGGGCAAAGCTTGAGTTGCCCCTTGATCTATCCAGCGAGTAGGTATCTGGGTGTGACGTGTAATACCCACCTTTAAACCTGAAGTATTAGCTAAATAAACATAATGAGGGATCATACAATTACTTTCTCCCCATTGCGGTTCACGACACGTTCCTTGCTCAAAATGACAAGTTTCGGGCTTCATAATACACATGTCACATTGTGCTAACTTTTGCATACATGGGTAACAATACCCCTGTGAATAACTTTTTTTAGTCTTTCTGCCACAGTGCTGACAATCAATATGACCACTATACTGCAGTGTAAGGTGCTTACCGATCAGCGAATTCAACGCAACTTCTTGCTCACCAAGCACCATACGGTAGTTCACCGTACCATCTAAGGATAGATCTGCACGCATTTTGCGCAGAGCACCTGTTTCTATTTGCAACATATACCAACCCGTTATTTTTTCAGTCGCCAATAATATAAAAATCACCTACTAGCAGCTAGTACTAATTCATTTTTAGCTCGAAAATCAGCAAAAAACTTGCGATGATGCATAGATACCTCACTGTTCGGGCTTTATTTACTTAAAATGTGGTACGTTTATTTTCTTCGCTGTGCTGATAATAGTCTTTATGCAGGTATCACCACCTGCTTAGAACGCCGTTTAAATGAGCATAACAATTGCAATAAAAAAGCGGCGAAATATACACGTGTGCGCCGTCCGGTAAAACTTGCTTATGCTGAAGCACAACAAGATCGCCAGCAAGCAAGCCGCCGTGAATATCAACTTAAGCAACTCAGTAAGCGTCACAAGGAGCTAATAGTTGAAAATTACCAGCATGCCAACAAGTAAAATAATAAACACTTGTTCGCCTAAACCCCTTGTTTTTACTGGTCTGCTTTGTAAATAAAAGCTCAATAAACTTCGATCTTGCGCAACCATACTGATAGAATAGCGCCGATTTTAGTAGCTTAAAGTGATGACACATATCTATGTTTTTAGAGAACTATTGCCGTATTACAGATGATAAAATTAGCTTCACACGCCAGCAGGCCAGTGATTTCGCAAAACAAATTGCCGATGATTTTAATCCGTTACATAACATCGACGCTAAACGCTTTTGTGTTCCCGGAGACTTGCTATTTGCGCTAATTTTGGAACGCGCCGGTTTACACCAGGAAATGAGTTTTACATTTTCAGGTATGGTAACTGATGCTACCACGCTAAATATTCCAACAGAAATTACCACAACAGCAAGTATTATTGACGATAAAGCAAAAGAATATTTAAATATGTCTGTTGCTGGCAATAGCACCAAAAACAGTCAAGCTATTGAGTCGTTAACCCGTGCCTATGTTGAGTTCTCAGGTCAAACTTTTCCTCATATTCTCGTTGAACTAATGAAAGAAAATCAGGTGATGATCAACCCAGCCCGCCCGATGATCATGTATGAAAGTATGTCAATTCAGTTAGAACAATTGGATTTTCAAGAAATCACATTAAGCCTGTCTTCAACAACATTAGTACAAGATGGTAAGCGCGGAAATACTTGTTTAGCATTTGATTTAGTATCACAAGGCAAAGTGATAGGACATGGTAAAAAGTTTATGCTATTAAGTGGCTTACGTGACTATTGTCAAGAAACTATTGATAATATAGTTACCGAGTACAACCAAACTAAAGCTCGCTACATGGCCGAAAAACAACGTTCGGCATAAGCTATAAGCTTGGGGTAACAACCAGAAATCCTGATTACCCCAAGTTAACCTATTAACATTCAGCTGCGCAATTTTTTCCCTAACCAGCGCAAGCTTTGATCGGCCTTAACAGCCGCTTGTCGAAAGTATTTCTGACTTTTTTTCAGCCAGACCTTCGCCCAATCATACTCCAAACTTAGCAAAGCTAAACCCAGTGGAATAAATATAACTGCCGGCCCAGGTAGTAAGATAAACACGATACCAAGCAATAAAAATAAAAAGCCTAAAGCAGTACGAGTACTGCGCTTTAATTGCTCTAATATATTTTTTTTCATTATTTGCCTTTAATAATCTTATTGGTTTACATAAGAAATAGCAAAACACATTCCAAATTTAATTACCTTATTTATCAATAAGCTAAATTTAATTTAGCTTAAAAATATTTCATAAATTGGTGCAAAAGACAAAATAATAGTCAAGAGAGCAAGACCTCTCAGTAATTTTTTTCAAACTCTATTTGCTGACGCCTTTTTTCTTCGGCACATGCTGAAAATTGCGACATGGACTTAGGTCGACGACAAATTTTTTTCGGTTGATAAAATAGTAACCAAGCTTGTAGTTTTTCGCCTTGATATTTGGCGTGAATCATTACCGAATTTTGAGTAGAAAAAGGCATAATAGGTTTTGGCGACTTAGCTTTTTTTCCGTCAACACGACGAAGGTTAATAACTTTTTTCTTATTAGTTCGCTTTATTTTTACTCGCGGTTTCTTTTTCGCCTTAGGCTTAAGTTTACCATTTTCACATTGCCACCAAGTTTTCCGGGCTTTAGCCTCTTGAGTCGCTAAACTATTGCTGCGTTTATTTGAGTTAGCTTGACGTTGCTTAGCTTGAATACTATCAAGCTTTTTACGATAGCTTTGGCAGTGCTTTTTACCTGCGATAACCTCGAAAGAGCTAAAAAGTATTATGAATAACAAGCTAAAGAGTATTATCTGTTTCATCTTGCCTTACCTACAGAATTCCATTTCCATAACAAAAGTGTAGTCAACTCTAGATAATTTTCGACTCTACCACTGGCTTTAATAGCAATTGAGTGCAGCATGAAGCATGTGTTTTCAAAACAACCTTGCTGATATTTAGCATAACCCTGCAACCGCAACTACAATAAAATCAGGCAGTAAAGTTAACGTCATAGTCAACAACACAATTAAACCGTTATAAAAAGAGGAACAAGGATGTTTCAATCATCATTTAACAGCATACTCTACTCTGGCTTAGTGCTACTACTATCAACCTGGTCTTACGCTCTTCCGGCCAGCAATCATGCCCTTCTGAAAGAGCAACCTAAACTACAATTGGCAACTAAATATCATCAAAATATCGTTATTACAGATTACTTAGTCAGCGAAAAGTTAGATGGTGTTCGAGGATACTGGACAGGAAAAGACCTCTTAACCCGTAACGGCAATGTTCTGTCCCCGCCACAATGGTTTATTGCTAACTGGCCTACAATAGCAATGGATGGTGAATTATGGAGTCAGCGTGGACAATTTGATACCATCAGTGGATGTGTTCGACGTAAGCACACTAACGGCGAGTGTTGGAAGGACTTAAAATTAATGGTTTTCGATCTGCCTCACCAACCCGGTAGCTTCAGTAACCGCGCTAAAACCATGAATAAATTACTGAACAAAACACATTCGCCTTACTTGGCCATGGTCTCACAATTCAAGGTCACAGATAATATTCAATTATATATGCTTTTAGATAAAGTCGTTGCTCAAAACGGCGAAGGATTGATGCTGCACCTTGCTACAGCAAACTATCAAATTGGTCGCAGTAAAAACTTATTAAAGCTCAAAAAGCATCAAGATGCCGAGGCTAAAGTTATTGCACACCTTGCTGGCAAAGGAAAATATACCGGTATGCTAGGGGCGATTAAAGTTGAAACACCTGAAGGTATTGTTTTTAAAATAGGAAGTGGTTTTTCTGATCAACAGCGCCAACATCCCCCTGAAATTGGTAGTATCATCACCTACAAATATATTGGTAAAACCCAGCAAGGTGTGCCAAGATTTGCCAGCTTTCTTCGAATTAAAAACCAACATTAGTCGCACATTTTAAGGCATAAAATTTTATGGAATTGCATTTATGGTTATCACTGGTAGTTATTTGTATCCTTGGCGCCCTATCACCTGGCCCTAGCCTAGCTTTAGTTATTAAGAACACCTTAAGTGGTGGCTCAAACCAAGGTTATGCTACAGCAATTAGCCATGGGTTAGGCGTAGCACTTTATGCTGCAATCACCGCCACAGGTATTGGCTTATTGATTGTGCAATCACCATTACTATTCTCAGTAATTAAATACGCTGGTGCGGCATTTCTTTTATATTTAGGTATAAAGTCTTTAATGAGCAAGCAACAGAACATGCAATTTTCTCAACAAGAAACAACACGAGACCCATCAATAAATGGTTGGCGAGATGGTTTCTTAATTGCTTTTCTCAACCCGAAACTCGCTATTTTCTTTCTAGCACTATTTAGTCAATTTGTTGAGCCTAATGCTGGATGGCAACAAAAGGGCATTATGACAGCCACTGTAGGTATTATTGATATGCTCTGGTACGTCATTATTGCATTTACCATCTCTCGTGGACCTATTTTAGACAAGTTAAAAGCAAATAGTCATATTGTTGATAAAGTCACCGGAAGTTTTTTGATTCTCTTAGCCGCACGTGTTGTATGGAGTTAAAAAATTCACATGAATTAGCCTGAGTAATAAACAAGTAGATCTACATCTATCACTTATTTATTACTCAGTTATCAAGCAAACTACCGTCAAACAGCAATACCCTAAGCATTAACTTCAGGTTGATAAATGAAATAAAGGCACTTTAAGCCCTTTCCTTGATGCGCCTCTTTGAATACTTCAGGTGTATCAATTGGGTATTGGTAAACACAGTCTGGGCACTCTTTTGCCACTTCAGCAAGAAGGAACTCTTCATTTAAGTCTGGGGAGTTTAAGCATAATAAAACATCGGCGTTTGCCGACATCAGCTCAGGTAAGCGACGGATAATTTTTTTATAGTCTCTTTCAATATCAACGCTACCTTTTTGAAATGACGGCGGATCGGAAATCAATAACTGATAAGGTCCGTGCTTTTTCAAGCGGCCATAAGATTTAAAAATATCAACACCTTCAAATATCACTTTCGTTAGGTCTTGATTATTTAAACGATGATTTTCACGCCCTTTCGCTAACGAGCTTTTACTCATATCAATATTAACGACTTTACTTGCATTACCAGCCAATGCAGCAACTGAAAAGGCACAAGTATATGAAAACAAGTTTAATACCTGTTTATTTTCACTACGGTTTTTTACCCACTCTCGGCCATTACGCATATCTAAAAATAAGCCTGAATTTTGTGCTTTACCCAAACTGATATGATACTTTAAACCGTGCTCTAGAGCAGATAAGTGGCTAACTTCTTTCCCCCAAAGCAACTCGCAGGGCGCGAATTTTCGACAGCGATATTGCACCTGAATTGATTGACACTTGTCTGTCAGCTTCTGAAGCTTAGCTACTAGTTCTACTAACCAAGTTGCTTCGACCTCTTGATATAAGCTAATTAAAATAACAGGCTCTAACCAATCAATATTGACATGAGACAAATTAGCATAAGCATGTCCACGACCATGAAATAGTCGTTGGCTTTCTTGGAAATCATTTGCTTGGATAAATTCGATCATTACACTAAACCAATTCAGCTTAAAAAAATAAGGCCGGATAATAACAAATTATCTGGCCTTATGGGTTATCTAATAGCTTTAATTCACAGCAAATTATATCTCTTTGTCACTAACTAAAAACCGAAAATATTATAAGCAAAGAACTTTTGTGCAATTGTATTAATGAAAATACCAAGCACGATCACCGGAATAAAAGTACCTAATGAAAAGTTAATATACTTTTCGACCCAAGAGCCTTTGTAATTTGCATTACCTAAAGCAAGCTCTTGTGATAATTGTAGTTTTTTCCAGCGATAGCTAACAAATACACATAATAAGAAGCCATTTAACGGTAAGATCGTGTCATAAAAAATATCATAAACCACATCAAAAAATGAACGTACACCGCCCGCATAAGAGGTGAACTCAGTAAAGAAAGACACCATGCCAAAAGATAATGTCGCAAACACAGTTAACAGCCCTGCAGTCATCAGTAGTATCGACAAGGCTTTTTTACGGCTATGTTGCTTCTCTGTAACTAGATAAGAAACCGGCACTTCTAAAATTGACACTAATGAGGTAATCGCGGCAAAGAAAACCAAAATAAAGAAAAAAGCAGCTACAGCACTAGCACCAATATAACCAATAGAGGTTTGAAGGGCTAAAAATATTTTCGGTAAAAAAGTGAAAATTAACGATACTGAGCTGTCACTCAACTCTGCAGGGTTCACATTAGGATTAAATGAAAATACCGCGGGTAAAATCATCAAACCAGCGGTAAATGCTACAGCCGTATCGGTTAACGCAACCAATTTTGCCGAACCAACAATATCAGTTTTACGGTTAATGTATGAGCCGTAAGTAATCAAAATACCCATACCTAATGACAAAGAGAAAAACGCTTGTGATAAAGCGCCATTAATCACTGCTGGAGTTAGTTTCGACACATCAGGAATTAGAAAAAACTTAACCCCTGCCATGGCATTATCTAGTGTTAAAACATAAACCACCATCATCAGGAGCATGATAAATAACGTCGGCATTAATATTTTTGATGCCCGTTCAATACCATCTTTAACACCAGCAACTAGAATAAAGTTAATAATTGCTGCAACTACCACCATGCCAGCAAATAAATATGGACTATTAACAAACTCACCAAAGCCATTACTACTCGCTAGATAATCTAGGTTACCGGTCAATGTTAAAACAATATAACCAAAAATCCATACCGTTAATACCATATAGAATACAGCAATCATAAAAGGCGTTAACACGCCCAAGAACCCGGCCGTTCCCCAAGCTTTACTGCCTCCACTTAGTGCTTTATAAGCACCAACAGGTTCTTTCTCTGTTTTCCGTCCAACCGCCATTTCGGCAATCATTACCGGTAAACAAATTAAAAAAACAAAAAGAGCATACATTAATAAAAATGCGCCACCACCATTTTTGGCTGCATTCACAGGAAAACCAACCAAATTACCTATACCCACTGCCGAACCCGCTGCAGCTAAAATGAACCCTATACGGGAACTAAAATGCTCTCTTTCTGTACTCATAAACATCCTTCGAAATAATTTTGTAGGGCTAATAATTATAATTGTGACTACACAGTGCCCATTTTTATTGAGATAATTTAATTTATTCAACCCTCCGATGCTAGCAGGCTTCTATAATAATGTCTTCTTTTGTCAGTTAGCAACAACGAACAAAGTGTATAATATTTCTTGCACTTTCTAAGTGCCACTAACCATAAAACTTAGCATTCATAATATTGAGAATATTATCGGTTTCTATTGTGGCGAAATTTGCAGCAGCTTCTAGATCACCTGATGAAAAATTTAACGACTGACATAAAGCAGCATCAACATTATCGTCATAGTCAAATATTTCAGGGTGACATTCAACTAATGCTAATCGTGATGCGAGGTACATTACTTTCACATCTTTATTAATGTCGATCTTTTGAGCGTTGTTGTAATGGCGAATGGGTAAGATAATTTTTTCTGGGATCTGCCAAATTTTCAGTAATTCAGCTGAAACCTCAGTATACGTAAAGCCGAGTACCTTTTGCTGTAGTTGCCAAGGTAAAATATCGGCACTGTAGGCCTCACACTGCTTTGCTAACTCTGGAGAAACTTTAGCAACAATTAATTCCCCAAAATTTTGTAATAAGCCAGCTACAAATAGTCGTTCAATATCACGAATACCAGCAGTAATAGCTAAGTTTTTTGTTGCCAAGCCACAGAAAACACTCATATGCCAAAACCTTTTCAGATCTATCGACTGAGTTGAAAAATGTTTAAACGCTGTGGCGGCAACATCGACTAACATCATATTGTATATAGCTTGCGTGCCTATAATTGTAACAGCACGTGAGATGGTACTTATTTCACCAGGAAAGCTATAAATAGCACTGTTGGCTATTTGTAATAAACGCGAAGTCATCGATGGATCGACGCTAATAACATTGGCGAAATCTTCAGTCGTCGAATCATCATCCTCCATTAAGGCTTTAACCTTAAAACAGGCATCAGGTAACGCGAAAGAACCATTAGCCTGCTTGGCATATTCAAGAGCATTCATCAATTAATACTATCCTTATATAAAATCTACGCTTTTTACTTTAATCACCGATGACTATTGTGCAAAAGTAACACCAAAAAAGTCACCATCATGCCATTTAGGGCGCTCAGCTTGGTTCGCTATCTCTACACCTATCATCATATTAACCAATGCGAAACTCGCTGCAGCCTGATAATTTATCGGTAAAGTTATTTCATCACTGTGTTGATGATAATGATTTTTTAAGAAGTCACCAAAGACGGCACCACCATCAATATTTTCATCGGTTGATTTAAAGCCTGTCATTAAAAAGACTGATGGAATACCCGCCTTAACAAAGCTGTAGTGATCGCTGCGAGTAAAAAGTGCTTGCTCCGGCATGGGGTCTTCACTAAGTTCGATATCAATTTTATTTGCTGCTGTCTCAACAATTTCCCCCATGGTTGAATGCGTTGAACCAAACGCTATAACATCGGCAAAAGGATAGAGAATTAACGGCATATCTAAGTTTACGTTTGCCACTAATTGCATTACAGGTATGGTAGGATTATTGGCAAAGTAACTAGAGCCTAATAAACCTTTTTCCTCACCTGTCACTACAACAAACAGCACAGAACGTTTTGGCTTTATTGGCATTTCTGCTAATAAACGAGCCGTTTCTAGTAAAATAGCAACACCCGAAGCATTATCCAGTGCACCATTATTAATGGTGTCTTCATCATCGGTATGTGAACTTATACCTATGTGATCAAGGTGAGCGCTAAAAACAACATATTCGTTTTTCAGTTGTGGATCACTACCTTCGACCGCGGCAATAATATTTGGACTTGAGATTTCTTCATAGCGTGAGCGATTTTTCAAGCTAACTTTATACGGTAAGTCAAAGCCCTTAATGGCATTATTGTTAGTATCTGCGGTAAAAATATCTTCTAGTGTGCGAGCGGCTCCAGTAAATAAAGCTTTTGCAGCATCTTGATTGAGATAGGCACCTGCTAAGATTTCTGGCTGTGTACCAAACGGGAGATTATCTTTTGTTAGCCAACTCAAACGTGGTGCATTGGCATATTGTGCTGACTTTTCGAAACTACGTACTTTCTCCCGCTTAGGTGTGTGCACTGTGATAAAACCTATCGCGCCATGCGCGGCAGCATGACGGCTCTTTTCTGCACTCGCGCCAATATGCGCACCTTCTTCGGACGGTAAATCATCTGGTCTACCGGTTAACGCCACAACAATTTTGCCTTTAACATCAATATTTTCATAATCGTTGTAACCAAATTCTGGCGATACAACCCCGTAACCAACAAAAACCGTTGATGCCGTAATAGCGGTATTATTTTGTAAACTAGAACCAGAAGTTAAAAATTCCGTAGCATAATCAAGTTCGATATCGCCCTTTAGGCCATGAATAATAGTGCTAGCAGAGCCATCAATAAGGAAGCTTTTACGAAAGCGAACCGTTTGCTCAAAGCCACGCTTCTCGCCCGCAATACTCGTACCTTTAGGTGTTAAGCCCAATTGTTTAAAATAAGACTTTACATAGTTAGCCGCTATTTGATAACCATTACTGCCTGTATCTCGACCTTGTAAAGTGTCATCAGCAAGAAATTCAATATGAGCTTTTATATTAGCGGCGTTAACTTCATTTACTGCCGTTTCATTAACAACTTCGGCACTGGGAGCTGGAGATTTATTACAAGCCAATAACGCTATCGCTAATAGGCCAACTAAAGCCAGTGGCTTATTTTTTTTCAATGGGAACATATACTTCATATTTTCTCGTTAACTTATATCCAATATTACTTAGGTGACTCAACAATCTGCATAGCAGGAGTTATTGAGTATTTTTCTTACTTTATGATTAAGTACTAACTATCGATATTATTCGTTGCCGTGCTTAGCAGATTCAAAATTTTCAAACACTATATCGACTGTTTTATAAAAAAACTAGCATGGGGCTGAAAATGCCAATATAGCGAGCCATAGATAATGTTGCTATGACTTTGCGTACGATAAATTTAATCAAAAATGGGGACACCTGAGTGTCGTTTGACATGCTCAGTAACAATATAGGTATGCGTTTGTGATACGCCCGGTAATTCAACAATAGTACCTAATAAAGCCCGATATGCTGCCATATCTTCAAAGCATATCTTAACTAAATAATCAAAGCCTCCTGCAACCATATGGCATTCTGCAACTTGTTTAATGCCAATAACTTCAGCACGAAACTTATTAAAGATATCCGCGGTAGTGCGATCAAGCGTTACTTGAATAAATGCCGTCATTCCATACTTTAATTTACTGGCATTTAAGAAGGCACCATAAGATTCAATATACCCTTCATGCTCAAGACGTTTTACCCTTTCTAAACAAGGGCTAGCACTTAAATTAACTCGCTGTGCTAAGGTACTATTTGAAATTCGACCATTTTTTTGTAAAACATCTAAAATAGTTAAATCGATACGATCTAAAACCTTGGGTTTGCTACTTGTCATCTGTCAATCAGCTTTATGGTTAATGGTTTTATTAGCCGAATAAATTACCGTAAAAAAACGGCAAACGCCAACATATTCGATAGACTGCTTCCGCTAGAGCCTAAGGAGCGTAGTTAGTGCTTAAAAGTAAGGAACTTTTGATCTGGCCGTTAGTTGATATGGTGTTATTTAAAGAAGTGCCTAAAGAGTATGATTAAGGCTGATAACAAAGTAATGATCCGCCCCTGTGCACTTTACGAGTTCGATACATGTAAAAAACATCATAATGTGCTGAGGAAAAACACACGGTTTGAAGCTTAAAATAATGCCAATATGAGTTCGATAAGAAATTAAAATTTTAATTAGCCACTAAGGCATAGGTCAATATTACAATTACCTAACGACTACTTTGTAATGTCAGCTTTGCCTATATAAACCTCCGATATTAGGGGAAATAGTACTAACATTTACTCAATAAGAAACTTTCAATTTCATCCCCAGGTAAAGGCTTATAATAGTAAAATCCTTGCCCATAAACACACCCCATTTTCTTTAAGAGCTTAGCATCGGCTTCATTCTCAATACCTTCACCGACCGTCGCCATATTCAAGTTAGCCGCTAAATCAATAATCGTCTTAATGATCGCTTGATGGTTGCCACGCTCATGAACATTTTCGATAAAAGAACGATCAATTTTTAACACATCCATTGGAAAACGATGCAAATAGCTTAAACTTGAATAACCCGTGCCAAAATCATCAAGGAGTATTTTTACTCCCATTTTTTTCAAGGCATACATATTTTTCAAGACAATATCATTATTTTCCAACAACGCACGCTCAGTAAGTTCAATGCGAACTTGGTGAGGTTTTACGCCCGTTTTATCAATAATAGCTTGAACATCTTGCGGTAAACTTGAACTGAAGAAGTGATTACAGTAGAAATTACAACTTACATAAAGGTGCTCTAAACCTAAACGCTGTTGCCAAAGTTTAAGTTGTCGACAGGATTTTTCTAGAATTTGCAGATCAATCTCCATCACTAAATTAGTTTCTTCCGCTAATGGAATAAAATCATTAGGGAAAACAAAGCCACGCTTTTCGCTCGGCCACCTTGCCAAGGCTTCAAAACCTATAATTTTACCATCTGTCATTTGTACTATAGGTTGAAAGTAAGGAGTAAACTCTTGATTAGTAATAGCTTCTCGAATATCCATTTCTAACGATAAAGCATTTTGTACTTTTTTATGCATACTCGAATCAAAAACTTCGTAGCGCCCTTTACCTTTATCTTTCGCATGGTACATGGCGATGTCGGCATCTCGTAGCATATTATCAGCACTACCATAGCGCTCATTATTGAATAAGACACCAATACTTGTACCGATAAATACCGACTGGTTTTCAATAATAAATGGCGCAGACAATAGCTCAGTTATTCTGTTGGCAATTTCGTATGCCACATCATCAGATTCAAGCTCTTCAACCAAGATGACAAACTCATCACCGCCTAAACGTGCAACGGTATCAGTATCTCGTACGACATCAATCAATGCCTTAGCTATTTTTTTCAACAACTTATCGCCAGCATGGTGCCCTAAACTATCATTGACAACTTTAAAGCGGTCTAAATCAAGAAACAAAACAGCAAATTTAAATGCCGGTCGACGCTTATTGCAAGCAATCGCATGATTTAATAAATTAAGGAAAACGGCCCTGTTAGGTAAACCCGTTAAAATATCATGCGAAGCAGCATGTTTAAGCTTCTCTTCAGCGATCTTACGTTGTTTTATTTCATCTTCTAAAGCGACAGTTCGTAACTTTACTTGTTGTTCGAGTAGCTCATGGGACTTTCGTTTGTAGTCAGCAATTTCTCGACGTTGCATCGCTGATGCAACGTGGCGAGAAACAAAGCGTAATAACTCTGCGTCTTGCTCTGTAAAGCGTGTTGATTGATGATAACTTTGTAACACCATTGCACCAATAACCTCACCCGAGTCAATTAAAGGCACACCTAACCATGATACAACTTCAGCGCCTGGCTTAATTGTTTTGCCTTGTCGATATAACTCTTGCATTGCTTTTTGATCAAGTAATACTGTTTCGCCACTTCTAAGTACAAGTTCTGTAAATCGATTTGACAGCTTTCTGGTGTTGAACTGCTTGTCGGCATTCTTAAACTGTTGATCAAGGTAATAGGCAAAAAATAGCTCATCACTAATGGCATTATATTTAGCAATATAAAAGTTCTCGGCGTTGATTAACTGACCGACGATGTTGTGCACCATGCCATAAAATTTATCAATATCAAGATCAGGATCATTAGTTAATTCAGAAATACGGTACAACGACTCTTGCAGTAATTCAGCCTTTTCTCGGTCACGAATTTGCTGCATTAGCTCTCTTGTGCGCGCGTCAACAGCAGCCTTTAAGCGTTCTCGATCTTGTAAACGCGTCAATGCGGTAACAATATGTTGTGCCGTAAATTCAAGTAAATCGCGCTCGGATTCTTGATAACGAGTATCTGCTGAATAACTTTGTACCGCCATCACGCCGATCACAAAGCCATCATGTATCAATGGCACACCAAGCCAATCTACACCTGCAGTACCAATGGCTTTGATTTTCCCTTCTTGTTCTAACCGTGCAATAACTTCAGGCGTCGCTAATAAGGTTTTACCGGTTTCAATAACATAATTTGTCATTGAACCACTAAATTCACTTAGCGAATAAATACGCTTTTCCATTTCATCGTTTTCATCAACGTGATAGCTAAACTCTAAGGTAGATAATGTTTGATCATAGAGCACGATATAAAAGTTACTAGCACTCATCACTGAGGCAATTGAGCGATGTACTTGCTCAAAAAAAGTATTCAGATTAGCGCAATCTATTGAAAGTTGGTTAAGTTTAAATAAAGCCGTGTAGCGATCTTGCAAATTCTGATACTTATTCAGCAAAGCAATAGATTCTGTTGCCAGGTCGACATTGGTATTAACGAATGGGTCTAATGAATCTGTCAACTTTTCCACCATATTACATACTTAAATAAAAATTTTATCAATTAGATCAGTTATCTAACCCTGAATTTTGAAAGAACAATTAAAATAACAAAAACTGATAATATTTGCAGCTAAAAAACCTTTGTTATTTCTTCAGTTTTTGCGCTTCAGCAACGGCAGCTTTATTACCACAAACTGCAGCTTGTTTGTCGTCACGGTAGTAACGAATATCAATACAGTCTTGTTGATATCTGCGTTCTAATTCAGTACGTATTACCGGTTTGTTTTTGGCACTAATAATCTGCTTATGTAATGACTGGCACTGTTGTACCTGCTCTGATGCTAATGTTACATCTTCACAGCTATTATTATTTGAGCTACATGCCGAGAAAACTAATACCCCTGAAAATATTACTACAAACTGCTTTATCATTTAAGTTCTCTCATTTGCTATATAAAAATCAATGATGATTGAGATTAACCAGATTAAATATCTTCTAGGCAACTCATGATAAGTTTATCACCATCAAATTGATTCTGTTAGATGTGAATTGGAAAATACAATAAACTGCATTTTCTTTGAATTACAACACACTATTAACCTTCTCATTATTAGTGCCGTTGCCAACGTGATTGAATTCGTCCACTTCCCTTTGGTTTGAGTATATAATACTTAAAAATAAAGATTAAGCATTAAGATTATTGTATCAGAGGACAATTATGCAAGTACAAGTGGTTGACTATCAGGCTGACGATGCCGCACAAAAGTTTGTCGAGAGTTTACGTAACACGGGGTTTGGCGTATTAACGAACCACCCTATTCAACAAACGTTAGTAGAAAAAATATATCAAGATTGGTACACATTTTTTACTGAAGGTGAAAAACAAGCGTTTGCCTTTGATCCTGAAAAACAAGACGGTTATTTTGCACCAGAAATTTCTGAAACGGCTAAAGGCCATAGTAAAAAAGATATTAAAGAATACTACCATGTTTATCCTTGGGGACGTATTCCAAAACAATTAGCAGAAGACATTCTTAATTACTACAAAATGGCTTCAGATCTTGCCAGTGAATTACTTGATTGGGTTGAAAAATATAGCCCTGCTGATGTAGCAGCACACTACTCAGAGCCACTATCAAATATGATCATGGATACCCCTAACACCTTGTTACGTATTCTTCATTACCCGCCGTTTAATGGCACAGAAGAGCCCGGAGCCATTCGCGCTGCAGCCCACGAAGACATCAATTTATTGACCATTTTACCGGCTGCGAACGAACCTGGTTTACAAGTACAAGCTCAAGACGGTCAATGGTTAGATGTTCCAGGAGATTTTGGTCATTTAATTGTTAACATTGGTGACATGCTGCAAGAGGCCTCACAAGGTTACTTCCCTTCCACTAGCCATAGGGTAATCAACCCGACAGGGGTAAACTCAGGTAAATCACGGATTTCTTTACCTCTATTTTTACACCCTCGCAGTGAAGTAGTACTATCTAAAAATCATACCCAAGCAAGCTACTTATTAGAGCGATTAAAAGAGCTTGGTGTTAAATAACTTGATTTAATACCAAGCTGATTTAACAAAAAAGCCATCACACTGTGATGGCTTTTTAATATCTGCTTGCTCTAATTAGAGCAGGCTTTCTCCTCCAAGCTCCGCTTTGTTAAGCTTCACTTTTAAGGTTATCTAAAAGAGCTGAATCATCAGACGCAACTTTTTTCTTACGCCTAAGCATCACTCTCAAGTCTTCAATAATCAAGTAAAGACATGGGATCAGAACCAACGTTACTATCGTGGCAAATAACACGCCAAATGCTAATGATACCGCCATTGGAATAACAATTTGAGCTTGTGCGCTAACTTCAAAAAAGATAATCGGCACTAAACCTATGAACGTAGTAATCGAGGTCAACAATATTGCTCTAAAGCGTTTTGTTCCTGCATGCATAACAGCATCTTTTAAGCGCTCGCCACGTTTTCTGGCGTTGTTAACATAATCAACCATAACTAAGGAATCATTCACCACCACCCCTGCAGCAGCTAATATCCCCATCACAGATAAAGCACTTAAATCCATACCAAGAATGAAGTGGCCTAAGACAGCTCCAATAACACCAAAAGGAATAACGACCATAATCATGGTTGCTTGTGCGTAAGATTTCAGTGGTATCGCTAATAATGAGAAAATAATTAACGACGAAATAACAAAATCTCGTATTTGGCTACTCGCGCTTTCCATTTCTTCTTGAATACTACCTGACACTTCACTTTGAACTTGCGGGTATTTGCGTAATAGTTCTGGAATAAAGTTATCACGAATATCGGTCGCTACTTTAAAAGGTTCAACCTGCTCAGCATCAACACTTGCCCAAACATTAATGGTTCGATTACCATTTTCACGACGAATGCGAGTTACACCTTCTTTTAAGGTAATAGTGGCAAGTTCAGATAAAGGCAACTCTGCACCATTGGGCGCTTGAATCATTACATCATCCACATGCCCAACAGAGCTACGTTGTTCAAGTGGGTAACGCACCATAACCTTCACTTCTTCACTATCTCGTAAAATACGCTGCGCTTCTAAACCATAAAAGCTATAACTGACTTGTGAGGCAATATCTGCCAAGCTTAGGTTTAAGCTATAAGCTAACGGTTTCAGTTCAAACTGGACTTCTTTAGCACTGGTTTGGCGACTGTCATTAACATCACCAATACCTTTTAAAGAATTAAGTTTTGTTTTTAACTCTTTTGCTGCCGCAAGTAATTGCACATCATCTTTACTTTCTAACCTAAACGCAATATCACCATCATCACGACCACCACCAAACAAGTTATCGCCAATAGTAAATGATTTAACGCCTGGATAGTTAGGAATAGCAGCACGCCATAAATCAGCAAGTTCAAAAGTATTAATTGGACGTAATTCAGGTATAACAAGCTTTACCATCAATTGACCGCTAGTTCTGCTACGCAAGTCTACTTGCATATCAGATATCATTGAATTGCCGTACTCTGCTTCGATTTCCTTATCAATGCGATTTATAATCCCTTGAATATTAAGTAACGTTTCTAAAGTTGCTTTTTCTGACGCATCAACATTCATTTCAACAGTCACCCGAGGAAAGTCGTGCGGTATTTTAGGTTGCCCGATAAAGCGCACAAAACCACCACTAAATAAACCGGCGCTAATCAACATCAAGCTAATAAAGAACATAAGAACCGCATAACGGTACTTTATAAATACCGCTAAAGACGGGGCATAAATGTTATTAATAATGCTTTTTAACTTAGTATCAACCCACAAACGTAATCTATCGATTGGGTTTTTAGGATTAAAGTCTTTAATCTTCATTTTTACCAAATGCGCAGGCAAAATCAGTTTAGATTCAATTAAAGAAAATATTAAACATAAAATTACCACAGAGCCGATAGCTTTACCGAAGGCGGAAGATGGTCCTTCTCCAAAAAGGAAAGGCAAAAATACTGCAATAGTGGTTAACACACCAAAAGTGGCTGGCATAGCTACACGTTTAACGCCACGAATAACATTATCGGTACTATGTCCATGCTCTTCAATTTCTTCGTGAGCACTCTCACCCATTACAATAGCGTCATCAACAACAATGCCAAGCACAAGAATAAAGGCAAATAAACTGATGACATTAATGGTTACACCGACAAATTCCAAGGGCATCATTAATAGAGTCCCTAAGAAACAAACCGGCAGACCCATCATCACCCAAAAAGCTAAACGAACACGTAAAAACAACGCTAGCATCAAAAATACTAATACTGCACCACTTTTCATATTATCTATCATCATGTCTAAGCGACCTTCAAGATAGTAAGTCATATCAACCCAGGTTTCTAACTTAACGCCTGGTGGTAATACCGCAGCTTTCTCTTCAACGTAGTTTTTTACTATGCTAGCAATAGCAGTAATACTTTGGTTATCAGCAGCACCAACAAATAGCGTAACTGAGTTTTGACCATTAAATTTAGAGTACTGTAAGCCTTCTTCAAAGCCATCAACAATGGTCGCAATTTCACCGAGAAGAATTCGAGTACCATCTGCTAAAGTAACAACCGGTAATTGCTCAAATTCATGACCGCGATAGGCCTGGTTTTCTACTCGTAGATTGATGTAACCATTTTCGGCACGTATTTGTCCTGCTGACATATTACGAGAATAACTGCGTACAGCGTTCGCAATATCGGTGAAGCTCAAACCATATTCTCTGAGCTTATCTTTGCTCACTTCAATCGAAATTTCATAATCTAAACCGCTATATAACTCAGATATGTTGATCATCGGCAGTTGCTGAATTTCACTATGAATTTTACGGCCCAACTCTTTTAATTCACCGTTGGTTAAGTCGCCATATAAACTCAGGTACATCACTTCTTGTCGATACTTTTCACGCTCGACTTTTATCCGTTCCATGCCATCAGGAAAACTAGAAATAGAATCTATCGCAGATTTCACTTCTTCAAGCACCACTTGAGGATCATAGTCTAATTCAACCTCAAACCAACCGTTAGAGTAGCCTCGATTTGAATAAGTGATAACACGTTTAAGGCCTTGAACAGTTTCCAGTGCCTCTTCTATTTTAATCGTTATCCCTTCTTCAACCTCTTGCGGCGCAGCACCTGGATACGGCGCAGCGTAAGAAATCCAATTAATTTTAACCTGTGGGAACATTTGTTTATTAATAGTTTGAATGGTAAAAAAACCACCAACCAAAATAAAAATCATTAACAAATTTGCGGCAACACTGTTGCGGGCAAACCAAGCAATTAACCCTGTGTTCGTATTGATACTATGATCTATTTCAGGGCTTTTTTTCGCTGAAGCATTCGTCATTTTTATTCCCCTGAATCGCTATCGTTTAGCGCGACTTGTGAACTGTCTTCCATGCTCTCATCTTGCTGTTCTTCAGCATCTTCTTCAGGTACATCTGTAATTAACGCCAGTTTCATACCATCAATAGGATAGTCGAGCGCAGAAACGATCAACTGATCACCGTGTGATAAGCCATTTGAAACAATCACATTTTGGCCATCTTGACGAACAATATCGATCTCTGAGTAGTGCAATTTAGATTCAGCATCTAAAATAGCCACACGATTATTATCAACCAAGTAGCGAGGAACACGTGTTGCTTGAGCAATTTCAAGCCCTAAAATTTTAGCTTTCACATAAGAGCCAAAACGTATTGGAGTTTCATTGCTATTTGCTAAAGCATAAGGGTCATGAATTTCAGCGACTAAATAGCTCATACGGCTCTTATTGTCGATAACGCCTTCACTGCGAGCAATGTTTGCTGGCCATATGATGTCACGACCAGCAAATGTTCCCATTAAATTGACCTTGGCATTTTTCCCTTGTTCAACAAGAAACTCTAATTGATTATCAGCAACTGGCAGTCTTACTTCTGCTACCGCGGTACCTAATAATTTGCCCACCATACTGCCAGTGCTAACAAACGAACCTAGGCCAACATTACGGCTGTCAATCATAGCATCATAAGGTGCTCTTATTTCGGTACGCTCTAAATTACGTTTCGCTCTTAATATCGACGCTTGCGCTGCTTTTACTCGTGCAATTTCTTGTGCTAATTGTGGTTTACGTAAACTCAACTCTGTTGGTGAAGTATCTGTAATACGTTTCCATTCTCGCTCTGCAACTTGCCCTTGTGCACGTTCAGTTTCTAAGGAAGCACGGGCTGAAGCCATTGTCGCTTCAGCGTCAATAAGGGCAGCTTCATAATCATTAGGGTCAATACGTGCTAGCAGCTGGCCTTTCTTAATAAAGCCACCTCGAACAAAGGTATCTGATAGCTCAACTATTTGGCCACTCACTTGTGCCACTAACTCAGTTTCATATTTAGGTTCAACCACCCCATATGAATCTACCTGCAAGGTTAATGGTGCTAACGATATCGGCTCAACAGCAACGATAGGAGTATTATCAACTTCTTCTTTCTCTTCAGGCGGTTTTTTCATGCTTGAAAATAGAACAAAAGTTAAAATACCTGCGATTAAGATAACAAAAGGTATGAATATTTGTTTTTTCCGTGTCACTGTGACGTCCTCATAAAATCTATATTTTTGTAATTATTAGTTTAATTGCAACTAGGATACCTAAATCTATGGCTACAAAAACTAACAAAGTTGTAAATGCTTGTTACAAAATTCACGCCGTTTTTAAAGTTACTTAAAAATTAATAAATAAAACATTAAATAACAATAGGTTAAGAAAAGACAACTTCATGAGTAGTATAAATTATATGCTGAACTTAATATGACATTTATAACGAGTTGGTTTTTTTCACTAAATAGTTAAATTTTTATAAAACTACTTAGCCGATATCGCCAACACTGAAATAATTATTAAAACTATCACAAGCCAATGCTTGGTAAATATCACCTGACCTAACACTTTTTATTATCTATACCCAATCCACTTGAAAATGCAGTTTCAAGTGGTTTGGGTATATAACCTAGAAAAGACAAAAATTAACCAAAGCGATAACCTTAATCGGGTATTTATACGGTCATGCCCAATAAAAGATCAGTGAACAAACTCAAGTTGAACAACTCAGCACTAGGTTAATGCAAATGTGCTCAGTTTAGAGCTCACGCTAATTAAACACCTAACCGTAGTTACAATTTGTTATAAAATAAGCCCGCTAAGTACTTGTGCCTAGAAGTGAATACTTTAGTATTAAACCTATCAATTGAGGGTAAATTTATGTTGTCAAAAATTAATAAGTTTTTTCAATCACTCGGTGCAGAAGGTCAACAACAGACAAATGAAATAAGTTTAGAGATAGCCTGTAGCGTTTTATTGTGTGAAGTCATGCTTGCTGACGGGCAACTAGATAATGCTGAACAGCAAAAGTTGAGCGATATTATTTCTAAACAATTTCAGCTTTCTAATGAAGAAGTGCAAGACATCATCAAACGCTCTTTAGCATTATGTGAGAATGCCACTGACTTTTACCAATTTACATCAAAAATCAATGAAAGTTACAGCACCGAGCAACGAATAACTATGCTTGAGTTGCTATGGAAGGTCGCATACGCTGATGGTGAGCTTGCTAGTATTGAAGAGCATATCATTCGCAAAATATCAGATTTATTACATTTACGACACAGTGAGTACATTCAAACCAAACTCAACTGCCAAACAAAAAACCACCCTAGCAGATAAAATGATAGTTAACTTAGCGCTGAATCGGTTATTATAGGCACAAGTTAACTGACCGCAAGAATCCACATGGCAAGTATTGGCAAATATAACACCCTTCCTGTAGTAGCAATTACTGATAATGGCGCCTATTTAGATGCAAATGAGTTAGGAGAAATTCTGTTACCTAATCGTTTTGTACCAGAAAACTGCCAACCTGGTAGTGAAGTTAAGGTTTTTATTTATGCTGATACCGCTGATCGTATTGTAGCAACCACTGAAAAGCCCTTAGCGGAAGTAGATCAGTTTGCCTCACTAAAAGTTAGCCAAGTAAATAAAATGGGCGCCTTTCTTGATTGGGGCTTACCAAAAGATTTACTGGTTCCATATAACCAACAGCACAGTGAAATGGAAGTTGGTAAGTATTATTTGGTTAGAGTATTTCTCGATTTAAAAACCGATCGCCTAGTTGCTTCAAGTAAACTGGATAAATTTATCGATATTTGGCCGGCAGAATATCAAAAGTGGGATAAAGTAAAGTTAACTATCGCGACCAAAACAGACTTAGGCTTTAAAGCCATTATCAATGATCTACATTGGGGCTTACTTTACGATAACGAAATATTTAAACCATTACGTACCGGCAAAAAAATAACAGGTTATATTAAACAGGTGCGTGAAGATGGTCGCATTGATTTATCATTGACCCGCCCAGGCGAGGGTAAAGTTAAAGATTTTAGTGATAATTTATTGGCTCATATTGCTGAAAATAACGGCTTTAGCCCATTACATGATAAAAGTGATCCTGAATTGATCAAACGCATTTTAGGCGTCAGTAAAAAAACCTTTAAAGCAACAGTGGGTAACTTAATGAAAAATGGCAAAATCACCATTGAATCTAACGGTATCCGCTTAAAGTAATTACCTGCCAACAAGGTAATACACTCATCAGCTCAAGCTGTTGCCACGAATTAAAAAAAGCCCTGATGGGCTTTTTTTATGCTTATTGTAAATAATAAATTCAGCAGCGTTATTGCGTACCGCCAACGGTCATTTCATCAATTTTCAAAGTTGGTTGACCGACACCAACAGGTACACTCTGTCCGTCTTTACCACAAACACCAACACCTGCATCAAGTTTCAGATCATTACCCACCATACTAACTTTTTGCATTGCTTCAGGACCACTACCAATTAATGTCGCACCTTTGATCGGTGAGGTTATTTCACCATTTTCAATTAAGTAAGCTTCTGAACTGGTGAATACAAACTTACCTGAGGTAATATCCACTTGGCCACCAGCAAAATTTGGTGCGTAAATGCCTTTTTTTACTGATTTAATAATATCTTCTGGCTTATGCTCGCCCGCCAGCATATAAGTATTAGTCATACGCGGCATAGGTAAATGTGCATACGATTCACGTCGACCATTGCCGGTTGGTTTAACGCCCATTAAACCGGCATTATGCTTGTCTTGCATATAACCTTTAAGTACACCTTTTTCGATCAGTACGTTGTACTGTCCTGGTGTACCTTCATCGTCAATACTGATAGAGCCTCGACGATTGGCTATTGTGCCATCATCAACTATGGTACATAACTCAGAGGTGACTTGCTGACCAACTTTACCTGAAAAAGCTGATGAGCCTTTACGATTAAAATCGCCTTCTAAACCATGGCCAACCGCTTCATGTAGTAATACACCAGGCCAACCAGCGCCTAACACAACGGGCAATAAGCCAGCAGGTGAATCAATCGCTACTAAATTAACTAACGCCTGACGAACCGCTTCTTCAGCATAACTAAGATAACGAGGTTTGTTATTCTCTAACTCAAAGAAGTAGCTGTAATCTGTGCGTGCACCGCCGCCAGCACTTGCTCGTTCTCGTTTACCATTTTCTTCAACTAATACCGAACAGTTAAGTCGAACTAATGGCCTAATATCTGTCGCATAAGTGCCATCGCTAGCCGCTACTAATACTTTTTCGTAAACGCCTGACAAGCCAACAATAACTTGTTTAACACGCTTATCAACACTTCTCGCATGCGCTTCTACTTCATGCAATAAGGTGATCTTTTGTTCTTGGGCTAAACTCGCTAATGGGTCATTCGCTTGATAAAGCGCATGGCTTTGCTGCATGCTTTTACCATCAAATACTTGCACACGTGCAGATTTCTCAGCATTAGCTATACCTTTGGCTGCATCGGCGGCCTTTTTTAAGGCCACAGGAGAAATATCATCAGAGTAAGCAAAACCGGTTTTTTCACCTGATATTGCACGAACACCAACACCACGTTCAAGGTTAAAAGAGCCTTCTTTAACAATACCGTCTTCTAACATCCATGATTCATGGCTGCTAGATTGAAAGTATAAATCAGCTAAATCTACTTTACGTTGGAACATGCTATCCAACGTATCCATTAACATGCTTGGCTCTATTTCACTATTAGCTAAGAGCTCTTGCTCAACATTATTCATACGACATCAACTTATTTTTAAAACGATTATGAGTAGCAACAGGCATAGCTTTACGCACGTTGAGTAATTCTTGTTCTTGGTAGTCAGCACAAATAATACCTTTACCGGTATCGCGCTGAGCCAGTATTTCACCCCAAGGGCTTATGATCATACTGTGGCCCCATGTTTCACGGCCATTTAAATGCACACCTTCTTGTCCGGCAGCAATAATATATACTTGATTTTCAATCGCACGCGCTTGTAATAACGTCTGCCAATGCGCAGCCCCTGTAACCCGGGTGAAGGCACTAGGTACGGTAATAATTTTTGCGCCTTGTTGACACAACTGGCGAAATAACTCAGGAAAACGCAGATCATAACAAATTGATAAGCCAACATTAATACCTGCAACGTCAACTACGCTAACATGATCACCCGCTTGAGCATAACGTGATTCACAGTAATTTTTTTCACTGTCTTCAACGGTAACATCAAACAAATGAAGTTTATCATAACCACCAAGCTCTATACCCTGTGGCGAAAAAACAAAGCAGCTATTGGTAAATTTATCATCTTCATTTGCTAGCACAGGAATACTACCTGCCACAAGAAACACATTAAAGCGCTTAGCAAGCTCAGCCAGTTGTATTTTCAACTGCTGGGTTTCTTGATTTTCACGCGCTAACGCTAGCTGTTGTTGGTCTTTACCACCAAAAAATAAACAACATTCTGGTAATAATACCAATTGCTGTTGTTCATATGCCAAGGTTGCTAACTGCTGTTTAATATCAGCAATATTGTCAGCAACATTGGTGCTGGAGGTCATTTGTATTGCACAAAGTTGCATTGTTTTACTTACCATTATTAACCATTGAAGTTATCTATTATCGGTACTGGCTTTATTGGCTCTTCAGGCACAGGATCTATGTTCTCAAGATTCTTATCTGACGTTGAGTCAACAATTTTTGGCGGAGATGAGCGGCCAACACTGATGTTTTTATTTTTTCGGCTGACTTGTTTAAATGTCGGCTCGTCTAAATTCCCCGTCACTTCAAAATTAATTTCGGCGATTACGGTCGACGTGATCACTTCATCAAGGGCCATGCCAGCTAAAAATGTTACTGGGTTTAATGTCGCAATCCACGCCAATACAGGTAGGCTAGAGGTTAAATTAGGCTTATATGACATGCGATAGTCAAGATCACCATTATTTAAGTTGGTATTGCCGACAATCGTTAAATCTCCAGCGGTGCCTTTCATCAAAACATTATCAGTGTATACCACGCCATTTTTCATCGTAAAACTGCCCGCTAGCTCACTATAAAACATCCCGTCGCTGAAGATATCTCGAAAATCAAAACTAAGCTTGCGCACTAATGACTGCAAACTAAGTAACGACAAAATACGAACACCTTTATCATCAACGTCATCTAAATAGCCATCATCAAGCTTTGCTGAAAGCTCACCGTCAAAAGTAGATAGTGCAAAGTCATGCGGACCGCCTTGCCAAACAACGTCATATTTCATAGCAATACCACTATCTCTAATAATAGAAGCATAACCGATATTCTCGACCTCACGAGAAACACTGTTTGTTGCTAATGTGCCAATAATACGGGTATTTGAGCTATCTTTTGTTTGCTGCCACCGTGCATCAAAGGCCATTTGGGTTTTGCCACGTTTAGCGGTAAATTTATTCAGTAACAATGTATCTACATTTTCACGCTCAAGTGTAAAAGTGACTTCACCGAAGTCATATGCACCATATTTGCAACTCGCACATTTGACTTTTAGCGGAGGCATAGCAGCAAAAATTTGACTATTACTGACATGATCAATCATCAAAGGTGTAGGCTGTTTAATTTTGCTATCAACAGTAAGCTCGGTATTGTCTGCATCGGTTTTTTCTACAGGTCGAATCGCTTCTACGTCATCATTTTCAGTAGTAGAAATGGCTTGTTCACTCACTATTTTTTTAGCCTGAGCAGTTGTTACTTTTGAGCTGGGATCATTTTCACTTACCACCTCTTTAACCGACGTACCATCAACATTATGTAAATGCATAAAATCAGCATCAATATCGATACCTTGTTGATGCCAATCAGGATAGAACTTAGCCGAACCTCTTAATTCTTTGGCATTAACATCAAGTAGCCACCAATTAGGCTTAGGTGCAAAATTAAAGTCAACTTGTTGGAAGTTTTCACCATAGACAGATAAATTATCAATTTTTCCATGTATTTTATCCGGTGTGCTTAATAGATTGAGCCCACTAACACTGCCAGTTGAAGATACCGTTGCTGAATTCAAAACAGCTGGCTCTGATTCAAGTGAGGCAAGAATGTCTAATACTAACGGTTGCCATTGCTCATAGTTAGCTTCTGCCAAGTCAGCTGTAATATGAAAGCCTGTGGTCGGTAACCACAGTTGCTGCTTACCCAGCACTAAATGAGCCAGCGAGAAGTGTGTTTGCTGGTGCTCAAGTAAACCATAAAAATCAACATTATCACCAATATCAGCACTAATCGTGCTATTTAATTCATCACCAAAAGCATGAATATTAACCGCAACTTGTTGTTCAGCCTGTTTTGTAAATGGCGCAGGTAAAGTTAAGGTTAATTGGTTTAACTTCGAGTTAATTTGATAGTCATAAGTAAACTCGTCATCGCTGATATTAAGCGCTAATAAGCCTTGCCAAGCTAAAGGGCCATGAGCATATTTTACTAATTCATCAGGCAATTGGGCATGCCACTGAGTATCTTGCCATTGACCTAATGTTTCAATATTGACGTTATATAATTCTGACTTTTGTTTCGCTTGTACATTTAGGGTTAATGGCAATCCCCGCCAGTCTAGCTGAACATTGCTAGCAGCAAGCACATCATTAGTATAATTGAGTCGGCCATTAACTTGACTAAAATCCATTCGCGGTGCTTGTAACGCTAAAGTATTATTTTTAAAGTCAACATGCCCTTTGGCAACAACTGCATCAAGATCGTTTAGCGGCAGCGTTAAAGAAAACGCACCGCTAACAGGCCCAGAAATAACAACTTGCTCTAATGTCACACCAATAGAGTCTTGCATAGGACTAGCGTCCATTAATTGGCTCACCTGCTGTGGCAGTACATCGGTAAAATCAGCATCTACCGTTAATACTTGACCATCAGATAGGCTCGCAATCGCGGCTTCAACTCCGCTAACATCAATACCTGATAACTGACCTGCTCGCCCTGTTATTAGCATACTATTATTAGTAAAGTTTAAATTGGCTGAAAAATTATTGATTGCCGGCCATTCCGGATCAAATTTAAATGTACTTTCTGATAACTCGGCATCAACAACAAAAATACCTTCATGATCATCAAATGGAAAGCTTTGCAATGGACCATTAAACAGCACCAAAGCCTGATTAACCTTACCATTAACAATGGCACCATTTAGGTAATCAACCAGTCCTTGCCCCATCAATAAATGGGGATAATAATATTCAGCAAACTTAGCATCGCCATCGCTTACACTGGCTAATAATGACATAGTGATCGGTTGGTCTTTTGTACTTTGCACAGTCACATCAGCGGTTAAATTTAGCTGCGATGAGCTTAAGGCAATATTTTCAACGGAGAGTTGCCAATCATCCGCCAAAAACTGCGCATTAATCTGACTAGATAAATGCGTATAAGGAATAGGGTACTTAAAGTGCTTGTCAAAATTAAGCGCGCCATCAACAGCCGTTAAAGATATATTCAGTTGATTATTTGCATAAATCAATTCACCACTGGCATTGTCAATGCCAGGAATACCATGACTAAAACGACTATTAACG
>TARA_B110000211_G_scaffold162671_2_pt1 | contig 34534 bp, 38 predicted proteins | sample TARA_B110000211 | Tara Oceans TARA_B110000211 (sample SAMEA4397516) | marine metagenome | biome: Polar Biome; feature: [DCM] deep chlorophyll maximum layer (ENVO:01000326); material: water (ENVO:00002006), including particulate matter (ENVO:01000060) such as... | depth 30 m
CACACATCTGTACTAGCTCAGACTTGATCTGACAGTTACGCAGTTTTTCTGGTGTCAGCGTCAGATTAGATTTGAGCTAAATTTTTCTCAGCCCAAATCTGTTTCCTATGTGTAGCGGCCCGACTTATTATCCTGTCTGACCCGATTTTATCCGCACTTCCTGACCCACAATCATTGACTCTATCCTATGGCGATGGTTCACATTAGTTAAGAATGAGACCACATTGATTGACACTGGGACTGATTTCATCGGGTTAGGCCCACTTTATTTAATTTTACTGACCTCGACGTAGATGAGTTGATGTAACTCTGAAAGTTTCAATTATTTTCTTCGATGCAACTGGCCGTTATTGGTCGATATATAATACTTATCCTTTTCATTGCACTGGAAGTTATACAGGGTTCCGCACAGGTCTTTAAATTCAAATGAGTATCCTTTGATGACTTGCATAACGTACCTACTTCTCCATATCTATTTTATCGCCCAAAACGGCTTGTAATGATACTTGTCACACCCCAACTTCAACATAGCATCATGCTCACTCATACCATTAGCAACCATTTGTTTAAGCTCTGGCTCAATTTTTTCTAAATGTGCTCCATATAAGTAACCACGACGCGCTATTCCTAACCCCCATACTGTCAACACTATGGTTGGAATAAGTGATTCTGGGCTAAACATTGGAAATAAATAAAACCCTCCAGAAATGACAACTAACATGGTGATGTACAACAGAGCGTCCTTTTTTCTCTCTTCACGATATCGCTCTTTGTCTGAAGTCATTTCTCCCCCACTTATCTCTGATGTCCTTTGCCAGTTCTGGCAAATGCGCTTCAATCTCATTCGCGTAGGTCAGTATTGCCGCTCTGCAAGCTTTTAGGTGATTAGGCTCTGCACCAGAGTCTAAACGTAACACAAATGCTTCAAACGTATCAGGCAAGGCTTTTCCATCGGCTCGCTCAATCGAATATTTACCGTGTAAACCTTTTGTTGGTGCACGCAAATGGTTAGGAATTGGTAGTTTTGCATCGCTGGTCATAATTTATCCTTATCTAAAACAAATCTGAACGTCTAATATATCATAACATAATGTACAGTTTAGCAAGCCATCTTTCTAATGTCTATTATTTCGTATATTATTATTTAGTGGACACATATTCTATAATTCGATTTAGTAGACAATAAGTATGAGAAAATTTGGATACGCTCGCGTATCAACCAGTCAACAGTCACTTGTTGCCCAAAAAGAAGCCCTATTAAAAGAAGGTGTAAAAAGCTCAAGAATATTTACCGATATTGGAAGTCGCGCAGATTTAGATCGTGAAGGTTTGAATTTGCTTCGCATAAAGGTTGAAGAAGGTGACTTGGTATTAGTAACTCGATTAGACAGACTTGGTAGTGATACTGCTGAGATGATTAAATTGATAAAGGATTTTTCCCAACAAGGTGTCTATATCCGTTTTATTAAAGAAGGATTAAGCACTGAAGGTTCAATGGGGAAAATGGTTGTCACTATCCTAAGTGCCGTAGCCGATGCTGAAAGAGAACGAATTCTTGAAAGGACGAACGAGGGGCGTTTAGATGCAATGGCCAAAGGCGTAAAATTTGGTCGCAAACGTTCTATAGACAGGACTAAAGTGATGGAGCTAAAACACCAAAATGTTGGAGCCACAGAAGTAGCAAAGCAACTAGGTATTGGTCGCTCAACCGTCTATAAAATATGGAATGAAGAGGAAGACAATAATTCAGTATGAAAGCCAAACGGATTGCGTCAGAGGTATTGCTTGATCTGTCTTCACGGATGGACCAATACCCTGCGCGTTCTGAAGAGCGTAAAAAAATCGTTAAGTCGGCATGTGAGTTATATGGTGTTTCTGAAAGCACACTTTATCGTCAGCTGAGGGCAGTCAACAAACCAAAGTCCCTTAAACGAACGGATTCGGGAAAGTCACGAGTTATCCCTATTTCAGAGATGGAAAGGTACTGCGAAATTATAGCCGCATTGAAAATTCGCACCACAAACAAGAACGGGCGGCATATATCAACCAATGTAGCGATTGATTTATTGGAAAGCACAGGCGTTGAGTCAGAATATGGTTTTATTAAGCTTGAAAAAGGCAAGCTTAACAAGACAACCGTTAACAGGTATCTATCTCAGTTTGGCCTTGATAAACACAATCTAATCAAGAATGCGCCAGCAGTGAGATTTCAAGCTAGGCACAGCAATGAATGCTGGCAGTTTGATCTTAGCCCGTCAGACTTAAAAAGTGTTGAAGAGCCGCTTTGGTATGATGAGTCTAAGGGATTGCCAATGCTTATGCTCTACTCAGTAGTAGATGATAGAAGTGGTGTGTGTTATCAGGAATATCGCAACGTCCACGGCGAGGATGCAGGCAACGCGCTGCGCTTTCTTTTTAATGCTATGTCACCCAAGTCAGACCCAGATGTACCTTTTCAAGGCATCCCACAAATGATTTATATGGACAACGGGCCTATTGCCCGAAGTCGGGTATTTCAATCTGTAATGAAGTATTTGGGCATTGATGTAAAGGTGCATATGCCAGATAGCAAGGATAAACGGCGTAAAACAGCTAGGTCAAAAGGTAAAGTTGAACGAGCCTTTCGCACGGTTAAGGAATGCCATGAAGTGCTTTATCATTTGCGTGAACCCAAGAACGAAATTGAAGCTAATCAGATGTTGAGTGAATATTTGAAGAAATACAATGATCACCAACATCGAGCAGAGCCGCATTCTCGAACGGAAGACTGGCTTCAGAATATTGACGGCGCTGTTAAACAAATGTGCAGCTGGGAGCGTTTTTCATCTTTTGCTCGCGAGCCTGAAAAAAGAACAGTAGGCATTGACGCCAGAATTCCCATTGATGGGAGCATGTATGAGGTGGACCCCGACTTAGCTGGCGAACAAGTCGTTCTTTGGTGGGGACTGTTTGATGACGAACTCTATGTCGAACATGATGGTCAACGTTACGGCGCTTATTTTCCCGTCAGTGGCCCAATTCCTTTATACCGCTACCGTAAATTTAAGCAAACCAAGACGGAAAAACGGCTTGGCAAACTAGAAACCTTAGCGAAGTCGTTAAAACTGCCTGAGTCTGAAAGTGATCAAAACCACGAGGTTATACTGTCTATGAAAAATGTCGTTGAGCCAGTTCCTACGCGAGAATTCGACGATCCAGATCCATTCAATGAAAAACAGTATGAGAACATATTGAAGGCTAAGCTCGCCATATCCAAATATCTAGGAAAACCATTAGCAATATTGGAGCAAGGCGACAGAGATATGATTGACGCTATCTTGTCTCAGTCATTAGACAAAGGTGTTGTGATGAAACAAATAAAAGAATATTTCAATAATAGGAGTGGGGAACATGCAAATTGAAGTCATGGAGCACTTTGGCATCAAGAAGTATTTTCGAGACGCAGATTTCTTTGAAACCGACACGGCTAAGCGGCTGTTTAAACAACTCAAGAAAATCATACCTGAAGGCCAGCTTATCGCATTGACTGGTGTTGTGGGCATTGGTAAAACAACTTATCTAGAACGCATTCAAAAGCAGTTGGCTGCGGAGAAAAATGTGATTGTGGCCAAGTCATTATCAGTTGAAAAATCAAAGACCAATTTGACCACTCTGATCACGGCCTTGTTTTACGATGTATCAGGCGATAATGATTACCGGGTACCTAAGCTTGGTGAAAAGCGGGAACGAGATTTACAGGAACTCATTAAGAAGAGCAAAAAGCCCGTAGTTCTGTTCTGTGACGAAGCTCACGACTTACACCACCGGACATTAACAGGCTTAAAACGGCTTATGGAGGTCATACATGAAGGCGGTGGTAAATTATCAATTGTTCTAGCCGGACACCCAAAGCTTCGGAATGACCTTAAATCACCCACGATGGAAGAAGTTGGTTATCGGGCTTTAACTATGTCACTTGACGCTTCACAAGGTATTCTGCGTGATTACATTAATTGGCTCCTAGATAAATGCACTGATGACAAAATGAAGGTTAAAGATATTATTGAAGATCAGGCGGTAGATTACCTAGCAGAGCATTTAACAACACCTCTCCAGGTAGAGCAGCACCTTACATTAGCGTTAGAAGAAGCCTATGCCGTTGGTGTTAAACCTATTAACGTCGATTTGCTAGAAGAAACGCTATCAAGTCGAATTGATGAAATTGAACCTACACTTATCAGACACGGCTACAACGAGCGTGTTATTGCCGATCAGTTTAGATACAAACCGGCTGATGTTCGCAAGCTCTTTAAAGGCGACCTTGACCCTACCAGAGCTAAAGAAATGACAGCGGAAATGCGCGAGGCAGGTTTACCAATATGAAGATATCCTCTAAAAAGAGAAAACTGGCAAAAATCATTGATAAAGGAGTGAAGCAATATCCTAACAATGAACACGGCGATATCCAGCTATTACAGGCTTCATATGATTACATGGACACGTTTAAACAATTGATGGATAGCTGCGACCAAGAAGAACTTAATTTTCTTTGCAATGAACATCCTGGGCTATATAGGTTTGCACAGATGCTCGAAAACATGGCACAGGGTATCCAATCTGGCGCTATCAGTGTTCCTAAAGATCACTAATCATGGTGTCGATTAATGTGGGCCTAACCCGATGAAATCAGTCCCAGTGTCAATCAATGTGGGTTCATTCTCGCTTAATGTGAGCCGACTGCGCAGGATAGAATCAATGATTGCGGGTCGGAATGTGCGGATAAAGTCGGGTCAGGCGATATAAGAAGTCAGGCCGCTACACCTATGCTTCAATTTTACTTATGTCGAGGCCAGCATCTTGAGCAATTTTTGCTAAAGACTTAGTAATTTCTAGGCTTTGCTGTCCATCAAAAATCTTACCCTGTGCGCGACGAATAATTTGAAAAACAACCTGCAAGTCATGCTCGGTTGCGCCACCATTTAGTTGCTGAGACTTTGCAACTGTTCCCAAATTGACTTTCATTTGCATCGCCTTTGTTTCCTATTCAAAAAATAGCGCTGGGCTAATCCCAAAGCGCTTTGCTAAACGTTCTATATGATTGCGCGTAAGTTGCTTACCACCACTTAGAACTTGCGAGACCATGCTTTTGCCGCCAATTTCGTTTTTAAAATCGGTGGTGTTCAAGTTGTGCTGATCCATCAGTACTTTGAGCGTTGCTACGGCAGGATCACTGCCCAATCCTCGTTGGTTAAATTCAGCGAAAGACAGCGCATCAGCTTCATAACGAGCGATAGCATTGCTCAGCGCCTCAATAGCGACTAAGTTGGTGTAGTAATCCTCTATTAACTCTTCCATGAGCGCCAATGCTTGCTCATGGTCTTCATCGTTTGATATCTCACGTAGAATAGGGGCGCGAACGTTCAATTCGCTCACCAACTCTTTGACTTCTGCAACAGCTAACATTTTGTTCAGCTCCTATTTACGATACTTCTTACAAAGTTCATCGTACTCCGCATGAGTAACAATATGCTTGACGTACATTCGATTGTGCCTAAATTCAATAAAGGCCATAAGCCGAAGATTGTTACCGCCAATATCAATTACCCACCATTTATCTTTGTACTTAAAATTATCCAGTGTTCCAAACACCGCTTTTAAGGCTTCAGGTGTTTTAAACTCACCTCGATTCAACACGTTATATGTTGCTTCGATTGCTGCGGTATCATTGGGATACTTCTTCATGGCATCCGCAAATGGCCGTTTTGATATTACGTGCATTTTAACTCCGTTTACTATTGGTAAACTATAACACTTTAAACAGGGTTTACAAGTAGTAAACCCAATTAAATCATAAATCTTCTTCTTTTTTTTAAGCTTTCAAATCGCTTTTGCTTTCTATCTGCCCGTTGTGCAAACCAATCATATATATGAAGTTGTTTGTGAATGACAATTTGAAGCCGTTTAAATTGACACCTCGTGGTAAAGCCAAAAAAGACGGCAGCGTAAGCTTTCAAACCCGGTCGCTCGATGACAAGCTGAAAAGCTTCTTGGACAACTCTCGATTACGAGGTGCGACGTTAAGCACGTTTCGAGATAGCTGGGTGAAAATGATGTATGACTATGGATGCGGTTATAACGATTTGAAGGCAATTTCTTGCATCAAAACTAAAGCAACACTTGACGTTAAGATTAAGCCAGTCGAGCGAGAAATTGAAAAGGTGTTTAACAGTGTTTTCTCTCGGATAAATTAGTTTATTTGAAGTGGAGTTTTCATTACTTCTAATACGAAAAGCAAAGTTTATTCATGCGAGAATTATTGTTAATACACTTGAAGCATAAAAGCTCAATTTGTGGCCAAAGCTAAATATGAAAGGAATAAAAATATACCCTCTAGAAACATGTCTGGAAAATGTAAACTGTAGGTTTAGCTTTCGCTTGAGTGGCTTTCCAGAATCGTTCCAGACTGAATCTCAGGGGAAAGGTAAGAATTGCGACAACACGCCATTAAATATAATGTGCCGGTCGCGCTTTTACCTAAAGAGGGCGAATGCATTATCGACGATTTCAAGTACAAAATCATTGAGACATGAGCCATGAAATGCATTTCAGCCTACCTAATTGAAGCATGGCCGGTCAACACAGACAGAATTAAGGCTGCTCGCTTCATCTTGAAGATTGATTATTGGCATCATATGATGGATGTCTGGTGCGAAGCCACCGACGACGTTGTGACATTAAAAGCGCAAATTGGTCACACTGACATCGTGATTTTAAACACACTGGAGCCGGAAAACAATGTTGCGCCCCTCGTGAGTGAGAGCGACACGATGGAACATTGCACCGTTTTTTTCAACGATATGACACTATGTGTTTGCTTAGACTCCGACCGCGTGAGTTTTTATGCTTCTGAAGCCGAAGCTACACCGACCGAAAGTTACATCCTTTACGGCGCTTTCCATCCAGCTCCCGCATCTATCGATGATGACGAAGAGTTAGCTAAAGAGGATTAGCATTTCACCTGAAACTATGCTTGAAAAACTAACACGCTTTCTGAAAACCAATTCAGGCCAAACGGCTTTTAGTGTTTTGGGTGCTGAAATTCATTCATTATTGTTTGGTAGCATAGCGGCACTTTGTATCTTCGCTACCTTGACCCAAATAACTGAATTAAAATTATTTTTGCTTGCCATTATTTCGATTCCAACTGGATGGGGAGGTGTGTTTATCGTCAGTTATTTTCTATTTAAGTTGGAAGCTAAGAGGCTAGTAAGACAGGAATAAAGCATGACGCTATCGGGGTACATAGGACGATTTTTCGCGGTGATTTGTTTATTGCCGCATTTTATGGGCGGCAGATGGTATCACACAGTTTTATTCATATGTTTATCACTTTCTTTCATTTGGATTGACACAAGCAGATATCGACAAAGTTTTGCCGTTCAATAATGTAGATTAGCGAAAAAAATAAAGAATAATACAAGATTGAATGGATCATTACATCAAAGGCTGTGAAGCTTATCATTCACTACTCTTAATTTTAATTGCGGTATCATAAGCCATTAATACTACCCCCTTGGTTTAGAACCTCACTGATTGCAAAACTGACACCTATCATAAAGACAGCTTTTACTATAAAAGCCTTTGCCAGGAGCTACACCAGCAGTCCATCCCTAGTTTTCTTTAGTAAAACGGATATCGATTTGGAATTACCTCCGATCGTCTAAGATTTAATTTTAACGCCTATATATCTTAAGATGTTAGCACTTTGAACCAAACAAGCCGAAACCAGCCCATTCTCAGATATCTCAATGCTGGACTCATAACCGAATATACACAATTTTATTAGCTGTTTTTGAGTATGACTCTTGTGAGAAATTTCATAGGCTTCACAAGAATGTCTGAGTCATCAATGTTGGAACTATCATCAACGGTGACATACCTAGCCATCGTTGTAAGTCCCTCTAGCTAATTATTTCGGAGTCTTTGCTCTCGCTTCACTTTCAGTAATATTATGTTTTTCACAATAGAACGCTAAGGAAACCTGTGCCACAAATTTGTACATCAATAGATGATTTTGACTTCACAGTTGATACCGCCGCATGTCAAAAACAACAGTAACAAAAACTATCGATGGTGAAAGTTAATATTATGTGTGGTTCTCGTACCGAAAACGCTCAAACCCTGACATCTTTCAATTTTACGACAGTAAAGATCGAGTGATTTATTCGTATTTAAAGGTCTGCAATGATGAACAACTTAAAAATCGACCATTTCGATCTCAACAACTTTGAATATAGTTTCTATAACTCTGTATAACCTGTGGAATGAATCCATTAACCACATCACTTGCGATCTTTTGTGTCCTAAAGCCTGATCTCATGTGTCGGTTAATGAAGATCTTTTCAGTCGGTTAATTATGTTAAAGCATTGATTACCCTTAATTTATTTTCTCTCTATTACTATTTATATATTTGTTTAATTATATTTTGTAATTGATAGCGCTCTACTAAAACCGACACTTTTGATCTCATTATCGCAAGAAAAAGCCCATATTCAATACTCAGTGATTTCGTTAAAACCACGTCAAAAATGCAACTAATACACTAACGATCACTTCTGTTACCTTAACTGTGATCGCAATAGTGGAATGTCGTATGCGCACAGCAATGGAATGAAGAGAACATCATCAAGTATAAGAAAAGGACTAACATGGACAACGCATTACAACCTTTTGATCAAACGGTCACTAAAAACGTCGCCTTATCTAATTTGACCGTGAGTGGAGATTTGACTCTAAGAAAACAAAAAGCGTGGCATATCCTCATCTATTGCGTAAGAGAAGCCTTCTTCATGCGGACTAGATTTGACCCAGCTTCAGCAAATGAAATTACTAAACGGGATGTTGAAAATACCAACCCGGTGTACGAAATTAAAGCCGACCTCATCATGGAAGCCATGGGGTATAAAAAAGGGAGTGGATTTTACAATTACAAAATCATTCTTGATGTGTTTATCTCACTGACCAAAGAAATCATAGGCGCCGACGCGCTTGGCTTTGCGACCCGGGCCGGTGATACGTTTGATATGCAAAGTTACGCTACCCTTATCGGTCAATGCGATCATGAAGGGGGTAATTTTAGAATATGGATCCCGCCTCTAACGGTTTATTTTATTGTTAACCCCAGCGTCTCTTTTCAATCTCCCGTTAATTGGAACGTGTCTACCAATAAATTCTCCCCTCTGATTTATGATATCTGTCTTTATTTCTACCAACACCAACCCGCTATGGATTTAGCCGGTACCAGAGTCACCGATTACATTAGTCTTGACGATTTGAGACGAGTGACCGGTACCACCAGCTCGACATACAACGATTACAATAAACTGAAAAAACGTGTCATTGAAAAAGCGCTGGCTAACATAAACGACGAAAAATCAAACCTTCCACTTACTGTTCAACTCGATGAGCAAAAAGCGTCTTCTAGCGGCATTGGTCGTAAAAAAGTGTCGCACGTTAGATTTATTATCACAGAGAACCTCAATCACTGTGTTAAAAAGAGTCCCGCACAACGCAAACTCACCAAACGATTTGTCATTGATAACCTAGAGCCGCTTGGTGTGCCGATCCAGACTGTTGAATCTGTGATGAAAAGCGCTGCCGACCCAGCCGACCCCAACATGGAATACTTAAAGTGGTGCATTAAAAAAGGGCAAGCCCTTCGTGGCCTGACAAAGTTTAAAGCACAACAAACGCCAGAGAATGGAACTAAACCCATTAACTTTGGTGGTTACTTCCATAAAGATATTGTCAGGGCGAGAAAACAAGACTGGTTAACTTCACAGAAGTTATTCTATGCGTTCGCTGCACAAAACAACATCGTTGATATCGAAGGGAACGGGAGCCACGTTTATAAAATACGTAAAGCTTGCATGATAAAGAGCGCGGTTGATTATATCGCTCAACAAGATGAATTCATGCTTGAACACCTTCGCAAAAAATTCGTCTACTTCGTTGAGACACAGTTACCTTCATTGATTGACAGTTTTGGTCAATACCCGCTACTTAGTCAACTCGCTGAACAAGGAAACAGTACGTTACTTTTATTCCTTGAAGAAGAACAACATCGGTTTACCCCTGATGATTATGCCCAGGCACTGCTTACTTTGAAGCCACATCGATTGTAAAGAGTTGAAGTGGTAATTTCGAAGATTCCTCGGTAACTTAGAAGAATCAATGATGTTGCGTTTACTCTGCACAAAATAGCGTTATATTACGTGTCAATTTTGTTATAAATCATGATTGACACGCTGATGCAAGACGGCTACAGTATGTGTCATATAGGCATATAATTGAAATTGACACGTATATTTAGAGAAGCAAATGCCAATAGAAGTTTTGTTTTCTGAAAAAGATATTCAGAAATTAATAGATACGAACAACACCCCTAAGTTTGGGCCGAGAAACACTGCATTGATATTCGGTTTGAGCTATTGGGGGTTGGAGCGTAAGGAAGTTTGTCAGTTGCCGTTAAGCGCAGTTATGAGTGAATCGGGGCAATGGTACAAGTCTTGGTTTATCCCAGCCGAGTACAGCTACAATGGCGAAGAACGAGAGCTACATACCGCTGATCATGTGGTGCCTGTTTTAGATGAGTACATTGGTTGGTTGAAACAAAAAGGTGTTGGAACAAGTAATCTGCATACTTACAGGAAGTTAAACCCTGAAATGAAGTTGTTTGTTAATGACAGGCTTACACCATTTGAATTAACTGAGCGGAGCACTAAGAAAAAAGACGGGAGCGTGAGCTATCAAACTCGCTCACTGGATGACAAATTAAAGAGCTTCATCAAAAACAGTGGTATTGAGGGCGCTACAGTCGGGACGTTTAGGGATAGCTGGATAAAGATGATGTATGAGGCAGGGTGCGGCTATAACGATTTGAAAGCTGTATCCGGCATCAAAACTAAGTCCACACTCGACGCTAAAATTAGGCCGCTAGAGCGAGAACTTGAGAAAGTGTTTAACAGCGTGTTTTCACGCATTAATTAAGGAATAAAGATTCAGCTAACAAAATAGCCTCGTCTAATTTGTAGCGCGCTAGTAAAAGCATATTAACCTAGTGGTTAATATACTTAGCTTACATTACTGAAGAAGGAAATAAAGATTACCCTCTAGAAACATCTCTGGAAAATGTAAACTGTAGGTTTAGCTTTTCTGGAAAACGAGCTGCAAACGTTTAGTGGCGGTATTTTATGAAATTGAGACACTGGGATTATCCAGACGAAAAGCGGCCTGAAATGGCTTTTAATACACTATATGGAAGGACTCTGGAAAATCGCTCTTGCCTACCACTTGAGTGAGTTTCCAGAGTTCTTCCAGACAACAATCTCAAAGGTAAAGCAATGAAAGTACAAAAGCTAGCCAACCTGAAGCAACTACAAGAACGTCACAAAGAGAGGGTTCGTAAATATTTGCTGGGTGAATTTCTTGTTCAAATAGTAATAGGTCTAACAATTACCTCTACGGGGTGCTATTTCCTGTTTAATTTTGAAACAACAGTTCCTTTTTATCAATGGTTCACTCCAGCCTTAATCATAACAGTTTGTCTAATGATGCCGTTAGTCAAAATGAGTATACCACCTGAGCCGACACAAGATGATGTTGAAGCCAGCAAAGCGTTGAGGCGAGCGTTTGATATGGATGACTCAGTGAGCAAGGAATAAACAAATCATGTCAAACCAAAATGTATTAACAAAGTTAAACTTATTCCTTAAAACGAATAATGGTCAAACTACATTTAGTATTTTAGGGGCACTGTTTCACTCTTTCATCTTCGGGAGTATTGCTGCTTTATGTATTTTCGCAGTATTGGCACAAACGACCTCTATAAATTGGTTTGTTATTTTGTTCGTTTCAATACCACTTGGTTGGGGAGGCATATTTGTTTGTTCATACTATATTTTGAAACATGAAGCAAAAAAACTGGCAGAACCACATCCTATGGTTCAAAAAGCAAGTGAGGAATGAAGACAATGAAGAACTTGAGCCAGTTTGACAGTGACCAAATTGATTTGACACCTAGCACTCTTACTAATGATTGTTTCGGCGATATTAAAGTCATTGACGTTGGCCCCACTTGGATGACTTATGAAAAATTAATGGAACGTTCAGCAACACTTAAATCAACAGAGGACTGAACAAGTATGGGAAATAAAGCAAAACGCGCTATCCGAGCTAAATTAAAAGCGAAACAGAACAGACTGGAAAAACAAAATAGAAATAAGAATTCTATATTTGAGCAATATGATGATGAGGAGCAACAACATTCTCTTACAGAGCCAATGAGGTTCTTCGGGTACGATACAGAATGTTCAGAAGATGAAAATCCCTTTGAACATCTACCGTCCAGTAGACTGATTTGCATGGTGTCTCAGGTTATTGAAGAGGGAGATCAATCAGTTTCAATAGACACAGGCATAAACTTCAAAGTTGGAGATTGGTTTCTGTCTGAAAAGACTGGAGAACATCAGCATAATATTCATGGACCATTTTCGACAGTAGAGGAGGCATTTGAATTTGGGAGAAAAACGTTGAATGTAGTTAGTTTTCGGTCGCAACCTTCCCTTGAATTGTAAACATTCACTTTTTACAACAAAGGAATAAAAGATGATGAGCAATAAGGTGATTGGAAAAAGTATAGTTATTGCATCGCTTATGATCGGATTTCTAGGGTACTTTCCGCACACATATACAACGCTTAGCAATTCAACAAACTCTGAGAAGCCAATAGTGTTTAGTCAGCAGGTTTTAGCAGTCGGTGAAACGGTAGGCTCTGTTTCAATTTTCTTATTGTTGATTGGGTTGTACATTTTTTTCAGAGAAGAAAAATAGTAGATAGGAGTAAAGGAATTAATGATATGAAAAATATCCTGATATTTGTTGCTTCAATACTATTAGCGATAGGAGTTTCATATCTTGTTTCATGGTCTGCAAGCATTGATTCGAGTTCCTATCCAATAGTAATACTGAGAGGTTGTCTAATTGTGCTCGCTATTGTGGTTGCTCTTTATCACGGGATTAGTCGAGAATTTTCAACAAATGAATAGGCTTTCAGATTTATCTCAATCAATTCTATTAGCCACAGTAAGCACTCTTTTATCATTTTGCGTTGCTTGGTCCGTCGCCTTTAAATTAAGTTGGACATATTCTAACGTGTTTGATGGAACAAGCGTATCAGCCAATGACTGCTTTATAACGCTACTGATAGTGTTATCTGTTGTGTTTCAAGCTATCGGTAAGTTGGTGTTGTATATTTTCCGGCTGGGAAAGCCTATAAATACAAAGCCATTGATTGGATGGAAAAAGAATTTTGGTATCAAACCAAAATGCAAAATCGTAAACGTTGTTTTATCTACTGGCACAGTGTTGTGGTTAAAAGAAACGAGTTCGTTGGATTGGTCTCTTGACGCTGAAGTCCCTATTACTGAATACATGCCGAAATATTCTACAGAGGAATGAAACACATGGTTAGTATCTTCGCAATTAAAGTTGCCTTTATCCTCGCAACCTTAACTCTCGCGGTTGCAAGTGTATTTTCAAAGCGTGACGATGATAGCTCGGCTCGATATGGAATGCTTTACATTTTATTTCTTTTACTCACTGGCTTGTTTTTTGAAGATTACATCAATCAATACCTAGTGCAATTTAAACCTAACTCAGGTATTAATATAGAGTTTGTTTTTTCCACCGCTGTACCCTTATCACTCTGTTTCGCTGTGCTCCTAGTGTGGCCAATGGCAGTAAACAAGTGGTTAACACGCTCAAACGAGTAACAACGATGGAATAAACTAATACCCTCTAGAAACATGTCTGGAAAATGTAAACTGTAGGTTTAGCTTTTCTAGCCCCCCCCAGCCTCTAATAGCTGAATTATTCATACATGAGACTCTGAAGTCATCCAGAATGATTCTGTCAAAAATGCCATTTAATACTCTATAAGAAGTCTAGGTCGATTCAGTTAAGTAAGAGAAGATTTTTTATGAATGATTGGCTGCTAGTTAGAATCACTTTGTTATTTATCATTTTGGGCTTTTTCACATTGGCTTTAACAGTACTTTATATATGGCATATAAAGGCAAAAAAAGACCATGCTAGTGAAGACGCTAAATAACCTATGAAACCATTTTTAAAAATACTCTAAGACCATATTTAACTTCGACTGTTACCCTTTTAAAAACCGTTTAGGGTGAAAAGCCCTGAACCTCGCCACGAATATAAGAAATAAACTGTAGATAAGCATTGTAATTAGATACAGCTCAACAAAAGTCTCTGTTATATCCCCAACAATGACCCCCCTTAACAGATAGTACTGTTGTATAAGAGGGAAACTCGAGAATGCCGTAGGTATAGAAGCTGAAACCACAGCAGCTAGTGCAGGAAATCCATAAGAGACGGCGTCAATATAACCCGAATAGATCAACGCAGTGCGGTCGTCACTTACATACAAGTGAATAATTAAATTCATCAGTAGCATAGGCAATCCTAAAGTAACCAATATGGATGGCAGTAAAACTAATTTTTCGCTGAAGATGAAAGTAGAAAAAGAAAAAAATTGTGTGATTAAACCGCTTAACTCTTCTGACGCATAAAAAGCTGCTGCAAAGGGAGACAATAAGAAATGATGAATAATAAGGATATAAGATAGTACTATCCCACACATGATGAGTGACGCTGGAACGTACACAGCCATTGCGTTGGACAATCTGGAGAGCACATAGGTTAAGGGATTAACATTCAAAGACAAACAATGAGATAACTCATCGCTTGAAATATCATTATTATGAAAAAAGTTCATCTTGGATAAGCTGACAGGGTACATCACAGCACCAACCCAAAATATACCAACAAATATCAATACAAATACCGGGCTTCCCCCCTCTCCTATTGTTACCGTTTTCATGTCACCAGGCTGAAAGGCAGGCTCGGCTTTAGTGCTAACTATCATGCCATTTTGTTCCGCTATAACTTTCCTTAATGGCATAAGAGCTGATGAAAAATCATAACTTTCTAACTCATCAATTAAGTATCTAAGTAACGTCTGTTTACTCGAATGGTGGCGAATTTCAATTGATAATGGTGCCAATGAGTTAAACACAACTGCAGCGTGTACCTGTTCATTAATAAGTGCTTCATCCACGAGGCTAGGTGTATCTAAATATCTCACCTCCGTGGGGAAAGAAAGCATCCCGAAGGCATTTGTAACAGTAGAGCGATAATCTGTGATATCGATATCTGATGGCATCACAACACCGATGACAGAAGAATGACTTTCTTCTTGACTATTTCCATTGGCTTGGTCAATTTGCATGTTGTTTATCATCAATGCAGATAGCAGAAACGTAAAAAGTAATAGGCATAGTGGCGCAATAACAGGAAGAATGATCAGTTGTAATAGAGCGGTTTTCCGCGCTAAGAAGTATTCTTTAAAGCCTGTCTTTATGTACGTTTTGATAACGTTAAATTGAACCATTTTGTACTACCTCTCCACCAGCGAAAATGTTACCGGCATTGTGGCCAACCATACTGCGCATAAGTTCACAAACCTGATTATAATGCTCGTATTTCAATGACCAGTCCTCAGATAATATGACTCGGCCGTCTTTAAGTCCTATCAGAAAGGGCTTCAAAGCTGATAACTCGATAAGATGATGCGTACTGACTACGACAGACTTCCCTTGTCTAAGCAGTATTGAAATACAACTTACTACTTGCTCTGCAGCACTAAATTGCAAACCCGTAGTAGGCTCATCCAATAAGATGACATCAGGATCAGCAAGTAGAGTTTTAGCTAACCTTAACCTTGTCATCTGACCCGCGCTCAACGATGAAGGATAGCGCTTGAATAAAGTGGCCAGATCGAAATCATCGGACACTTTATGTAAAAAATGGGGAGGTGCGCCATGCATTGACGCACTCCATGTAAGATGGTCAATGACTCTAAGCCGCGGATTTAGTGTTGCAAATGCATCATGAAAAAGCACTTTACGTTTATTTTTTTCGGTCCAAATTAGCTTGTTAGGTTTTAATGCACCGGAAAGAATACGAAAAAGGGTAGACTTACCCGCCCCGTTTTCACCAATAACCGCAGTGCACCTTCCAGGGCTGGAGATGACTTGTTCTTTTATCGACAGAGTAAAAGAGCCTTGTTCGTGATACAGCTCGTCAATTCGCATCTCATTCTCCACCTTGGGCTACAAGGTGATCGGTGAGCTCACTGAGAAATATCATTCTCTCTAGCTGAGTCTCGCCCTCTAGCGCTTTAAGCTTTATTTGAATGTTGCCATTAATGTATACGCTAGGCACAGAGGTTATCGCATATCTGCGCTCTGCAGCCTTGTACATAGCTAGCAATTCAGCGACTTTGTCATGTTCGTAAGCATCTTCGATCTGACGCTCAGTGAGCGTAGTGAGTCCAGAAAGCCAATCAATGAAAAAAGCTTTATCGCCTATTGGCACTCGCTGGTCTTGAACAGCCCTAAATAGTTGTCCACTTAGCTGCTCATGAATATTCAGACTTCTTAATACCGCGTAAGCTTTAGCTGTATCACGCCATTGTTCTCGGCTAAAGGAAACTGGGAAGCGTTCTACTAATATATTTTCTGTCTCGGTGATTTTTGATGTGGACTCAAAAAAACGGCATGCCGGGCAATTATAAGAAATAAACTTAATAATTTGAGGCTCACTCGATTGCGGAAGGTGTTTTTTGACGACGTAATGGATGCCTTCCTTAAACCGTGACGACTCCTGAACATCAATGGACGATTGATTAGAGCGTTGTTGAGGGTTATCGCTCGGGAGTGTTTTGCTGCTGTCACAGCCGCTCAGAATAAAAAAGGAAAGAAATGCAATACAAGTAAGATTATGTCTCATGGTCTGTCCATCTTGGTAAATAGCTTATTCCTTAATGTATAAACGTACAATTGGAAAATCCCACCGAAATTTTTTCAGCATTAATACACTTTGCTACGTCGTACTTTTTAACCACGGAGCAATTTATGACTGACCACAATTCTCATAATGAGAAGGCCCCCAATGACAGTGACGCAAAATCTAGAGATGATAAGTTAGAAGAGGTTCTATCTAGACTCGACGATGCAAAAGCAAATAGAGGACAAATGGAAGACCAGTTGCTCAAAACAGTAAAATATACTGGTGAAACGAATAAGAAAGTCATGGACGTTATGGGCACGTTACTGACAGTTGTTGTTGATCAGCAAAAATTGCAGAAGGCTCAGCACAAGAACAACCGAATGAGGTTGCTGTTTTGGGCAATGCCTGTGTTCTTCATGCTCTTTTATATGGGTAAACAAGCCTATGATGAACAACAGAAATTTAAGTCTCCAACAGGCTATGTAGCGCAAGTAGCGATTACTGGGACTATTGCCCCGGGCTCACCAACCGCTTCTGCTGATGCGGTTATTCCTGCGCTAAGAAAAGCATTTGAAGACAACGCAGCCAAAGGCGTGTTAATCAAAATTTCATCTCCAGGCGGCTCACCAGCGCAGGCCCATTTAATTTATAAAGAAATTAAACGCCTGCAAACCCTTTATCCTGAAAAGCAAATGGCATTGATTGGAACAGATAGCCTCACTTCAGGAGCTATGTGGATTGCTGCAGCAGCGCCGGAGATAAATGTACTGGAAAGCACATACACAGGCTCAATCGGCGTCATTGTGTCGCAGTTTAACTTTGGTAAAGCCATAAAGAACTACGACATCGAAAGGCTCATTATTACATCGGGCACCAATAAATCTGTACTAGATACGTTTGTGCCGCCCAAGCAAAAAGACATCGCTAAAATTGAGGATATGGCTAGTCAGATCCACAAGCAATTTAAAGAAATCATGATTGAATCTAGAGGTGATAGGTTGAATGCTGATCACAACCTCCTTTTCTCTGGTGAATTCTGGTTAGGTAAAGAAGCTGTTGAGCTTGGTCTTGCTGATAAGGTGACAACCACCACAGAGTTGCTACTAGAAGAGTTCGAGACCGTAAATATACGTGATTACTCAAGTAAGCCAGGATTGTTAGATAAAATATCTTTATCGGCACAGGCTTTATTTTCGGCCCCACAAGCGCAATCCATGGCTATCCGTGCTTACCAACCTTTGCCTAGCTTTGATTAAAAGTGAAGAAACAGAAATATACCAACGCGAGTGATATAGGACGGATGGCGTTTTGCCCCCGTTCTGTGTCACTCGAAAAGCAAGGTAAGAAAGTAACTGCGGACGCTAAGAGAAGAAGAAGTGCCGGCGACAATGCTCACGACAATTTCAACAAAAAGTTTGGCACTCCTAAAAGGGGGCCTTGCTTTATCGCAACTGAAGTGTTCGGAGAAAGCCATCCAATCACAGAGTCCTTTCGTGATTATCGAGATACCCATTTAAATTCAGTTTTTGGCAGGGCATTTATCGCTATTTACTATGCGACCAGTCCTTATTTATGCCGATTATTGCGACGTTCAAGTTTTGCAAAGGGCGTGGTGAGAAAAGGCCTCATATTTCTCCATCATAAGCTGTGCTTGCGGTTATAAATATGAAAACGGAAAACTCAGTATGCTTACACTTTTTCTGATATGCGTTGCAGTATTTATCATCGCCTTTGTACTTTTAGATCGAGGCGATAAGGATAGTGAGCGAGTCATATACAAAGACACTGGCCCCAAGGCTCGCGTTTTCGTCAATAAAAAGTATAAAGTCGCAGCCAAACCCGACCTTATCTTAAAAAACATCGATGGCTACATAGGTGTTGAATTTAAAAGTAGGAAATACGGGATATATGAAAGCGATATAGTTGAAGCTAAAGCCGCGGCATTAGCAGCTCGAAGTAAATATCCAATATTTGCCATACAGATTAAGAACCAAACGCAAAACAAAGTCATTGTGTTACCTAAAAGCAATGATGACTTATACAGGGAAATTGAGGGGTATGTTTCACTAGCTTCTCAAGCAAGCTCTAAACTGTTACCTGCAAACCCGCACCCTATGAAATGTAAATCCTGCCCTGTAAAAATGTCGTGCAATGAACGTATTGGTTAAAACGACAATGATCGCAAAACGTAAAATACACCCATAATATGGAAAAAAATAATTTTTATTTTTTATTTTTTTTAATTTTCCCCTTACATAACAACAAATTAGATGGAATCCTTTAGAGGGTATGAGGCCCCTTAACCGCTAAAAAATAACGATTATTGGGGGTTCAGTGTTTCTTTTTCTTTCTATTACTGAAATTGCCAGCAAATTTCGTGTTGCCTTTTGACAAACCGACAGCTGTCGCGGCCGCACTATACAAAAACTGTGTGAAACTTTTATTACAGTACATTTTTGTTTGATTTCAGCAACTTGCGAAATTTGGATATATAAACCAGTGTTAAAGCGCAGGCTATCAATTCAGTTAAGCTTGCTTTTCAACTGGAGTTATTCTCATGAAATGTTATTTCCAAAACCTCTGGATACCAGTAATTTCTCTAACAACGCTGCTTATCGGTGGGTGTGGTGACGGGGGGAGCGATAATAATTCGCTACCTACTTCAACGGCCCCCTCTGCAAGCACACAACCAGTAAGTGAAGGAGACACTGAAGAAGACAATGAGGGAGACAATGATGAGGGAGCAAGTGGAGGAGCAAGTGTTAACACGTATACAGCAGTATTGGGCATGCTTCAATCGACAACAACACGTCAAAACATCATGGAAGATCTGGCTAAGGGTATCTACGCCGATGATGGTCTTCGTATTACCCTCAATTACGATTTTAAGCAAACAGGCGAACAATCGTATGTGCCGGGGAAAATGCACAGTGGTCTGGACTTTCAAAGCTATGCAAATACACCGCTTCGTTCGTTAGTGAACGGTATCGTAGTTATAACTGATTACGAACACGGAAGCGTAACCGTTGAATTCACAAACACGTTAAATGGAGAGGTATATTGGATCAGTTATCTCCACATGGAGAATATCCAAAAATCAGTTGGCGACACCGTTTCCGTTAATGACGTATTAGGCTCTGAAGGCGCACAAAAAACTGAATCGCGACATGCACATATTGAAGTATCACGGCCTTGCTTGTTATCCGATAGCAGCTTGGGTTTGTTATCAATCAACCCTGATAGCACGACATGGCAAAATGCCGTCGACCCGATGGAGATCAGTCAATCTTTGCTAAATGGCTACTCAGAAGCCGCGGAGTCCCGCATACACTTTATAAATTTCTACTTTAAAGGTCAGAAATTTGTACCAGCACAACAGAATGAATTCACTGGATGTGCTTACATTCCGAAAACACAAAACGTTCAACAAAGCTTTTCCAAAGTAGTTACCTTTGATGTGTTAGATGACATGGACACCCCTCAACATACAGAAACGTTTGATGTAACTGTAGGGAACAATTACCTAGCCAACGGACGATTGATTGCGCTAGATAATTACTATCACTTTGGCACTGAGCCAGTCTTTTACCAGCCTATCTCACTGCAACACCTCAGGGTAACGGTAAGTGATGTGTCGAACTCTACACAAGTATCCCGATTACTTGACGTGAGCTCTTCGGTAGCACCACAAAGCGATGCGATAATCGATTTGAACTTTGATTGGCGAGTCAATTATTTTGATAACCCGGTGAAATTATCCGGCACTGTTAGCGATAGCGAAGGTGTAGCCTCTATCGTTTTTAAAATGTCGGACAAACGTGCTAGTGACAAGGAATACCTACACGAATTCAACTTCAATTTCGATAAAAAAGATTGCGGTGAAAACTGCGTGTCTATTGTTGATTATGATATCAACAACAGTAAATTGATAACCGGAGAATATGATGTGTCAGTTATCGTGACGGACCAAAATGGTAACGAGACAGAAAAATCATTGGGTGACATTGTTATACAAAACCCTGTTGTTGACTTTACATTCCCATCTACGATCACGATTGGTAAGGAAGTGTTGTTCGAAGTGTTCGGTGAGCAAAGCCTAACGCGAATTATCAACCTACCTTTACAGATGAAAGTAGAGCTTGATGGACAAGAATTTTCCCTTGGGAACAAATATGAAACAACGGAGCTGTCAAACGGGTTTGACTACTTATCATTGAAAAGAGTTCTGAGTGAAAACGATGGCTTTAAGCCGGGAACATTTCAATACAAAATCGTTTACAGTTTAAGCTCGTTCACTGAAGAACAGGTTCTATATCAAGGAACAATGACATTGGTTGAATAAAGATACAATAAAGTAGTAAAAGCCAATGCAACTAATAGCACACGCTGTATTGCATTGGCTTTCATTCGTAACAGATTTGAATTTATGTCCCTACTTTTCTCTATTTGAAAGTTGGCTAAGTAAGAAATTGGGTAATCGCTCTTCATTATCAATCGCTTTATATAAAAAATGATTGGCGCGCTTGTGCTCTAATAATTTTACCACCACAATTCCGTCAGCAAAGGTGACCTCAAAATTTATCTCAGCATAACGCGCAAAAAATGGTGAGAAGTCAGTGACAATCTGGTTGATGTAATAATCTGTAACTAATAAGGCTAGGTTGTTCTTGCTTTTGTTATAGCGTGATTGGATCGTAAAGTCATCGGATATACCCAGATTAACCTTAACATTCGCTTTCCTATGCCCTTGCGTAATATTGGGTTGCGTAGGCAACAAAAGGACCTTGAGCCTATCAAGCATAATTTGCTTAAAATATGCGGAGCCTGAAAAGCCAATCTCAGGTTTCGTAACATCGATAGTGTATACCTTTCCTGTGTTCCTATTTATCTTCGCCAACATCCAATAACCTTCGCCAACGGTTTCTTTTTTCAATACAACATCCGTTGAAAAGGTGGTTGGGAACGGTTCATTAGTTAGCTGACTGAGGTTTCCCAATGGCCTTACAGTGTAATTATAGCGAGCCTTGGGCTCATACACTGTAGTTGAAGAAATAACCTCAACAACAAAATATTCAATGATAGACGAGGCATTTGCCAAGGTTTTAAACGGCGTCATGATTAACACCATAAGTAAGGTAACACTGATCAATTTATTCATTCTTAGCCTTCTTAGCCTTCTTAGCCTTCTTAGCCTTCTTAGCATCAATGATATTGCTGTAAAGCATCCTCGGTATAGCATGCAACTGTTCTTTCTCAGTTGGCAGTCTTGATGGCCTCAATAGAGGCTTCTCAGCCGTAAATATGAACTCACTAAGCAATGTGCCACCCTCTTCATGAAAACGGAGAAATATGCCAGGAAGGCACAAACCATCTTCACAAGACTGCATCGTATCAGCGTAATAATCTAACATGGTCTGCTTTGCTTCTAAGGGATAAGCAATTAACACTGCTATAAGTCGTTTGCCCCGCCATTCATCTGGCTCCCAAATAAACTTCAGCCACTCTATGCCGTTCGTTTCTGTAACTGGATACCATTTATTGGTCATTTGCTCTTGGTACCACGATAAAGAAGGTGTTGTATCCCCTTCCAATTCAGCCCTCGCTACTTCTAACACATGTTTTTGACCAGCCACCGGCAACATCAACGAAGGATACATAAATCGTAAAAAAGGCGATGCAACAGGTTGATTAACGACTCGTAATAGCGCTTTTCGTTGGGATGGTGACGCAGACTCAAAAGGAAAAAAGGACAACGCACGTAATAAATCATAGTAAACATCTTCGCGACTTATTTTTCTGGCCGCTAACTCGTCTTCTAGGCGACTTATGGGTGTGCGATAGGACAAAATTTCATTGAGAAGTAGATGGCCGTATGGCTTTTTTGGAAGCTTTTTTAAGTAAGTAATAGAACGAGCTGGATCATAAAACTCTGAATTGGGGTCTGAAAATATAGTTGATAAAGGTTCAAATGCTTCTGAATGCCCTTCCCGCGCCAACGAGACGTACATATCTAGCGATTTTTGAGGGTAATAGAACTTATGCTCAGGGTTTGCGAACATCTCAGCTAAGAGCAATCTAGACGATTTATCACCGTCTAACGCGCTAGCAATCAAATCATTGCTCATCTCTGCTGCGACAAGGAATTTACTATAGATAATGATGAAAGCTAGTGCCAACAATCTCATGACACTACCTTATCAAAACGCTCGTGAAATCTTTTCATCATTATCGCTATCTTCGGGTCTGGCGCCTCGACTTCAAACACTGAGCGTAAATTTTCTAGCGGAATATACTCCTTGTTATGTGCATGCTTAAAACGCATTTCTACCATACGCAATAAGAACTGCGTCTCATCGTCATACACGTTGTGCGACATCATCCTTTGCGTCGTATTGATGATCATCTCGATAAGTGACGTAAGCAATTTAGAAGGTTGAACCATAGAAGGCACTTGCTCTATAACAATCGATTCATCAATTCCTTCGGCCTCTTTGCTTTCTTCATGTTCAGAGGTTTTTTCTAATTCAGCAGCCCTTCTCATTGCTTGTTTGCGCCATTTTAGAACGTCAGTCTCGTCCCCCCAAAACAAGTTATCAATCGTACAATTTGTTGGGTCACAATCATGATAGCAAGGTGTTTTGTAGTTATTTTCATCCATCGGCATGAATGTAGACAATAATAACGATGGGACGTCATATGCTGTCAATTGCGGTGTATAGAGAACAATAATTTGCTCACCGGTCAGCTTTGGGATTGGCATAATGCGACGTGGCTGGGCCATATTCATACTGTATATTTCGGCCTGCCTAGAAATATAATAATGTCCTGCCTTAACATTGATAAGGCGAAGGTCATCATCTTCGATTTTCTTTTGAAGCCATATGGGATCTACATAACTTGACATCGACGTAATACACTTTTTTAAAACGGTATATGTAGTGTATTACGTCAACTTTTAACCCATTATCTATTTAATTTTCGAGCTATTACCATTTTGATTTAAAGGTGAAGTGGACGCTCCTTCAACTTGGAAAATTGGCTCTTGGATTATTCTTGTGGCTTCTCTTGCAGACATATTTTCAGGAAGACGATTTACCATATCATTGACTGTGCCAGTCACAATGCGATCTTCTGACCGGAATAGATTTGAGCCTGATGCCGTATCAGTATAGGGTGCGCCAATCTTATCTCTTAATTCCGCATCGGATAAACCGGAGACATCTCCCCCTTGAGCTTTAACAGAATCCCTGACTTCGGACAAATAAGCCAGGTTTTGAGATGTGCTAAATTGAGCATTTTCCCGTTGTGTATTGACCGCCTCTATTGGTGATGGTGCACCAGAATATGACGCGCTCATCCTATCTATTAAGGAGCCTGATTCTTTGCTTACCTCATTAAAGAAGCCATTTTTTGATTTATCAATTAAATGCTCCGTAGCAGAATCAGCAACATCGTAGTTACCAGAAACGTTTCCAGAAACCAAGCCGCCATAGGCTTGTCGTAATGTCGTATCGCTACCTACATCAATTTTGTGTGCGTCGAATATTTGTTGTGCTGCTGGAGATGAGATATTTCCATCACTCACTTCTTTTTGCAGTGCAGCTTGCAACTGACCATTCCAATTGTTCTGCTGATCAGACAATGTCTCCCCATCGGTTTGATTACTTGAACTCAATACGTCCACGTCGTCCCTATCATTTTGCATATTCGGTAACGTCGAAGCCATGCTGGGTATGAAGTCAGATGAGGTGCCGTACCCAGACTTACTGACTATTTGACTGCTATTGTTACCATGGGCTGCAACATAATCACCTTCTTTTTGTGAGATTTCGCCTTTTCGCTCGTTGACACTGTCATTGAAGTTATTGGCGACGTCGGACATGATGGCTTGGCCTGCATCAATAGCTTGAAGGTTCTTTTCATTACTCGACTGGCCTATTCCAGCGCTATCTATTGTCGATAGCGTAGATTCATAATTGCTAGAGTCAATGCCCGGCAAACTCATAACAGAATCAAGTGCTTGATTGGTCTGATGTGCTAAGACCTGATTTTGCTGCTCTTCATTAAGTTTCCCATACGGTGTTCCTTGGCTAACACCGAGTGACCCAGCATTTGAGTCTATTGTGTTTTGTATGCTCTCAGGTGAGAAGAATCGTCCATATTCTGAGCCCACTCTCTCAGAATTTCCTCCAGTCGATTGTAAGCTTTCTGTTGTTCCATTGATTTGTTCTAGCGGCGTCGGAGTAGGAGCGGCGCCCATATTGTCATAATTAATACCTCTTGTTTCCTGACTAGCTCGTGCTTCCACACGGTTTCCTTCGACCGCTTGCTTGCTTCCCTCTCCAACAGATTGGGCATTCGTTTGCATTTTATGATTGGCTGAAACCCCATTAATTTCAGAAAATAGCTGACTGTCTAAACCACTCAGTACCTCTTCAACTCTTTCTGCCTGTTCTTTTGATAGATTACTGGTATTACTTGGAGATGTGGGATCACTTGCAATTTGTGAATATTGAAAAGCAGTAGAATCTGATGCATTGAATGCGCCTACAAGCATAGAGGTTGCATCCTTTGCACCGGGGACTTTTATATTACGCTCACGCTCAGCGTTATTTTCATAATGAGCTTTAACAGCTTCTAACTGTTTAGGCGTTAAGTCACCTTTTAGCCCATTATCAATATGCTCATTCATATAATCCAAAACGCTTCGAGCAGATGTGAAATTCATCTTTGACTGCACATCATTTAGGTCAAGCTTTTTACCTTGGGTGAACTGTTCACCGACTGCAGCATCGGAAGAATACATCCGCTGCCGCTCAGTTGCTTTAGTATACTCTGCACTCGCTTGAGTTAGATCAGACTGATGCTGTTCTATTACTCGTTGCTGCTCATCCGATAGCTTGATGGAGCCCGAATTATTTGTTGAAGTGCCATTTGTAGTTGTGACGTCTTCTGTTTTACCTGTCTTGGTTGAATTAGAACCTGATCTCGATGTTTCATTAGAATTTTCGTCAATGCTTCTCGTGCCTCCAACTGCCCCTCCTGTGAGAGCGGCCTCTCCGCCCACAGATGGACCAAATCCTTGAAGTGCTGACGATCTGTTTCCTATCGAAGAGGTTGGATTATCAGAAGAGCCAGGAGTTGAAGCAGGGTCAACCTGACCTCTCGATTGTGCAGAAGGCTGATTCGAGCCCCCTCCTTGATTCATGTCTATACCTGTAAGTTGGGAGAGGGCTTTTGTTAAACCTGCAGTTCCAAATTTGGCACCTAAACTAAGACCCAACGTCCCTGTCCCTATATAACCAGCACTGGTTTCTAGAGCTTTCTTTTCAGAATCGTTATATCCATTTGTGCTAATGCCGGCTTGCTCTAACACCTGTTTGCCCGCAGATTGATAGGCATTTGCAAGTGCAGTCTCGTCAGCGCTCGCCTTGCCCGCTGTATTGCGACTGATTAATTGCCTTACTGAATCAGTTGTTTGCTGCTTTGCTGCAGCTAAGTTTTCTTTTGCAGTTTGAACGTCATTTGCGGCTATTTTCTGACTACTACTATTTGTATACGCGGCAGAGGCAGTGATACTAGAAGCAGCATCAAAACTATGTGTTTGAACAGGGCTGATGTTTGGATTTCCTTTGTGGTCAGTCATGTAAGGAGACAACCCAAGCTCTGATATTTGTCCATGTGACTGAGGAGAAGAGCGTCCCGCAATAGAGCCTGCAGCACCTGCTGGAGAGGCAGCACTTGAGGCTACCGAGGTTAAGGCAAAAACCGAACCGGTAATGACAGCTAACGTTACGATAGGCGCAGCGGCTAACAGGTTTGAGCCCACGGCAAGATAATTTGCCGTAGAGTCAAGTATCATGTCATAAGCAAATGGAGTAAATCCATCCATGTTAATCAAAGCAGATACGGCCTCCCTGGTATTTGCTATGGTGATATAGTTAATCGCTGTAGCTACCGGAAAAATGGAATATCCCCAAATTCCAATTAAAAGATAACCACCTAAATACTGTGCTGCACCCATGCCCTTTGTGATCATGATAAGCATAGCTAACGGGAAAAGCGCATAAAATAACATGATGATGAAATTAGTCGCTGGCATCATGAAATTAAGAAATGTTTCGCCCTCTATAGCTTCCTGTAACTGTGCGGTTTGAATAGACTCATTAATATTTGCAACCGCTAACATCGCAGAATCTGGATCGATTTCTTGAGCGCCGCTGACAAGGCCATTAAAATCTCGCATAACGCGAACGCGATGGAAATTTCGGGCATTGGTAACACCACCTAGCAACTGACCCAACAATTCGTAGTTCGTTGTGATTGCAGATACACTGTCTAAACACGCTCCGCCATCAGCACAGTTTTGGGTAACCGTCTCGTTACTGGTAGACAATGCTCTTAGCCTACTCGCACCAAATCGGGTGGATGAGTCAAGATAATTGTCCAAACTGCCAACGTCGCCGGCCCCACCATCTAATACATCACGAACGTCCTCACATGTTTGAAAAGTCTCATCGCCGGTGGTCGGGTCCATGAATTCTGCAAGGGTGTTTAAATGTTCGGGACTTATCAATGCCACGTCCATCATGTAAGAAAAAGGATCAGCTCTACGTTTCATCTCATCGGGTTTAAACACATTAGTCGCAGCAGCATCTTCAGCTAATTTTTCGTCAGCAGACGCATGCAAACAATACTTAGTATAGCTATACATGTTATACATCAGTGGCTCATCTAGCTCTTGTAGAGCACTGGCACGAAGTGCATATAAGGTTTTAACAGGTGAGAGAAAGCCATTGCCACCGGTTAGTGTTGACTCAAATGCCGTGCCTTCGATTGGTACTGATTGGAACGCGTTTTCCATCAGCTCAGATGTTCTAAAAGAAATTAGACTCATCCCGTACCCAACGACAGCCAACCCTAACGGGACATCATACACAGGTAGTGTTTTGCCCGTATTAACATCAGAGATATACATCCTGTCTACCGTAGGCACTGCAACTAAAGCATAAATAAAAAGCCCCATTAATGGCCCTTGCATCTGTAACCGCTGCGTACTTATATACTGATTCATGGTGCCGATCAGGGCAATCATAGCGGCAAGAGTAGTTGCTACGCCTAATCCCAAACCGCCAGTGCCTGAAAAAAATGTCGTTGTTGCAGGATCAAACAACAGTCTAAGACCGTCAAAAAGTACCACTAACGCATCGATACCTCCCCACGTATAAATAACTCCGTCTTCCATAGTTATCTGCCTACTATTATTTGTTGAGGTTTGAGGTAATTTGACGAGACATGGATTTCGAATACTTATCAACTATCTTGTTGTACGCATTACCATTTTCCATTTTTGCTAATGACGCTTCAGCAAGATCTTTAAGTTGATTGGCTTCCTTTAGTTTTTTGTCTATCTCATCATAAATTTGAGTGACTTGGTTTGTGGACACAGACATCTCTTTTTGACCCGTATTCAAGAACAAAGTCGTCATTTGAGCCAAATCTGTTACATAGTTATAGATCATCATATTAGACAGATATTCAGTCACCTCTTCATCCATCGCTTTCATCAATGTGGACTTATCAGCATCTGTACCAATAGAAAATGCTCTTATGACGCTTGGAGGACTTGCTTTAATTATTTTTAGTTGAAGGTCACTTAACGTAGCGATTTCGCCATCTTGCAACTTCTTGAAAGAGCCTTGAACGTAACACCTCATAATTTCTGGAAGGGTAACCTTTTCCGCTTTATCACTACATGATGTGTCTGCGTTGTAGTCCGCTATTGCTGCAGAATAATCAGGTGGCGTTTTCATGTCTGAACCACAAGGGAGGTCGTAATCATTCCCTGTTGCTGGATTGGAAGCAGAAACGTCCTTGCACTGTAAAAGTTGACGACATTTGCCGCCAGTACATTCCAGGTCCGAAGAAAGCAAGGATGTTAAAGATTTTACCTGCGGTCCAATGTAATGAGATTCGACTTTTTCATTGTCATCTTCTGGTGAAATTGTGTAATAACCGAAGAAGTTCATCGCCGCTTCAGTAGGAGAAATGCCAGGGTGCGGTGGCGTCGTAGCCGGATCCGTAGTCGGTAAACCTAAAATTAACGTGCTTAGACTAGATGGAAACAAAGAGTCTGGAATAGCCGCTACTCCTTGACTTTTCGAAAAGGTCTCTGCAACCACATTACCATACAAAAACTTAGCATTAGCATCGCCGCCAAGAGCCGCGACAGTATCTATAAACCCCTCCCACTTATCAGCAATAAACGTTGCAGCGCCGGTGTCTTCCAAATTACATACATAGGCGTCATCACCAAAAACAGATGCTTCACCATCACATAACATACCGCCTACATTGAAGACGTCCCCATTAGTCGTTTTTTCGTCGATAAAAGACTTCACCATGGTACAGGTGTCTCGGTTAGCCAAGTTCAATCTTTCTAACTGGCTCTGAAGCGTTTTCATAGATGTCCAGCAGGGACTGCACATAGACTGTAGTGCCAAACCAAAACCATAGGTCAACGCTTCGGATGCAACACGGCGAAGGATTGCAATGGCCTCATCTAGGCTAATGAGGTCAAACGAGCCTAAATTAATATTGATACTTGAACAATTCGGCGGTGAAATACTCGGAGGAGTTAAGTTGACTAAGTTAACGACCGTTGAGGGATTCGAAAAACGAATGCGGCCAAACGAATAGGCATGTCGTCCCAATTGGGAGAGTTTTCTGCCATCTCCCCCCGTGTAACTGAAAGAAGCATCTGCAGTTATCACATCCAACGTATCAGAAACCGATGCATTTACCCTAGATATGAAAAAGATTGAGCACAAAAGAAGTGCAAACAACCATTTGTATTTTTGTTTAAAAATGGTCTTCATTTTGATTCACCTGCTTGCTTATTTTCCGGATAAAAATCTTCATAGAATGACTTATTTGAACTGTCGTTAATCATGTCAATGACGCTGTTAATTAGTAAGACGGGGTCTTCTTCCATTCCACTGGGCAAATCACTGTATTCGTTTGAAGCAATCAAGCCCATTTGCGTGTGATGAATTTTCTCGTACCACTCCTTTCCTAAAATGCCATGCTCAAAGCCAGCTATCAGGGTTCGGTCTTTCAAGGTATCGAGATTTATCATTCCTTTGGAAATTAGAGAAAAGGTATTGTCTGGTGTCACTAGCACGTAGCTTGGCCAGTTAGTAATCTCTAATCTCTCAGAGACATTGATAAGATCATCAGGGTAAACCTTTATATCTTGAAGCAGCCCTTGTACTACATCAGGCTGGGCCGTATTGCGGGCGTATACGCGGATATCGAGTTTGGGAAATTTACGATGCAGATAATTTACAACGGTAATGGATTGTCGGCAGAACTGGCAGTTTTCATCATAAAAGACCATCAAGCCTGACTCATTATAAAGCTCTCCTAAAGCTTTCTCTTTCAGAATATCTTGATTTTGAATCATCGCGAGCGATGTCGCACCGAACAAAGGTAGGCGGTCTCCCTCCTGTAATAGAGGGTCGCTTTTTTGCATATACTGACGCTTGCGAGCATAAACTTCTGATTTATCCATCATCACTTTCTGTGCATAAAGCTCAGCTCTTAGGTTTTCTCGCGTTGGGTTGTTCACCGCCCTGTCGCGAATCACCTGATAGTTCTTTGCAAACCACTCTACGCTCATAGGTTTAGGAGGTTTTTGAGCGCTCTCCGCAGGTGCACTTGGCGCAGGTACGGGCTCTTCAACAGGCTCAGGTTTATCGTCATCACCCCAATAAAATAGCCAGCCAAGATCTTCTTGACCGGCCACTCTCATTGATTTTGATTCATCTTGTTCCATTTCTTTCAAATAGTCGTTCTTGTCTGGCCCGCCTTTGCCATCGGACTTAGATGTCTGAGCTTGCGCAATACAGCACTGGGTTATTAAGAGACAAACCAACAGGCTTTTTAACTGAAGATGCATAACTAACACTCGATATCGTTTTTTCATTAATAGAAGTGTATTAACCGACCAACTTGTATTTAATGTGCTAGTTTTTTCAGCGAATCAGAATTAAGGTAAGTTTTTTTACAAATTTTTTGAGTAATACATTAAATAGGAATTGAGAAGTGGCGTTGTGATGTCCCGTGATGGCGTCAGAACTCTTCAGTTAATAAGGATGTACCATGAATCGTTATCAGATTATTTTTAAAAACCTCAGCTTGCTCGCCTTCGCAGGTGTTTTAAGTGCGTGCGTAACTAAAAGTAGGAATGATGATTTTGCGGGTCTTAAAGATCATCTCAACCAAGAAATCATGATTGATGCTAAACGGGATGAGCGTCCACCACTGCAAAACGTTAGTCAACGCCTTGCTGATGAGACGAAAACTCACGTCGACCTAGAAACCGCAACTGAGATGCTTGAAAATAACGAGTGGGTATTTGCTAATTACACAATCGACAACCATTACGACAAAAGCAATCCTAATTCACCTTTTCACGATAAATACGATGCGAAAACCTTTTATCACCCACCACTTTACAAGGGATATGACGTGTGGATTGATGAGAAAGGAGCGGATGTTAATGCTACCGTCGAATATTGGTTAGCAATGGATGCTATTACCCAGGTGATTTACAAAAAAATTAAACACACGCCACCCGAGACGAGAATTGGCGGTGTCCAGCCTAAGTTTAATGCATATGGTCGAAAGATATATTCGAACGCACCTACCTACGATCGTTCTCTGTCTGGCCTTAATACTATGCTTAAAGATATGTTGGACTATGGGATAGATAAAAAGACCGCCATGGTCACCGCTCATTTATGTAATGGTTCTTGGTTTAATCATGCCATGCGAGAGCATGAGAAAGAATATTATAAAGTGGCTGAGGAAAATAGGCCCTACTTTGGCATGTCGTCAGAAATGCGTACAGAAATGTTGAACAACCAGAAAGCATATTATCTTGGTTATGTCGGCCCATTGATTGTCTCCAGTTATAGCCCTGAAAACTGCGATGAGATGCGTCAAAAGGTCACGAAAGATGAAAACTCGCCTTTTTGGGGCGATAGGCTCTACAAAGTCGGAGGGTTACAAAGACACTCTGATGGCAAATATGACAATCAGACCATCACTGAAATTCGTATAGACAACCCTAAGTTAGATATTGGCTTTTGGCAGCACATAGCAAATAAGGATCTTTATAAAGATTTAGGAAGAGTTCGTGAAGAAGGACTATTTTCTGGTCTGCTCTACCCTGAGCGCGCGAAATTTGTTGTTATCACAGCACGCTCTACAAGAAACAGTGTGGGTGTCAGTCATTATAGCTGGTCTCGATACTTCAATGACTATAGCCCATTAGATGATGCAAGACGCGCTGCGTATTGGATGGGTGACACTATGTTTAGTTGGTTCTGGGATAAAGAAAGTAAACCAGGCATCAGTTTTCGACGCAACCTTAAACACGACTTCGGCAATTTCATGCGCGACAACGGCCGTGAAAGAAGATCGATTGCGGGATGTCAACTCAATCCAGCTCAAGTGTCTTTTCAGGGAGATAATGTAAGGGAGTTTAGAAAGTTCTATAAATGCACAATGGGTCAGGGAGTGGGTTACGGTATCTTCGCTGGTACACGAAAAGGATTTAACCATGCCGCGGCGCGTCGAGCGGGTGTGAATCACCAATATCATGCTGTGTTTGAATTTGCTGGATTAACGACCGATCTCAGAGAAAAAGAGGACTGCAATAAAGCAGAATTCAAAGGCCTTTGTAGACAAATTGGCACTAACCTATTGCAGGATACATTAGGTGTAAAACAACAAAGCAGCTATTTCTCATTTGAAGATGCGCTTGCATATACCCAAATAACAAAAGAGGGGCGGATTGAAGGTGTTGTACTTATCGCAGGGTTTAAAGTTATCTACGACCTTACCGACATTGCAGCCTGGTATCAGTCTTACCACCCGCATGATGGTGTGAAATACAAAAACCTAATTAACCGTTTTGTTTTTGGTAGTGAATTGGATTATCAAGATCCACGCTATTGATGTGACTCTGTCGTGACGGCGTAAAATTTGACTCGCCAATCGTATACTTTTAATACATTAAGCCTATCTAGACTTTTCAGATAGGCTTTTTTATGGCAAACACATTTAGCCACTCTCAACTATATAATTATTGTCACTACCTTTTCCGCGATAAATTGTCTACTCTGGAAAAAAAAGACGTTCACCCTGCGATCCTACAAGCTAAAAGCAATAAACTTTTTTACTGGTATCCAGCAACACCTTCATCACTATTGAACATCATCGACGATAACAAACTCCTGTCTGATAAAGGTTGGTTGCCAGGTTTTTTTAATACACCTTTTATTATTTGGTATAAGAACAACGGCAATATTCAATGCATACCTGTTGATTTGAGAACAGCAAGCATGGTGAAGAACGGCAGTCTTAATACTGATATACCATTTGGCTATCGGTGGGTAAAAGTTGTATCGGATAAACGAAAAGATGAGCCTGTTTATGTCGCTGCAGACCCTGTTGTCGCCTCATTAATGATTGATAGAGGTTATCTGGCCGTTGCCATGGGAGGTGATTTTATCCCGCATGCACACGAAAAGCATTTAGCGGCACTGAACAAACCGCTTATATACCTCAACAACGAACAAAGAAAAGATGCAGCTGCCAAGTTCGTTACGACGCTACAACACTATAACTGCGAGGTTGATGTTGTATTGGTCGACGATATGAAAAGCTTACTGTGCTTAGCAGATGACCCCTTCAACGAAGAACTGAAGAACTATGAAATAGAGGGTTGTGAGTTTGTCGTTAACCGTATAAGGACTAAACGACGTATTGCTGAAGGGATGACGATAGAAGAAGAACTAAGCCGCTTATTAAGCCATTCTACCGACCATTTTCATAAACGGTATAAATCATTAATTCATCATCAAAAGATTAAAACTGAATACGTTGACTATGCAAACGCATGTTACTTATTGAGTGAGCTGATAAATGCGAATATGCCATTAAAGGATGCTATCGACGTGGTTAAACGTCGATATAACATCAATATAAAATTATCATCAGTGGACGATACTTTAAATACGTAACTCGAGGTAAAATCTATAGTCATTTATTTAAGAATTGCTATAGCTCTAATTTTAATTTTGCATGCAATGCTTTATTACGATAGAAATGTGCACGCTCTTTGTGATGCGTATATCGCCAAATTATCTGGTAATTATTATTTAGAAAATGAAGCCAAAGGGTCATTAGACACAGTAGTACGGACAAAGCTAGCATTGCACCTTTAAATCTATTTATGCTTCGCTCATCTTTGGCACGCGCATCATTAACAATTGCTGTGTATGATGCCATTTCGTCTTCCGTAAAATTAACGCCAACCGACTCTTTCAACGCCAATATTTGAGATTTGGCCTCACTAGTTTCCAATGAATGGTATTCAACCCTGCCAGCGTAATGTTTTGCAATCTCGTAGAGGTTTAACTGTTGTGCAACTTGGGTTAGCACAAAGTCCCTCTGTTCAGTCGGCACATCAACCAAAATTTGCTCTTGTACTTTTACTTTTTCAACACCGTAAGCGATCAATTTAGACCGTCTTTTCCTCATTGAACTACCCCG
>TARA_B110000211_G_scaffold174016_3_pt1 | contig 33721 bp, 24 predicted proteins | sample TARA_B110000211 | Tara Oceans TARA_B110000211 (sample SAMEA4397516) | marine metagenome | biome: Polar Biome; feature: [DCM] deep chlorophyll maximum layer (ENVO:01000326); material: water (ENVO:00002006), including particulate matter (ENVO:01000060) such as... | depth 30 m
AGTATTCTTCAATCACTGGGGCATTTAACACAACTAACCAATAAATGAATCCGGCGACAACGATTGATATTAGGATAGCTAAGCCAATTTTAGAATGGCTGATGCTATCCTTTTTATTAACCATTCTGGCCGATTTTTTGCCGGTAATTATTGCAGAAATCAGTGCTTGCTTTTTAACTCGTTCATAGAAGATCACGGCAGAAATATGCAGCGCTATGGCTGCTAATATAAGATTGAAACCGTTGCGGTGAATATAAACCAATACCGACTCAACGCTACTGTTTATTGAGCCGCTATATGGTCCCGTAGTAAATATGTCATCATCCATAAACAAGCCACTCACCGCTTGCAAGAGTATGGTGATTAACATGAAAAACACCATCAAACTTCCTAACGGGTTATGCCCTGCATAATGTACTGGATCTGCTTGCTTAAAAGATTGAATATAAGCGATTATTTTTTTCAAACTAGGAAAAAAATGAATGAATTTCGAATGCGTTGTACCTAAAAAACCCCACAATATTCTGAATACAATTAAACCTAGGGCAAAATACCCTACCAATAAGTGATACTCAATAAGACCATTATCTTGATCAGACGTGTACCAAGATGCACCAATACTTAATACCAACAACCAGTGGAATATGCGCAAGGGTAAATCCCAAATTAAATGCATTTTTTCTTTATTCATTGCTACTTTTATCTCAACGTTTTATTTAGACTAAAGCTTTATCATATCAACAAAATTCAAACTGACATTACCACTAAGCTTTTTGTTTCAGCCATTTTATCAGTAAGATATTAGCATTTTCATTAAGAATAAACATGATGCATTACGACAAAATACACTTATATTGAAAGTAAATATCACTGTTTTTTTTACCATGTGCAGAAACAAATTCATTACGCAACGTAATCTTAACTCCCTGAGGAAAAAGCAAAACAAATACTTTGATATGGTGCGCAATAAATAATGTCAAGAAGTCAAATACTGGTCAATATTCAAGTTTGAAAATGCCCCCTTTAAGACAATGTTTACCTTATTGCTATAAATTTAGCCGCAAAAACAACAAAATCATAAAATAACTTTGCTAACGGGTGTTAACTAGGTAAGCTCAAAGCAAAGTATTAACAACAATAATAATTATCATTTATGAGTAACATTAGAGATTCGTTTCATTCCAGAATAGGGTTTGTTCTTGCTGCTGCTGGCTCAGCAATCGGTTTAGGTAATATTTGGGGCTTTCCAACACAAGCGGCAAATAATGGTGGCGGTGCATTCTTGTTTGTTTACTTAGTGGTAACTGTTTTACTGGCGCTACCTGCCCTTTATGCCGAAGTATACATTGGCAATCAAGCACAAAAAAACCCGGTTTCTGCGCTAGAGGATGCTTGCCGTGACACAGCACCAAGGCTTGGTAAATACGCCGGTTTAATTGGCTTAAGTGGCGCAATTATGATGCTAAGTTTTTATACTATAGTGGCTGGTTGGATGCTCGCACATGCTCTTTCGCCACTGTTTGAATTACTTGGACAGCATGAGCTTTCTCAATGGTTAGCAACCTCGAGTACGCAACGAAACTTAATGTTTACGCCGATATTTATTTTACTTGGGGCGGGTATTATTCATCAAGGGGTTAATGCTGGTATCGAAAAATGGTCGGCACGCTTAATGCCAGTACTATTGATTATGCTCGTTGCTTTAATTGCTTATATTCTTCAACAACCAGGCGCCGAGCAAGGCTTAAGAACTTACTTAATACCTGACTTTTCACAAGTTACCAACCCCAAATTAATCATTTCAGCTATGGGACAAGCTTTTTTCTCATTATCTATTGGCGTTGGCGGCATGATGGTTTACGGCTCTTATATGAAAAAAGACCGCGATATAGGCAAGCTCGCTATTTCAATCACCGCGCTAGATACCTTTATTGCATTTATGGCAGGTTTATTAATTATTCCGGCACTTTATGTGGCACAAGAGGCAGGACAACAAGTATTTCAAGGCGAAAAGTTAATTGGTGAAGGACAACTGATTTTCAATATATTACCTGAGCTTTTCAATTCTATGGGCAATATTGGTATGTTAGTGGCAATTGGATTTTTTTCGTTATTATCAATAGCGGCGCTAACCTCAACAATTTCGTCAACCGAAGTACCTGTTGCATACCTTGTTGAAGATAAGAAATTCAGCCGCTCAAAAGCAACTTGGCTAGTATCGGCCATTGTTTTAACTGCGAGTATGACCTTAATTGCATTTTTCGATAGCTTATTTGGCTTAGTCATTCGAGTCCTAACCACCATTTTACAACCTTTAAGCTGCTTATTTTATTTTATTGTCGTGGGCTGGCTATGGAAACGAGGCAACAAGTTACGCGATGTGTCGCTACAAGAAGGCAGAAAGTGGCTGCCAATTTGGGGTAACTATTTACGCTTTGTTTGTCCGCTGCTATTAACGGTAGTGTTTGTCAATGTCGCTATATTAAATTAAGGTTTGTTGAGCCAGTAATATGTAATAACTAACCTAGTATTAGTAACCTAAAAGCCATGACAATGTTCATGGTTTTTTATTGACTTTAAACTGCCAGCGCGCGCTCTTGTCATGTTATTCACTCACGTTATTGCGACCCGACTTTTTTGCTCGGTATAACGCTTGATCCGCTAATTTTAAAGTTTGTTGAAAGTTTAGCTTAGATGTTCTTGCTGCCAAGCCAATAGAAATGGTGACTCTGACAGTTTTCATTTGGAAAGGTTTTTTACGGCTACGCGCTTTTTTCGTACTTCGCTGCGTTTGTCGAATAACAATATTGTAATCTTCTACCGCTTGTCGAATAGCCTCCAAAGCAGGTTTGGCCTGCGCAACGGTTTTTCCGGGAAAAATAATGGTAAATTCTTCCCCGCCATAACGAAACACTTTGCCAGCGCCTTTAACTTGAGCCAACTTACTTGCCACTAGTTTCAGAACTTGATCACCAATGTCATGGCCATAAGTATCATTAAACTTTTTAAAATGATCGATATCAAGCATAGCCACAGTATATTTTAGACCTAACGATAACGCGCGCTGATTAAGTGCCCGCCGTGAAGGTAAATGAGTTAACTCATCTCGATAGGCTAAAAAATATGAATCTATAAATATCACACACAAATAATGCATCATTAATAAACTTAACAGTACACTCCAAGGCAATGTAGTGAGCTGATAGTAATGCCCTAGCCAAATGCAATAACTGCTTAACAATGCCGTTATGACTAAACTTTTTTCTCGTACACATCGCCACAATAACAATAAAGTGAAGCACGCTAATGGTAACTCGATAGTTAGATATTTCAGGTAAGGTGCCAAATACGTAACATGCACTAAGCGTGCTGTTAACATATTAACAATATCAAACCAATAGTAACTGGCAACAGCTAGACCAGACAGTAGTGTAAAACGGTAAGCACCATGAATTGACAGTAGCCCTCGGTCTTTAAGCACGCTTAATACCGATAATATGCTTGCGCCAGCCAGTAGCATCCAATCACCATGAGATAACAACCACTGCTGCCAAGGAATAAAATTAATTAAGGCTAAATAGAAAAGTAATAATACGATTGTCGCTAGCGTCAAACGACTACGATTGAAATAACTGGAAAGTACAATAGTAAGCACAAATAGGCCATAAAGCACTTGCTCAATTAGGCTTATTTTTACTGACCAATAGATTGGATATTGTTCAACAAGAATGAACAAAGCAGCAAAAGCGCTCAAACTTAAAATACTACTTTTTAAGCCGCTGAAAAACTGACCCAAGCGTAACTCCAAAATAAAATATCGACTAATTCAACGCCATATCCAGTTATTATAATGACCAGTAAAATAAGCAACATCAAACTATTTAACTTCACGCTGATAATAATAACTTTCAACGATGAAAACAAAGTTACCTTTATTTAAGGTTTTAGCCTTTTATCTGCTGCTATAGCAAGCATTTCATCTTCTTGCTTTAATTCAACTTGCTCTATTTTTTCAAAACGATTACTAATTTTGTCAGCCGAAGTATGAATTTGTTTAACATCACTCGCCGCTTGATCAATATGTTTGGCTAAATTAGCAAAACGGCCTTTAAAGCGAGAAAAGTCAGCCGACAAGTGTGACAAATGCGCCTGAATAACATGTATCTGCTTACGCGTTGCCTCGTCCTTCAGCACTGAACGTGCGGTGGTTAAAATAGCCATTAAAGTGGTTGGCGATGCTAACCAAACACGTTTTTTATTGGCATAGTCTACCAGATCACTATGATGCGCGTGTATTTCAGCAAAAATAGCTTCAGCAGGGATAAACATTACCGCGCCATCTGCCGTCTCTTTATCAATTAAATATTTATCACTAATATCATTAATATGCTTTTTAATATCTACTTTAAATTGTCGCTCAGCCGTTTTGCGCTCAAATTCACCTAAGCTATTGTCAGCCATTTTTTTATAGCTTTCTAATGGGAATTTCGAGTCAACCACCACATTACCGGTCGGCTCTGGCAAAAATAAAATACAGTCAGCAATTTTGCCATTTGATAAGGTGTGTTGTAGTGAAAAATGTTGTTCTGGTAGCACATTACGAATTAAAGCATTTAACTGTACCTCACCGAAAGCACCACGTGAGCGTTTGTCTGACAACACTTCTTGCAAGCTCACCACGTTACTAGAAAGCTCGGTAATTTTTTTCTGCGCGTCATCAATTAACGCCAAACGCTGTAAAATATCGTTAAAGGTTTTGGTCGTTTTCTCAAAGCCGTCCGCTAAACGTTTTTCAACCTGCCCGCTAATATCTTTAAGGCGGTTATCTGTCGAAACGGTAAGTTCATCAATTCTTTTCGCCATTTGCTCAGCTGATAAATGTAGCGACTTAGCCATTTCTTCACGGCCTAATTTAGCTGTAGCCGTGAGTTGATTGGTTAATTGCTCAGCAGCTGCACGCTGATTATCATTAAACGTAACATGATGTTCATATAAGGTTTTTTTAAGTTGCTCACTGTGGTTATGCAGTTGTTGTGCTTGCTTTTCACCTTGTTCACCATGCTGACGCAATAATTTTAATTTAAAGTCAGATATTTGTTGTTCAAAGTAAGTTTTTAGCTCATTTTGTTGAGTCGCTAATTGTTGGTGATTAAAACTCAACTGTTGTTGTAACTGTTGCTGATTATTGGCATTTACTTCATAGCTTAAATTTACTTTTTCTGCTAATTGTTGCAAAAGTTGTTGTTGTGCTTCAAAAGATACTTGGCTGACTTTTACCCGTCGTAGTAATAACAAGCTTGTGATAAGCAGAGTTATCAGCAATATAAGCACAAGAGCGATTAGGGTCGGGAAGTTATCCAAAGTTAACCAAGGAAGATTTAATACTGAGATCATACTGCTGCCAAACACTGTAAATATTACCAGTTATTAGAGCATACTTTACTGATAAGGTTAACTAAATATTTAAGTTCGAACACTGACTATATGATGAATTTTAATTTCACAGCCAGATTAAACATTAGTTTATCCATCATTAGTTTGACTTTTATATATCAGCAATTTTTTGCATAGCTTATTTAAAGTAATCCCTGTCTAGCTATAGAGATGCGCTTTTCATACTGAGTTACTGATTTTAACGAGCAACTCACAGGTATCTAGAAACTAGAATGACACACCCGTGCCCATTGACCTTTAAGTTTGGCTCTGTGAAAACTACCTTAACCATTAAATAATAAAAAACGGTAATTCATTAAGCTGAATTACCGTTTTTTATTGCATCAGTGAAACTTAACTTATTCACTATGTAGCGCAATGACTCGTTAGTTAGTGTACTTTTTCATCCAATTAAATACTTCTTGGTACCATACTTTCAAATTATCAGGGTTGCGAATATGATGATCTTCATCGGGGAACATCACCAAACGACTTGGGATACTTTGACGTTGTAAAGCGGTAAACGCTCCTAAGCTTTGTGCATAAGGTACACGATAATCTAGTTCACCTTGAATGACCAACATAGGCGTTTGCCAGTTTTTAACTAAAGCAGCAGGGTTATATTGGTTATAATCTTCACTGCCTTCCCAAACTGGGCCGCCCATATCGTGTTCAGGAAACCAAAGCTCTTCTGTTGAACCGTAAAAGCTTGGCATATCATACAAACCAGCATGATTAACAATACATTTGAAGCCATCAGACCAATTACCTTGGATCCAATTCATCATGTAACCACCATATGATGCACCAAGCGCACAAGCGTTATCAGCGTCCATCCAAGGCTCTTGACTGGTGATATCAGCAAGGCCTTTTTGTAAATCTTCTAGTGGCTTGCCGCCCCAATCACGGGCGATCGAATCGGTAAATTTTTGTCCGTAACCAATCGAGCCATGAAAATCTATCATCACAACCGCATAACCTTGTGCAGCCCATAACTGAGCATTCCAACGATAATGAAACATATTACCGAAGCTACCTTGTGGTCCGCCATGCACTAAAAAAGCAACGGGGTATTTGCTACCCTCTTGAAAGTTTGCTGGTTTTAGCCAGTAACCATGCACCTCTTCATCATTCCAGCCTTTAAAATTAAACTGCTCAAATTCTGCAAGTGTGATGTTACTCAGTTTATCGACATTGACTTGCGTCAGTTGTTTTAATTGATAACCATCACGGTCAACCATAAAGATATCGGTTGGCGCATCAAGCGCGTGACGCGTAAAAAACACTTTGTCTGCCGATACAGCTATTTTCCCTGCCGTTCCATCATTGTATACCCGTCGAACATCACCAAACTCTGGGTTTATTTCAAAAATGCTTTTTTGACCCATATCGTTAGCCGTAACATACAAAGTACGATTATCATTCGCAAAAACTAATTCACTCACCGAGCGGTCCCATTGCTTTGCAATAGCACGAGTTTTACCGGTTTTTCCGTCGCGGATCATCACCGTAAACTTATCAGACTCATAGCCTGGCACTGACATGGCTTTATACGCCAAATAACGACCATTAGAAGAATAAACCGGCTGGGCATCCCAAGCGGTATTTTCTTCGGTAATATTAGTCATTTTTTTAGTGGTTAAGTCGACTTCAAAAATATCAAAGTTAGTATTCCACGCTTGTTCTTTGCTTGGTAGTTTTGCTGAGAAGCTCAAGCTTTTACCGTCAGGATGAAAACTCACTTCGCCTGCACCGGCGATATCGCCCTGCCAAGAAGGCATTAAATCAGTCGCTTGGGTAAATGCCCCGTTGGCACTTTTTTCAGCCACAAACAGATGCGACTTATAAGCGGTATTCCACGTGTCCCAATGACGCACCATTAATTGATCGTATACCCTTACATTATGCTGTTTTTTGGCATCATTGGCTTTGGCATCAAGCGTGCACTGCATGGTTTCACAACCTGGTAACACAGTCAGTTCAACGGCAAAGCGTTTGCCATCGTTGGACATTTGAAAACCATTGATATCAAGTGGCAACGCGGACACTTGTTGAGCTTCACCACCGCTCAGTGGTAATTGCCATATTTGTGAGCTACCGCTGCGCCCAGAAAGAAAATAGATACTTTTTCCATCTTGTGAGTACATAACATTGCTTTCACCACTTTTATTGCTGGTAAGTTGCTGCACCTTATCTGAGTTAACTTTTTGTAAATACAGGTGGTTATCTGTAGAGCGAATGCCTTTTTTTAAGCGGTATATAAAGCTGTCACCTTGCGGAGAAACGACAAAATCATGAATTTGATTAAACTCTGTTAATGCGCTGACATCTAACACCTTTGACTCAACTGTGCTCGCAGCACTTGTCGCACTGGCAAAGGCCAACGTAGTAAGGGTCGCCATGCTGACTATTTTTTTATTCATAACATCCTACTTGGGTTTATATGCTTTTATTAATACTATTTACTGTAAGTTCTGAACATACACGCTCTTTCACATCGACATATAAGGGTATATTAATGTCGTGATGCCATGAATGGCAAGAAACGACCATGTGACCGCGATATACTATACGTCCTGTATATAAAAAACGCCCATATGGGCGTTTTATAACAGAAAATTACTCGCCTTTTAATTTGCTATCAAGCTCAGCAATTTTCGCTTGCCAGATTGCAGGTCCGGTTACATGCGCTGACTCACCTAAGCTATCAACGGCAACAGTAACAGGCATATCTTCGACAACAAATTCGTAAATAGCTTCCATGCCCATATCTTCAAAAGCCACAACTTTAGCTTTTTTAATGGCTTTAGACACTAGGTACGCTGCACCGCCTACGGCCATTAAATAAACTGACTTGTGTTTTTTAATACACTCAACGGTGTCAGGGCCACGCTCAGCTTTGCCGATAGTACCTAACAAACCTGTTTTTGATAGCATCATTTCAGTAAATTTATCCATACGTGTTGCTGTTGTAGGGCCTGCAGGGCCTACAGCTTCATCACCAATAGCATCAACAGGACCTACGTAGTAAATAAATTTGTCAGTAAAGTCTACAGGTAATTCTTCACCTGCCGCTAACATATCTTGAATACGTTTATGCGCAGCATCGCGCCCCGTTAAAATGGTGCCACTTAACAGTACCGTTTCACCTGTTTTCCATGAACTAATATCAGCTTTTGATAACTCATCAACATTTACGCGACGAACATTCTCACCAACTTCCCAAGTAATTTCAGGCCAGTCTTCAAGTTTTGGCGGTGTTAAATCAGCAGGGCCTGAGCCATCAAGATGAAAATGCACATGTCTAGTGGCCGCACAATTTGGGATCATTACCACAGGTTTTGAAGCCGCATGGGTAGGTACTGAATTGATTTTAATATCAACCACGGTCGTTAAGCCACCTAAACCTTGGGCGCCAATACCTAGCTTGTTAACACGGTCATAAATTTCTAAACGTAATTCTTCTTCTGCGTTTTCAGGCCCACGGTCAATCAGTTCTTGAATGTTAACGGGGTCCATTAGACTTTCTTTGGCTAATACACCAGCCTTTTCGGCCGTACCACCGATACCTATGCCTAACATACCTGGTGGACACCAACCCGCGCCCATTGTCGGTAAAGTTTTTACCACCCAATCAGCAATTGAATCACTTGGGTTTAGCATGACCATTTTAGATTTATTTTCACTTCCGCCGCCTTTAGCTGCGATCATCACTTCAATGTGATCACCAGGAACCATGTCAATATGCACCACAGACGGTGTATTATCTTTGGTATTAATGCGTTTGCCAGCAGGATCGGCAACAATTGACGCACGTAATGGGTTATCAGGGTTTAAATAAGCACGACGAGTACCTTCGTCAACCATTTGTTGCACTGTCATGTCAGTTTTATCCCACTGCACGGCCATACCCACTTTAACGAAGCAGGTAACAATACCGGTATCCTGACAAATAGGTCTTTTACCATGTGCCGACATACGTGAATTAATGAGAATTTGCGCAATAGCGTCTTTTGCCGCCTGACTTTCTTCTTTGTGATAAGCCTTTTCAAGTGCTTGAATAAAATCTAACGGATGATAGAAGGAAATATATTGTAGCGCGTCTGCAACGCTTTCGATTAGGTCTTGTTGTTTTATAATAGCCATAACGGTCTCTTTTTTTATCAATTGGGCGAGAGATAAGTTGAAAGTTATAAATTTGCCGATATCATACATCGGTTGTTAAATCCCTACCAGTATCAAATGGTCTAATATGACCCTAAGATAATGCCAATAAATAAAATAGCGTGAGAATATTTTGCCAACACATTCCATAAGACGATTGTCTGCACAATTACTGCAATTAGACACACCATTTAATAGCCAAAGCCTATTCTCGCTTATTGCAGAGCAACCTTGGGCAATGTGGTTGGACTCTTGTGAAAGTACGCATGTTGATAGCCGCTATGACATAATGGTATGGCAGCCCTGCGCAACATTAACAACTTTTGGTGATGTTACTGAGATAAAAAACGCGCTCGATAATAGTCAGTATCAAAGTAATAAAGACCCATTATTGCTTTTAAAGCAGCAGCAAAAAATCTGTTTTGAAAATGTTACTATTGCCCCCTGCGAATTACCTTTCAAAGGTGGTGCAGTTGGTTATTTTGCTTATGATTTAGGTAAACGTTTTGAAGTGATCAAACAGCAAACAGATAAAGATATCGATATTCCTGAAATGGCTATTGGCATTTACCAACAGGCAATTATTTTTGATCGCAAGTTACAACAATACTGGTTGCTGTGTTTTGATGAGCACAGAGCCTCCTTAGTTGATTTTTTTCATCAGGCCTTAGTAAAAAGTTCCTCAAAACTCGCAATAGATAAAGATTCAGGAACAACAAAAGATTTCAAGTTAACCACAGCTTGGCAATCGAATATGCCACAGCCACAATACCGTAAAAAATTTAAGCAAGTGCATGATTATTTACTATCAGGTGACTGCTATCAAATTAATTTAGCACAACGTTTTAGTGCGCAATATAACGGTTGTGAATATCAAGCTTATTGTGCCTTAAGAGCTGAAAACAAAGCGCCTTTTTCTGCTTTTCTCCGCTTTGATGATAGTGCGATATTAAGCATTTCACCTGAGCGTTTTTTGCAAAAAATTGATAACAAAATTCAAAGTAAACCGATTAAAGGCACTCGTCCTCGTAGTCAAGATCCAGTTATCGATCTGGCAAATGCTGACGAGTTACGTCAAGCCAGTAAAGATAGAGCAGAGAACTTAATGATTGTTGATTTGCTGCGCAACGATATCAGCCGAGTATGCGTGCCAGGCTCGGTAACCGTGCCAACGTTATTTGCTATTGAAAGCTTTCCTGCAGTGCACCATTTAGTCAGTACCGTAGAAGGCGAAATAGCAGCACAATATGACGGCAGTGATTTACTGCGTGCCTCATTTCCTGGTGGCTCTATCACCGGCGCTCCTAAAATTAGAGCTATGGATATAATTGAGGAACTTGAGCCAAACCAACGAAGTGTCTATTGCGGTGCTATCGGTTATTTATCTGCCTGCGGTAATATGGATACCAGTATCACCATCAGAACCTTAGTTTGTCATGATGAAAAAATACACTGCTGGGCCGGTGGCGGCTTAGTTGCAGATTCAAACGTTGACAGTGAGTATCAAGAAACTTACGATAAAGTGAATAAAATTTTACCAATATTAAGCAAACTAAACTCAGTTTAAGTGCCTAATACCGAGCTGGAACTTGCTTTTTCACAAATAACTTTTGAAGGTATGTATGACGAAAGAAGAATTTATACAGCGCTTTCATATGCGGTCTTTACCTGCCTCGGTGCATAATTTCCGTTATCCGCAACAACTAAAAAGTGCCGCGGTGTTAATCCCTATTGTTAGCGATCAAAATCAACTAGATGTTTTGTTGACTAAACGCGCAAGCCACCTTACCCATCACCCTGGGCAAATTAGTTTTCCAGGCGGTAAAGCTGAGCCATTTGACCGTGACTTAACCGCCACAGCATTGCGTGAAACTGAAGAAGAAATTGGTCTATTGGCCCCCTCTATTAATGTGCTCGGCCAACTTAACCCTTACCAAACCATTTCAGGTTATGAGGTAACACCAATAGTTGCAATTGTGACTAACAGTAAAAGTTATCACATTGACAAAAATGAAGTTTCAGAAGTATTTCAAGTACCTCTAGCACATTTTTTACAACGTCAGCACCATATTCAAGTGCCGTTTTATCATAGAGGTGAGCACCATAACATCCACTTCATGCCTTACCAACAATACAATATTTGGGGCGCAACTGCCGCTATGTTGCATGACCTAAGCGTTTTAATAAATTAAGTTATGCCTGGGTAAGTTACTGACTATAATAATACCAAGTAAGTGATATTTTGTTTTGCATGCTGAAAGCTTTCAGCTACAATCTCCGAATAATATTTTACCTCAAACTATATTTAACAGTATTTATTCAGGTTTTTCTATGATTAGTGTATTTGATATGTTTTCGATTGGAATTGGCCCTTCCAGTTCTCATACCGTTGGCCCAATGAAAGCTGCAAAGCTATTTGTTGAGAATCTCATTGCAGAAGGTAAATTAACCAACACAGATCGGGTTAAATGCGAGTTATTTGGTTCGTTAGGACAAACCGGTATTGGCCACGGTACAGGTAAAGCTGTTATTTTGGGACTTACGGGTCAATGTCCGGAAACAATCCCTGTTGACTCTATCGAATCGACCCTAGCTGAAGTTGTTGCTAGTGAGAAAATAAACCTCAACATGCAGCACCTGATCACTTTTCCCAAAGCAAACGCTATTATTTATCATCGTAGAAAAACCCTACCTGCGCATGCTAATGCTATGACTTTATTTGCTTATTCCGGTGACAGCGTGATTTTTGAAGAAACCTATTACTCTATCGGTGGTGGTTTTATTGTTAAAGATTGTGATTTTGAAAAAGAAAAAGATAAAGCGCTATCAACCCACGCCAATATTGATCGACCACATCGTTTTTCTAGTGCCGATGAATTATTGCAAATAGCCAATGAAAAAGGCCTGAGCATAAGTAGCATCATGATGGATAACGAAAAGTGTTTGCAAGCTGAAGCTGATATTCGTTCGGGTTTATTAAATATTTGGGATGCAATGAAAGCCAGCATTGCACGTGGCATAGTCACTGAAGGTATTTTGCCTGGCGGTTTAAAAGTTACACGCAGAGCGCCCGCCTTGCATCGTGCCCTTTCGGTTGAAAAAAGTAACGATCCTCTCTCAGCGATGGACTGGGTTAATTTATTTGCCTTAGCAGTAAATGAAGAAAACGCAGCGGGGAGCCGAGTAGTAACCGCTCCAACCAATGGTGCAGCAGGTATCCTTCCTGCGGTACTATCTTACTATGATAAGTTTATTAAACCCGTGAGTGATGAAGACTGTATTCGTTATTTATTAACCGCGGCTGCCATTGGTATTTTATATAAAACTAACGCAACTATTTCAGGTGCCGAAGGTGGCTGCCAAGCAGAAGTTGGTGTTGCCTGTTCAATGGCTGCAGGGGCATTAACTGAAATTATGGGTGGCTCACCAGTGCAAGTCGAAAACGCGGCAGAAATTGGCATGGAGCATAACTTAGGCCTTACTTGTGATCCTGTCGGTGGCTTAGTACAAGTGCCTTGCATTGAGCGTAACGCCATGGGTTCAGTAAAAGCAATTAATGCCTCTCGATTAGCATTACGTGGTACAGGTAAGCAAAAGGTGTCATTAGATAAAGTGATAAAAACCATGTGGGATACTGGTAATGACATGAAAACCAAATATAAAGAAACTTCACGTGGTGGTTTAGCGGTTAATATTATTGAATGTTAATAACCTGAACTCTGGATAATGAGTGCTTGATATTCAAGTGAATCAAAAGCTGTAGTCTGAACATCATAAAAACAAAAAGCCGTATTAAAGTTAATACGGCTTTTTGCTATCTATACTATAGCGTACTCAAAAGTTAACTAAGAACTCGTCAGTACTAACGCACAGGTAACTTAATGTTGGCAAACATTTCATCGATTTCTGCATTGTTTTTCAATAGAATAGCTCTAGTAACTAAGTCACGATTTAAATGCGGGGCAAAGCGCTCAATAAAATCAAACATATAACCACGTAAGAAAGTACCGCGCCTGAAACCTATTTTAGTGGTACTTGGACTAAATAGATGACTCGCATCAATAGTGACTAGATCATTATCAATTTTCGGATCCATCGCCATGGTTGCAATAACACCAACACCGACACCTAATCGCACGTAGGTTTTAATAACATCCGCATCGGTCGCCGTAAAGGCAATCTTAGGTTCAACGCCAATTTGACTAAAGGCCGCGTCTAATTCCGATCGCCCAGTAAAACCAAAAACGTAAGTTACTAAAGAATATTTCGCAATATCTTCAATAGTAATATTTTGTTTACTCGCTAACGGATGGTCAGCTTTAACAATAATACTACGATTCCAATGATAACAAGGTAACATCACCAAATCGTTATAGAGGTGCAAAGACTCGGTGGCAATCGCAAAATCAGCTTCTCCTTTACTTGAAGCATCACTGATTTGTGCAGGTGTTCCTTGGTACATATGTAATGAAACTTTAGAATACTTCTTCATGAAGCCTTGAATAACTTCCGGTAAAGCATAACGCGCTTGCGTATGCGTGGTAGCAATACGTAATTTACCTTCATCAGGTTGCGTGTGCTCACGCGCAACGGCTTTAATGGCTTCAACCTTTGATAATATCTCTGTTGCTATATTAATCACTTCATTACCAGCGGACGTTACATGAGTGAGATGTTTACCACTGCGGCCAAAGATTTGAATGCCTAGCTCATCTTCTAGCATACGTACTTGTTTGCTGATGCCTGGTTGCGAAGTAAAAAGACTTTCCGCAGTAGCGGAAACATTTAAGTTATTATTGAGTACTTCGACGATATAGCGGAGTTGTTGCAGCTTCATAATTATAATTCAGAGGTTTCTTATTCGAAAAATATATACTTATAATGACATTTATACCATATTAATTTTTTAATTGTGGGGAAATTAGCAACTAATGAACAATTAAAATGGTTACTTAAACAGCAAAAACATTACCTTTAGCCATTCGATAACTGCAAATCTATGAAAACAGGGAAAAGAAAACGCTTTATCCTTTGCTTCATCGAACAATTTTTGTAGACTGCTATATTAGCAATTAATATTTTTCATAATAGAGAATTAAACATGGGCATTATCATCGCTTTAATTATCGCTTTAATTATCATTGTCGTGGTAGTCAATGCAATACAACAGCATAAAGAAAAATTAGAACATGAGAAGCGCGCTAAGGCAGCAAAGCAAAAAGCTATAATCGATGAAACTGAAGAGTTAATATTGAGCTTAGCTAACTTACCTAGCAACCCGAGTTTAATAAAAATCCTCAATAACCGCAGTTTAAATGCGGCAAAGTCGATGGCCAAAATATTACCGGAGAACAAATCTTTGGTTAAACGCGTCCAAGAGCTAGAAGCTCGAGTAAGTGCTAGTAATGATAACAATAGCCAAGCAGCCAGTGAGCAAAGCTTTACTTTACCAGATAATGAGCAACACTTAGTCGGCATTTTACAATGTATAAAAAAATTACGAGCAACACTAAAATCTGAACAAACTAAAGGTAATTTAGATGCTCAGACTTTTACACAAGAAGATCAAAAGCTAGGTGCAATGCAGCTAAAAATTGGCGTAGAAAGCTTACAAAAGCGTGGCATGATGGCCTATCAAAAAGAAATGTTAGGCTCTGCAAGACAATACTTTGAAAAAGCATTACAAACCATATCAGAAAGCCCTGTTCAAACCGAATACTGTACGAGCAAACGTGAAGAAATTGAAAATATACTCGAAGATATTACCTCATCACTAAAAAATACCAATGCGAAAGATGCAGCTAAAAAAGCTAAAGCTGAAGAAGATGATTTAGATTTATTATTTCAGCCGAAGAAAAAGTGGTAACCTAACCACCACATTAAAAACCAGCAGCAATGCTGGTTTTTAATTTAATAGCATAATGAAAACACGCCAAAATCAAACACCTTATATTACCCTGCCCTCTTTTATACGTCGTGTAGATAAAACTGACCACCTTAAAAACCTGTTCCGTGAACAAGGCTGTGAACTCAAACGTATTGGCCGTTCTCGTCACTGGCAATTAGATGCTAGCTTTGAACAAATAGAAGCAACAATAAAAGCTATTGAGGCGAGTACTGAGCCAAGTTGGCAATGGTTGGTTACCCACCTATCTAAACAGCATAAAGATTTGGCGTTTGATATGCTACTCAGCATTGCTGAGAAAAAACCTGCAATAACAGTGTCTGAGCTAATGCAGCGTACTGATTGCACCATAGCCCAAGCACGAAAAGTGATAGATACACTAGAGTTTAGTGATTAGTGATTAGTGATTAGTGATTAGTGATTAAAAGTCACTACAACTAACCTCTTCTGCTAGCAATAGCTAGTTAAATAACAATAGCTGCATTTGAAATAATAAAAGCGCTCAAAGAGCGCTTTTATTTTATCAACTACCTGATACTAAAACGGATGGGCTAAGCTATGCCGTCTTTTTTTCTTTCGGCTTTGCTTTTGGTTTCGCTTTAGCTTTTGCCTTAGGGGCTTTTTTCTTTGCTAACTCTTCAACCCATTTACCATCAATATATTTAGCATTCCAACCAGTAGCTTTACCTTCCACTTCTGTCATCACATATTGTGATTTAGTTTTCCGGCTATAGCGTACAACGGCAAGATTACCTTCAGGATCTTCTGCTGGCGCATCGGCAAGGTAGTAGAATTTTTCTGAAATTCTATCACGAAAACGTGCTAATTCAGCCACTTTAGGTGCCCGTGTTTCGCGTGACTTTGGAAAAGTATTGGCCGCTAAGAAAATACCTGCCGCACCGTCGCGTAAAACAAAGTGTGCTTCAGACTTTTCGCATGGTAATTCAGGTAGCTGCACTGGATCTTCTTTCGGTGGCGCAGCTTCACCGCTTGCCAATAGTTTACGGGTATTTTTACATTCACTATTGGTACAATCAAAATACTTACCAAAACGACCAGATTTAAGCTCCATCTCGGCTTCACAACGGTCACATTCTAAAATAGGACCATCGTAGCCTTTAAGCTTAAATTCACCTTTCTCTAGCTCTAAACCATCACAAACGGGATTATTACCACAAACATGTAATTTGCGTGTTTCATCAATTAAGTAGCTATCCATAGCCGTACCGCACTTGTTACAACGATGCATAGCACGTAATGCTTCAGTTTCTTGATCTTCCGCTAAAACACTAACCGCTTCTTCACCTGGTGTTAGGTTCATGGTAGTTGTACAGCGCTCTTTTGGCGGCAATGCATAACCAGAACAACCTAAGAAAACACCTGTTGAACCGGTTCTAATCCCCATTTTACGGCCACAAGTAGGGCAATCAATATCGGTAATAATGGGTTCGTTATTACGCATGCCACCTTCATCAGAAGGTTTATCAGCAAGCTCTAACTGTTGAGTAAAGTTTTTATAGAAGTCGTTTAATACATCTTTCCAGTTACTTTTACCTTCAGCAACTTCATCTAACTCCTGCTCCATATTGGCAGTAAAGTCATAATTCATTAATTTTTGAAAGCTACCCGATAAACTATCTGTAACAATTTCGCCCATCTTTTCAGCATAAAAACGTTTTTTATCTAAACGTACATAGCCGCGATCTTGAATGGTTGAAATAATTGACGCATAAGTTGATGGTCGACCAATTGAACGTTTTTCTAGCTCTTTAACTAATGATGCTTCACCAAAACGAGCAGGCGGCTTAGTAAAGTGCTGAGCAGGATGCAATTGTTGCAAAGTTAACGCTTCGCCAACAGCTAAATCAGGTAAGTGCTTGTCATCACCTTTCGATAATTGTGGGTGAACTCGTGTCCAACCATCAAACTGCATTACACGTCCTTTAGCTTTCAAATCAAAACCAGACGCATCGACCGTTATGGTACTTACCGTATAGCGTGCTGCGGTCATTTGACAGGCAACAAATTGGCGCCAAATTAACTCATATAATTTTTTCGCATCAGCATCGACGTCAGTGATAAAAGCAGCTTCAAGTTTAACATTTGACGGACGAATAGCTTCATGCGCTTCTTGTGCATTGCCTTTACTGCTATATACCTTTGCGTTCTCTGGTAAATAGTTGTCACCAAAGCTATCGCTAATATAAGCACGACATGTTTCAACTGCGTCTTTACTTAAATTAGTTGAGTCGGTTCGCATATAAGTAATATGCCCAGCTTCATATAAACGCTGTGCTAAACCCATAGTACGTTTAACACCAAAGCCTAACTTAGTACTCGCAGCCTGCTGTAATGTCGACGTAATAAACGGAGCAGACGGTGTGCTCTTTGATGGTTTATCTTCACGCTTACTAACGGTGAAAGCAGAAGATTTTAAAACCGCTAATGCTTTGTTTGTATCTGCTTCATTTGTTGGCTTGAACGGCTTACCCTTTTCATGAGTAACATCAAGTGCAAAGTCTTTACCATCAGCTGTTTGTGTATCAGCACTGACTTCCCAATATTCTTTCGGATCAAACGCCTTGATTTCACGCTCTTTTTCAACCACAAGCTTTACTGCGACCGATTGTACTCGACCGGCAGATAAACCTCGGGCTACTTTTTTCCACAGCAATGGACTAACCATGAAGCCAACAACACGATCAAGAAAGCGGCGAGCTTGTTGGGCATTCACCCCGGGCATACTCAATTCACCCGGAGCAGAGAACGCTTGTTGTATCGCGTTTTCAGTAATCTCATTAAAAACTACACGCTTAAACTTCGCATCATCGCCACCAATAATCTCTTTTAGATGCCACGCAATTGCTTCTCCTTCTCTATCCAAATCGGTTGCGAGATAGATAGTATCAGCAGTACTGGCAAGTTTAGTTAATTCACTAACCACTTTTTCTTTGCCGGGCAATATTTGATAATTCGCCGCCCAATCGTTATCTGGATCAATCCCCATACGATTGACTAAAGCGAGCTTATCGCGCTTCTGCTTATATTTAGCTTTCGCTGCAGGTGCCATTTTTCTCACCTCAGCAGGAGATTTAGCTGCCACTTTTTTACCAGTGCTGCCGTGGGGTAGATCACGCACGTGACCGACACTCGATTTAACAATAAAATCTTTACCAAGGTACTTGTTAATTGTTTTCGCTTTGGCTGGCGATTCCACAATTACCAGAGATTTTGCCATATTATTTTATATTCCTACTAAGCTGACTATTGCCAGTTTTGTCACAGTTAGTTGCGCTGAATTACTTGATATTGCGCGAGCAAAATATTAAGTAAAAATTGTATTCATCAATAAAACTGAGACCTAAAATTAAATTTGAGACTAAAATTACTATTAGATATATCTGTAAATTAGCAAGGTGACAAGCAAAAAATTTTTATATATGTGCCTTTTTACAACTTTTAGCTATAATGATGCGAATTTTTCGGCGCCATCATAATCGACTTTATGATAAAACTTAAGGGCTGAAACAGAAATAACTTCAGTTTATCACCAGTAATAACAATTTATTACCATCACTCCAGGTAGTTTGCGTTCATTTAAGTGAATTTCAATACCTTTTAATAGGAAGAGAATATACATGACAACTTCATGGTCAGCATTTAAAAATAAAATCAGTCAGTGCCTATGTCCACCAGGCAACGGAGTTTTTACCGTTAACACCGCAAAAGAACGTAAAGAGCGTTTACATCAAGCGTTATTTGGCCAATCAGATAATATTGAGGCTCTATGGCAGCAAAGCATTGAAAAATTGCCAGAATCAACTAATGCAGTGATTCTAGGCATTGCTTCAGATTGTGGCGGCGGTATTTTACGTGGCGCAAACTGGGGGCCATTATTTGTTCGTTCAACATTACTCGCACAATATCCCAATTTAACTGCCTTTGATTTAGGTGACGTGCGAGTTATTCCTCATTTGTTACACGATAAATATCTTAATGAAGCCACGTTGGCCAATTGTCGTAAAGCACTGTACCAAAATGAAAAAAGCGAATTAGCGGTTAGTCCATTAACGATAACTGAAGACGTTTTACACGACTTTTATGCTGAATTTCCAAACAAAGGTATTTTTGGTATTGGCGGTGATCATTCGGTAAGCTACCCATTAACAAAAGCATATTTACAGGCAAAGAAAAAGCAAGGCGTACGTGCCGCAATTGTTCATTTTGATGCACATACTGATTTGCTCGTCGAACGTTTAGGTATCGATCTTTGCTTTGGCTCTTGGTGTACACACATTTTAGATGATTTAACTGAGCATCGTGATTTGATTCAAGTTGGAATTCGCTCAAGCGGCAAGCCTAAGTCACATTGGGAAAGCACCTTTGGAGTTAAACAACATTGGGCTCATGAAGTTAAAGAGCAAGGTGTTGAAGCGGTTATTGAAAAAATTATTACTCAGTTAAAGGCTGATAATATTGATGAAGTTTATGTCAGCTTTGATATTGACGCGCTCGATGAAAGCTTTGCCTCGGCAACAGGTACACCTGAGCCTGATGGCCTATCTCCAAACGAAGCGATGCAAATACTACGTGCTGTTGCTGCTCAGTGCCCTATCACTGGCGCTGATATGATGGAGATAGCACCATTTACTGATAGCACAGGCTTAGGCGAAGTTAGCCGTGATAGAACGTTAGCGGCCGGTGCTGAAATTTCAGCCTTTTTAATTGAAGAAATGAATAAGTAAGCCATATAAATAACAGTACGTACATTACACTACGCTGCGAGACTGTTAACCCATGTTAATTAAAACAAAAAAGCCGTTCAATGAACGGCTTTTTTGTTACTTAGTTCCGGTTACTCAATCACAATATTAACCGAACTATAGGTTGTCGTTAAGCCACCAGGCGCAGTTACTTTTATTTCCAAAATACCACTTTTAGGCTCTGCTTCACCTTTAATTGCCACACTAAAGGTACTTGCGCCATTGCGTGAATCACTTGGCCAAGTATAGCTACTTGTACCGACCACTGCCCCGACACCGGCATCAAAAGATACAATCGTACCTTCAGGCATTGGTTGGTTATGAAAGTCAGCCACAGCAATCGTTACTGTTCCCGTATTCTCGCCTGCGATATAAAGTGTAGTATCTGTAGAGTCAAGATTTGGCGAACTAAGCGCGACAGCATCATTTGTCGCCAACAATGTTATATAAGGTTCATCATCAGACATAACAATAACGGCAGAGCCGCGGACATTAGTTGAAACTTTCTGAGATTTTTTCGTTGGATCCGGCTCATCGTCTGGGTTAGCACAATACTGATTTACTACTTGTGTGCCAGGATTTGACACATCATTAAAGCCGCATAACACACCATTATATACCCCATCTTGCACGTCAAATGTACCGTTGGCATTAAAATCAACAAACTCTTCTAACTCACCACCAGTTTCAGAACTTGTCTCTTGTGGGTTATATAAATTATCTTCATTATGGTCAACAAATGCTTCTTTTAAATCGTATGCTCTGCCACCCACATCTGTTCCTTGGAATAAAGTATATTCACTTTCATCAAAACGACCATTACCATTCTTATCAGGAAAAGACTCTTCACCAATAGCCGTTGCTAAGACTGTGACACGACCGCCGAACTCCTGACCTAAATAATTTTTTCCGTCTGCCAAGGGCTCACGAGCACAAAAAATAGTTGGATCAAGATCATTGGCTAATGTACAAAAACTTTGCGTTAAAGTACGACCTGCCGGCCGAGGGTTTTGACTCGTCCACAAGACAGAACAAACACCATTCGTAGTCGTACACGAAGATTCTACAGAGCCGCCTTCTGTTGTAAAATTAACTGCCGTGCCATCCGGTACAGGATTATTAAAGGCATCAGCCATGCGAACAGTAACAGGCACTTCAACACCATCTACTCCCCATGCCTCTGGATTTGCTATCCCTCTAGACATACTGAAACTATCTTGGTCAGGTAACCCTGTTGAAACAACAAGTAAGCTAGACTGGGTAAAAACGATTTGATCGTTAAGTGTTTTAGTTGAAGCCGTCACACGAACGGTTGTCGGTACAGTACCCGAATTAACCACAGTTTGTACCAAACCTTGAGCGTTAGTTGTCGCAACTTCTTGACTTAAATTGATACCACCAACATTGGTATTTAATGCAAAATTAACATCTCGATTATTATACGGGTTGCCATCTGTATCCTTGACTTTAAAAACGACAGTAGAACTCTCTGAGCCGCCAACAATACCAGTACCTAATATGCCAATATTTTCAGGGCTAGCAGAAACAAATTCAATACTACCAATATCAGCAGCTAACACATTGATTGATGCCGAAGCCGATAAATTGATACCACCAGCATTTGCAGTTACATTAATAGGATCATCACCCACACATCCTTGCGCTAAATAAGTACTTGTCGCAACACCGTTTGACGTTGTCACTGGGCTACTGAACATTGCTGTTGATTGTGTAGAACAGCCCGAAGAAAAATTCACCTCTACGGGTTCTGTAAATAAATTCCCTTGATCATCAACAATTGATACCGAAATAACACTAGTGCCACCCGCAGAAATTTGTGCGAGAGAGACACTAGCAGCACCTTCTACAAATGGTGTCCCGCTGCCCATTGTAACTGTCGAAGAGCCAACTACAAGAATAGTACTACTTGATTCGCCACTAGAAATAGTTGCTGTAATTTCACCTGCACCTAAAGTATCTCCCGCAAAAATATCAACAGTTGCTTGGTTATTATCATTAGTAATTGCTGATGCAATTGGGATATCACCGACAGTTGTACTAAATGTCACGATTAATGGTGCACTAATACCACCAACAGTAGCAACTACACGACCTGGTTTTGATGCTGTAATGGTATTGGTAACATCACCGTTTTCGTCAACTAACACGACATTTACATTTATATTACCTACGACGCCAATGTCATCACCTTGGGTAGTAAAACCTAACGGCGTTGTCGAGCTTTCACCTGTAGAGATAGAAGCTGATATTTCAGCAGCGCCACGAACATTACCAGCGGTAAGCATTATCGTAGCAACACCGCTATCATTAGTTAAAGCTGTACCTGAAGCGGGAGAAAATGCCCCTAAACCAGTACTAAAGGTAACCGCTCTACGCACAACAGGCTCAGAGCCTTGCATTACGGTTGCAGTAACGGTTACTGGTGCTGCACCTGTCACCGTAGTATCTGAAATAGCCAGTGAAATAGTTATAGCGTCTGGTGTACTACCATCGCCCTCATCTGTGGTTTCATCAAAGCCACCACTACTACCACCACACCCGATTAAGGTTGCGAACAGTAAAATAAAACTAAAGCGTTGAAGTAGCGCCATAAAAAGCATCTCCCTGGTAATTTTTGTCATCAACTATCTCATCTTAACCGAATTTTTCAGAAAAGGTCAGCGATTAAGAAAAAAAACCTAACTTGGGTGATAGTTGATGATTTTCAACTAGATAATCTATTAAATACTTGGTGATTTAAGTCACAACCCTAAACTTTTCAAAACATTACCTAGCATGCACATTGATAAAACAAGTGAAGCTCCCTGAATCACGAAACAACAAAAACATGACTTCTTATCCTGACCTTTTATGATGATTGCCAGGCTATAAAATACACACTGATAAAATAATCTCTATAAATCAACAAGCACAAGCCCTTAATCATTTGATTTATACTCCTAGCAACAACATAATAAGTTATCGTTCAATAAAACTAGAATAATATGACTGAAAAAAAGCAAGCAAGTTTAACCACTAGAATTGTTACCGGTATGGTTGCAGGTATTCTTGTTGGTACCATTTTACAATGGTTGATGCCCGATGGTTCAGATGCCGTCATTCCTTTGTACCTCTTTGACCTTTCATTACGCGGATTTTTAGTTGATGGCGTTTTCGAAGTTGGTGGACAAGTATTTATTTCCAGTTTACAAATGTTAGTTGTGCCATTGGTCTTTGTTTCGTTGATCTGCGGTACTTGTTCGTTAAAAGATACCACTAAGCTTGGCAGAATAGGCGGAAAAGCTATTGGGTTATATTTATTAACCACTGCAATTGCCATTAGTTTTGCTATGTCGCTGGCTTTACTGATCAGCCCAGGAGAAGGGGTAGATATGGTTGCCGGCACTACATTTACTAGCCGTGAAGCACCGTCACTTGCACAAGTACTTATTCAAATGTTTCCAAGTAACCCATTTGCCGCTTTCGCTAAAGGCAATATGCTGCAAGTTATTATTTTCGCATTATTGTTTGGTATCGCTATTGCTCTTTCGGGTAAAGCAGGTGAGCGAATTGCCTCATTATTCGAAGATTTAAGCGAAGTAATTATGCGCCTTGTAACAATATTAATGAACATTGCACCTTATGGCGTATTTTGTTTATTAGCGGGTTTATTTACTGACGTTTCACTCAGCACTTTTGGCAATTTACTAAAATATTTTTTTGTTGTGGTATTTGCTTTATTATTACATGCCTTTGTTACCTACCCAGTATTACTTAAATTACTAACCGGCTTAAACCCGTTAATTTTCCTGAAAAAAATGCGTGATACCGCCATTTTTGCTTTTTCAACGTCAAGTAGTAATGCCACATTACCGATAACCCTTGAGACGACGACCAAAAAAATGGGAGTAAAAAATTCTATCGCATCATTTACTGTCCCATTAGGTGCTACTATCAACATGGATGGCACCGCTATAATGCAGGGTGTTGCGACTGTTTTTATCGCCCAAGTATTTAGCCAAGATTTAACCCTTGCTGATTACTTAATGGTTATCCTTACCGCGACACTAGCTTCCATAGGTACCGCGGGTGTTCCTGGTGTTGGTTTAATCATGCTAGCAATGGTGTTAGAGCAAGTAGGCTTGCCTGTTGAAGGCATTGCCTTAATTATTGGTGTTGACCGCTTATTAGATATGACACGTACTGCTGTGAATGTTACCGGCGACAGTATGGTTACGGTCATTGTAGGTAAGTCTGAACAACAGTTTGACGAAACCGTATTTAACGATGCAAACGCAGGTAAAAATATCGAAGATATCGACTTTCATCACTTGAATAAGCAATAATATTGCTCAAAGTGCCGTATTGTTTCATTAACAATACGGCACTTATATTAATCTCCTTAGCCCTATCGAACACTTCTAATACTTCTCAAACAGTGCATTAACATGATGGCTATATAAGCCAGTTTTGCGATATTGAGAGCAAATAAACCATAATGTTTTACAGCAAAGTATTACACCAACAAAAAAGGTGCTAATTAGCACCCTTTTATCAATTCGTTATCGTATTAGCGTTTATTATATTACCCAGTAATTAATGGCTCAAAACCTTTAACTAACTCATCAAGTGCTTTCATTTGTACTAAATAAGGTTCAAGCTTATCTAAAGGTAAGGCACATGGACCATCACACTTCGCCATTAACGGATCAGGATGAGCTTCAATAAATAACCCCGCTAAACCCAATGCCATGCCGCTACGAGCTAACTGCGCAGCTTTAGCACGCCGTCCGTCAGCAGAATCAGCACGCCCACCTGGCTGTTGTAATGCGTGAGTTGCATCAAACATCACCGGGGCGTAATCTTTCATCTCATCCATCGCAAGCATATCAACAACTAAATTGTTATAGCCGAAACAGCTACCACGTTCACAAAGAATAATATCTTCGTTACCCGCTTCAGCAAATTTATTGATGATATGACGCATTTCATGAGCCGCAAGAAACTGTGGCTTTTTAACGTTGATAATTGCACCCGTTTTTGCCATTGCAACAACCAAATCAGTTTGACGGGCTAAAAATGCCGGTAATTGAATAATATCAGCAACTTCAGCAACAGGAGCCGCTTGATAAGGTTCATGTACGTCGGTAATGATCGGCACATTAAAAGTAGACTTTATTTCTTGAAAAATCTTCAAACCTTCATCTAAGCCAGGGCCTCGATAGGAGCTAACCGATGAGCGATTAGCTTTATCAAATGATGCCTTAAATACGTATGGAATATTGAGCTTTTGTGTCACTTCAACATAATGCTCTGCAATGGTCATCGCAAGATCACGTGACTCAAGCACATTCATACCACCAAACAGTACAAAAGGCTTATCGTTTGCGATCTCAATATCGCCTAATGAAATTAATTGCTTTGTCATAATATTTCCAAATTTGTTTTATAAGTTAGTGCATTAACTACCGACAATTCTCAATAGCTGACCACATAACCATGCCATGTATGTGCCTAATGCATAGCCTAAAACAGCTAACAATACACCTACAGGGGCGAGTGACGGATGAAATGCTGACGCAATAACGGGGGCAGACGCTGCACCACCAATATTAGCTTTACTGCCTACAGCTAAATAAAATACCGGTGCTTTAATAAACTTACCAACAGCGAATAGTAAAATAACATGTACCGCCATCCAGATTAAGCCAATCACCATATACTTAGGTGCTTCGACGATTTGGGTAATGTCCATATGTAAACCAATCGTTGCCACGAGTACATAAAGGAAGCTGCTTCCTACTTTAGATGCCCCTACTGACTCTAAGTTTCTTACCTTGGTAAAAGATAATGCCAAACCAATACTCGTAACTAAGACAATGATCCAAAACAACTTGCTATGTAAACTAAACTTCTTTAAATCAGGGTAGTTGTTTTGAAAGAATGGCACTAAATAATCAGCAGCAAGATGCGCCATACCAGCAGCACCTAAACCAACTGCTAAAATTAGCATGTAATCTTTGAGCTCTGGTGTTTTAGAATTAGCCTTGGTATGCGCTTCTACTTTTTCCACTAAACGGTCAATACTTGATGTATCGGCACCATTTTTGGCATCAATACGCTTATGATTAGCGGCCATATAAAGTAGCCCAGCCATCCAAATATTTGCCACAACAATATCTACTGTTACCATGATAGTAAATATTTTGCCATCAGCCCCGTAGATTTCTTTCATGGCTAGCATATTAGCACCGCCACCAATCCAGCTACCGGCAAGCGCAGCCATACCACGCCATACAGCATCGGGGCCAGAGACACCAATTAATTCTGGCCAAATAGCTGAAACAATAAGTAGCGCTATTGGACCACCGATGATAACACCGACAGTGCCGGTTAAAAACATAATAACGGCTTTACTACCCAGCCCTGCAATCGCTTTGATATCAATACTTAAAGTTAATAAAACCAAACAAGCAGGCAACAAATAATACTTTGCGACTTCATCAACTTGACTAATATCAGCACTAACAATGCCAAAAGTATTTAGCAACGAAGGTAATAAGTAACACATAAGTAATGCTGGCACATATTTATAGAATGAACGGCAGGCAGCATTACTGCTAGTAGAAGTATAAAATACTAGGCCTAAAATGAGTGCTAAAATACCGAGTACGGTTGCATCGTTAGTGATTAATGGCATGTTAGCCACAACAGAGTCTTGCATTATTTATCCTTTTAATTTTCAAGCTTATTTATTATTTTTATAATTGTTAAAACACTTCTCGTATTTATTTACATTGATTTTATTAATGTAATACCGTTTCTGAAATTGAAATTTTATCTAACTGTAATTTTAACAGCTGCGCCGCAGGATCTTTTGGGCATTGCTCAACAAAGTACTGATAGTCATCGTATGCCACTTTAAAACAGTCAAGCTGGTGCAATAAAAAGCCCCGATCACGACGTTCAAATGGATCATTTGGGTTTAATGCCAATAGCATATCAACACACTTTAACGCATTATCGTATGCTTGCTCTCGTATAAATGCCGTTTTTAAACTCGTGATATGCTCAAGCACTAAGCTTTCTTGATTCATCGTATCTAAGGTAATTTCAAACGGATCGCCAGAAATTTCATTCATTCGACTATCTAATTCATGCCAATTCAAAGATTCACCAGTTACAGGATCAAAAATAATGGCGTAATTATCATCGCAAACAATGCGTAGCATGGCTTTTTCAGGCACAAAAACAATATCTGCCTGACAATCACAAGCGTTAGCTACATACGCAATCAGCACCGCTTTTAAAGTGGGTGAAATTAATTTATGTGCTAATGCTGACGATATTTGATGTGAAGCAACCGGCCAATATTGCTGTTGTTTATCGATAAACAATTGATCAATAAACAAAGCATTAATTAGCACCTCTGCGCGTTCTACAGGCTCTGAAACCTCGTCCGTTTCGGCTTGACAATAACGCACTAATTCATCCACTTCGTTTTGACCAGCGATTGTTTTACCAAAAATATACTCTTCTACTAATAAAAAAGTTTGTAATAGTTCATTTTGTTCAGATTTGATTTCTGACAACAACAGATCGTTCATGAATACTCTATTAATATTAAATCTTTAATTTCTACTATAAGCCGGCAAAAAATACGGTTTCTTTACTCATCGCGATTCGAACAATGAGCATTACCCAGCCCATAGCACCTAAAAAGCCAATAATTTGCATCGTACGATTACGCGCTAGCTTCAAGGTGTAATAACCAGTAAAGATATACGCAACAACAGCAAATAATTTTTCAGCTAGCCATAATTGCTCAGCGGGGTTTATCGCTAATTTAATCGATAAAGCAATACCTAGCCCCAACAATAAGGTGTCGATAATATGTGGGGCGATTTTCAACCATTTCAATGTTAATTTTTCTGAATTAACTAAGGTTAAAGCAAAACGAAAAGTAAAAAGTAAAATACTGATCGCAGCAACGGTCATGTGTAAATGTTTAAGCACGGTTAACTCCATTAATTTATTATTGTTTATCGGTAAAACAACCAAACGTAACGCGGTCGTTATCACCATAATCTTTTATTGTTTGAATGTTACTGTAAGCTAAATTAGCTAAAATGGTTTGTACTGCATGACTTTGTTCAAAACCATGTTCAATATACAGAAAACCACTCGGCTTTAAAAATTTAAGCGCTTGGCTGGCAATTATTTTAATATCAGCTAAACCATTATCGGGTGCCACCAATGCAGTTTTTGGCTCAAACTTAACATCACCCTCGTTCAGATGCTGATCATGCTCATCAATATATGGTGGATTACTGACAATAACATCGAAGCCTTTATTTGCAGTTACCTGACTAAACCAATCACTTTGATAAATCGTAACCTGAGTTAATTGCAAGTTATCGGCATTGCTCTTGGCAAGCGCTACCGCATCATGGCTGTAATCTACTGCTTCTATTTGCCATTGAGGCTTTTCCGATGCTAACGCTAAAGCGATAGCGCCAGTGCCTGTCCCTAAATCCAAACAGCGGAGTACTTTATCTTGATGGTGGTTCAAAACCAGCTCAACGAGCACTTCAGTATCAGGGCGAGGAATTAAGGTTGCGGGTGAGACTTGCAGTGGCAATGACCAAAACTCACGCATGTTAACTATATAAGCAATTGGCTCACCCTGCAGTCTGCGTTGCATTAATGCTAAAAACTGTTCTGTTTGTGGGGTAGTTAACTTATGCTCAGGCCAAGTCAAGATGAAAGTGGCCGGTTTGTTCATCACAAAGCAAAGTAAAATTTCACTGTCCAACTTTGCACTGTCAGAATGAGGCAGCAAAAGCTGCTGACCAAAAGCAACTAATTCAGCAATGGTCAGCGATGATAATTTTTTAAGCGATAACAATGGTGTTAATACAGGTTCAGACACTAATTTTGCTCAGACAACTCTGCTAATAAGTCAGCCTGGCTTTCCTGCATAATCGGTTCAAGAACTAATTGTAAATTACCTTCCATAATTTCGTTTAAACGATAAAGTGTTAAATTAATACGATGATCACTCATTCGTCCTTGAGGAAAGTTATATGTACGAATTCGTTCAGAACGATCACCACTAGCCACTAAATTACGACGAGAAGACTCTTCAGCACTTCGACGTTTTTCATCTTCGGCTTGCTGTAAACGTGCTTGTAATACTGACATGGCTTGCGCACGGTTTTTATGCTGTGAACGCTGATCTTGACATTCAACTACTACACCACTTGGGATATGAGTAATACGAATAGCTGAATCCGTTTTGTTAACATGCTGACCACCCGCACCAGAGGCACGGAAAGTGTCAACTTTTAAATCCGCTTTATTGATTTCAATTGCTTGTGACTCTGGAATTTCAGGCATAACAACAACCGTACAAGCTGAGGTATGAACACGGCCTTGTGATTCGGTTTCTGGTACACGTTGCACACGGTGGCCACCAGATTCATACTTCATCTGACCATACACACCATCGCCGTTAATTTTAGCAACAATCTCTTTGAAGCCGCCCTGCTCACTCTCATTGGAGTTCATTAACTCAACTTTCCAACCTTGCTTTTCAGCATAACGGCTATACATGCGGAATAAATCGCCAGCAAAAATAGCCGCTTCATCACCGCCTGCGCCAGCACGAATTTCAACAAAACAATTGTTATCGTCTTTTGGATCACGAGGTAAAAGCAAAATTTGCAGTTCAGCAGTCATGTTCTCAACAGCTTTTTTAGCTTCTTTGAATTCTTCTTGCGCCATTTCACGCATATCAGGATCATCATCCTTAAGCATTTCTTCAGCGGTAGCAAAATCATTTTCAGCTTCTTGATAAGCATGAAAAGCAGAAGTAACAACTTCTAGTTGTGAGAATTCTTTCGATAAAGCTTGGAACTTTTCTTGATCGGCAATCGTTTCAGGATCAGAAAGTAACGCTTGTACTTCTTCAAAGCGTTCGACAAGTATTTCAAGTTTTTGGTAAACAGATTTATTCATTAAATGATCTTATATAGTCAATAATTGATGAATTACCCGCGCATTATATTCGACTAAGCAGATAATTAGCAGTAGTTTATAACAAATGGAATAAATAATTCCCCGCAGCGAAGAATTAAAAGCCTTAGAGAGCCAGGTTTATTGCACTAAAGTTGCGCAGAACAATATTCAATATCGACAGGCTAGACAAGTCATAAGCCTTAGGGAGATGGGCAGTTTAACAGCACTAAATTAGCTAAACAGCCCATTTCTACCGGCTGATTAAATAAGGTCACTGTTGATGATAAAAGGAATTTCACTCGCGTTACGCTTTAACGAGAACTGCCTTTATTCATACTATGCTTGGTTATCTATATCAAAAATATCACGTAAATAAACCAGCCTATCTAACTGACCGCCTTGTGCAGCTGATTGAATAGCACTGGTTGGTGCATGCATGAATTTATTGGTAAGTTTGGTTGCAAGTTCTGCGATAACCGCTTCAGGCTTTTTATTCGCGGCTAATTGTTGCATCGCTTTTTCAATTAATAAGTCACGATTTTTTAGGCACTGTTTACGATAAGAAATTACCGTATCCTGAGTATTTAAGCCTCTAAGCCATGACATAAAGCTTGTTGATTGCTCTGAAACGATCCCCTCTGCTAAAATGGCTTCTTTACGGCGATTATCTAAATTTTTTGCAATGATATTTTGTAAATCGTCAACAGTATAAAGAAAGACGTCTTCTAGATCTGAAACTTGTTCTTCAATATCTCTAGGCACAGCTAAATCAACCATAAACATGGGTCGATGCTTTCTTTTCGTTAACGCTTTTTCAACCATACCTTTACCTATAATGGGCAAGGTACTACCTGTTGAGCTGATCACGATATCCGCATTAGCCATCATTTCTGGTATTTGTGCTAGCGTAATAACATCAGCACCAAATTGTTTGGCCATATTCTCAGCACGACTTATAGTACGATTTGCGACAGTAATATGACCGACATTATTTTCATATAAATGTTTAGCAACCAATTCAATGGTTTCACCAGCACCGACAAGGAGTACACGCGCTTTGTCTAAACTAGCGAAAATATGTTTGGCAAGGTTAACGGCAGCAAAAGCAACTGAAACTGCACTCGCGCCTATTTCGGTATCGGTTCTAACTTGCTTAGCAACGCCAAAGGTACGTTGAAACAGTCGATCCATCACCAATGCCATAGAACCAGCAGCTTTTGCTTGATTATAAGCTTGCTTCATTTGCCCTAAAATTTGCGGCTCGCCAAGTACTAATGAGTCTAGGCCACAAGCAACGCGCATCATATGATTTACCGCTTGCTGATCTTGGTGCCAATATAAGCTTGGGGTAATAATTGAAGCTGGTACATTATGATGTTGCTCTAACCAACGCACTAAACGCTCTTGCGTTAACCTTACATCGCCTTCTTGCACTATATAAAGTTCGGTTCTATTACAGGTAGATAAAATCGCGGCTTCTTTGCAGTCGGCTGAATCTAATAGCTCTTGCAAAGCCATACTCAGGTTATCAGGGTTAAAAGATATTTTTTCCCTAACGGCAACCGGAGCGGTTTTATGATTGATACCTACTGCAACTATTGACATATGAGTATATTAAATCCAAAAAATTTAAATGGCAGGCAAAGTCTGCTGCGAATAACCAATTATCTTCGTACGCATTATACGCAGCTAATAACTGGTTAGCTCTATTATCAGCCAGACAATGAAAAAAACCTATGATCTGTGACAAAAAATCGCGATAATTTTACGAAAGATCACATTAAATTGAAAGTGCCGAATGAATGATTACCCATATGTTTTGGTTATTTGTTATTATTCTCATTTAAACAATCAGGTTTTTAACACAATTATTCAGGAATGCTATGCGCAGTAAGTTTCTCATTGTTTTATTATTTGTCAGTATATTAAGTGCTTGTACTAGCATTAATGACAAGCCTGTTGAAAGTAATACAGCAAGCCAAGGTATTGACAGTCGCAATAAACAAGTATCACAACTAACACACTGGGCCATTAATGGCAAAATAGCTTTTATCAACAAACAAGAGCGCCAAAGTGCAACACTACATTGGCAAAAAGATGAAGCTGAAAAAACAGAATCATTAAATCTATCCACCTTGTTTGGCATTAAAGTCTTGGAGCTGAACCAACAACGAGACAACTTCACCTTAGAAGTTGATGGCGAATACTACCAAACTCAAGATTTGGACTACTTAATATATTCGCTAACGGGCTTAAATTTACCAACTCGTGCCATGAGTCATTGGTTAAAAGGCATTGCCTTCTTGCCTACCGACAAGCTGATATACAATGAAAAAACACAACTACCAGAGTCTTTGCTCAGTTACTACAACGATAAAAAATGGCTGATTAAATATAGTCAATACCACCATATAGGTCGCTACCAATTAGCTAAGCAACTGACGATTTCTCAAGGTAATTTACGCATAAAGATTGCCATTCATTCATGGAATATTTAACGAGGTTGTTTTGAATAAACACGTATTTCATTCATTCCCTTCACCAGCAAAACTGAACTTGTTCTTACATATTGTGGGGAGAATGGATAATGGTTACCACCAGTTAGAAACAGTTTTTCAATTTCTTGACTATCATGACACCCTAGATTTAAAAGTCACCAAAGATAAAGCAATAACGTTATTAACGCCAATCCCGGGGGTCGAGAATAGCGACAATTTAATCGTCAAAGCGGCCTTACTTTTACAAGACTATAGCCAATGTCAGCAAGGCGTAGAAATTAAGCTAGAAAAATTACTCCCTATGGGTGGTGGCTTAGGTGGCGGTTCATCAAATGCTGCAACAATATTATTAGCACTCAATGCACTTTGGCAGACCCAACTTACGGTTGTTGAGCTTGCAGAGCTAGGCATTACCTTAGGTGCTGACGTACCTATTTTTGTCCATGGTTTTGCTGCCTTTGCTCAAGGAATTGGCGAACAACTTACCCCGGCTTCACCAAAAACTTATTGGTATTTAGTTGCTAAACCTAATTGCAGTATTTCTACACAAAATGTTTTCACTGCCAAAGATTTAACCCGTGACACACCCGCTATACGTTACAACGATGCCGATATCGAAAATTATCATAATGATTGTCAAACTTGGGTAATAAAACACTACCCCGAGGTTGCCAAACTACTGGCTTGGTTGGTAGAATACGCGCCGTCCCAAATGACTGGAACTGGTGCGTGCATATTTTCACGTTTTAGCTCTAAACAAGACGCGTGCTACGTACAATCTTTACTGCCAAACGGCATAGAGTCATTCGTAGCAGAAGGACTCAATCAATCGCCCTTACATGCTGCAATTGCGGCAGTAAACGAAAATTAAGTTCGGATGAAATTTCATATATATGCCATTAAAACTGGCAAAAATAAAATAATTTGCTGATATTTAA